>CEBV01028686.1_pt1 | contig 13099 bp, 10 predicted proteins | sample 554741 | NCBI WGS metagenome assembly CEBV01 (sample SAMEA3182070, study PRJEB8094) | gut metagenome | biome: human; feature: gut; material: Stool; isolation source: human stools | place: Canada | collected 2011-11-22 | reverse complement strand
TCTAGTACAGCGTTCGTTAAATAACGCTATTTATTAGCTCGTGGACCTCCTCCATTTTCCATTTCCATCGGAAAGGAACGGGGTCCTCGTTGCACTCTGCCACCCAGCGTTCGATATGGCTCCGAAGCTCGTCCTTCGAGTTGACTCTCAGTCCGCGAAGGTTCACACGGGCCATCTTGCTGAAGAACGCCTCAATCAAATTCAGCCATGAAGCATGCTTGGGCGTAAAAACTAACTGGAAGCGTCCTTTGCGGGTATCCAGGTACGCTCGCGTCTCGCGCGACGTGTGAATGGTGTGATTGTCAAGAACCATGAATATCACGCGGTCTTCAGGGTAAATCGCGTCAATCAGCTTTAGAAAGTCGATGAAGTCAGTGCTTTTGTGGCGTTCGCGAATCAGGCTGTGAACTTTGCCGGAAATCAAATCGATGCCGGCAAGAAGCGACAAAGTTCCGTGACGTTTGTACTCATAGTCGCGACGAGTAAAACCATTCCCATCTACCGGATTCCTATCCGGATGTACGTTGCAAATTGCCTGAATACCAGGCTTCTCGTCGTACGAAACGAAGACTGCGCCGTTCGGCTGCGACGAATTTCCCAAGGTATTCCTGAAGACGAGTTCCATCTCGACGCGCTTGTATAAGAGCAAAACTTCGCGACACTTGACGGAAAAATCCGGATCCTTCTTCTCAAGGCAATAGCGGATGCGGTGGGGCTTGATCTCGTCGCTATCCAAAATCGACCAAATGGTTGATTTAGAAACCTTCGCCAGCTCGCTCCCAAATGGCTTCTCGCTCGCGTGCTTTCGTACGTATGCAGCAAGCGTATCCATTGACCAAAGCGCTTGAGTTGGGCCGTCGCTCAACTCCTTGGGCGGCGTGCACGCCAATTCCTTAACCCAAGTTCGTGCCTCGACTCCAATAACCGCAGGGCGACCGCTTCGCCTGAGATCGTCGAGCGCCATCATCGGTCCAATCTGTAATGCTTTACGAAGCATGCGAGCAACCGCACTGACAGATAGACCAGCCGAAGCGGCGATCTCTCTTTGCGGCTTCCCGTCGGCGGCAGCGAGGAAAACTTTGGCTCGCTGCACTCGCCGGAGCTCCTCGCTACGGGAACTGGCTATTTGATTCAGGGTTGCGAATTGCTCGGGAGTAAGTTCGAGTCGATTGCTGATAGGGCGGCCACGCGGCATGGGAAGGTATCCGTAATAGGTAAGCCCCCCATTGTACCGCATATCTTAATTATTAGCTTTATTTACAGAACGCTGTACTAGGCATACTTCAAGCCAAGTCCTCCGTGAAAGCGACGGAGGCCGGGCCTGAGAAACCCGAATTCAATAGGGCGCAAGCCGCCGTCTCCCCGAGAGCGGCTTTTTTGACTTTACGATCTGCTCAATTTTGAGCTTCTCGTAAAAGTTAAGCACTTATGTGCAGTCTCCATTTATGGGAGAGGCTTGCGGGTCTGCTTCGGCAGGGCCGTTTCCTATTGGACGGTTTTCTCACCCCGCAATGCCTCGCCCACCCGCCTGAGAAACGGACGCGAGGCTCAAACCTCAATAGGAGACTGCCATGTCAGCTGTCTATCAAAGCGTACACACGCCTGTCGTCAACGTGATTGACGGCGTTCCGACTGTCCTTTCGTCCAACATTGCAGAGGTTTTCCAGAAGGAGCATAAGAATGTCCTCCGAGACATTGAAGGCATTCTGATTACGCTTCCGGAAAATCGCCGAAGCAACTTCACTGAAGTTCAGCTTGAGCGGGTCAACAACTTCGGTGCAATCGTCAAAAACAAAGCCTACCGTCTTACCCGCGACGGCTTTACGTTTCTCGTCATGGGGTACACCGGCGAGAAAGCCGCAAGATTCAAGTGGGCCTACATTGACGAATTCAATCGACAACAGGCCCTTTTCGAGGACAAGACCTCTCCTCAAACGCAACCTCAGCGAACGGTTTTTGCAAGCGATTTGCTTGCTGAAAGCGTTCTGCAGGGGCTCTCCGGCCAAATGGATGCGGAGAGCGTGGGTGACAAGCTCGTGACTATCGGCACGGTGCTGCAGATCGTCGGGGCCATTCAAAAGGTGCCCGCGTTGGGGCCGCAACTGCAGACTGCGCTCAACGCGTTTCAGCAGGCACTTGAGAAATCTTGTGACGCTGATGAGCTGGAAAGGCAACGCCGCCGCAGCCTCAAGGCGCGCAATGCAGCCAGGGCGCGCTGGGATCGCGTTCGCCAAGGAGGTGCCGAATGATGAGAGCCGAAATCACCAATCTTCCGATGTTCGACGAGTACGCCTTCATCGAGCAGCATGGTCAGGAACTCACGGGCGACGAGCTCGAAGTGCTTTCGGAGCGGATCGACGACCTTGATCGACATATCATCGCCTTCAATGATGCGGCGATCGACATGCTGCATCGCGCTATTTCTGACCAGGCCTTCGAAGAGGGCAGTGTCGTCGCAGCTAACCTCTTGGAATTACTCGCGGGCATGCAGCGGTACGTGTACCGGGCTCGCGAAGCGCTCGCAGAGTGCACAGCGGACGAGACGCCGTCAGAATTGACCTTCCAGAGCGGTACGTGAGCTCCCCGAAAAGTTTCCCCGGGAAACTTTTCGACGCCTTCCAAATGTGATGAGGGAGGTCGCAGTACTAGGGCAGGATCGCGAACTTGGGGCGAAACGTATACACGTCTGCCCAAGTTCGCCTCAACCACCGCCTTTGGCGGTCGAGTCCTACGGCCTCGGGTAATTCTCTTTGAGGACGTGAGCCACTTCTTGACTGGTGTGGTCTGTTTTGAGGCTTGATAAAATCAGGCAGCTTCGAACACTTATCCACAACGATTGGTGGCTCATCTGTCTTTCGGTTCCAACTATGTCGTCACTTCCACCCTTAGTGAATTTCGCTCCTGTTAAAACCATTAACCTCAAGTCGCATCCCGAAATATCAGAGGCCTGGGTTCAGCAAGTGCTTTTCGAAAACCCGACATTGCTTGGTTTGGGTTCTTCTGTGAAGGCGAGGGATAAAGAAAGACGTCAGGTCGCAGGGGGACGGCTTGATCTCCTTTTGGAAGACGAGGATGCCGATGTTCGATACGAAGTTGAAATACAGCTGGGAGCGACTGACGAGACTCACATCATCCGTACGCTTGAATACTGGGACATTGAGCGAAAGCGTTACCCAGGTTGTGATCATGTTGCGGTCATCGTGGCTGAAGAAATTACGTCAAGGTTCTACAACGTCATTTCGCTCTTTAATTCAGCCATACCGCTCATTGCGCTGAAAATGACAGCCATAGAGAACGAAGATGGCTCCATTGGATTGCTTTTTACGAAAGTACTTGATTTGGCGGCAACCCCACAGCTCGAGGAAGACGAGCCTTCTGAGCAAACCGACCGCAATTACTGGGAAAAGCAGTCGTCCAAAAAGGTTTTGCAAAGTATTGACCACACGCTCGGACTCATTCAGCACTTTTTTGTTCTATACAGAGAACTCCAGAGCCTGGATGTCATCTGGAGGGTACTTCTTCAGCCGAATGACAGAGCTGACGGTTGTCAGAAATTTTTTTGACAAAAGTGACAGCTGTCAGAAATTGCTCTGACAACCCTGTTTGCTGTCAGCCCTCGAGCCAGAAGCCCCGCAGATCGGGGGGGGGGGTTGATGCTTAGACAAAGTTGAAAGTTGTCAGAAATTTTTCCGACAGTGCTGACAATTGTCAGACGAAGCAACTGACAACAAATGTTGGGTGACACTGTAAGCTTCCACAAAACGACAAAGAATTGAGCCATCCGAGAGTGCGGACATTTTCTTGGACTTTTTGACGATACCTGAAATCTCGCTACTGCGCCTGCTTGTTTGTCTAAAAAATGGCACGCTCCCGTCATTAAGATTGGAAACGATTGACCGAAAAAACACCTCACGGAACCATCACCAACAGGCAAAAGACAGACTTATCCCCACCCTGCGGACGCTCAGCCTACTTACTGGGCCGTAGTCCGCAGGGTGGGGGTAAGTCGAACCTAATTTTCAGCGCATTTCGGCTAATCGACAGCTCAAATGCCTTCGCCTAAAATCTTCCGGACTTAGTCCGCCGAGTGTGATTTTGATTCTTTCGCTTGCGTACCAATGCAGGTAATCATCCAAAATTTGCATAAACTTCCTGAGCGAAACATCGCGCCAATCCCGCTCATGGAACATCTCATTCTTTATCCTGCCGAAAAATCCTTCGCACGCTGAATTGTCCGGCGAGCAACCTTTCTTTGACATTGATCTTGTTAAAGATGCCTTCTTTGTGATTTCGATCCATTCCGACCAACGATAGTGCCCGCCCCGATCCGAGTGAATGATAGGCTTGTCGCCCGGTTTTAACGTAGCGACAGCCTGCCTGAGCATCGTGTTGGCCAGTTCAGCTGTCGGACTGGTGCCGATGGTCCAGCTCACAGGCATGCCGTCGTAGCAGTCAATGATCGGCGACAGATAGATTTTGCCCGCAGGCAATGAGAATTCAGTGATATCCGTCAGCCATTTTTGATTGGGAGACGTTGCTCGGAAATTACGTTTGAGCAGGCTGGGCACCGATGGGGAAACTTCTCCGCAATACGAGCAGAATTTGCGTTTTCTAGGATAGTAAACGTACAGGCCTTCCTGACGCATGATTCGCCGAACGACTTTCTCCGAAAGTCGGAAGCCGTCTCGCCGAAGACTGTACCAAATCCTTCGATAGCCATAGCAGCGGTAATTCCGGTTGAATGTTTCGCGTATTTGCTCTTTCACAGGCGCATATTTGTCCGGTTGGGATAAGGCTGTGCGCTGATAGAAATAACTGCTCTTGGAAAGTCTCAAAGCTTCCAGGAGATCCTTGAGCTTGAAGGTTTTTCGCAGGACGTCAATCACGATCGTTTTTTCGCGATTGCTCAAGGTTGTTGGATTGCCGTCCTCGCCTTTTTTTAAGATTTTGGCCACCTCTACGAGCACATCCTTTTGGAGTTGAAGGTGACGAATTTGTTTTTGCAGTTCTTCGGACTCAAGGGCAAGACGCGTCACTTGCTTCTCAAGAAACTCGACTCTCTTGCAAGCGCGTTCAAAACGTTGCTCCTCATTTTCCGGTGAAACCGCCGTCGCTTTCGGAGGTTTTCGAATCGGTGACATGGCTGGCTCCGGTACATCGATTTGCGGCTTGGGAATTTCTTTATCCCAAGCATAAAGCGTTTGACGAGACACGGAAAACTCTCGAGCCACACTCATGACCGTACGATCAGACCGCCTCATGGCAAGTACGGCTCTGACCTTGGTTTCCCAAGAATATCGTTTGGCTTGCAGCTTAAGTTGCCCGCTGACGAGCTTTCGAGCTTTGGGATAAAACTGTTGAACCCAGTACTGCACCGTTCGCCGTGTTACGGGGTGGCCAAGCAAATCGATTACGGCAGATAGATCGCGCCTGTGCTCAATGTATGTTTTGGCAGCTTTTTTCTTCAGCTCAAGATCCCCTCTGTGCTTGGCGATCGCTTGGCCTGTTTTGTCTCTTTCCCGGAGCCATTGTCTCAGTAGATTGCGTGACGGGTATCCTAGAACACGAACAGTTTCTCGTTGCGAACGCAACTTGTCGTAGATCCGTAGCACCTTGTTGATTTCTTTTTGCGTGTACATAACCTGAACCTCATTTCGTTGATTTTTGGTCCAAGTTTTCGTCCGCATTCCCCAAAAGCGAAGCCACAAGCATCCAGCACGATTGAAGCATGGTGAGAGGAAGAGATACAAAAAGAGAACAAAGAAGAAACTGAACTAAGGTCATCGTTGCGGAATTTTGAATCTCAAAACGAATACGGCTATAAGCCATGTATCAAAAGGAGGTTTCAGAATGCCGAAACGTTACAGTCCAGAAATCAGAAGAACAGCTCTTGAGTTCGTCAATCAGGGACAGACACAAATCGAGGTTGCTCAAGCTTTGGGAGTTAACCCCAAGACACTCAGCCACTGGGTTACCACAGCACAAGCTCGTATGCCTGAACAACAACGCAATGAGCTTGAAGAACTCAAACAATTGCGCCTTCAGGTTCGCCAGCAACAGGCCGAAATCGACTTCTTAAAAAATCGGATAGGGGTAACGGATTCAGTCCGTCAGCCCCTTCCACACCACCCACCGTGCGGATCCGCAGTGGGCGGTTACCAACAACCTCGTCGGGGTGTCATTATTTGTAGATATCCCCGAGGCATACCCATCCAAAGCTTCGGAGCCGAGCATTCGTCAGTGTCGTTGCAAGAATCCAGCTGTTTGCTACGTGCCACTGAGACTGGCGCGTGTTAGCCCACTGATAAGCCTTCTCGTGGCTTATCCCGAGCTTCGTTAGCGCCCCGTACTTCGTCTTGATTTTCTTCCACTGCTTCCAGTAGATTTGGCGAATTCGTCGTCGTAACCACTCATCCGTCTGTTCCACGAAAGCTCTCATCGAAGAATCTCTGAAGTAGTTTACCCATCCCACCACAAAAGCCTTGAGCCTTTGACGGAAAACATCCAGACTTTGTCCGCGGCTTCTGCTTGTGAGTTCCCGAAGGCGCTCTTTGCATTTCGTTTTGGACTTTTGATGGGGGCGTGCCTTGACGCCTGCCTTCGCTCGCCAGAAACCAAATCCCAAGAACTTCAGTTCAGGATCTGTCATGTAGCAGATCTTCGTCTTCTGTTCGTTAAGTTTCAGAAACAGCTTGCGTTCGATGTACGGCTTGATGTTTTCAAGGGTTCGCTCTGCGGCTCGTTTGCTCCGGCAAAAGATCATCATGTCATCCGCATACCGCGTGAAGCGGTGACCGCGGCGTTCAAGCTCATGGTCGAGTTCGTTGAGCAGGATGTTTGCTAATACCGGACTCACGGGACCGCCTTGGGGCGTGCCAATTTGGCTCAGCGTTTCTTTTCCGTTTTCCGATATGGGGGCTCGAAGAAATTTATGGATGAGCGAAATCACTCGTCCGTCTTCGATCCTGTCGGACAACAGCTGAAGCAATTTGGAGTGGTTAACCGTATCGAAGAATTTCGACAGGTCAAGATCCACCACCCATACGTACCCTTCATTGGCGTAATCAAGCGCTTCCTTTATGGCCGTATGGCAGCTTCGATTGGGGCGGAAGCCATGACTGTGCTCGCTGAATACGGGTTCGTACTCTCGGCTCAGTTCCTGTGCTACCGCTTGCTGAACGAAACGGTCGATCGCAGTTGGGATTCCCAACGGCCTGAATTTGCCTTTCTCCTCCTTTGGGATAAGAACTCGACGAACGGGCTGGGGGTTGTATTTCCCCGCCTTTATGGTCTGCACTATCTCAGAAGCGTGCTCGCGCAAGTAAGTCGGGAGCTCACCGACGGTCATGCCGTCGACCCCCGCACTTCCCCCGTTTGCCTTGACTCGTCGCCAAGCCTCGTTGAGGTTCCTTCTTTCAAGGATGGTTTCTAATGTGACCATTCGTTGTCGTCTGCGATTGGCGGCATTTGTTCCTTCTCGTCCTTCAGCCCCCTGTTTCCCTCGGTATCCGTCCGGTTCCGCCGGACTCCTTCCCTTGGGCTCTGATGCTTTACAGTCTTTCGACAGGTCGCTGGCTTCGGGCTACGTTGGATGCCTCCAGTTATTGGTTTCAGTCCTTCCCAAGCACCATCTGCTCGGTACTATGACTTCTGCTGACTTCTCACGGCAAGTTTTGCTCCGAGCCGCCAGTTTGACGCTCGTCCGTGAGATCTCCTCGGGTAAGAACACGCTCTTTCCCCTCATGTAGCCGCCGCATTTACACCAACGGTTTCCGTGCAGTTATCGGGCTTTGCTTTGACTTGCAAGCTCACCCACCGTTATATGCCTGATGCGATTCCTGTTCGTCGGCTCAAGGGTTTGCCTCCAGCTTCTTTCAGCCTGCCCCTCGCGGGACACACCTTGCTCTTGGCTATGAGGTTGCCACTGCCGGCTCCTCTCGGGACTTTCACCCGTTAGATCGTGCTCATGCCGAGCACACAAGCAGCAGCGTACTTTGCCAAGCTGCCCAAGTGAAGTACGCTTTTTTAAAGGCTTGTTTGGACAGCAAACTCATCGGGCGCAAAAAACTCATCAGTGTTCGAAAGGCTGCCGCCCTGCTGAGGATCAGTACCAGCGGCTACTATCAGTGGCTAAAGGTTGATCGATACCACCGCCACGGAGTGCATCACAGCGATGCTGAGTTGCTTTGTCATGTGCGCTCCGTTATCAGTCGCTGCGGCAAGCAGGTTCCCGGAGTGATGCGCCTGTACCTTGCGTTGCGCCAACAGGGCTTGAGCGTTGGTTTTAAGCGTCTGCGCAGACTTTTACGAAGCAACGGCATCTTCCATCGCTACCATCGCAAATACGTTGCCACCACAGACAGCAACCACAATCTGGCACGGCTACCGAATTTGATTGACCGTCAGTTCAACCGCTATGCGATCAATCAGGCTTGGTGCGGAGACATCACTTACATCCCAACCGACGAGGGCTGGCTATTCATGGCCAGTGTGCTTGATCTGGCTAGTCGTTGCCTGGTTGGCTACAGTTTTGACTCCACCATGAAAACGTCTCTGGTTGTGGACGCCCTGCGTATGGCTATTGCCAATGAGCACCCGGCTCCTGGCTTGATTTTTCACAGTGATCAAGGCTCACAGTACTGCAGCCATGTTTTTCAGGAATTTTTGCTGCGCCAGGGCATCAGTGGCTCTATGAGCGAGCGTGGGCAATGCTGGGACAACGCTCCGGCCGAATCATTTTGGGCAACCCTGAAGCGGGAAACGCTACCGTTATCCGGATGCTTCAGCAGCCGAAAGGAGGCGCAGGATACTGTGACTCGTTGGATATCTTATTACAATGGAACTCGGCCCCATTCACAGCTGGGGATGCGATCCCCTTATCAATTCAGATTAAGGGCGCAGGCCTCGTAATTCGGGCTTTTTTATCGAGATTCGAAATTCCGCGCCCACGTCCCAGTTCCAAACAGTGAGGAGGCTGATTATAGGCGTTGAATGCTTCGAGCATAGGTCAGACGTAAAAAACCCGCGCCGGCGAACCGGTGCGGGTTGGATCTAATCAGAGATTCTCAAAGAGAGATCAGATTAGAATCTGTGACGCAGACCGACGTACAGGGAATAGGTCTTGAACTTGTATTCGTCATCAATTGCGACACTCTGAAGATCCAGCTTATCCTGCGAATAGGAAGCAACGGCGTAAACGTCGGTGCGCTTGCTGAACGGATAGTCGTAACCAACGCTGACGATGTAGCGCTTCAGGTCGGCATCGCCAAATCCCATATCCACGACAGAGTCAGCAGCTTCGGCATCGACATAGCCCATGCCGAACATAGCCTTGCCGCCGGCAACCGGAGCGTCAGCAGTCAGGCTGAGGCCGTAGCCCTTGACCTTCAAGGAACCAATGGTGAAAGCAGAATAGCTGCTAGTGATCTCAGTGAACTTGTTGAGGTCAACATCCCCCATGATGTCGTTCGTAACGCCTCCGATGGACGAGAGCTTAACTTCGTCGAAGTACTGACCACCGAGGTAAACCTTAACAACCTCGAAATCGTAGCTGCCGCCGAGCGTCACAGTCAGGCTGTCGTCAACATCATCTCCATCCAAACCATTTTTAAGTCCGGCAGTCTGATAGTTGATGGAATCAACAGCGAAATAGGCAGCAAACGGACCGTTGTTATAGGTGGCACCAATGGCGTAGTAACGGTCGCTCGAAGACTCATTTTCATGATCGTTGGAGCCCATGCCATACTGAGCAAACACCTTGAAGCCGGCGAAATCAGGGGTTTCGTAGGCAATCATGTTGTCCCACTGGCCAGCCAGCGACATCAAGTTGCCGAGCTGTGCCGAGGTGCCGCCCCAGGACGACGTGCCAAAGGCGCTAATCATACCTACCTTTGCCCAGGAAGACTGACCGTTGTTGATGGAGCCGAGACGACCCATAGCGAAACGACCAAAATTACCCTGAACGAAAAGGCTGGATTCACGATTGAAGAAGACGCCGGCGTCGGTACCGTCATCGGAATTGATGCCGTTTTCAAGGATGAATCCGACCGTCAAACCGTTGCCGAGATCTTCCGTGCCCTTAAAACCGAAACGGGAACCGGAAGCCTGACCTGACTTCATCGAGAAGGAATCAGAATCGCTGAAATTAACAATTTCGTTACCTTTCCAGTCCTTGAACGATGCACCATCCAAATCACCGGCATCAATATGGTTGTACCCCAAGCCCGTATCCACGATACCGTAGAGCTGAACGTCAGCGGCCAAGGCGGAACCGGCAAAAGCACCGAGAACTGCAACTGCAGCCAAAGTCTTTTTCATTTTTAAATCTCCTAGTCTTAGAGAAGACTCGCAAGTTTTGAGTTTTTGCAAAAACCGCCGGACGGAACATGAGTTGCGGACTCTTGCAAAGACGCAACTCAATCCGGCGGAGTCCTTGCAGGACAGGGACGATCATGGCACCGAAAAGAAATGGCTTACAAGGAAATGGTAAAAGTCAATAGCTCGGGGGGGGGGTAAACCCTAGGATAAATTACAACACTTAAGGTTGATGGAAGGAAAAATCCTTTTTGAAGGACACAAAACCGCCTCGGCCGTAACCGAAGCGGTTCTGACTAATCAAATAATCTCAGGAAGAGATCAGATTAGAACTTGTGGCGCATGCCGACCATGAAGGTATAGGCACTGGGATTCCAATCTTCGGCGCCAGCACCCTTGCCTTCCAGTTCGTCATCCATGTAGGACATGACGCCGTAGACGTTGGTGCGCTTGGAGAGCGGATAATCGTAACCGGCAGAAATCACCCAACGGGTGAAGTCATACTTGCCTTCGCCGTAATCCTTTTCGAAATCGGACTGTTCGCCGTCAACATAAGCGGCAGCAGCCATCAGCTTGCCGCCGGCGAGCGGCGCATCGGCACCGATCGTCACGCTGTAACCAGTGGCTTTGAGGTTGGCTGTGCTGAATGTAACCTCGTCAGCAGCATTCTTGATTGTCCAAGGACTCTTTCCGGCAATACCGCCGAGGCTACTGAGCTTGACTTCGTCAAAGTACTGAGCACCAAAGTACAGCTTAGCCACTTCAAAGTCCCAGTTGCCGCCGAGGGTAACGGTCCAGGCGTCATCAATGTTCTGACCATTCGTGACACCTGCCGTCTTGTAGTTGGTGCTGTCAACAGCCAAGTAAGCGGAAGCCGGACCGTTCTTGTAGGTGGCCGCAACGCCATAGTAACGATCGGAACCGGATTCGTTTTCCACACCGTCGTCACCCATGCCGTACATGGCCGTCACTTGGAAGCCGGCGAACGAGGGGGTTTCATAAACGATGGAGTTGGCATAACGGGTGGAGGAGGCGAAAATGGCGCCAGCCTGAACAACGTAGTCGCCCCAGGACGTACCAAACGGCGTCAGCATGCCGATCTTGGAGAAGGAACCCTGACCCTGGTTGAAGGAACCGATACGGCCGAAAGCAACCTTACCGAAACCACCCTGCAGGAAGAGCATGGATTCACGATCGAAGAACGTGGCATTGTCAGCGCCCGTGTCAGCGGAGAAGCCGTTTTCAAGAACGAAACCAACCGTCAAACCATTGCCGAGATCTTCCGTACCCTTGAAACCAAAACGAGAGCCGGACTGCTGGCCGGACTTCATTTCAAAGGTATCCTTGTCGTCGTAGCCGATACCGTTGTGAAGATCCCCGTCAATGTGGGTGTAGTTAAAGCCCAAGTCAACGATACCGTAGAGCTGAACGTCAGCAGCGAGGGCGGAACCAGCGAAAGCGCCGAGCACTGCAACTGCAGCCAAAGTCTTTTTCATGATTTATTTCTCATAGTACAGCGTTCTGTAAATAAAGCTAATAATTAAGATATGCGGTACAATGGGGGGCTTACCTATTACGGATACCTTCCCATGCCGCGTGGCCGCCCTATCAGCAATCGACTCGAACTTACTCCCGAGCAATTCGCAACCCTGAATCAAATAGCCAGTTCCCGTAGCGAGGAGCTCCGGCGAGTGCAGCGAGCCAAAGTTTTCCTCGCTGCCGCCGACGGGAAGCCGCAAAGAGAGATCGCCGCTTCGGCTGGTCTATCTGTCAGTGCGGTTGCTCGCATGCTTCGTAAAGCATTACAGATTGGACCGATGATGGCGCTCGACGATCTCAGGCGAAGCGGTCGCCCTGCGGTTATTGGAGTCGAGGCACGAACTTGGGTTAAGGAATTGGCGTGCACGCCGCCCAAGGAGTTGAGCGACGGCCCAACTCAAGCGCTTTGGTCAATGGATACGCTTGCTGCATACGTACGAAAGCACGCGAGCGAGAAGCCATTTGGGAGCGAGCTGGCGAAGGTTTCTAAATCAACCATTTGGTCGATTTTGGATAGCGACGAGATCAAGCCCCACCGCATCCGCTATTGCCTTGAGAAGAAGGATCCGGATTTTTCCGTCAAGTGTCGCGAAGTTTTGCTCTTATACAAGCGCGTCGAGATGGAACTCGTCTTCAGGAATACCTTGGGAAATTCGTCGCAGCCGAACGGCGCAGTCTTCGTTTCGTACGACGAGAAGCCTGGTATTCAGGCAATTTGCAACGTACATCCGGATAGGAATCCGGTAGATGGGAATGGTTTTACTCGTCGCGACTATGAGTACAAACGTCACGGAACTTTGTCGCTTCTTGCCGGCATCGATTTGATTTCCGGCAAAGTTCACAGCCTGATTCGCGAACGCCACAAAAGCACTGACTTCATCGACTTTCTAAAGCTGATTGACGCGATTTACCCTGAAGACCGCGTGATATTCATGGTTCTTGACAATCACACCATTCACACGTCGCGCGAGACGCGAGCGTACCTGGATACCCGCAAAGGACGCTTCCAGTTAGTTTTTACGCCCAAGCATGCTTCATGGCTGAATTTGATTGAGGCGTTCTTCAGCAAGATGGCCCGTGTGAACCTTCGCGGACTGAGAGTCAACTCGAAGGACGAGCTTCGGAGCCATATCGAACGCTGGGTGGCAGAGTGCAACGAGGACCCCGTTCCTTTCCGATGGAAATGGAAAATGGAGGAGGTCCACGAGCTAATAAATAGCGTTATTTAACGAACGCTGTACTAGAG
>CEBV01024287.1_pt1 | contig 13268 bp, 7 predicted proteins | sample 554741 | NCBI WGS metagenome assembly CEBV01 (sample SAMEA3182070, study PRJEB8094) | gut metagenome | biome: human; feature: gut; material: Stool; isolation source: human stools | place: Canada | collected 2011-11-22 | reverse complement strand
GCGCCCATGCGCTTGGCGACGCGGGCGGCGTCCATGGCGGTGTTGCCCGCGCCGACGACCACGATGTTGCCGGAGAGGTTGGGCTTGACCTGCTTCTTTTCCTTCTTCATCCACTCGATGACGCCCTGCACGTTGCCCTCAATGTCGAGCTTGCCGGCCTTCCACGCGCCGGTGGCGAGGAGGATGTGGGTGTAGCCCATTTCCTTCAGCTCCGCGACGGAGGGGGCGCTCTTGCCGCACTTGACCTCAACGCCATAGCGCAGCATCAGGGCGATGTCCTTGTCGATGGCCTCGTCGGAAATGCGGAAGGCGGGAATGACGTAGCGCGGCACGCCGCCGAGCTTGCGCTCACGCTCGAAGATGGTGGTCTCGATGCCGGCGCGGCCGCAGAAATACGCCGCGGCGATACCGGTCGGGCCGCCGCCGATGATGGCGACGCGCTTGCCCTCGACGCGCTCGGGCAGCTTGATGGAGGCCATCAGGGCATTGTAGCCCTTCTGCGCGGCGAGGAGCTTGGTGTCGCGGATGTGGACGCTCTCCTCATAGAAATTGCGGGAGCACTTGCCCTGGCAGCGGTGCGCGCAGATGGTGCCGGTGATGAAGGGCAGGGCGTTCTTCTCGGTGATGAGCTTGAGCGCGGGGCCGTAGAGACCCTTGCGGCACAGCTCGAGGTACTCGGGAATGTCCTGCTCGATGGGGCAGCCGCCCTTGCAGGGTGCGATGAAGCAGTCGAGCCAGGGCACCTGCTCGGTGGACTTGCGGCTGGGCAGGGGCTTGATGGGCTTGAGGTGATGGTAATTCGTGCGGGCGGAGGCGGCGAGGTCGGAGATGGCGGCGGAGTCGGTGCCGGCGAAGGCGCGGTACTCCATCGGCTCGACCTTCTCGACCATCTGGAGCAGGCGGTTGTAGCCGCCCGGCTTGAGAATGGTGGTGGCGACGGTGATGGGCCAGATGCCCGCGGCAAAGAGCTTATCGCAGTTGAAGTATTCCGCGCCGCCGGCGAAGGAGATACGCATCTTGCCGCTGAACGCGCGGGAGATGCGATTGCACATCTCGATGGTCAGCGGGAAGAGGCTGCGGCCGGACATATACATCTCGTCGTTCGGCAACTCGCCGCGCGTGGTGTCCACGGGGAAGGTGTTGGAGAGCTTGAGACCGAACTCCAGACCCTCCTTGTCCGCGAGCTTCTGCAGACGCTCGAACATGGGCACCGCGTCCTCCCACTGGAGATCCTCGTTGAAGTGGTGCTCGTCGAACACGATGTAGTCATAGCCCATGGAGTCGAGAATGCTGCGGGCGGTCTTGTAGCCGAGGATGGTGGGGTTGCACTTGACGAAGGTGTGCAGGTGCTTCTTCGTGAGCAGATAGCTTGCGATGCGCTCGATCTCCTGCGGTGGGCAGCCGTGGAGCGTGGAGACGGTGACGGAGCGCGAAACGCGCGGGGAGATGTGCGCGATGAAATCGCGCTCGGCGGGGAACAGCTCGGCGAGGACCTTCTTGCATTCCTTGAACTGCGCGGTCTTGCTCGCGTCCATCATGTTGTCGATGTAGCTGTTGACCTTGCGGCCCTTGATGCCCTCGAGGTCGTAGCCGACGGACATATTGAACACGAACCCGTCGGGATCGCCGAGACCGTAGACCTTGCTGATGACCTTGAGCGCGCACCAGGCCTTGATGTACTCGTCCTGCGCCTGCGCCACGGTCAGCTCGGTGGACCACTCCTGATTGTAACCCTCGTCGGCGGCGAGGATGCAGGGACGGGGAACGCAGGCGGCAAGCTCGGCGCCGTCCATCTTCTGTACGGTCTTGACCTCGAAGAAGCGCGCGCCCGCGAAGTAGGCGGCGATGATGTTCTGCGCGAGCTGGCTGTTGGGGCCGGCGGCGGGGCCGAACGGCGTTTCGATGCGCTCACCGAAGATGGGCAGGCTCTTGCCCGTGGCCTCATACTTCTTGTGGACGCCGAAGATGTCGCCGCTCTGGGCGTACTCGGTCACAACCCAGTTCATCAGGGACGCGAACGGAATGGGATACATTTTCTCAGACATCGTTGTTCCTCCTATGTAATGTTTCCTTAATACTCGCAGTGGTTGAGGCTGCCCCAGAGCTTCTTCGCGGCCTCCAGGATGTGGGCGTTCTCGGCCTCCTCGTCGATGCCGACGAGCTGACGGTCGAGCATGAGCGTCTTGCCGGCGGCGATGGTGGTCTGGCACTGGCGGCCCGTCATGCCGAAGATCATGTGGCCGTCGATGTTCGCGTCGGAGAACGGGGTGAACGGCTTATAATCCATCACGATGATGTCCGCCGCCGCGCCCGCCTTGAGCACGCCGAGCTGGTCGGGGAAGTACTTCGCGCCGATCTTCGCGTTGTTCTTGAAGAGCATATCGGTGACCTCGCACCAGCCGACATTGGGCAGGCAGTTCTGGCTGCGCTGGGAGCAGAGGGCGACCTTGAGGGACTCGAGCATATCGTTGGTGTAGGCGTCGGTACCCATGCCGAGCAGGATGCCGCGCTTGTAGAGCTGGAGGACGGGGCAGATGCCGATGGCGTTGCCCATGTTGGATTCCGGATTGTTCACGACCATCGTGCCCGTTTCCTTGATGATCTCCATCTCGGCGGTGTTGACATGGATGCAGTGACCGAGGATCGTCTTGGGGCCGAGGATGCCGTGATCCTGAAGGCGCTGGACGGGACGGCGGCCGTAGTTCTGGAGGGAGTCATACACATCGTTCATGCCCTCGGAGACGTGAATGTGATAGCCGGTGCGGCCGTTGTTGGCCTCGACCATACGGTCGAAGGTCTTATCGGAGATGGTGAAGAGCGCGTGACCGCCGAACATCGCCGCGAGCATGGGATCCTTGCGCTGCTCGCATTCCGTGATGAAGTCGGCATTTTCCTTGATGGCCTGCAGGCACTTCTCCTCGCCGTCGCGGTCGGAGACCTCATAGCACAGGCAGGAGCGCAGGCCGAGACGCTTGCTCTCCTCGGCGATGGTGTGCAGCGTGCCGGGGATCTCGCCATAGCTGGCGTGATGATCGAAGACGGTGGTGACGCCCTGCTTGATGGAGTCGATGTAGAGCGCGGTGGCGCTGGCCTTGGTGCCATCCATCATCAGGTGGCGGTCGATGGCCCACCACGTTCCGTCGAGGACCTCGTAGAAGTTTGTCGGGTTGTTGCCGACGATGGACAGGCCGCGCGCGAGCGCGGAATAGATGTGGGTGTGCGCGTTGATGAAGGCGGGCATGATGACGCCGCCCTTGGCATCGACGATCTCGGCGTCGGGGTACTTCGCGCGCAGGGCGGCCTCCTCGCCGACCTCGGCGATCTTCGCGCCCTCGTAGGCGACCGCGCCGTGCTCGTAGTAGCCGCGGCCCTCTGCGTCGCGGGTGATGAGACGTCCGTTGGTGATGAGCTTCATAAGTGGTTTCCTCCTGTTAAATGGTTTCAACTGACGAACCCTTCAGGCAAAAAGAAAAGACGCTCCAAGCGAGTCACTCGCCCGAAACGTCAGCGTTTCTGCCGGAGTGATAGTTTCAGCCCGTGCGCGCAGCACTTCGTTACAGCTATCAGTCATAGATTGTAGATTTATTTTACACGAAGGCGGGAACAATTTCAATGGAAATTTCGTCAAAATCCGTGAAAAGAGCCTTGATAAAACAGAGAAATCGCCTTTTGTTTTTTGTGCAAAGCGATGAAGGAGCAAAAAAGTTACCCCGCGTTGGCCGTGTAGACCCCGCCAAACCTGCACATGAATTGCAGGTGGGTCGCCTCTGTCCGGTTTTACTGCTTCCAACGTCCGGCCGCAAAATGCAGCCGGGAGGCCTGCAAACCACCGGAGCGTACCGGCGTCCCGTATGACGAAATGTGGGTTTATAAAGAGCCTATCACGAACCACGCAGGGTAATTGCCATTGTAAGCGGAGCGGCGGGAAAAATCCGTCGGAAGCGAGGTTATTCCTCCTCGTCCTCCATCATCTGCTCCATGAAGAGGTCGTAGACCTCGTTGATCTCGTCCTCGTCGACGACGTTGGCGAGCATCTCCTCGCCGTCCACCGTCTCGCTTTTGAGAATGATGAGGCCGTACTCGTCCTCATCCTCTTCCTCGCCCTCCTCCACAACGGGGAAGAAAGCCATATAGGTCGTGCCGTTGTGCTCGAGCGCGTCGATGTATTCCAGCTCGATGTCGTTGCCCTCCTCGTCCGTCAGCGTGACGAAATTCGGGCCGTATTCTTCGCTCATGGGGGTGTCCTCCTCCAACAGTCGGTATTTGAGATGGAGATAGTATAGCGCATTTCCAAGCGCAATGCAAGTTTGACATCTGCGCGATTTTGTATTACAATAAATTACCTATTGTCAAAAGACAGCAAAGCGGAGCTCCGCTTTTTCAATTCGCAAAAGGAGGTAGCGCAATGGAAGGGAAACACGAAACCGCCCGTGCGCCTCGAAAAAACCACAGAAGGAGCGGCGCCGGCATGACGGCGCTGAAGGTGCTCGGCACGCTCCTGGCCATCGGCGTCTGCACGGCGCTGATGTTCTTCGGCATTTTTATGAAGTATGTCCACACCACGCTCGAGCCGGTGCTGGATGTGGATATGAGCGCCATCACGCTCAACCAGAGCTCGGTCATCTATTATCAGGACAAGAGCACGGGCGAGTGGAAGGAGCTGCAGAAGATCCACGGCACCGAGGACCGCACGAACATTGAGTTTTCCGACATCCCCGACCATGTCTGGCAGGCTCTGGTGTCTATCGAGGACCAGCGCTTCTTCCAGCATCACGGCGTGGACTGGAAATCGACCGGCAAGGCGGTGTTCACCATGCTCACCGGCGGCGGAACGCAGCGCGGCGGCTCGACCATCACCCAGCAGGTCATCAAGAACGCCACCGGCAACAATCAGCCGACCATCAAGCGCAAGGTGACGGAGATCTTCCAGGCGCTGCGCTTCTATAAGAATTACTCGCGTGAGGAGACGCTGACGTTCTATCTGAATCTCGTCTACTTCGGCAACCATTCCTACGGCATTCAGGCGGCCGCCGAGAACTACTTCGGCAAGGATGCCAAGGACCTGACCGTCGCCGAGGGCGCGGCCATTGTCGGCATCACGCAGTACCCCTACCTCTACGACCCCTCCCGTCAGGGCACGCTCGACAGCGGCAAGACCTTCCGTGAGAAGAACAAGGAGCGGCAGGAGACGGTGCTCGACAAGATGCACGAGCTCGGCTATCTGGACGACGCGGAATACGAGGCGGCGGTCAACGAGCCGCTGGTGTTCGTGTGGGACGACAACTATGTGCCCTCCGACAGCTCGAAGGAGCATGTGGCGGAGACCGCCGCGGAGGAGTTCGATCCGTATCTCGTCGAGCAGGTCTTCAACGACGTGGTCGACGCGCTGCGCCGCGAGAAGAACTATTCCGAGGAGATCGCCAAGAAGCTGCTCTACACCGGCGGCTATCAGATCTACGCGACCATCGACCCCGAGCTGCAGAGCATCGTGGAGAAGGTCTACGCCGATACGAACAACCTGCCCTACACCTCGTCCAAGGGCGAGCAGCTGCAGTCCGGCATGACTGTCATTGACAACGCCACGGGCAACATCGTGGCGATGGCGGGCCGCGTCGGCGAGCGCGAGGGCCGCTTCCTCTTCAACTACGCGACCGCCACCCGCCCCTGCGGCAGCGCCATCAAGCCCATCGCGGTCTACGCGCCCGCGCTGGATACCGGCGTCATCACGCCGGCGACGGTGCTCGACGACTATCCCGTGCGCCTGCAGGCGAACGAGAACGGCACGGAAAAAGCGTGGCCGAAGAACTCCTATAGCGGCTACAAGGGTCTTATCACGCTCCAGACCGCGCTGCGCGTGTCCACCAATACCACGGCGGTGCGCGTGCTCGAGGCGCTCTCTCCGTCCGTGTCCTACGACTTCATGACGCAGAACCTCGGCTTCACCACGCTGGTCAACAGCGATCTCAACTCCGCAGCACTCGGCCTCGGCGGCCTGACCTACGGCGTGAACACGGTCGAGATGGCGGCGGCGTACTCCGCCTTTGCCAACAACGGCGTGTATACAAGGCCGCGCACCTACATCGAGGTGCGCGACAACAAGGGCAACCTTGTGCTGGAGAACAAGCAGGAGTCGTGGGTGGCGATGAAGGAGTCCACCGCGTACTCGATCAATGAGCTGCTCAAGGGCGTGGTGCGCAGCGGCACCGGCACCGAGGCGGCCTTCTCCGGCATGACCATCGCCGGCAAGACCGGTACGACCTCCAGCAACTATGACCGTTACTTCGTCGGCTACACGCCGTACTACACCGCGGCGGTGTGGATCGGCTACAACCATAATGCCAGCATCCGCGCGAACGGCAATCCCGCCGCGCAGCTGTGGAAGAAGGTCATGAGCGAGGCGCACGAGAACCTGCCCAATCAGAATTTCAATGGGAGTACCGCCGACATGACGCAGGTGACGGTCTGCACCCGCACGGGGCTTCTGCAGGGCCCGGGCTGCACCGATGTGCAGACGGTCTGGGTGGCGGCGAGCAACGCGCCCGCGCTGGTGTGCGACGGCCATGTGGCGGTGAACCTCTGCACCGAGAGCGGTAAGCTCGCGACCGAGTATTGTCCCGTCGAGTGCGTGCAGAGCGTGAACGCGATTGACTTCACGACCGAGAATCTGACGGCGGCGTGGGGCTATGAGCGCACGACGATCCTCCTGCCGCTGAGCGCGGCGGAGTACGAGGCGTATGCTGCGCAGCAGGCCGCCGATCCGACGTTTGTGATCCCTGCGGGCAAGCCCGTTCAGGCGAACGACAGTGGCAGCGTGTTCAGCGATCTGATGATGCTCGGCCCCTGCACGCTCCACCAGTACGTCGAGCCGGAGCCGATGCCAGGCGAGGGCTATTACGACGAGAACGGCAACTGGGTTCCGGCCGGCGAGACCGACCCGACCGACCCGACCGATCCGGAGGGATCGGAGGAGGTGTCGCCGGAGCGGGGAACGGATTTCCTCAACTGGCTGCTCAACACCGCGGCGTAAAATTGAACGGAAAAAGGAAGGCTCACATCGAGCCTTCCTTTTTTGTACGCAGCATTTGGGCGGCGAGCAGCAGGAGCAATGGGAAGAGCACCATGCCCGCTACGCCGAAGGCGCGGGCGCCGAGGTACATCGCCATGAGCGAGGCGATGGGCGGCAGCCCCGCCTGCGCGGCGACGAGCTTCGGCTCGGTGATGCTGCGCACGGTGAGCGTGCAGAGGTAGAGGATGACGAGCGCGGCCCCGCGCGGCACCGAGCCGAGCAGCAGCTCGGCGAGCGCCCAGGGAATAAGCACCGTTCCTGTGCCGAACACCGGCAGCGCGTCCACGAGCGTGATGAGAAAGGCGGCGAGCAGGGAGTAGCGCTCGCCCAGCAGCCAGAAGCCGGCGAGGAGCTGGCAGAAGGTGAGGGAGCAGAGGATCGCCTGCGCGCGCAGCCAGCGCGTGAGCGAGTGCGTCACGCCGTCACGCCAGAAGCGCAGCCGTTGCTGTGCGCGAGGACTCAGGCGGCGTTTCGCCGCCGCGCAGAGCGTGGGATAGGAGGCGGCGAGGAAGAAGACGGCAAGCAGCGTTGTTGCGGCGAAGAGCACCAGCGCCGGCACGGCGGCGGCCATCGAGCCGAGCAGGGCGAGGGCGCGGGAGGCGAGACCGGCGAGCGCCGTGCTGCCGTAGGCCGCCCAGTCGGAGAACTCGGCGGTCAGAAGCTCCCGCAGCCAGTCAGGACAGAGCGCGCCGTAGGCGCGCAGCCGCTCGAGCAGTCCGCCGGTCAGCGCGGGCAGCGCGTCGAGCAGCGTCGGGAGCTGGGTGAGGAAGGCGGTCGCCTCGGTGAAAAGCGCCGAGAGCAGCAGCGAGAGGAGACCGCCGAGAAGAAAGAGCAGAAAGAGCGTCAGCAGCGCGGCGGAGAAGCCGCGCTTGAAATGAACGGTCCGCCGCAGGAGGAGAATGACCGGCTCCATCACGCGGGCCGCGGCGAACGCGAGAAGGAAGGGAAGCAGCCACCAGAGCAAATAGCGGAGAAAGAGATAGAGCGCTGCGGCGAGCACGGCGTAATAGGCGACGGTGAGCAAAAACTCCTTTTTTTGTTCGCTCTGCAAAAAGACCGGCCTCCTTCCTGCCGAATGTTATAGGAAAAAGCTACTTGCTCTCTGTGGATCGTTATGGTATCATATCTCCATAAAAGGACAAATGCTCACGAGAGGAGAACAAGATATGGGAAAAAAGACAAAATTTTATCTGGTCGCTGCGGATGCGCTGCCGGAGATCTTTCTCAAGGTCGCCGAGGCCAAGCGGATGCTTCACGCGGGCGAGGTGAGCACGGCGGGCGAGGCCGCGAGGCAGGTCGGCATCAGCCGCAGCGCCTTTTATAAGTACCGCGACAGCGTGCAGCCTTTCAACGACATGAAGACCGGCCGCATCATTACGTTCTACGCTCTGCTCAAGGATAATCCGGGCGTGCTGAGCAACGTTCTCTCTATTTTTGCCGGTTCGGGCGCAAATATACTCACCATCAACCAGAGCATCCCGACAAACGGCTGCGCCGCCGTGACCATCTCGGCGGAGACGAGCGATATGCGCGAATCGCTCGAGGAGCTCATCGCCAGCGCTGCGGAGACGGCGGGCGTGGTCAAGTTCGAGATCCTTGCGGGCTGAACCCGCGGGGAGGGTACGGCATACAATGAGTCAGCAGACTGCTTGCAGTTTGCCGACTCATTTTTTTGCTGGGTAGAGAAGGGGGCTGCTATGGGCCTTATCGTACAGAAATTCGGCGGCAGCAGCGTGCGTGACCGCGAGCGGCTGCTGCGCGCCATGAGGATCGTCCGGCGCACCTGGGAGCAGGGGGACGACGTGGTGGTCGTGCTCAGCGCGCAGGGCGACACGACCGACGCGCTGCTCGCGCGCGCCCGCGAGCTGACGGAAGAGCCGCCGCTGCGTGAGCTGGACGCTCTGCTCGCCACGGGGGAGACCGCGAGCGTGGCCCTCGGCGCGATCGCGCTTGCCTCGCTCGGTGTGCCGGCAGTCTCGCTCTCCGGCTGGCAGGTGCCGGTCGGGACGGACGGCACGCACGGCGGCGCGAACGTGCGAAGCGTGGGCGCGGAGCGTATCCGGCAGGAGCTGGCGCAGCGGCGCGTCGTGCTCGCGGCAGGCTTTCAGGGCGTTGACGCGGCGGGAGACGTCACCACGCTCGGGCGCGGCGGCAGCGACACGAGCGCCGTGGCGCTCGCGGCCTTCCTCGGCGCGGAGCGCTGTATCATTTATACGGACGTGGACGGCGTTTATACCACCGATCCGCGCGTGTGTCCGACGGCGCGGCGGCTCGCCGCCGTCTCCTGCGACCAGATGCTCCGCCTCGCCGCGAGCGGCGCGCAGGTGCTCCATGACCGTTCGGTCGCGCTGGCGGCAAGGCACGGCGTGACCGTCGAGGTGCGCTCGTGCGAGGAGGGGAGCGTCGGCACGCTCGTCGTGCCCCATGTGGAGGAGAGCAGGGAGGTCACGGGTGTCACGCGCTCGCGCTGCGGGGAGGTCACGCGCGTAACGGCCATCGGGCGCGCGCTGCCGTCGCTCGCGGCGATCCGCGCGGCGGTTTCGGCGCTGGAGGCGGCGGGCATCACGGTCCTCGGACTCGAGGAGGGCGAGCAGCGCGTCACGCTGCTGGTGAAGCGGGACGACGAGGACGCGGCGCTCTGCGCCGTACACGACGCGCTTGTGCCGCGGTGAGGGAAAGCAGCGGTTTGCGCGGCGAAGGCCGCCGCAAACCGCTCTTTCCTGTGCCTGCCCCTGTTGACCGATGGCGAAAAAAACGGATTTTTCATCCGCAGAAAAGAATCCGTTGCAATTTCGACGGGAATATGTTATCCTACGCTAAACCGGTCTGCGCTGCGCGAGCAGCCAATCTCAACAGGCCGGATGCTTAGGAGGTTATCTACTTGGACCCTGCTGACCCGTTATTGCCGAAAATTCTGGTACTGGTCATACTTATTCTTATCAACGCATTCTTTGCCGCGGCGGAGATCGCGGTCATCTCGCTTTCGGAAACGAAGCTGCGCAAGCAGGCGGAGGAGGGCGACAAGAAGGCGAAGAAGCTGCTTGTGCTCATGCAGGCGCCGGACAGCTTTCTTTCCGCCATTCAGATCGCCATCACACTCGCCGGCTTCCTGTCCTCGGCCTTCGCGGCGGACAGCTTTTCCGATCCGCTCGTGCATTGGCTGACGGTGGACAAGGGCTTCACGGCCATTCCCACCTCGACGCTCAACACGATCATGGTGGTGCTCATCACCATCGTGCTCTCGTACTTCAGCCTTGTGCTCGGCGAGCTGGTGCCCAAGCGCATCGCCATGAAAAAGACCGAAGCGGTCGCTCGCTTCACGGTCGGTGCGGTGACGAGCGTGGCGGCGGTGTTCCGCCCGGTCATCTGGCTGCTCTCCAAGTCCACGAACGGCGTATTGCGAGCGCTGCACATCGACCCCAAGGCCGACGAGGAGGACGTGAGCGAGGATGAGATCCGCATGATGGTGGACCTCGGCGAGGAGCGCGGCGCGATCGAGTCTAATGAGAAAGAGCTCATTGACAACATCTTTGAATTCAACAACACGACCGCCGAGGACGTGATGATCCACCGCACCGACATGGTGATGCTGTGGGTCGAGGACACGCGCGAGGAGATCCTCGCGACGATCCGCTCGTCCGGCCTGTCCCGCTTCCCGGTCTACGAGGAGAACGCGGACGATATCATCGGCATCCTCTCCACGCGCGAGTATCTGCTCAACGCGCAGGCGGAAGCGCCCAAGCCCATGCGTGAGCTGCTGCGCCCCGCGTATTTCGTACCCGAGTCCGTGCGCACGGATGTGTTGTTCCGCGATATGCAGAGCAAGAAGGTGCACATGTCCATCGTGGTGGACGAGTACGGCGGCACGAGCGGCCTGGTGACGATGGAGGATCTTCTTGAGGAAATCGTCGGCAACATCTACGACGAGTTCGACCCGCAGGAGGAAAAGGACATCGAAAAGGTGGGCGACAATCTCTGGCGTGTGGCAGGCTCGTGCGAGCTTGAGCGCGTCGCCGAGGCGACGGGCGTGCAGTTCCCCGAGGACGAGGAGTCCGACACGCTCGGCGGACTGGTGTTTGCCCAGCTCTCGTTCATTCCCGAGGACGGCAGCCAGTTCACGGTGGACGCCTGCGGCCTGCACATCGAGGTGCAGAGCTTCAACGAACGCCGCGTGGAATGGGCGCTGGTCTCACGGCTCCCGGAGGAGGAAACGCCCGAGGAGCAGGAGAAATAAACAAAAAAGAAACAGCAGCTTGAAAAAGCTGCTGTTTTTTTGCGGAAAGCACTTGACTTGCGCGCTTGACTTTGATAAAATAAGGCGCTTATATGTGAGAGTATGCGCAAAGCGAACCCTCACCCATTGCCACAAGGATAGCACAGGAAACAAAAAAGCACAAGAGCAAATGCAGCATTTCTATCAACAAAGCCGTGCGTGTCGCACGGCGCACCAATACATTCCCCGCCTGAGACAGACCGGCGGGAAAGGAAAGGCGTGAAGAGCAAAAATGGCCAAAGACAAGATGTACGGCAAGACCCTTCGCAAAAACTTCGCTCGACATGAGGAGATCATGGAGATGCCGAATCTTCTGGAGCTCCAGAAGAAGTCCTACCGGTGGTTCCTCGACGAGGGACTGCAGGAGGTGTTCGCCGACGTCGCCTCGATCACCAACTACGCGGGCAATCTTGAGCTGAGCTTCATCGGCTACAAGATGGATGAGGCCCCCAAGTACGACGTGGAGGAGTGCAAGGCGCGCGACGCCACCTATGCCGCTCCGCTCAAGGTCAACGTGCGGTTGTACAACAACCAGACGCAGGAGATCAAGGAGCAGGAGATCTTCATGGGCGATTTCCCGCTCATGACCCAGTCCGGCACCTTCGTCATCAACGGCGCCGAGCGCGTGGTCGTCAGCCAGATCGTCCGCTCCCCGGGCGTGTACTACGGCAAGGAGATCGACCTCAAGACCGACCTGCCCCTGCTCACCAGCACCGTGATCCCCTACCGCGGCGCGTGGCTGGAGTATGAGACCGACACCAACGAGGTGTTCTGGGTCCGCATCGACAAGAACCGCAAGATCCCCATCACCGAGCTGATCCGCGCCATCGGCGGTCAGGCCGAGCAGTACGCCGACCTCAAGACCGACACGGGCATCCTCGACCTCTTCGGCGACGACGACCGCATCAAGGTCTCGCTGGAGAAGGACGCCTGCAAGACCTATGAGGAGGCCATGCTGGAGATCTACCGCAAGCTCCGTCCGGGCGAGCCGCCCACGGTCGAGGCCAGCGAGAGCCTCATCAAGAACCTCTTCTTCGATCCGCGCCGCTATGATCTGTCCATGGTCGGCCGCTACAAGTTCAATAAGAAGCTCTCCCTGTGGACCCGCATCCACGGTCAGAAGCTCGCCTATCCCGTCGCCGACCCGCGCACGGGCGAGATCCTCTTCGACGCCGGCCATGTCATGACCAGCGACGAGGCCCGCGAGCTTGACGCCATCGGCGTCAACGACGTGACGCTCGACCTCGACGGCAAGACGCTGCGCGTCTTCTCGAACAACATGGTCGACCTCTCCCGCTTCGTGGACTTCGACCCCGTCGCCGAGTGCGGTATCAAGGAGCGCGTGTGCAAGAGCGTGCTCGAGGAGCTGCTGGCGAAGTACGAGGGCGAGGAGCTCAAGGAAGCCATCCGCGACAATGCCGACCGTCTCGCGCCCAAGCACATCCTTGCGGACGATATTCTCGCTTCCATCAACTACATGAACGCGCTGGCGCACGGCATCGTCACGAAGGACGATATCGACCATCTCGGCAACCGCCGCCTGCGCTGCGTGGGCGAGCTGCTGCAGAACCAGTTCCGCATCGGCTTTTCCCGCATGGAGCGCGTGATCCGCGAGCGCATGACCATTCAGGACCTCGACATCGTGACGCCGCAGAGCCTCATCAACATCCGTCCGGTCACCGCGGCCATCAAGGAGTTCTTCGGCTCCAGCCCGCTGTCCCAGTTCATGGATCAGACGAACCCGCTCGCCGAGCTGACGCACAAGCGCCGTCTTTCCGCGCTCGGCCCCGGCGGCCTTTCCCGTGAGCGCGCGAACATGGAGGTCCGCGACGTCCACTACAGCCACTACGGCCGTATGTGCCCCATCGAGACCCCCGAAGGTCCGAACATCGGCCTGATCTCCTACCTCGCGACCTACGCCCGCATCAA
>CEBV01012819.1_pt1 | contig 13307 bp, 13 predicted proteins | sample 554741 | NCBI WGS metagenome assembly CEBV01 (sample SAMEA3182070, study PRJEB8094) | gut metagenome | biome: human; feature: gut; material: Stool; isolation source: human stools | place: Canada | collected 2011-11-22 | reverse complement strand
GTGGCGGGTGTTGGGGAAGGTGTTGGTCTTATTGCGGACGGCACGCTCCATGATCTTGCGGACGTGGCCGTCGACCTCGTGCCAAATGGGAAGATCGCCCATCTGGGACTGGTAGATACGGTACAGTGCCTGAGCAACGCCGTTGATGGGGTAGGAGTTGGTCTTTGCGGCAACTTCCCACTTCTCCCACTCGAACTTCTGAAGCTCGTTCTGGCGCTCGATGTACTCGCACATAAGATCGAAGTTCATGGGAACGCCGGTCTGGTCCTCGATGAACTTCCAGCACTTCTCGATGTCCTTCTGGACGAACTTGTTTGCCAGAGGATCGTCGAAGATCATGGGCATCTGAAGAGCGAACAGGGGCTTGTCGTTGAACCAGTCCTGAAGGATGGCGGTGCCGACGGAGCCGTCGCAGGCCTCGTTGCAGGTGATCATGAACGGGCTGTAGTCGGGAATATCGTCAAGGACGAAGAGGCCGGCCTCGGCCTGGCACATCGGGCAGGGGTCACCGGGCAGGCCGATGGACTGAACCGCATCGATGTAGTTATGAACGGTGTGAGAGTTAACGTGGCAGGTTACGAAGTACGGGATCATTTCCAGAGCAACTGCCTTAAACTTATCGCGCCAGCCGTAGAACATACCGCCCCATACGGTTTCCTTCATTGCCATGGTGTGGTACCATGCGTCGTTCTTCTTGCCGCCGTGGAGTCTGGTGTCGGCATTGAACATGCTCATGAACTGGTAGATGGTCGCATTGACCATTGCGCGGTAGTGCCATGCAGAGCCGCGGAGAGCCTCGCCGCGCATACCTTCCATGCCGCGGTCGAACCAATGCAGAACGGGCAGATAGGTCTGGCCAACCCAGCGGTAACGCCATACGCCCTTTGCAAAGTTTACAAGTCCGCCGTACTTCATGACGTCCATTACCATGTGGATGTAGTTATACAGCCAAATGTAATTGAAGTAGTAGAAGGTATCCTTTACGCCGCGCCATTCTCTGTGCTTGTAAATGCCGGTCTTGGGCAGGTAGTTCTCGCCGAGGCGGCGGCCGCCTTCTTCAGCGGTATGGGGCTTGCCATACCAAAAATCTTTTACAGCTTTCTTAAAATCCATAATTACTTGCCCTCCTGAATCTTCTTGATCTCGACAGATTCAACGAATGCCTGGAAGCGGGTACGCAGCTGACCGGATGCGGTGTTTATGTACTCCTTCTCGATCGAGCAGACGGGGATACCGAAGTCGCGCTTGAGGACGACGGTGTCAACAACGCGCTCGTAGCTCCAGTACTCACAGAACTTGTTGGAGCAAACGATGATGCCGTCTGCGCCGTATTCCTTAACGAGGTCTGCAAGGCGCTGCTTTCTCAGGCGCATCTCGTCCTGAGGCATGAAGCGCGGGCAGTTGGAGGTGCTGAGGTAATGACGTGCGATAGCCTGCAGAGGAGTCTCGCCCTTCTCGATGGTGATGGGCTTGCGGCTCTCGACTGCGCCGTAGCAGTAACGGTCGCACACGACCTCTGCGCCGCAGCTCTCGACGAGCTTGGTGAAGTCGGGGTCGTCGTTCTCGGAGCCTGCGAGCACGACCTTGCAGCGGAACGGCCACTTCTCGTCGGGCTTGCGGGTCTTCATTTCCTTCGCGGTCTCGCGCAGGTAGGGCAGAATGAGGTACTTCGGGCAAACGAGGGAAACAAGCTGGATGACATGGAACTCGTAGCCGGTGATGGTCGGGTTCTCAAGCTTGCGGTAATCGCCGATCTCGTTTATGAGCTTGCAGACCTCATTGTGTTGCTTGATGGCCTCCTTAAGCGCCTTGTCGGAGACATCGATACCGAGGTTTTCGTGCAGCGGAGTCAGGACATGAGCCTTGAGCTGATCATGGTAGTATTCATAGTCAGCCTCGGTGTTTTTGAAGGGAACGTCGGTGAACTCGCAGAAGAAATTGTCGTTCTGGATTACGTCCATGTCCTTGACGGAGTCAAGATGCTTGGGCTTGATGTGCTCCTGGAAGCGGCAGGTGACGGTGCAGGTCTCGGTCGCCATCTGGGCGTCGAGGAAGTTGAAGCCGCCCTCGAGCGCGCGCTCGAAAAGGCTGCGTCCATAGTGACATACGCGAGCGGACATATAGTAGGTCGCAATGTCGGGTGATGAGCAGCGCGGTGCTCTCAGTCGAACGGAGAAGCAGCCGGGCAGGTCGAGAAGTACTTCGGGCATGAAATAGCAGGTATAGCCGAGCGCATATTTGCCCTCTGCCTTTGCCTGCTTTACCAACTCGTTGTTGGCTTCCTGAAGCAGATCCTCAAAGTAAATCAGATGCTTAAGGTCTCTCACGGATAACCCCCCATTAAAAAAAATTTTTGCCGTGTTTATCAAGGCGTCTGATGCCTTATCAATACATATTATTTTAACAAACCGTCATATTATTGTCAATCGCATTTTGACGATAAAATCGACATTTTGAGCAATTTTTGGGCGCAAGTGACTATACATTTGTGCAAATTGTGTTTAAAATGAGAAATCAATTAAAAAATCTTTAATATTCTCTATGCACGATGTACAACTTCCCTGTATCATCTCGGGGCTGCCGCCGCCGCGTCCGGAGATGCCCGCGTTAATGGTTTTTGCCGCCTTGCGAAGGTCGATATTGCGGCTTCCGATTATGTATTTGAAGCCGGTCTCGTCGCTTCCGGAGAATACCGCCGCGACGCCCTCACACTTTTTGACGGTCTCGTTTACGAGAAGGCGCAGCGAGGCGTCGTCCAGAATATCGTCAAACAGGCAGACATTCCCCTGCGTCGGCTCGACCTCCTCCGCCTTCATGAGCGCAAGGGCTCTGCACAGCGACGCAGCCCTTGCCTTGAGCTTTTCGTTTTCGCTCAAAAGGCGCTGCACCGCAGCCGCGGTCTCGTTGCGCTTTGCAGAAAGGAGCATGGATATTTCGGTGTTGTTGCGGCTGATGACGACCTCGTTATCGTAAGCGTCAAGTCCGCAGAGCATGGTTATGCGCACCCCCTCCCCGCCTCTGCGGCGGCGCTCGGAGCTGAGTATGCGCACGGTGCCCACCTCGGCGGTGGTGAAAACGTGCGGGGCGCAGCAGGCACAGATGTCGGTGTCCTCTATCTCGACTATGCGCACCTGATCGTCTATCTCCTTCTTGCTGCGGTACTCGAGAGCGTTAAGCTCCTGCGCGCACGGGAAGAAGGTGTTGACTCTGCGGTTTTCGGCAACGATGAGATTCGCCTCGCGCTCTATCTCCGCAAGCTGCTCCGCGCTCATCTCGCCGTCAAAATCTATCGTCACAACATCGCTGCCCATGTGGAAGCCGACGTTATTGTATCCGTATTTTTTATGCACGAGCCCCGACACAATATGCTCACCGGAGTGATTTTGCATCCTGCGAAAGCGCACGTCCCAGTCTATAATGCAGCTCACCTCGCTGCCGGGCTCGACAGGCTGGTTTACATAATGCACGACCTCATTGCCGCGCTCATGCGTGTCGAAAACGCGCACGCTGCCGATATAGCCGCTGTCGCCGAGCTGCCCGCCGCCCTCGGGGAAAAACGCTGTGCGGTCAAGCGTGAGCTCGTATCTGTCGCCGCTCGGCACGCAGGCGGTAATGGTCGCGGTGAAGGTCTTCATGTGGCTGTCAAGGTAATATAGCTTCTGTGTCATATCGTATTCTCCAATACTTTATATTGCTCAATATAAGAAATATATCACTTTGTTTTTCATCTTTCAATAGCAGCATGAATTTGACAAAACGCTTGACTTCAAATAGGCAGTTGATATAATTGAAATGTTCATGTCCGTTGACGAGACAGGCTCACGACGCACGCGCTTAGGGTATACTGCCGCGGGGCTTGCCTATGCCGGGATGCCCGAGCGGGAGCTCGATCACGGAGACGGGCGGCAATATCGCCGTCAAGCTCTCGGGCTGATATTTCGCGGAGGTAGAATATGCTTTCAATCATTGTCCCCTCATATAACGAAGAGCAGATGATCCCCATCACGGAGCAGACCATCTCCAAGCTGATGGAGCAGGAGAACATCCCGTATGAGCTTATGTTCGTAAACGACGGCTCAAGGGACAAGACCTGGGACTGCATCTGCAAGGCGGCGGAAAAAAATCCGAACGTCGTCGGGCTCAACTTCAGCCGCAATTTCGGCAAGGAGGCGGCCATGTTCGCGGGGCTTGAAAAGGCCGCGGGCGACTGCTGCGTCATCATTGACTGCGATCTGCAGCACCCGCCTGAGAAGATCATCGAGATGTACAGGCTTTGGGAGCAGGGCTACGAGGTCGTCGAGGGCGTCAAGGACGATCGGGGCAAGGAAAGTGCGATGCACGGTCTTTTCGCAAACGCCTTCTACGGCATCATAAGCAGAATGACGGGCTTCGATATGGCGGACTCGTCCGACTTCAAGCTCCTTGACCGCAAGGTCGTGGATACGCTCAACCAGATGAAGGAGCGCAACGTGTTCTTCCGCGCGCTTTCGTTCTGGGTGGGCTTCAAGAAAACTACCGTTTCGTATTCCGTGCGCGAGCGCGTTGCGGGGCAGTCAAAATGGAGCACGAGGGCGCTGTTTAAATACGCCGTCACAAACATCACTTCATTTTCCGGCTTCCCGATGCAGATAGTGACGATACTCGGCTACGTCATGTTCGTCGTCTCCGTCGTTTTGGGCGTTACCGCGCTGTATCAGAAGATCGTGGGCTACGCTCTGAGCGGCTTCACGACGGTTATCATACTTTTGCTCTTCGGCTTCAGCATCATCATGATGAGCCTCGGCATCATCGGCCTGTATATCTCGAAAATATACGTCGAGTGTCAGGGGCGCCCGAGATATATCATCTCCTCCGTCTGCGACGGCAAGAAGAAATAAGCATTAAAAAAACACCGTTTGAAAACGGTGTTTTTTTATCGCCCCGGCAGCGAGCAAAACGCAAGCTCCGATGCCGTCGTGTTGCCGAGGAGACAGGCGCGGCGGATAATATCCGCTCCGTATTTCCCACGGAGCTTGTCCATGGCGCTGTCGATGCCGCGCTGCTTATTGAGGTTTACATAATCTATGAACATATCTATCTGCTCCACATCGCCGGCGTGTACGAGCTCAAGTGTGCGCAGACCGAGGCTGTGCAGGGGCGAGGAAAAATCATGGCATTGCCGCATCAGCTCAAAGCCGTATTCGTAAAGCTCAGAGGTCACGTCGGTCGCGTATCTCAGGCGCATACGGTGGCTCTGCCAGCTGAGCTGCTTGGATCGGAGGGCTATTTCTATCGTGCGGCACATGAGCTTTTGAGTGCGCAGGCGCTGACCTATGCTCTCGGCAAGCATGATGAGCGTCCGCCTCGCCTCGGCAGCGTTTTCAATGTCATACGGCAGCGTCACGCTGTTGCCAATGGATTTCGGCGGCTCCTCCTCTCCCGCTCTGCGCACCTGCGAATCGTCCATGCCGTTTGCGTAGCGCCAAAGCATTATCCCGCTTTTGCCGAAGTGTTTCGCAAGAAGCTCGGGGTCCGTACAGGCGAGCTCTCCGATGGTGCGTATGCCCATGCGCGAAAGCTCGCGCCCCGTGCTGCGCCCGACCATGAGAAGCTCGGACGCGGGAAGCCGCCACACAGTCCGGCGGTAGCACTCTCTGTCTATAACGGTCACGGCGTCGGGCTTTTTGTAATCCGAGCCGAGCTTTGCAAAAACCTTGTTCCACGACACTCCCACGCTCACCGTGAGCCCCGTCTCCCGCTTTACGCGGCGGCATATCTCCTGCGCGGTCGCGGCGGGGTCGGGACAGGCAAGGCAGTTCGTTATGTCCAGCCAATTTTCGTCTATGCCGAACGGCTCGCACATGTCCGTGTACTCGGCGTAAATTTCGCGCACCATCGCGGAATACTTCGCATAGCGCTCAAAATGCGGGCTCACCGTCTCAAGCTTCGGGCACAGCCGCTTGGCCTGCCAGATCGCCATGCCCGTTTTCACCCCCGCCGCCTTCGCCTTTTCGTCCTTGGCAAGCACTATGCCGTGCCGATCCTCCACCGAGCCGCACACGGCAAACGGCCGCTCCCCCAAGCGCGGCTCGTACAGCCGCTCGACGCTTGCATAGCACGAATTTATATCCGAATGCAGTATTGCCCTGTCCATTTGCTTTATCTCCGTTTAAGATAGTGAGGTCATTATACATCGCTTATTCGGATATGTAAACAGGGATTTTTATCTTTTTCGGATATTTTACTTGCAATTTATATCTTGGTGCTATATAATAGCATCAGTAAAAAAGGAGGTGCGTGATGAAGAAAAGCATAGGTGATATTTTGAATTCAAGGCGCCGTGAGCTCGGTATTTCGCAGTCAGAGCTTGCCGCGAGGCTGCGCGGCGACGGTATAGACATAACAAATCAGGCGATCTCCAAGTGGGAAACCGGAAGCACGCTGCCGAATGCGAAGCAGTTTCTGTCGCTGTGCTCGGCGCTGAGCATCGACGATATAGGCGGGGTGTTCTGCGAGGGCAGCGGCGAGGGTGTGCTCGCGGGGCTCAACGCCGTAGGCAGGCGAAAAGCGCTTGATTACATCGAGCTTCTGCGCGAGAGCGGACGCTTCCGTGTGCAGCCGGAGCCTGTCGTGCTTCGCACTCTGCCGCTGTACTCCCTCGCGGTATCCGCCGGCACGGGGCAGTTTCTCGATGGCGAGGACTATGAGATGACCGAGGTCGGTCCCGAGGTGCCGGAGGGCGCAAACTTCGGCGTGCGTGTCGCGGGAGACAGCATGGAGCCGAAATTCCACGACGGGCAGACCGTTTGGGTCAAGCAGCAGCGCGACCTCAAGACGGGCGAGATCGGCATTTTTCTCTACGACGGCTGCGCATATTTAAAGCAGCTTGCCGCCTTCGGGGATTATCTCGTGCTGCACTCGTTAAATCCCGCTTATCCCGACATTAAGATATCCCCCGCCCTGCCCCTGCGCGTGCTCGGAAAGGTGCTCGCTGCATAAAAAAACACCGCTCACAAGAGCGGTGTTTTTGATTTGTAAATTTAATTACTTCGCTGCCTTTGCCTTCTCGCACAGAGCGGTGAAGGCTGCGGGATCGTGGATAGCGGTCTCGGAGAGCATCTTGCGGTTCATGTCGATGCCTGCGAGCTTCAGGCCGTGCATAAAGGTGGAGTAGTTCATTCCGTTTGCCTTGCATGCGGCGCTGATACGGGTGATCCAGAGCTGGCGGAAGTCGCGCTTCTTCTGCTTGCGGCCGACATATGCATAACGGCCGGACTTCATCATCTGCTCCTGAGCCATCTTGTAGTGGCGGGACTTGTTGCCCCAATAGCCCTTTGCCAGGCCAAGGATCTTATTTCTATGTTTGCGGGTCATCATTGCGCCCTTAACTCTTGCCATTTGTCATTTCCTCCTATCAGTAACAGTACGCCCTTAATTATTTGTAAGGGATCATCTTTTTGATGGTTGCCTCGTTGGTCACGTCGGCAATTGCGCCGGAACGCAGACGGCGGCAGCGCTTGGTGTCCTTCTTGGTGAGGATATGGCTCTTGAACGCATGAGCGCGCTTTACTTTACCGGTCTTGGTGAGATTGAATCTCTTCTTAGCACCGCTGTGGGTCTTAAGTTTAGGCATGGTTAGTTCTCCTTCCGTATGATGCTGTTATCAGATATATGTCTGTAATAACCTTTGGTCAGTTGTCCTTTTCCGCCGCTGCGGCAGCCTCTGCCTCAGCCTGCTTTCTGGCGGCTTCCTTTTCCTTCTGTGCCTTCTTGACTGCCGCAGCAGACTTCGGAGACAGGAACATGGACATATTGCGCCCTTCGAGCTTGGGCGCCTTATCGAGGTTTGCTATCTCGTCGCACCTTGCGGCAAAGTCACGCAGAATGACCTCGCCCAGATGAGTGTGCGCCATTTCGCGGCCGCGGAAGCGAATCGAAACCTTTACGCGGTCGCCGTCAGCAAGAAATTTGAGCGCGCTCTTGAGCTTCGTGTTCAGGTCGTTCTCGCCGATGCCCGGAGACATACGGATTTCCTTGACTTCCATAACACGCTGATTCTTTTTGGCTTCCTTTTCACGCTTCGACTGCTCAAAGCGATACTTGCCGTAGTCCATGATCTTGCAGACGGGGGGCTTTGCCATGGGCGAGATCTTGACCAGATCCAGCTCCTTCTCCTCTGCAATCTTCAGGGCTGCCTCGACGGACATGATGCCGAGCTGCTCGCCGTCGTCGCCTATAACGCGTATTTCCTTGTCGATGATCTCCTCGTTGATCTCATGATTCTGATTCACGCTTGCGATTGTTAAACACCTCCATAAATGCAAAAAACGGATGCTTTCAGGCATCCGCACACAAAAACAGCGTCCCCTTTCGGAACGATGCTATTGACCGAAGCGCGCCTTTTGCGGCTCGGTGAGGTCGGTGGATGCCGTACCTACTTTGTTTTCAGCTATACTAATATATCAGCACCTTGACCGTATGTCAAGGATTTTTTTCGGACAAATTGCAGACAATAGCTCCGGAGTGATGCTTTTTGGAGCTTTTGCTTATATACGCGCTCGGTGCGGAGCTTTACGGCGCGATCGAAATACTCTGGCGCGGCAGGACGCACTGGACAATGCTGCTTTGCGGCGGCGTATGCTTTACAATAATGTATCTCATAAGCGCCGCCGCGCTGCCGTTTTGGTTAAAATGCGTTCTCAGCGCCCTTGCCGTTACGCTCGTGGAGCTGATCGCGGGGATATTGGTTAACATAATATTCGCATGGGACGTCTGGGACTATTCGCATATGGCATTTAACCTTTTAGGGCAGATATGCCCGGTGTTCAGTCTGTGCTGGCTCATGCTGTCCGTCCCCGGGCTTATGCTATGCGTCGTGATGCGAAGGCTGTTTCAGTCGTCTTTATTTTTATGAAAGACATAGTAGGCGAAGTACGCCGCGGCGCTGCCGGTCAGAACGCTCCAAATGCTCGCCCAGCTTTGAGAGCGGGGTGCAATGAAGTACGAGCCGGCGACAAGAAGCGCCGCCGCGATTATAAGGCCTATTATGCTCACGACCCTTCCCGGTCTGCGCATTTAAAGCACCTGCCTATCAGTAGGTCTCGCCGTCGTTTTCGGCGCCGCCCTCGTTTTCAAGCTGCATTGCGAGCTTGACGATGCGGCTCGTGCCGAGGCGGGTCGCGCCGAGAGCAATGAAATCCTCAGCGTCCTGAAGATTGGAGATACCGCCGGCTGCCTTGACCTGAAGGGTCTCGGGGCTGCAGCGGCGCATGAGCTCAACGTCGTGGCGGGTGGCGCCGCCGGTGCTGAAGCCGGTGGAGGTCTTTATGAAGTCCGCGCCGCATTCGGCAACGATGGTGCAAAGGCGCATCTTCTCCTCATCGGTGAGCAGGCAGCACTCGATTATGACCTTGAGTATCTTGCCCATGCAGGAGCGGCGTACCGCCTTGATATCCTCGGCAACATCCTCCCAGCAGCCGTCCTTTACCATGGAGAGATTGATGACCATGTCGATCTCGTCCGCTCCGTTAGCGACAGCGTCGGCGGTCTCGAAGGCCTTGGTCGCGGTGGACATATAGCCGTTGGGGAAGCCGATGACGGTGCAGATCTTCATCCTGTCGCCGACATAGCGCTTTGCGCCGGGAACGTGTGCGGGCGGGATGCAGACGGATGCGCACTCGTACTTGATCGCCTGGTCGCAGAGCTTTCTTATCTCCGCCTCGGTGCAATCAACTCTCAGCAGGGTGTGGTCGCAGTATTTGAGGATTTCTTTTATATCCATGTGTTCCTGTTTCCTTTCAAAATGGTGGTGAAATCTATTATATTGCAAATGCTCCGCATATTCAAGCGTTTGTACCTAATATACTTAACAAAAACCATTTTTGATTAAGGACCGGAACAGACATATGGATGAAAACACTGTAACAAACCTTGCTCAGCTCACGGGAGTCATAACGTCGGCTCCGGCTGTTTCGCACGTTTCGCGCGGCGAGACCTTCTACACCTTTGCGCTCACGGTAAGGCGGCTTTCGGGCGCGGCGGACACGATAAACGTAATTGCGCGCAGGGAGCTTTTGGACGCCATTGACGCCTCGGAGCTTCAAAAGCTGCGCGTTACGGGCGAATTGAGATCGTTCAACAACAAAAGCGGAGAGGGCGCCAAGCTCGTCATAACGGTATTTGCAAAGGAGCTGTGCCCCTGCTCAGGCGAGGATGAGAACATCATTCGGCTCACAGGCACACTGTGCAAGCCACCCAATCTGCGCGTGACGCCGATGGGGCGGGATATCTGCGACCTCATGCTCGCCGTCAACCGCAAATACGGGCGCTCGGACTATCTGCCCTGCATCACTTGGGGGCTCAAGGCGCGCGAGGCGTCGTATTGGGACACGGGCACCTGCGTTACGCTCGAGGGCAGGATACAGAGCCGCAGCTACATAAAGCTCATAGGCGGCGAGGCGGTCGAAAAAACCGCCTTTGAGGTCTCCGTGACGGAAATATCGGAGGTATAAAAATGCCCCCGGCACGGCGTGCGTGTCGGGGGTGTGAGCATTTTTGCCGTTATTTAAGTGTGACGGAATGAAGCCCGAAGTAATTTGCAACAGCGGTGTTGGGCCACTGGGTATTATCCTGCGCAAGCTCGTTAAACAAGCTGTAGCTGCTGTAGGTGCAGTCGGTGTGTATGCCATCGACGGCGACGTCGTAGTTCCCCGCCTCTTTCTGCGCCTCGATATACTCGACTCGCGCCGTGTACTCCTCATTTACCCTGTTAAGCTCCGGATAGACCCTGAAAAAGCTCACTGCGACCGCAGCAAGCGCAAGCGCCGCAACGGCAGCGCGCAGCCAAGGCTTCACCGCGTCCTTTTTCGCAACGGCGGCGGTAAGGCAGCCGAGAGTTATGAGCATGAAGGCGAGGATGCTGCTCCACGCCCAGATCGGGAAAAAGGGGCTTCCGACCATGGAATAAGTCGCCGCCAGAGTTCCGAAGAGGAACACTCCGCCCGCAAAAAGCGCATCGCGCCGCAGGGGCTGCTTTTTTCTGAGCTTTATTATTATAACGGCCGTCAGCGCGATACCGATGAGCATGAGCGGCCAGAAATACCTGACGGCAAAATAGCTTATGCGCAAGAATCTGTATATCCAATCGGCTATGCCGCCCATTCCGCCGGCAGCGCTCAGGCGGGCAGCCTGCGCGGGCGAGCAAAACAGCAGCGCTGCGCCTATGCAGCTTCCGATAAGCCCTCCGAACATCCACAGCGGGGACTTGAGCTTCATGACGCGGCGGACTATGAGCACCGCGGCTATCATGGCTATGAGCGCAAGGCTCGTATTTTCGTTCGTCCAGCCCGCTATCACGCCCAGCAGCAGCATTCCCGCCGCCTTGCCGATGCACTTACGCTCGGAGCAGTCCTCCCTCGCCATTGCCATGCGGTACGGCAGGAAAAACAGCAGTATTATCTGAGGGGAGAGCAGGTAGTTTGCAGCGCCCATCTTCCACAGATAGCTCCCGCCGAAGGTAGGTGTGAGCAGCCACAGCATCGAAAACGCCATTGCAATGTGCCATGCTCTGACCTTTTTAATGCTGCCCGCGGCATAGACGCATATGAGCAGGCAAAGGCTCGCAAACAGCAGACCGTACACGGCGTCGGCTGCGGGCTTGCCCCACGAAAGGAAAAGCTGCGCGAGGGTGTGGACGACCGATCTTCCGTTAGTCGTCGTGTAATGCAGCTTTTGCGACGCGAGCACCTCCGACAGCGAGCTCATCGGCTTTTTGGTAACAAACGAAACGCTGTAGGAAAAATCGTCGGCAAACAGCGGTGTTATATGTCCGAGCCACCCGACAAAGCAGCTTATCGCGGCAAGCAGCAGCACGATGCTTATTATGCGGGCAAGGCTCTTATTCTCTTTCGTTACGGTGTGTGTGATACCCGACACCCCTCTTTCTTTTATAGGTCGTTGCGGCATATATCCTCAAGGCTCTCGCGGCGCACCGCAAGGCTGCACTCCCCCGCTCGGAGCATTACTACGGGCGGGCGCGGCACGCGGTTATAGTTTGACGCCATTGAATAGTTATACGCACCCGTGGTGCACACTGCGACAATATCGCCGCGCTCTATGCTCTGCGGCATCATGATATTCTCTCCGATTATATCTCCGCTTTCGCAGCAGCGCCCGACCAAGGAGCAGCAAAGCTCGGCTCGCTCATGCATTTTGTTTGCCGCAAAGCAGGTGTATTTCGCGCCGTAGAGCGCAAAGCGCGGGTTATCGGTCATGCCGCCGTCAACGCTGACATAGTTTTTATAGCCCGGTATGCGCTTTAACGCGCCGACCGTGTACAGCGTCATGCCCGCATCCGCGACTATCGCCCTGCCCGGCTCCATGTGGATCACCGGCATTTCGAGCTCGAGCCGTGCACACTCTGTTTTTATCGCCGCCGCGACCTCGGATATTTTCTTTTCGACGTCAAGATACGGGTCGGACTCGACATAGCGCACGCCGTAGCCTCCGCCGAGGTCAAGCTCGCGCGCTGCAAGACCGTATTTCTGCTTCATCATCGCAATAAAGCCGAGCATTATGACTGCCGCGCGCTCGAAAACGTCCTCCGCGAACACCTGCGAGCCAACGTGACAGTGAAAGCCCGCAAGGTCTATATGCGGCATTTTCATTGCCCTGAGCGCAAGCGCCTCGGCCTGCCCCGTCTCTATGGCGACGCCGAATTTGGAATTGACCTTGCCCGTGGACACCGCCTCGTAGGTATGCGGGTCTATGCCCGGAGTAAGGCGCAGCAGGACGCGCTGGGTCATTCCGCGCCGCGCAGCCTCGGCCTCTATAGCCTCAAGCTCCTCCGCGTTATCCGCAACAAAGCAGCCCACACCCTTATCCATCGCGTAGGCAATGTCCTCATCGGTCTTGTTATTTCCGTGGAAAAACGCATTCTCCATGGGGTAGCCCGCCGAAAATGCCGTGAAGATCTCGCCGCAGGAGACGACGTCAATGCCCATGTTCTCCTCGCGCATTATCTCGTAAATGCGCTTAAAGGAATTTGCCTTGCTCGCATACAGTGCCTTTGCCTCGCTGCCGAAATGCTTTCTGAACGCCTGCGCATAGACGTGGCAGTTGTGTCTGAGCCTGTCCTCGTCGATGAGATACAGCGGCGTGCCGTAATTATCCGCAAGCACGGCGGTATCCTGCCCCGCAAAATAAAGATGCCCGTTTTCACCGATGCTTATATTATCGCATATCATGCTTTTTCCCTCGGTAATCTGTAAAATATGAGCGTATTATATTGCAAATCCGAAGGATATGCAAGCACTCATACACTAAAAGCA
>CEBV01004675.1_pt1 | contig 13394 bp, 15 predicted proteins | sample 554741 | NCBI WGS metagenome assembly CEBV01 (sample SAMEA3182070, study PRJEB8094) | gut metagenome | biome: human; feature: gut; material: Stool; isolation source: human stools | place: Canada | collected 2011-11-22 | reverse complement strand
TGTGTGTGTGTGTGTGTGTGTGTGTGTGTGTTTACACGAATTTTCCACACTGCCAAATTATCAATACACTTTTTAAGGGAATATGTAAGGTAACTAATGCACACAAGAAAAATGTCCGCTTTATGCGAAGCTTCGCTCAAACAAATATCATTTGTTAAAATCGAGCGACATTTTACAATGTATCCATTGTCATACATATCAGTTTATTAGAGTGAATACTTTTTCAAATACAAAATTAGAAAAATATTTTGTTCTGCAATGAAATAACCGACACTTTTTTCAGGGAAAAATAAAAATGGTTTATTATAATTGCCTTGTACCATAGAAAACGGGCAGAGAGCATACAGTTGCTCATCTGCCCGTCCTGTAGGGAGAACCGTTTCATACCGCTATCGGATTCACTTTCAACGTATCAAGATTAAGAAATACCCCTTGATGTTCTATCATGCCGTTACGGAACATCTTCCAGAGAATATTGCACCCGAGTTGCGCCAATGTGGAGTTGATGAACAGATCCTGTTTTTCCAACGCTTCGGCCAACGAGCAGCTTGGGCCGGAATCCTCCTCTTTTACCCTCGCGTATTTCACAAACCTGGTAATGACCTTCAGCGAACCGACGGTCTCGTATTGTCCGGATGTCGGCTGCCTGATTTTCTTCGGCACGGTTCCCAGCACCACCTGTCCCGCTGTCTGCGTGTTGCCGAGATCCATCCAGTAGAGGGGCGTGTTATTGTCCGTATAGGAGGATGACGGCATTTTCCCCAGCACCTTCCACAAGTCGAGCCTGGACTTGATATTGTCCGTGCAGGTAATGGTGACGTTCGCGATTTCATCCCGTTTTATCTCTTTCAATACAGACGGATAGTGTCTTGCTTCCGCTTTCCAGTCGTTGCCGAAGAAATGATTTATCCGTGTAACAAGGCACTGTGCCTTGTTCAATCCCAACTCGGAAGGACTGAAAAGCTGTCGTCCGATGTTTGCTTCCGTCACGGTGTCCGGATCATAGAGCGTGACGAACAATCCCGGATGTCCGAGCGCACGGAGTGTCACGTCCAGTCTTGCCATGCAGGTCAGCACCTGCGAGCCGGTGCCGCCCGCGCCGATGATGTTCACCGTTACCGGATGTTGCGGGTTCATCAGGTAACTATCTATATAATGCACTCTTTTCATTTCAGTATGTCTTTAAGTTTCAAATTGTTCAACGGTTTCAGTTCTTCCAGGTTGAAATCCCTGTCCTTGGCCGCCTTTGTCACCAGCACGAGGTTTGATTTGGTCGGGTTCCCGTTGCCTCCCAGATGGGAAAACTCGGTCAGCCAGAATTTCCTCTCCCAGTATTCCAGCAGCTTCGCGTAGGTCAGGTCTTTCGGCTTCTCTATTTTAGCTGAACCTAAACAGACGCTTGCTCCTGTCACATTGAAGAACGGCGCCGCATAAAGTTCCGTATTGTCCGTCAGTTCCCTGTCCTTGTAGGCATAGACATTCAGATGGCTTTCTTCAGCCGCATAGACGATTCCCGGCAGATGATACTCCGCGTTTTCTATCTTGAGGGCTTCCTTGAAGAACATCATCCGTTTCCGGGGAGGGGTGTACCAGATGTATTTTTCGCTGCCCTTGCGAGGGTCGCACCACAGCAGGTTGGAAGGGATCTTCCCGTATGGTGTGGTGCTATGCTTTTCGGAATACCCCCGTACCAATTCGGTCATAAACTCCACCGTCACCGGACGGCCTTCGCCCATCATCCCGCTTTCATCTATGTCCCTGACCTCGACAAAATAATGGTTGTTATACAAATTGTGGCAGTCATTTCCCTCGGCATAGGCAATCAGTGCCGCCCGCGGATGGAGCAGCGTCCTCAGTTTTCTTGTAAGTTCATTCGTTTCCAACATGGCTTAACAGATTATATTGATGAATTCATCCGCCCATCTGAAGAAGCGTTCGGGATAGTCATCCATCCGGAACAGCTCTTCGGTATCAGGCGACAGGTCAAAGACTGTTACAGGGATGATGTCGTATGTTTCCCTGCTGTAACAGTTGTAATTGTCAATCAGATATTCGGACACGATATCTTCGGTATCATAGACGACTCTTATCTGTTGTTCCAGATATATCGGATGGAAATCCGGATTCTCGGAGTAGAAGGCGTCATACCCGTACTCCATGATGCCGCGTTCCGCCGTCAGGAACGGCAGCCCCCGTTTCATCACGTCGATCAGGGTGCGTTCAAACCCGTTTCGGGGATTGTACGCTTCAAGGGCTTTGGGAAGGTCCTTGTAATAGGATTTCGACTCCACCCTTTTGAGCAGCCTGTTGATTTTGCCGGTCTGATAGGAGTCCAGCAATTTCAATCGTTCCTTTCCCTCCGAAGAATCACAGTCGTCACATTCCGAAAGCATCTCGAACATACAGTCCGTATCATAGTCTTCGAGAAAAGTGCCGATGCTGTTTGCCCTCATCAGTTTATGGAGAAAGGTAATGGCGATCCTTCTTAAGACGGGATTGAGCGACTCCAGAAACTTTACCGGGAAATAATACAGCGTGTAGCTTCCCCACCGGTGTTTTTTCCACAAACGGAAGAAGAGCCGTCCTTCCTCCTGCTCGATATTGACATTCAGGTCGTCCCCGACAAGTGCGTTCATCTCATCGTACAACCGGGCTATGCCTTCCCCGATGCTGTTCCCGGGTATGTGCACCGCTTCCATATCCAACAGCGTGGCATACCTGAAAAATGAATCACGCAGGAACCCGTAGTTTTCCCGCGTGATTACATTGATGCCATTGCACGTGTAACCGTCGTATGTCTCCACCATAAGGCTCTCCCGTGCAATCGGGGGCAGGGCTGTGTTCAGAAAAGAATTACGGCCCCGTTTGGAGCCGCAATCCGTTCTTTCCTGTCCGCCCCGTACCGTACATTCCGCCGGGTCTGTCCGATGATGAGCCTTGCCAGCTGTTCCAGCCGGTGTCCGTCCAATGGTACACATGATTTTTTATCTTTACTGTTTTTTTTCATATATCCATTATCCTTTCGTTCCGATGGTGGTCTTGAACTCGTACACTGCCGTGTCGTTCTTGATGACCGGTCCGTGTACCGTCGCCGTTGTCAGTTCCGGGTACATGTTCGAGTAATAGTTCATGACCGCTTCCGGCGTTTCGTCCGGCATAGGGTCTGCAAGTACAAGCATTTCATTGCCTTTCTTGAATGTGAACGAGCGTGTCATTCCTTTGATTTCGAGTGCCATAATCTTAAACTGTCTGATAGTGTGAAACATGGGATTCTAACATGGATTGGGGGAAATCGGGATATTCCTCGTAATCCTCCGGACGATAGGCGGGTTCATCCTGCGGCGGATATGGGGCGTTTGCCTGCATATCCTGCAATTCCGGGTAAGGCGGGATTACCTGATTGCCGTAATGCGGATGCTGTGCGCCCTGTGCCGCTTGCGGATAAGCTCCCTGTTGCGGATACGGGTATGGCTGCTGCGGTGGCATCTGCGGCTGTGCAGGCTGGCTGTATACCGGTTGCCGCCCCGGTATCGGTTGCTGTCCATGATATTGCTGCGCCGGCTGTGGCATATACCGGCGAGGTTGCGGCTGCGGTGGCATCTGTCCGGCTTGCGGCTATGTCATGAGCTGCTGTGGCGCGGCTTCGTCCATCAAGTCGAACAGGCTGCCCTGGCTCATCGCCTTCTTCTGTTCCTCGATCTTCTCTTCCACCGTCTTCTTGTTTTGCTCGGTAGCATACAACTTTGCCTGACCGAGTGTGGCGATGGCATCCTTGTGCTTCTTGGCTGCAATCAGTTCCTCCGCCTTCTTCATGTGCTTCTCGTACTTCTCGCGCTTCTCTTTCTCCTCCTTCGTCTCCTTGGCTTTCTGATCCTTCGCCGCCTTGCTGTCGGCGGCAGCCTTGTCCACCTGCTTCTCGAACTCCGCCATGTTGGTCAGGAGTCCGGAAACTTTTTGGATGGGTTTGGAAATCGCGCCGATGAATCCGGCATCGAGTTCTTCGGGCAGCCCCGAGAGCGTGAGCGGCACGATGCGGTTCTGCGCCTCGTCCTTGAGACCGTTCGACTTCGGCAATACGGATACCGTCATGCCTGTTGCTGACTTGCGGATGACCATCGTGATATCCACGCTTTGGTTCATCATCTGGTTGATCTGTGTAAAAAACATAACTTGAATTATTTAATAATTAGACATTGATTTCATGCGTCCTTGAAGAATTCTGCCAGCAGCCTGTTTCGGTCGGGATGGCGGCATATTTCCAGAATGGGGTTCAACAAAGTGGAGATATGTAGCGGCCCGGTCGTTCCGCGGGGCGGCAGTTTGATTGCCGGTTCAGGCTCCACTGTCCTTTTCTTTCTTGTTACAGGCACCGGCATGTGTATCTGCAACGGCGCCATCGGCGGTCTTGAGATGATTGCTTGATTCATGACTTTATTATTTTATTTGTGAATACCCGGGCTTTGGCAGCCCGTTGAACTACAAGGGCCTTACGGCAAATGCTTCCGGTAAGGCAAGGTTTTCGGGAAAAATACCGGAACAAAGTGAGGATGATTTTTCCCGAAACCTGAAAGGCCCGACCTTGCCGTCCGAAAAGAAGCGTTTGCCAACTTTGCCCGGTAGTTTCCCGGCCTGCCAATGGCTGTATTTGTCTATCATTCTGCTCGGTACGTATTTCTGACGTTGTCATCTCCATTGGCTTGTGGATACAAGAAGAGCCGCCCTTTTGGACAGCTCCGCTCTGTAAGCATTTACAGGAATTTGTAAGGTATATCCGTTCCATATCCCGGTGTTGTCAGAAGACCAGATAACTGAGAATGCAGAACAATATCGCTGCCGCTACCAGAAGGCACGCGATCTTATAGAGAAGCTTGAAGAAGCCGCTGAAACAGACGATGGCGACCGCCGTCCATACCGGCGATATGCCTCTTGAATGGAGATAGCTGAACACGATGAAGGCTGCAATGGCCAGTGCCGCAATCTTAATCCACCTGTTTGTCCTTGCTCTGCCGATACATTCTTTTGTTTTCATGACCTTGCATTATTATATAGGTGAAACATGTCATTTCCAATTTCAAGGGCCGTGGAGCGTACCGCCTCCACAGGCAAGGTTTTCGGGGGAAAATACCGGAACACAGTGAGGATGATTTTTCCCGAAACCCGGAGGGCCTGACCTTGCCTGCGGAACAAGGCGGTGCGCTACCTTTGCCCGCGAATTGGAATGACGGTGCTATCCTTTCTTGTGCCCCTTGTCTCTCGGAAACAAGAATACCGGGTTATATTCCGTGTCAAAAGTGACGGCCGCATCGAACGGGACGCCTTTCTTCCCCTTGAAGCCCTTGATGACCTTGGTGCTGCCGGACGAGAAAAGCTGCTCCAGATGTGTGTCGGTCAGTTCCTTGTTCAGAATGCGCCGGAACACCAGCAGCCCGCACCCGTCATGGTCGCACCTGGCCACCTTGGAACGGATGATAATTTTTCCTGTCTTGCATTTGGGACAGGCGAATACCTTGCCGGGCATTGTATTGAACTGGAGTTTCAGGATTTCACCGGTCGCCTTGCTGGTGTAGTCCCTGATGGAGCGCATGAAAGTTTCCGCATCAAGGGTGTGTCTTTCTATTTGTGCCAGAGCTTTCTCCCAGCTGCCGGTCAGTTCCACATCCGCCACAAGCATCTCCTTCACTGCCTCGTAGAGATACATTCCCTTTTCGGTCGGTACGATGCTCTTGCCGGAACGTGCGATATAATCGCGGCTGACCAGTGTGGTGATGATGGCGGCACGGGTGGCCGGCGTGCCGATACCCACGTCTTTCATGGCCTCCTTCGCCTCGTTGTCCGTGATGTGCCTGCCGCAGGTCTCCATAGCCTCCAACAGAGTGGCTTCCGTGTAAAGCGGTTTGGGCAGGGTCTTTTTCTGTGCCAGCCCATGCCCCGTTACGAGAACGTTCTCGCCACCTGCAAACACCGCGCTTTCCCCATTGCCCTCCGGCTCGTCCTTCTCCCGGTCCTCTTTCCTGCGGAACACGCCGCGCCAGCCGGGATTGACAATGACGGAAGAGCGGGAACGGAAATCCATCCCCTCGCAGGTGCATTCCATGGACAAAGACTCTTTCTCGCAGGGTGGGGAAAAGGATTCCAGCATCCTGCCGGCTATCAGGGTATAGACGGCAGATTCCGCCTCGGACAGTTCTTGCGGCACGATACCCGTGATAATCAGGGCATGATGGTCGGTCACTTTCGCGTTGTCCACGCTTCCGGTATTCAGGCCGGAAAAGTCAAAAGTGTGCCCGTATTCCCTGAACTCGGGCATAGCCACGATTTTCTCCAACAGGACAGGAATATGCGCCATGACATCTTCGGGTATGTATCGGCTTCCCGTCCTCGGATAGGAAATCAGTTTCTTCTCATACAACGACTGGGCGATGGAAAGGGTCTTGTCCGCCGTCAGGTCGTAGTGTATGTTGCAGTCCTTCTGGAGTGCGGTCAGGTCGTAGAGAAGCGGGGGCTGTTGGAATGTCCTCTTGCGTTCCGCCTTGGTGACTGTCGCAACGGATTCGGAAGATATTTTCCGGTATGCCGCCTCTGCCGTTCCCTTCTCCTTGAACTCCTCCGGATGGATGAACTGCCTGTGCGCCTCTCCCTGCTTCAGCGTGATGTGCAGCTGCCAATAGGGAGTGGAAACGAAGTTGCGGTTCTCCTTGAAGCGTGCGCATATCATGGCGAGTGTAGGGGTCTGTACCCGTCCGATGGAGTTGTTTGCCGAACCAGAGGCTATCGCCAACGCGCGGCTGGCATTCATGCCCACCAACCAGTCCGCCTTTGCCCTGCTGTCCGCTGCGGCATAGAGACTGTCATAACCGCTTCCGTCCTTGAGGTTTGCCATGCCTTCGCGGATGGCCTCGTCCGTGAGCGAGGAGATCCACAGCCGTCGGAACGGCTTGGTATAACCCAGATAGGCATATATCCACCGGAAGATAAGTTCCCCTTCACGGCCTGCATCCGTTGCCACGATGATGTCGTCGCACTTGGAGAACACCTCGTCGATGACCTTCAACTGCCGGGAGGCGGCAATGTCCGTCACCATCCCCCTGTCCGTCCTGATTTGTCTGGATACCAGCCGGAACGGGTGCGGCATCATCGGGAGGTCTTCGGCAACAGCCTTTGTGTAGCCGTATGTGTCGGGCAGTGCCAGCGACACGAGGTGTCCAGACGCCCATGTGACCATGTACCCGTTGCCTGTACAGTAGCCGTCCTTTTTTTCCGTTGCGCCGACCACGCGGGCTATGTCCATGCCCACACTCTGTTTTTCTGCTATGATTGCTTTCATGTTAGGATAAAATTTAAGCCGTTCCCCGTGACCGGAACCGGAAAACAGGAAACGGCGGTTTGACATTTTTTAATTTTAACTTGTCGGATTGACCGGTAACGCGCCGTTATACCGATGGCTTGACACCGAGGATCTCGATCAGCGGTTCGCCGTCCTTGCGTACCAGTTGCAGGGTGGCGTCCATCACCACGTCCACGCCGAGGAGCACGAGGCTGAGCGGTATCACTTTTGTTTTTTCTCCCCGGAGCAACGTGTCAAGTTCTCCCGACATTTCCAGTTCATCCTTCAATATGCCGATGCCTGCCAGCTCGTCCCAGTTCACATCTTCCGCCTTGAAAGGCGTGGTGTTTCCATTGTTCATTTCCATATTTCCGATTTTTTTAGGATTCCACATTCGTTTGATTCACGCATCATGCGATACTTGCGCCTTTGGATTTCCGGCTGCTTTGTTCCTGGCCCTGCTTCTGTACGTTTGCCACCACGTTGCGCTGCGAGGCATCACGCTTACGGTCCGGATTCTCGTTGTAGAAGTCCAGCCTGCCCTGATTGAAGTTCGCCTTGACATACTGTGAGATGGTCTTGCCGTCGTAGCCCTTGATGCCCTCGACCAGTACCGCCTTGCCGCTCTGGAGGTCGGCTCGCTGTTTCCGGCTCAGCTCCACGTCCCATACCTTGTCGGGTATCTTGAACTGTTCACGCTGCTCGAACCCGTCCGGCGTGCGTGAATAGCTGAGTCTTCCCGTTTCAAGGTCGGCTTTGATAAATGACGAGAACTCCTCGCCCTTGCGGTTCACCATGTCATTGAGGAAGATAGTTTTTCCCTCCCGCAGTTGCTGCTGCTCCTCGGCAGTGATTTTCACACCGTTGATTTCATTCGGGATATAGATTTCGCGTGCGCCCTCCGGGGAGTCGGGGTTGTAACGGGTGTACGCTGGCCGTCCGGTAGCCTCGTCCAGCTTAACATACGAGGAAAATACTTCCCCATCCTTGCGCTGCATGCCCTCCACGAAGATGGCCTTGCCGGCATTCAGGTCTTCAATCTGCTTCTGGGTAAGTTCCACGCCGCCCAACTTCTGGTGGTTGAAGAGCTTGTCGTTCTCGAAGATGTATTCGATGCTCCTGCGTTCGGCATTGATTTGTATGTGGGCGTCGAACTCGTTACCTGACTTAGCGATCATGCCCTCCACGTAAATTTTCTTTCCCTCGCGCAGGTCATGCTGTTCCTGTTCGGTCAGTTTTACCCCGCTGATTTCATTGGGAATGAACACATTCTCTGCCTTCATGGCCACAATCTCGTTGGTGAGCTTGTCGATGCTGACGAAAGAGGGGATGTATTCGCCGTTGCGTCCTTTCAGTTCCACGACACGTCCCATGTTGCCCGTTTCAAGCAGGTTCTTCTTGTCCTCCTCGGAGAAGATGTGCCCGAAATACGGACGGTCAAGTTCAGGTTTCTGTCGGATTCCGTGGATGCCGAGGACAATCGGTCCGCCGACAGACTGCTGGAACGACAGGCGTGCGTCGGTGCGCAATACGGCGGATCCGAAGTTCATGCTGATGGGCACGACCTGGTTGGTCTTGTAGCCCTTGAGCATCTGGTCGAGGAGTCCGCGCTCCTGGAGATACTCGCGGGACAGCCCGAATTTCTTCAGTTCCTCCCAGTTGATCATGGACTCGTTGTAACGGTACTTGGGTTGCTGCTGGCCGCCATCCTGGGCTGCCTGCTGCGGGGTCTCATTTTTCTTTGCCATTTCTTCTTGATTTTGATGGTTTATACTTTGGTTTTCCTTGTCGCGGGGGACAATCTCGTATTTCTTGAGAAATTCCTCCACGGCTTTGGTCTGCTTTCCTGCCGCAATGTCCTCGACCGCCTGCCTTACTTCCGGGGTGTCCAACGTGTCCTCCCTGACGGAGAGGATGCCGAACCGTGTCGGGTCTTTGAGCTGGCTCCAGAAGTTCTTCAGGAAATTCTCGAACATGTTGGCGTAGCGGTCGATTTTCAGAAAGGAATTTTGGTGTTCCTTGTCTGCCGGAACCGTCTTGTACCTGCCGTCCTTTGAGATTTCGGACACGGCTTGTAAAATCAGTTCCATTTTGTCGAGGATAAACACGATGTCGCTCATCTGTTCGTTCTCGGAGACTTGCGGTTTAGGGGGATCGTCCCTTCCATTTTTCTTTGCCATGACTTTGTTTTTTAGAGTTGATAACTATGAATTGTCAGTGCAAATATATAGGATGTATTTTGATAAATAATTAGTTTACAATATGTTAGACTATTCATTTCATCGCTTGTCATCATGTTTCACCGCAGGAGACAAGACGCAGGACGGAAAAATGGAAAAGGCAAAAGCAAAAGCAAGGAAAAGCACCGAATCCGAGGGGCAAAAGAGGACATAGGCACGCAAACGGAAAACCCCACGCAAGAAAAAACGGCAGAAAGCGGCAGGAACGGCACGAAACAGGTAAAGAAGAAAACTGTATTATGCAGAGTTGAGAGCAAGCTGTCTTTAGTCCCCGCTTCCTTGGGGTACTTTATAAGACCGGCAGCAAGGTAAAGTGTGGAAGTTATAGGATGGTAGTATCCATTGGGACCTCATGTATCGGCAAAATACCGCCGACAACTGTTTTTTGGTTTTGTCCTATGCGTCGTAGGTCGCTTCGCTTGCTAAGTCCCGACCGTTTACACAACTCGGACGGCGATACCGGAGCGTTTTTTCGGGTGAAAAATTACCAAAGGGAATTTTTTGCGCGAAAACCGCAGGCTTGAACGTGGAAGGTATCGTCCCTCCGAGTTATCTTCTTGAAGAGGACTTAACAAGGGAAGCGGGGCTTATGATGGATTTTTATGGAGGAATATGGAAAAATTACCTGATATGGGATATGTTTCTATAAATCAATATACATGATGGGTGCTTGTTTCAAAAAAATGAGTAACTTCGCACTTGAATTCAAACTGCAATGAAGAAAGCATATACGATAGACCAACAAATCGCCAGACTGAAATCAAACGGTATGGCATTTGATGATGAGGAGAAAGCAAAAGAAATTCTTCTTGATGTCGGTTATTACCGACTTGGATTCTATTCTTTCCCATATGAGATAAAATTCCCATGTTTGGAGCATCGGGACCATAAGCTGAAACCGGGTACTACATTCAAGAGCGTTTACGACCTTTATGAGTTTGACACCAAGCTCCGAAGATTGCTGCTTAACGCTCTTGACCGTATTGAAGTCAATATCCGTACAAAACTCATTTATAACATATCGCTCCGGTATATCGATGACCCTTGCTGGTTTGTCAACCGCAAGTATGTAACTTCTAAATTCGTAAACGACTTTGAAGAACAAGTCTATGCCGCCATGCGCAAGAACCCCATCATCCAGCGTCATCATGCAAACCATCCGGGGATATATGCCCCTGCATGGAAGACCATAGAGTTTATGACAATTGGTAATATCATAACACTATATGATTCGTTGAAAGAGCCGGAAGCAAAAGAGTTGGTAGCTAACGCTTATGGTTGTTCAAGAGGTGTTTTCTACAATTATATGGAAACCATACGTGTACTTCGTAACAAGTGCGCACATGGAGGGTGTATTTACCGTATGGACTTCCCAAAAGGCATCAAACATTTGCCGGCCGGTATTTCCGCTGATTGCAGGCACAACATAAAAGGTGGCATAGATGTTGTCAGATATATGTTGGGCCGCATTTCACAAGCCCGAAAAACAGATTTGGAAAATGAGATTCATAATCTTGTCAACTCCATTCAGACGCTTGAAGCTCAAAAAGTTGTAGCACAAGCTTCTAAAATCGAGTGTTAAAGCCATATTTATTTTGGCAAAACAGGAAATAATGCTTACCTTTGTACTATTGAAAGTGCCCATGCGAGCTTGGTCGTCGCATCTGCACTATAAAAAGGAAGTAGAGAAGTCCCGGTTATTATGATCGGGATTTCTTGTTTATTGTGCTATCGTCCACTTTGTTCCTGTTGATACAGGAGGCTATAAAAAGCAAGAGGCTAACCTCTTACGGCCGCCTCCGTAACTCCTTCAACTACATGGTTGATGAGCTAATTCTTTTGCAAAGAAAATGAAATGCTTTCCCGTGAATCCGGCAAATCTTGCAATTAAGACACATCAAAAATATTGCCTCAGTTATTCCCATTACCCCTATAATGTATATTAAAATATGCAAAAGGGAGCATTAATATGAAATATATTTGCACCCTTTCGCACAAATTTGACAGCAGAATTGAAATCACCATTTTACGTGTGTATGCTCCAACCGTGGAACGGTTCCATGACTACGGCAAAGGATTCATCCGGTCTGCCGTGGTAGAGTAATCCACCCACGATGCCGTTTCGTCCGTCCGCAGCCACCTCAGCAAAACCGAATGAATATGGTGCGAAATCCCAATAGAGTTCAATTTCATATCTCCCATTGGAATTTGTCTCCCATTGTTTGAGGCGTTCGATACATTTCTGAAAAGTTGTGTCGCCAATGCTCTTGGCATATTCTACCACCTTGTCGTAGTGTTCCTGACATTTGATTTTCATATCCGATCATTTTAAGTTGTTTCACGTATCTTTCGGAAGACGGATTTTTACTCGATGTTCCGATGGCAAATACTGACTGAACAAAATTAGTTAACATACTTGATCCCAGGCAATGGTTCAGGTCAAGGGGTGTAAAGGGAGGGATTTTGGGCGTGTGGTTTATGACGAGAATTGAATACCCTTCTTTGGCCCATTCACATAATTTCGAGCAGATCAGTTTCACATCTTCCGGTTTCATTCCTCCGTTATTGACTAGAAATGTGAGGTTGTCGAGTATCAATATTTTAATAGATAATGTGTCAAGCATCTTTCTTAACAATTTCAGACACTTTTCAGGATTGTCCAATGCCCACTCAACTTTTTCCATTTCCGGTCGTTTGAGAAGCTCGGACCAGACATGCAACCTGCTGTCCTTTGAAGTATACCTCTGCTGAAACTGCTTCATTGACATCTCCAGGTCAATATACAGTACTCCTTTATTAAGATTTTTGGTTATATGTTCCGCTATCTGAACCGCATATATACTTTTTCCGGTATTCGTCCTTCCGAATAGCACGGCCAGTTCATTTTCATACCATAATCCGTTTCCATTACCATCATCTCCCCATAGAATTGTCGGGACTGGCTTGTTTTTCGCTTCTTTCATAGACTGATTAATACTTTTCCCTAAAATACTATCCAGATCGTCACATGGCTGTTCCTGTATCACTTCTCCTACCGGCTGTATTGTTTCATTCTCCTTTCCAGAAGCATTATTCCACGTGGAAGATATGATTTCTCCAACCTGAACAGGCGGGAACTCTTTTTGGGGGAGATTGTTCAATTCATTCCAGCACTCATCGATACTGTTGCCAAGCGCTTTGATCGTTTCCTCGCTTGGGCTTTTCCTGTTTTGTTTTTTGTCTGCTGCCATACTTTCAAATTTAAAGGTTATTTCAAGCGGCTTTAAAGGACATGGCATATTCCTCCTCACCACTTACCATTTCATCACGTATAAGAATTTTCCTCTTTCTGATACCTCCTTTTTATATGAAGAAAGAATGGCAGGCGTAGCTATTCACCCGCCATCCCCTCTTTTAGCAGATAACAAAAAACAAGAAATAACTTTTACGTTCACTAGTTAGGATTTGGGCTCTTGAAATGCGCGTTTTTTGCATTTGGAGATATGAATGAAAGAGATTTTTATAACGTCTAAAGTTCTAGATTCCAAGTCGGAGATTGGGTCGAATTTGTCGGAAACGATTATCTCCTCTGAACTTCCGGGGATTATGAACTGAGTGTTGGATGGTATGAGACGACTGACCAGACAACAGGGATTTACAGAGTCGAAGCTATGTCAAAAAGAATTGGAGAAGTATAAAATCGGAAAAATAAAGAATAAAATTTCCCTGATATTGCCGGAAGGGTATCAGAGATAAAGGAATTTCCAAAATGCGGGAGATGGTATCGTTTGAGATACTGTCTCCTTTTCTTTTTGTCCGGTTTCCTTTTTAAATGTACTTGTAATAACCAT
>CEBV01035910.1_pt1 | contig 13564 bp, 4 predicted proteins | sample 554741 | NCBI WGS metagenome assembly CEBV01 (sample SAMEA3182070, study PRJEB8094) | gut metagenome | biome: human; feature: gut; material: Stool; isolation source: human stools | place: Canada | collected 2011-11-22 | reverse complement strand
CCGCCGTAACCCCCGAGACTGCTGCAATCGGTGAGAGCGCTGAAACTGACGAAAAGCTCGCTAAAGCAGCAAGCAAATTGACAGTCGAATGGACTTCCTCCGATGAGAGTGTCGCGACTGTTGATGCGACTGGCATGGTGGTTGCTGTCTCTGCAGGTGAAGCTGACATCACTGCAAGCGTCACAGATTCTGAGATGAGTGCTGTCTGCAAGGTTACGGTTAAAGTAGCCGCGAAAGACATCACCGTTCCCGACAACCTTGACGTCAAGCTCAACGATGGAAACGAAACCACTGTCGAGGCAACTGTAAGCCCGGCTGATGCCACCGATGTGAAGGTGAGTTACGCTTCTACTGATGAGGCGGTGGCCACCGTCGATAAGGACGGCAGGGTTCAGGTCTTGCAGCCTGGTGAATGCGACATCACCACGACCCTCATGCAGGATGGCGAAAAGGTCACCGAGAAGACGACTCATGTGAAAGCATTCTATGAGGTTGAAAGCATCACGCTCGATTCCAACGAAGGCAAATTGACGGTTGGTAACTCTCACACCATTAAGGCAACGGTCGCTCCCGAAGAGGTTGCCGCCGAAACTACCATCGAGTGGTCATCCAGCAACGAGAAGGTCGCTACCGTCGATTCCAATGGGAAGGTAACTGCCGTTTCCTCCGGGAATGCAACCATCACCGCAACTGCCGGTGAGGAAAGTGCCAACTACGAAGTGACGGTTAAACAGCCGAAGAAGGTCACGACCAGCAACAAGACTTATAGCAGCAGTTCCAGCAACAGCGTTGCTGTGACGCCGACTAATCCTACACCCGTTGCGCCGTCTGCACCTACTACGCCGGTACAGCCCAGCAATCCGGAACCTGCGCAGCCTGACCCTCAGCCGAGCAACCCGGAACCGTCTCAGCCGAGCGGTGGGGATAGCGGCAGTACGGAAAACAAGCCTAATGGCAGCGATGGTTGGGAATGGGGTGGCCCTGTAATTTCCACTCCCACCGACAATGGTTGCCCTCCTGAGGATGTTGGCATTCTTTGCTGATGGCTTTTTAAAAAATAGTAAATTATAAACAACCGACAACTCGTAGAAGGAAACACTCCTCTACGAGTTTGCTTTTTGAAAAGCAGTGCCTATTATAATAAGCTAGGAATTGGTAGATGAAAAAGCATATCGTATTGGCAGTTATTGCGACTGCGGCTATGGCTCTCAGCCTGGTAGGGTGTGGCGTGAAAATCGCGAATATCGCGGTTCCTGACGCAGTTACAAAATGAAGGCCGGGAAAGCCCACGGCTTCAACCGTGGGATGATAGGCCGACAATAATGGTTTTCTTCGTATCTACCAATATAATTGTAATGTGACGATGTTGTGATATAAAGTTCATATATCTGTAACATAAATTTGTCTGAATTGTGATAAAATAGATACATGAAAAGAAACTACAGACGCACAAAAACAACCGTTTCTATGATAAATTAGCACTTTGCGCTTTGCCCACGCTATCGAAGAAAATTATTTCTGGTGGATGGGTTTGAAGCTCGTTTCAAGGAACTTGTAACTCAAATTTGTGAGCAAAACGACATTGTGATACTGGCAATGGAATGTCATATAGACCATTGCCATCTTTTCGTGAATGCTCCGCCTACATTAAGTGCTGCAGAAATCATGAAAATTATTAAAGGAACCACCGGCAGGATACTCAAGCAAGAGTTTTTTCCTGACACGGTTATGCAAATGTGGACACGCAGCTATTTTGTAAGCACTGCCGGAGATGTGTCTACCGCTACGATTCAACACTATGTAGAACAGCAAAAAAAGAGAGGAGGGTAACTTTATGGCTTTCGGGAGCAAGAATAGCACGCCATCATTTGTATTGACATTGCCTCTTGATATAAGTCTCAACGAGCAAGACTATCTGTATAAGGAGTTCAAGAAGTGTGGCGTCATCTACAATCAGCTTGTGAGTGCGACTACAAAAATGTGGCATCAATTGCGCAAGACGCGCAAGTATCGTGAGTTGATGGCAGCTATTGCAAAAGCAACTCCCGACAGCGATGAGCGAAAAACACTCTTTAAGCAACGCGAAAAGATGCTTAAAGAATATCGTTTTTCTGAAGATGCTTTTCATAAGTTGGTTGTGCCGTACGCGAAGCACTATGCTATAAACTCCCATATAGCACAGGCAGTTGCCTCTAATGTTTGGAAAGCATGGAGCACTTTCTTCTTTAGCAAAGGAAAAGAGGTTCACTACAAAAGGTTAGATGATTTAGCAGCTATCTCCGGAAAAAACAACTCCACCGGTATCGTGCTTCGCCCGGCAAACCTCACTACAAGCAATATTGAGTCGGCTAAGCGCAAGGCGCAAAAAGCCGTCGAAAAGCGATACGATGATATGTACGGGCGGCCTGACCCTAAAGACGATAAGAAAGTCGTTCTTCCTGATGAGGTAAAACCACAAATGGAAGCTGAAATTGCTGCCGCTATCGCAAAAATAAAACCCACTATCGGAGAAGGCAGCCTGCGCATTGTGTACGGAAAGCATAAATTTCCTGTTGTGTTGCGTAATCCTAAAACTCAGACAGGAAAATATCAGCAGGAAGCTCTCAAATGTGGAGTAAAATACTGCCGCATTACTCGTAAGTGGGTTAAGACCAAGTGGAAGTATTATGCACAATTCATCTTAGAAGGCTATCCTCCCACAAAGTGCGACGGTAACGGCGTGATGAAGCATCCTGTAAATCAAGGACGCATAGGTCTTGATATCGGCACGCAAACGCTTGCCATTAGTGGTAAAGATATCTGCGATTTGAGAGTTCTTGCGCCATCAGCAAGAGCGCAAGCCAAAAGCCTCGTAAATGAGATTGCTCGCACACAGCGTGCAATGGACCGCTCCCGCCGCGTTACAAATCCGAAATATTATAATCCGGATGGCACGATAAAGAGGCTGAAGCGCCAGCATGGCCACAAACAAAGACGTGACTGGAAGTACAGCAAGCACTACTATCGACTGTGGGCTAAATTGCGAGAGCTGAATCGCCGCTTGGCTGATATCCGTAAGATGGAACACAATATGCTTGCCAACGAATTGCTGCAGCATGGCAACGAGTTCGTGGTTGAAGATATGAACTACAAAGCCTTGCAGAAACGCAGCAAGGAAACGAAAGTCAATCCAAAAACCGGTAGAGCACATTCCAAAAAGCGATTCGGTAAATCTATCGGACGCTGCGCTCCTGCAATGTTTATTTCCATTCTGAATCAAAAAGCCAATCGTTACGGAGGCAGCGTTATCAAAGTCAGCACCTTTGAAACGAAAGCATCGCAGTTTGACCATACAGATGAAAGCTACACCAAGAAGAGGCTTTCCGAACGAATGGCACACCTCAGCAGCGGAGAAGTAGTCCAGCGTAACCTGTATTCCGCTTTTCTGCTCGCCCATATAAATACTGAAACTCTAAAATACGATACCGAAGCTCTTAAAGCTGCTTTTCCTGCATTTTTAGAAATGCACGAAAATACAAAGCGGCGCTTGCAGGCGGTTGGAAGTTCTCTTCCTGCAAGCATTGGATTCTAAACAATAACTTTCTGGGGGCTCGACACTCCCTCATTAAAGAGCTGCCTCGCAAGAGGTGAAACTCCCTTCGGAGGATGCACTTAAAAGAACTGGGAATGCAGACAAGTATGTTGGTCAACCTTTTAGGCTGGATGCTCATTGTGCGCTACACCCGTAGCGGATGGTGGGAAACCGCATAACTCGCTGCCTTGTATGCGGCATGGTGATAAGCCTTGCCACCGCCACCCGGGAATCCCACGATTTCAATCGTGGGAGGTGTCAACCTCTCACATCCGTGTACAGTCCACATGCCTCCCAGAAAAAGAGCTAACAGCAACGCTTATACCTGAGACTTTCAAAGACTTCTTGCAAATAATATACCATATATTTGACTGGTAGTCTTCACAAGCTTTCCTCACCATGTTGTCGTAATTGCACAAACCCAAATATGTGATAAAGAAGCCGTTCCATAATGGTTCGGCTTCTTTTTTGTTATTTGTATCGTTGAGAAGTTACTTTTCACTTTCCGCGAAATTTGTTTTTCTGACTTATTGCCAAGGCTTGCGAATCGCATATGATAGAAAATGTACGGAAGCAAAAAGCAATGCGTGCAGGGACGTTGAAGCGTGGCGCTCAGCCAAAGTGCCTGCAAAAACGCCGCTGTACAGAAAGGAAATCGCATTATGCAGAAAATTATGCAAAAAGTGACCTCCGTAGCATTGGCCGCCAGCATGCTGTTTTCGATGATGTCCACGACCGCACTTGCGTTCGCAGACGAAACCGGAGACAGCACCTCTGTTTCGACCGATGTTACGGATGCCCCGGCTGCGGAAGAGGCAGATGCGGTGGATTCCGGTAGTTCAAATGATGCCGACTCCTCTGATGCCACTTCCGCGCCGACTATCACGGATGTTGTGGACCTGACGCATGATTCGTATGAGGATGCCAACTCTAACGATGAAACTACTCAGGATGCAACGTCTGATGTGGTGGATGGGGAAGAGACTTCTGAATCGGATGCCAACGACACAGAAGTCTCTACTCCTGAAACTGCAGAACCCACTTTCGTCGGTTTGCAGACAGTAACGCCGGAATACGGCGATAAACTGACTGCGGATGTTGGCGATTCTATCACTCTGGATGCTCTGCTGAATCGTGACGATGTATCCGTCACCTATCAGTGGCAGCGCAAGCAGAACTTTGCTGTTGATACGGCGTTGGCTCTCTACAACTACGAAGAGGACGAGCCTACCTGGTACAACTTCGTTATCGAAGATACCACAGAGCACACCGTCCTTGAAGAGCGTCCCGACTATGTCTGGCAAGGCTGCGAGATGTATTTCGCGATTGTTGATGCCCTGGACGACATTGGCGCTGATAGCAGCGATGTGCAGGTTGCGTGGCATACACCGAACTTTGTGCTGGACGGTTACAGCATTTCCGCTGGCATGGCTGAGGATGGAACCACTGAAATCTACGCATCCAACGAGGAAAACACTTACATTGCCCGCGTTAATGACGAAGGTAAGTGGGAATTTTCCGATGAAAGCACTGCAAATCTGAAAACCGAATGGCAGGATATTGAGGGTGCAACAGAATCTACCTATACTTTTGAAGTAACGGAAGATGACCTGTTCGCTACCTATCGCTGCCGCATCACGGTAACGGATGAAGCATACCGCGAAGAAAACTTCAAGGCTCTCGAAGATTTGGGCAATGAGCTGACTGACGAGGACAAGGCCGGAGATATCATTCTCCAGACGGTTCAGTTCAGCGTCAGCCTGCCGGAAGACGAGAACAGCAGTGACGTTGCTACTCAGAACATGCCTGATACGGTTGTTATGCTGGCAGACACGTTCTCTTCTCGCTCCGCTGACAGCATTGCCATTTCCTCTGATAACCAGTGGATTACGGGTCTTAACGGCAACTACGAGTACATCACCAAGAACATGTACGACCAGGTGACTGAATGGTTTAAGGCTGGTAAGGTTGATAAAGCTACGGCTGACCGTTACTGGACTCGGATTGGCGGTGCTTGGAGTGGCTCTAATGTCGGAACCGCTAATGTCTTGGATGATAACGGTTTTCCCACTGGTGCAACCCGCCAGTACATGGAGTTTCCGCTAACGGATGGCAATATGCTCGAAGTCAACTCTGAATGGTATGGTCAGACCGTTTATTTCCGTCCACACAACGACAGTAACGATTGGAATCTGACTGGCACTGCGGTCAATGTTCCCGCTTACACTGCTGTTCTTCGCAACAATGGTAGTTATGGCACTGGCGCATCTGGTACAAAGTACAAGGACGCTGTTGTTTTCCTGAATCCTTGGATTTCCGATGCTGGTCGTGTCTACGCAAACTACATCAACTATATTACCGATAATGGTTGGTTGTGCAACAACGATGGTTCTCACATGCGCCAGCACATTACGGTGCTTTCTGTTGCTGCAGAGAAATTCAACCAGGACCCTGACCTGTATATGATGGACGCTGAAGGCAACTACCGTATCGACTCTATTGGCTGGGGCGTCTGCGTTAACCAGGAACCTGACCTTTCCGGTAAAGCCTATTATGCTATCAAGGCATTCCTGAATCAGGGCTACGGTATGTGTATCGGTCACGATACAATGTATGCCTATGCTGGTTCCTGGTATGATGCCCATGAAGCTGGTTATACTGACCCTGGCTCTCGTGATTACTACGAAGGCGGCCGGTATGGCCCTGACAAGAACGATACCTCTACCCGTTATTATGTTCTGAACAGTGTTCCCAACATTGATAACGGCCACTGGAACATGAATGCCCTGATGGGTGCTAACGGCGGCAACATCGATTCTGGTACAGTCCTTCCGACCGATGCTATTTCGATGATTCTGTCCACTGGTGGTTCTCACAGCTCCTACGGTAAGGCTGGTATCATGTACGGTTCTGACCGGCTGAGTGTGAAACTGAAGCCTTACTCCAATTCTCAGGCCCAGAGCACTGTCAAGTATCGTAATCCTACCAACTTCCCCTACGACTTGCCGTCTACTCTTTCTGCCGCCAAGACGCACTCTAACTCTCAGGTTGCATTCGGTCCTATCTGGGTCGATTACGCTGGCGGTAACGTGACTGGTGCAGAGTTCGGCTACAATCCGGACCCGACAACCAAGACAATTACCGATGAAGAGACTGGTCAGTCCTGGTTCGGTACAAGCAACTTTTACTTGTCTGGTACTGGCAACTTTTTGATGAACCAGATTGGTCACTTGCCGAATAACCAAGCTACTCGTGATGAATCTGCTCTGTTCGCCAACACTGTCATGTACATCTCTCAGCGCAAACAGTGCGAGATTTGTGCAGCACAGCAGAATGGCCAGGAAGATGTTCATTTCGTGATTCGTGTTTCCTCTGTCAACGCACAGCAGGTTCTGTCCGCTTTGCAGAATGGCGGTACTTTCTGGTATCCGCTGAATGGCTGCTATCAGCTGACTGATGACCTGACTCTGCCGGAAGGCTGGAAGCCCATCAAGAACTTCTCCGGTCACTGGAACGCAGACGTTTATAAGGTCAAGCTCGCAAGCAACAATCAGCCTGTGTTCGATAACACAAGCGTGACTGCAAACGGTATGTATACCAGCGGCAAGAACAACGGCTGGAACCTTGGTTCTGATATGACCAAAGGTACGCTACCGATTCTGAAGCTGGACAATCAGCCGGATGTTCGCATCACCGGTGTTGCCCGTGTTGTTGGTGACCTGAATGCATTGTTCCCGACCTCTTATGGCGTGACCGATTATACCGGTTACAAGGTTGTTGTTCATGGTTCTGATGGCGTTGACTATAACTGTGTTGTGAACAGCGATAGCAAGTACGTTATCTCGAACCTGCCGACCACTGGTATGATGCGTGCCGACGTCATCGATAAGAGCGGCGACAAGGTCACTCAGTTTGGCATGATTACAGTTGACGTACCGAACCATTTCTGGAACGACACTGAGACCCATCCGTTGCAGCTGATGACTCCGACTGCCGACCCGATTGATGACTATAAGGACTGGGAAGGTCCGGTCAACAAGACGGTTGACAGTAAGCTGTATTACAATGAACAGCTGAAAGCCTCCGATGTTACCTGGTATTACCGCATTATCTCCGTTGACAACCAGGTTGGCGATTGGGTGAAAATCGGTAATCCTGGCACTTCCTTCGATACCTCTGACGGCACTGTGAGCGGCAAGATTAACAGCCTGACGTTCACTGCAGCAACGGACAGCGACTTGCCTTATACGACAAGCTCTGTAAGTTACTCTAAGTTGGATTACACCACAAATCGCATTCAGTTCAAGTGTGAATACACTCTGAGCGGCACGGTATACTCCAGCATGGATAAGGCCGAGGATGGTCGTAACGGTTATGTTGACGTTGAAATCCGCCCGATGTATATTGAGCAGGCTTTTGACCGCCGCATCTCCGTTGGTGGCAGCACTTCCTTCTCCTTCGATGCATTCTACTGGAAGGGCGTCGAGGATGGCCTGACCTATGAGGTTCAGTACCGTGATGCAAGCGGTAACTGGGTTGCCGTTGGCAGTGATTCTACTCTGTTCCCGTCCTCTAAGTACAAAATCAGTTATGTAACCAAGACTGATGATAATGATGCTTTGGGCGGCGGTGTCTGGTATCCGTCCGATTTCTGGATTCCGGATTCCTTCACCGGCAGTGATGCGAAGATGAATGCAGGTAAATCTACATTCAATAAGCACACCACCGTCACACTGGAACTCTCGAATGCAGCGATGGATTGGGATGGCACGGATTTCCGCTGTGTCTTCACCTATAAGTCTACCGGGCATACCATGAGTACCGATACCACCACGGCAAACGATATTGCACAGGCTCGTACCGGTCACCTTATCATCTATGCACCGCCCATTACAATGACTCCGCTGAAAGCTCAGTCTCTGCTGCTGAATAACTACGATTCCAGCAACGGCAACCTTGCATGGACAACCCCGGCTTCCAACCCGAATAATGGCCGTAGCCCGAAGGAAATTCCTTTGGATGCTATCAATCCTGATAAACTGGGCCAGAATGGCAAAGCCTATGGCGCAGCGAACGATAACAAGGCCATTTATACCACAAAGATTACCTATTACGGTAATAAAGACAGTGCTCCCACCATTAAGTGGTTGTACAGTGATGTGGCAGGCGGCGGCAGCCTCTCTCAGTTCAAGGATGTCGGTGATGCCGTCACATTGAAGTACAGCGATGTTGGCAAGAAGATTGGCAACATCAGCAAGCTGAACAGCCGAGTGGCTGAACTTGAAAAGAGTTTCATGTCCAGCGGCAAAGCATTCAATAAGTTCAGCGGCTACATTAAGCTGGAAGCAATGTACCCGACTGAATCCAAGGACCTGAACAACAGTTCTTATGCGGAATGGAACGCTATCGTGTCTTTGTACATTGATAACGCTACCAACCCGATGGATTACGGTAACACGCACTTCTATTTCCGTTGCCAGGCTGAAGCTCAGTACATGCAGAACTGGGATAGCGCCGATATGAAGCCCTATACCACTGCTGCAACTGACGCCTACAACTTTAATCGTGACGTGAACTCCAGCAATCCGGAAGACCATCTGTATAAGGATATCAGCCAGTCCTCTTACGGCGCTGAACTGGTTCTGGATTACAACATTTCCATTAAGGCCAATGTTCCGAACAAAGCTACGAAGAAGCGTAATACTATTACGACTGCAAATGGCAGCGCAAAGGACATTTCGACCCTGCGGAATGAAATTTCCGAAATCAACACAGCTCTGAATAACGGCGGTGCGGTTTACAACTACAAAGACCTGGCGATTATCGCTCCGAATGGTCTGCGTTACATGGAAACCTACTTCATCGCGGGGAATGGCGTAAATAACCGCTCCGGTATCGATTCCCGCGACACTGTGGTTATCGATAACAAGATTCGCAACTCTGACGGTAAGTGCTTTACGGACCTCTTCGAAAAGGTTACGGATGATGAATTCGTCAACAAGCGTCAAGGCTTCGCTTACCGTTCTAAGAGCGGCAACACGATTCCGAAGGAAACTTGGGAATGGTTCTGGCGCAATGCTATCTACTACATCTGCTATGATGCTCCGACCACAAAGGCCAACATGGACCAGGTGTATTTCTACATTGATGAACAGAACAGCGGTGCATCCTCTTCTCAGGTCTACTCCGAACCCAACAGCACTTCGAAACCCTATTCTATGTACACTGCTCCGTATACCGGTGAGTATATCATCACTCTGAACGGTGCAGGCGGCGGCGTCGATAACCAGTTTGGTCTGTCTCCCGAACGCACTTCGCTTGGCGGCAAGACCACGATTCGCGTCAAGGCGGAAAAGGGCGCGACGCTCTATTTCGTCAACGGCGGTGCTGGTTCTCATGACCCGACCCACTATGTCAACGGCGCATCGAGCCCCGATGCCAACGCTAAAGTCGTCGTTCAGGGCGGCTATAACGGCGGCGGTAACGGCGGTATCATGATGAAGGAGCGCTACACTCACTGGAGCTTGAAGGGTGCTTCTGGCGGCGGTGCCACTACCGTGGCTGTCGGCATCATCGGCACAGGTCGTTTGGCCGAGTACGGTGACGAGAATAATGCTAAGAAGTATGTTCTGGGCGTTGCAGGCGGTGGTGGTGCTAACCAGCACGGCGCTTGTGATGCTACCGGTGGCTCCGACAATAACGGTGTCCTGCATGTCTGGGGCGGCTTGCTCGGCGGCGGCGGCCCGTTCGGTCAGGGTATGTCTGGCGGCGACTTCTCTATGTTCCTCGGCGGTATTACCGATGGTTCTTCTGAGGTCGGTGTTGAAGGCCCTGGCGGTGGCGGCGGCGGCTGGTATGGCGGCTACGCCAACGAATCCTCTAAGCTCGCCAATGCAGATGGTTGGGGCAGCTGTAAGCGCGACGGCAACGGCGGTTTGAGCTGGGCCGCAAGCGTTGGCACTACTCTGACCGACGCAGGCGGACACAAGGTTCAGGTCTTGGAAGTCAACATCAGCAATGATGGCGGCGGTTCCGGTTCTGAACAGGCTGGTACTTCCAGCATTGAGCTGGTCAAATCCTCTGTTTCTCGTTTCTCTCGTAACGGCAAGAATGCTTTCGATACCGCATACGAAGATACCGACCCCGATTCCGGTATTGAGGAACAGCATGTAACCATTACTATCACTGCAGCCAATAAGTTGTATGATGGTAACCCGGATGAAGCTACTGTCAGCGTTTCCGGCAACCTGTCTTCTACCGATATGGACAATATCGTGAAGAACACCACTATCGTCTATGCTAACCGTAAAGGTACATTGACGAAGGCTCCAAGCGATGCGTCTACGGACAAGAACCAGTATCCGCGCTCCGATTGCGGTTCCTATACCGCAACAGCAAAATGTACGGTGTCGGGTTACATCATCACATATCGCTACGAGAACACGAATCCCGGCCATACGTATGATGGCAGCAGCCCGAGCGGCATTGGTGATACCGTCAAGTTCGATATCTATCCTCGCGGATTGACGATTATCGGTACTGGCGATAAACCCTACGACCGCACCAGCAAGGCAACTCTGGAAAATGTTCATATTGCTTCTGGCGGCCTGATTGCGAAGGACGAGAACACTGTGAAGCTGAGCACCACTACGGTGACTGGTAACTACACGGTTGATGGCAAGAATGTCAGCGATGCTGGCGGTCCCTATGTCGTCATCCGAACCAGTGAACTCTCTCTCGTTGGCAACAGCGCAGGCAACTACTACATTGAGAAGGAAGACTTGTCTGGCTCTATCACTCCTCTGGATTTGTACGTTCACAGTATTTATCTGGAAGACCCGACCTATCCTCGCAACGTCAAACACTATGACGGCACGACCAAAGCCACCATTAAGGATATCCTGATTGATGGCGTGCTTGAAGGTGATGACGTTAAGATTAAGGAAGAAACCCTTCCCGGCAACTATAAGACCAAGGATGCTGGCCAGAAGCTGAATGCTGATGGCACCGTAAGCTCCAACTGGCCTTATGAATTGGACGAAAATCCGATTACGGCTGACGCACATCCGACCTTAACTGGTAAGGATGCCAAAAACTACCGTATCACAAAGGAGAAGTATTCCGGCGCTATCGCACGCGCTAACCTGACCGCACAGGTTGCAAGTTGGCGTGGATTGTATGGTGACGGCGTAGGGGAGAAGCCCTGGCATGACAAGAAGGCTTACGGCTACGGCACTGCAGCTTCTGCAGGCTGTTGGCTGGAACTGGATGGTTTGGTTCAGGGTGATACCTTGACTTTGGACCAGAGCTACAAGAAGTCTTATTTCAAGACTCTGGTAAATGGTCATGAAGACCTGGTTCCCGATGAATCGACTCCTGTTGGCACTTATCCGTTAACTTATGTTGGCTTGACTGAAGCCAATTACCCCGTCCTGAAGAACTATATTGTCATGGTTCTGAATGGCCGCTTTGTCGTTGACCCGCGTCCGCTGCATGTGACGGTTCTTGACAGCGATAAGATTATCTACAACGAGAACCCGAACTTCCACGTCAACATTCAGATGGAAGATGATGATGCAAATCTGATTGATGTCGTGAGCGACGTTGACGCTACTCCGATTCTGGATGCAAAGCTCAAGGCGAAAGATACAGTCAGCAGCGTCTTGTACGTTGCGGGCGGTAATCCCTCCAACCTGACTCAAGAATTTGTGGATGCCTACGATTATCGTAAGCAGGAAAATGTCAAGGAAAGCAAGACCAATATCCCGTTTGTGACCGATTGCACCATCAGCTCCCTGCCTCTGTACGCAGATGGTACGAGCACCGATGATGATTTTGAGTGGAACTACGAGGATAAGACCTGCGATTTCTGCCATTACAACCACAAGCTCCTGGCTCCGTATCTGGTAACTATCAACACCGACACCAAGAGTGGCCCTGCATTGGATGTTCATACGGTCGTTAACCCGAATGGTGAAACGGTCCGCAACTACGAGCTGATTATCCATGATGGCGGCCTGTATGTGCATCCGGCTCTGCTGAAGGCTACGGTTCCTCTGTACGTCTGTATGTATGGCAGCACCACAAGTGGTGAGGTCAAAGAGCCTACCAACTACCGCATCACGAACTACTCTACTGTGGCTATCCAAATCAAGAATATCAAGGCCAATGGTCCTTGGCTGATGCGTGATATGCCTGGCATGGAGTACTACCCTGACGGCGAGTATGGCAACTCGGTATACGACATGACAAAGAACCGTCTGCGCCGTGGCGAGCTGTACATGCGTCTGCGCGATACCGTCCTGACTCAGGGTGATAACGCAATTGACCATAGCGATACGGCTTGGGTCATTCCGAAAGCTACCGGCGATTTCATCAACAACAACATCACTGGCCGCGCAATGCAGGTGCCTATGGCAGTCTACATTGCAACCGGTAATGTGAATGAATCCGGTGTCTGCACTCCGGTCACGAAAGTGACCTACACGATTGCTCCGTACGGTGGCGTGATGCCGAACGATGCGGACTTCGAGAAAGTGCAGTCCCAGCCGTGGCTCAAAGACGCAAAATAACCTTTCCAGTGTGACCTGATGGTCGCTTCTGTACAACATTTGAGGGCAGTCGAGAAATCGGCTGCCCTCTCTTTTTGTTTTCGGTTCTAACCAGATAGCAGCTACTCCAATTCCGAAGTGGCTGATTTTTTGCGCATAATAACTGAAAAAACCTCTGTTAAAACCAATCGTTGCGGATTCGTGCGATTCGCAGATAATAAAGCGTGTAAGCATAAAATATATCCATTTGAATAACACCATACATAACGAAAGGACTGCATTATCGTGAAACGATTAAAACAGATTGTCACAATCGGCTGCGTTGCGGTGGTCGCTGCGCTGCTGATGGCTGGATGCGGTGAGCATCGGCTGGTATCGATTTCAATGCCGGAAACGATAGATTTGAAGCTCGGTGAAAGCACCGTGATTGAGTTGACCGGAA
>CEBV01037163.1_pt1 | contig 14741 bp, 17 predicted proteins | sample 554741 | NCBI WGS metagenome assembly CEBV01 (sample SAMEA3182070, study PRJEB8094) | gut metagenome | biome: human; feature: gut; material: Stool; isolation source: human stools | place: Canada | collected 2011-11-22 | reverse complement strand
GTCTATTTCTGTTGCACTTTTCCTCAGATCGCTCTGGGCGGGCGTTACCCGTTATCCTTGCCCTGTGGAGCCCGGACTTTCCTCACAGCAAGCCTTTCGGCTTTGCCGCGCGACCGCCTGTCTTACTCGCGCTCCCTATTGTAAAGGACGAAGCGGGCAAAGTCAAGGGGGAAGAACGCCGCTTTGCCGTTGCGCGGCAAGCATAGGGAAAATGCAAAAGAAAATTTGTGCAGGGAAATCGTTGATAAAATACGGCGGGCGCGGTATAATTTTATATATTGCGAATGTTCAGAGGGGAGTATTTGTGTATGACGCTGCACGAATATCTGCAAGGCATGAAGGGAAAGACCGCCGCGGTCATCGGCCTCGGCGTGAGCAACCGTCCGCTCGTGGAGCTGCTGGCGCGGAACGGTGTGAAGGTCATCGCCTGCGACAGGAAGGAGCGCGCGGCGCTCGGCGGCGCGGCGGCGCACTACGAGGCGCTCGGCGCGGTGCTGCACCTCGGCGAGGGCTATCTGCGCGATCTGGACGCGGACGTCGTCTTCCGTACGCCCGGGATGCGGCCCGACGTGCCGGAGCTGCTGGAGGCGAAGGCGCACGGCGCGGCCATCACGAGCGAGATGGAGGCGTTCTTCGCCGTCTGTCCGTGTCCCATTCTCGGCGTGACCGGCAGCGACGGCAAGACCACCACCGCGAGCGTCATTGCCGAGCTTCTCAAGGCCGAGGGACGGCGCGTGTGGCTCGGCGGCAACATCGGCCGTCCGCTGCTCGCGGACGCGGAGCAGATGACGCCGGACGATCTTGCGGTGCTGGAGCTTTCATCGTTCCAGCTGATGGATATGCCGTACTCGCCGCAGGTCGCGGTGCTGACGAACCTCGCCCCGAACCATCTGGACGTGCACCGCGACATGGCGGAGTACATCGCGTCCAAGGAAAATATTTACCTGCACCAGAGCGCGCGGGACACCGCCATCTTCAACGCCGACAACGCCATCACGCGCGATCTGAGCGGCAAGGCGGTCGGACGTGCGCGCCTGTTCTCGCGGCAGGAGGAGGTCGCCGACGGCGCGTTCGTGCGCGGCGGCGCGATCTGGCTGCGCGATGCGGCAGGGGAACGCGAGGTCCTGCCGCTGGCGGACATCCGCCTTCCCGGCTGGCACAATGTGGAAAACTATATGGCGGCGCTCCTTGCCGTGGACGGACTTGTGCGCGATGAGACCGTCCGCCGTGTCGCGCGGGAGTTTGCCGGAGTGGAGCACCGCATCGAGTTCGTGCGCGAGCTGCACGGCGTCCGCTATTACAACGATTCCATCGCCACCAGTCCCACGCGCACCATCGCAGGGCTGCGCGCCTTCCCGCACAAGGTCGTGCTGATCGCGGGCGGGTATGACAAGCACATTCCCTTTGCACCCCTTGCGCCCGAGGTGGTCGAGCACGTCAAGACGCTCATCCTCTGCGGCGCGACCGCCGACGCCATCGAGCGCGCGGTGGTGGAGAGCGAAGCCTATGAGACCGCGGCCGCTCGGCCGCGGATCCTCCGCTGCAAGGACCTGCGGGAGGCGGTGGACGCCGCCTACTTCTGCGCCGAGAGCGGCGATGTGGTGACGCTCTCGCCCGCCTGCGCCGCCTTCGACTGCTACGCGAACTTTATGGAGCGCGGCAGGGTCTACAAGGAAATGGTGAAAAAGCTCGGCGAATAGGGAAAAGCCGTGGGCGCATAGATTCTCCCGAAAGGGGGAACGCCCATGCGCCGCTATATGCGCCGCGGCATGACAGGGCGTGAGAAACGGCGGCTGCTGCTTTTCCTTGTCTGCGCCGCGCTCATCGCGCTCGCCGTCACCGCGATGACGCAGCTTCGGCCCATTCTCACGAGCCTTGCCACCGCGCGCGTCTCGAACGCCGTCACGCGCGTCGTGAACACCTCGGTGAACGAAACGCTCTACGACGCCGGTGTGGACTACGACCGCCTGATCTCGCTGGAAAAGGACAACGAGGGACACATCACGGCGGTCAAGAGCAACATGGCGGAGTTCAACCGATTGCAGTCCGCCGTGCTCGCGGACGTGCTGCAAAGGCTCTCGGAGGTCTCCACGCGCGAGCTGGCCATCCCGCTCGGGAGTCTGACCGGCTCGCCGCTGCTCGCGGGCCGCGGGCCGCTCCTGCACATCAAAATGCAGTCGGTCGGCTCGTCCTCGGCGCACTTTGAGAATGCCTTCGCCTCCGCGGGCATCAACCAGACGCGCCACGAGATCCGGCTGGTGGTGGACGTGTATGTGAGCGTCCTGCTGCCGGGCTTTTCGACCGTCACCAAGGTCACCAACCGCTGCGCCGTCGCCGAGACGGTCATCGTCGGCTCCGTGCCGGATACCTACACCTACTTCGACACACGCGAGGATATGTCCTCCACCGCCGAGGACTTCATTATGAACAACGCCGGATAAAAGGGGAGAACGCCATGGACTACAAGGAACGCATAAAGGAGCTGCGCGACACGCTCAACGCGCACTCGTACCGCTACTATGTGCTCGACGAGCCGAGCATCAGCGACTATGAATACGATATGCTCCAGCGCGAGCTGGCAAATCTGGAGAAGGAGCACCCCGAGGAGATCACGCCGGACTCGCCCACGCAGCGCGTGGGCGGCATGGCGCTGACGAAGTTCGAGCCGGTGACGCACGCCGTCCCGCTCGAGAGCCTGCAGGACTCCTTCTCCGACGCCGAGGTCTTGGACTTCGACGAGAAGGTGCGCGAGCAGCTCGAGCACGTCGAATACAGCGTGGAGCCGAAGGTGGACGGTCTGTCCGTCGCGCTCGAGTACCGCGACGGCGTGTTCGTCCGCGGCGCCACGCGCGGCGATGGGCGCGTGGGCGAGGACGTGACGGAGAATCTGCGCACGATCCAGTCCATTCCCATGGTGCTGCCGGAGAAGCTGCCGCGCCTCATCGTGCGCGGCGAGGTCTACATGGCCAAAAAGGTCTTTGCCGCGCTCAACGCCGAGCGCGAGGAGAACGGGGAGCAGACCTTTGCCAATCCCCGCAACGCCGCTGCCGGCTCGCTGCGCCAGCTTGACCCGAGGATCGCGGCGAAGCGCCGGCTGGATATTGCCGTTTTCAACCTCCAGCTCGCCGAGGGACGGACCTTCACGACCCACGCCGAGACGCTTGCTTATCTACGCACGCAGAAATTCAAGGTCATCGGCAACAAGGTGGTCGACAACGTGCAGGACGCGCTCGCGGAGATCCGCCGTCTCGGCGAGGAGCGCGCGGAGCTGCCCTACGATATGGACGGCGCAGTTGTAAAGCTGAATAGCCTTACAGACCGTGAAATTCTCGGCTCAACGAGCAAGGTGCCGCGCTGGGCCATCGCCTACAAGTACCCTCCCGAGGAGAAGGAGACCCGCGTGACGGACATCGTCGTGCAGGTGGGGCGCACGGGCGTGCTGACGCCGAAGGCGGTCTTTGAGCCGGTGCATCTGGCCGGAACGACCGTCACGAACGCGACGCTCCACAACCAGGACTTCATCGACGAGAAGGACATCCGCGTCGGCGACGCCATCGTGGTGCGCAAGGCGGGCGAGATCATTCCTGAGGTCGTGCGCGTGCTGAAGGACAAGCGTCCCGACGGCACGCAGCCCTACCGTCTGCCGGACCGCTGTCCGGTCTGCGGCGCGCCGGTCTACCGCGCCGAGGGCGAGAGCGCCACGCGCTGCACGGGCGCGGAGTGTCCCGCGCAGCTGCTGCGCAACCTCACACACTTCACCTCGCGCGAGGCGATGGACATTGACGGCGTCGGCCCCGCGCTGCTCGAGCAGCTGGTGAACGCCGGACTTGTCCGCAAGGCGTCCGACCTTTACAGTCTCGACGTGCAAACGCTTGCGCAGCTCGACCGCATGGGTCTGAAGTCCGCGCAGAACGCTGTTGCCGCCATTGATCGCTCCAAGCAGAACGATCTTTCCAAGCTGCTCTGCGCCCTCGGCATCCGCCAGATCGGCACGAAGGCCGCGCGTGTGCTCGCGCAGCGCTTCGGCTCGATGGACGCGCTGATGAACGCCACGGTCGAGGAGCTGACCGCCGTGGATGACATCGGCGAGATCACCGCGCAGTTCCTGCAGCGCTGGTTCGCGGACGGGCAGTCCCGCGACCTCATCGAAAGCCTGAAAAACGCAGGCGTCAACATGACCAGCACGGAAGCCCCGCAGGACCTGCGCTTTGCGGGCAAGACCTTTGTGCTCACCGGCTCGCTTACGCGCTTCACGCGCGACGAGGCCGAGGCGCTCATCGCTGACCACGGCGGCAAGGCCGCCGGCTCCGTCTCCAAAAAGACAAGCTATGTGGTCGCCGGAGAGGCCGCCGGAAGCAAGCTGCGCAAGGCGCAGGAGCTGGGCGTTCCGGTGCTCACGGAGGACGAATTTCTGGCGCTGCTCGGCGGCAAGGCCGAGGACGATCCGGAAAACGGCGAAAATGGCGGACAGCTCGGCCTGTTTTCCTGAAAAGGAGAGCATTTGATGAACATTCGCACGGCAGAGCGCCGCGATCTTTCCGCGATGCTCGACATATACAACTACGAGGTGAAAAACGGCACGGCGACCTTCGACGTAGAGCCCCGCGCGGGCGCGGCGGGGGAGGCGTGGTTCGCCGCGCACAACACCGGCAACCATCCGCTGCTCGTGGCGGAGGAGGACGGTAAGGTCCTCGGCTACGCCTCGCTCTCGCCCTACCGCGACTTCGACGCCTATCTGCAAACCGTTGAGCTTTCCGTTTACGTTGCGCCCGAGAGCCGCTGCCGCGGCATTGCGAGCGCGTTGATGGAGGCCGTTCTTCGTCTGGCGCGCGAGGACGCGGGCACGCACACGGTCGTTTCCGTCATCGCGGGCGGCAACGCGGCGAGCGTCCGCCTGCATGAGAAATTCGGCTTCACCTACTCCGGCACCCTGCATGAGGTGGGGCTGAAATTCGGCCGCTACCTCGATATTGTCAACTACGAGCTGCGCGTGGGCTGAGCAAAACGCGCCCGAAAAAAACATCGAAAAATCCGGAACTTTTTTCTGCTTTCCTCCGTCTATTCATGCAGGGCCGCGGCACGCGGTCAAAAGAACGATCTACCAAGGAGAACCATTCGCATGAAACGAACGCTTTCCCTCATTCTCATCCTCACGATGCTGCTGTCTCTCGCCGCCTGCGGCAGCAAGGACGCCGCGCCGGCCGACGACGACAACGCGCCGCCGCAGGAGCAGGGCGGCGGAGATCCGCAGCCCGGCGGAACGACCGGGACGCCCGACGAGCCGGAGCAGCCCGAGCAGACGCAGCCAACAGAGCAGGAGCCGGCGGACAGCAAGCCGGAGCAGACGCAGCCGGCGGAGCAGGAGCCTGCCAGGCAGCCCGAGCCCAAGCCGGCTGAAAAGCCTGCGGAAGAAACGCCCACAGAGCAGCCGCCGGTCGAGACGCCCAAGCCCGAGACCCCGGCAGAGGACAAGCCCGCCGCGGCTGTCGACGACGCGCTGACGATCCTCAACGCGATCTGGAATACATACAGCGATGAAGAAAAGTTCCCTGCCGCCGGTGGGGATTCCGAGCACGCCGTAGACGGCGCGCCCGGCAGCTTCGACGTGAGCAATGCCGACAGCCTCAGCTATCTGCTCACCTTCCCGGCGGACGACGCTTCGCTCATCGACAGCGCCGCCTCGCTCGTTCACATGATGAATATGAACACCTTCACCTGCGGCGCGTTCCATGTCGCCGACGCGAACAACGTCGCCAGGCTCGCGGACGACCTGCGCACGACCATTCAGGCCAAGCACTGGATGTGCGGCTTCCCGGATAAGCTGGTCATCGTCACAGTCGGGCAGAGTGTGCTCTCCGTGTACGGAAACGAGGAGCTGGTCAACACCTTCCGCGATAAGCTCCTGGCGAGCTATTCCGCCGCCACCGCCGTCTATGACGAGGCCATCAACGCATAAAACAGCAGAGAAGAAAAGAGGGATGCGCGGCATTTCTCTTTTCTTTTTGCCGCTTGCGAGCGGGCCGGTTTTCGTATAAAATGTGGTCAGATCACATCGCCGCACGGAGGAAGCGCCATGCCGAAGCCAAAGTGGAAGCTGAACACCATCTACATATCCGAGCGGCTGCAGGAGAGCCTGCGGCCGATCTCCCGCTGCGCGCTGACCACCGTAGTCGCCCCGATGGGCTACGGAAAGACCACCGCGGTGAACTGGTATCTGGAGGAGCGCGCAAAGGCCGGGCCGCTGCGCGTCGTCCGCATCAGCGTGTATTCCGACAATCTTGCGATCTTCTGGCGGAGCGCGCAGGACGCCTTTGCCCGCGCGGGCATCGACCTGCTGCGGGAGTATGCCTGTCCCACGGATGCCGCCGGCGGAGGCCTGCTGGCGGACGATCTCTGCCATGAGCTGGCGGGGGAAACGCCCTGCTATCTGTTCATCGACGATTTTCACCTGCTCACAGACCAACGCGTGACCGCCTTTCTCTGTATGCTTGCGGGCCGCCTGCCCGCCAACGTCCACCTGATCATCGCCAGCCGCGACCGCTTTCTGCCCGCCGCAGAGATCGTCCGGCTGGGGGCGAGGGTCTACCGGCTCGGCACAGAGCAGCTGCGGCTGAACCATACGGAGCTGGCCGTTTACGCGCACCGCTGCGGCACGGAGCTTTCCGACGCGCAGGCGGAATCGCTGCTCTACTCCAGCGAGGGCTGGTTCTCCGCCGTCTACCTGAACCTGCGGACGCTCTCGGAGCATGGGACGCTGCCCGAACGCGATTCCGATATTTTCACCATGTTCACCGCCGCCATGATCGAGCCGCTGCCGCAGCGGCAGCAGGAATTTCTCGCGGTGATGGGTCTTGCCGACGAATTTACCGCGGAAATGGCGCGCTTTGTCACCGGGGACGCCGACGCGGAGGAGCTGCTCGCCGTGCTGACCGCGCAGAACGCCTTTGTCAAGCGTCTGCCGGACGGCGTGACCTACCGCTTCCATCACATGATGAAGGAATGTGCGGAGCGCACCTTCCGGATGCTGGACGCGGAGACGCAGCGGCGCTGCCGGGAGCGCTACGGCGCATGGTACGAGGGGCGAGGGCAGTATCTTCACGCCATGGCGGCCTACCGGCGCTGCGGGGACTACGACGCGCTGCTGCGCGTGGTGCAGGAGGATGCGGGCATCCTGCTCGCGTCGCTGCCCCCGTCGGAGGTGCCGGCCGCTCTCGACGAATGTCCCGCCGATGCTCTGAAGGCGCACCCGTTCGCGCTTCTGGTGCTGATGCGCAGTATGTTCAACTGGCGCAATATCCCGAAAATGCTGGAGCTCAAGGCGCTCCTGCTCGCCGCACTGGAGGAGCATCCCGAGCTGCCCGCGGAGGAGCGCGGCAACCTGCTGGGCGAATGCGACCTTATCATGAGCTTCCTCTGCTATAACGACATCAGCGCCATGAGCCGTCTGCACCGCAGCGCCAGCGCGCAGATGTCCCGTCCCGCCATCAGCATCCGCTCGAGCGGCGGCTGGACCTTCGGCTCGCCGTCCGTGCTGATGATGTTCTACCGCGCCCCGGGCGAGCTTGCGGGCGAGCTTGCCGAGATGGCCGAATGTATGCCGCACTACTATAAGATCACCAACGGTCACGGTCAGGGCGCGGAGATCATCATGCGCGCCGAGGCCGCCTTTGTGCAGGGACGCTTCACCGACGCGCACATCGCGCTGGAGAGTGCCTATGCGCAGATCGAGGGCAACGGGCAGGAGAATATGGCGCTCTGCTGCGACTTCCTCGCGCAGCGCCTCTCCCGGTACGCGGAGATCGGGCCGCACCGCAGCTTTGCCGAGCGCCGCACGGAACTGCTGCGGCACCACAACGCCTCGTGGCTCAACCTCTGGAACGCCGTCAGCGCCTACTGCCACGCCCTGCGGGGCGAGACCGAACTAATTCCGGAGGTCTTTGCCGAGCACCGCCTCGCCTCGGTCAGCATCCTCGCGCCGGGCCGGCCGATGATCGAGATGATCGAAAATCAGGTGTATCTTGCCCAGGGCGCTTACGCCAAGGTGATCGGCCGCAGCGAAGGTCTGCTCGCCCTGTGCGAGGGGATGCACTACGCGCTCGTCGCACTGCACATTCGCCTTCAGACCGCGTCGGCCTATGAGCGGCTGGGCAAGCGCAGGGAAGCCGAGACGCTGCTGGCGCAGGCGCTTGCCGACGCCGCGCCGGACGGTATCGTGATGCCGTTTGCGGAGAACTACCGCTATCTCAAGCCGCTGCTTGCCGCAGGCGCGCAGACCGCGCTCACGGCGCGGGTGCTCGCGCTGGGCGAGGCAGGGGAGCGGCGGCAGAGCGGGACGGTCCGCCCCGCAGCGTTCGCCGCGCTGACGGAGCGGGAATATGCGCTGGTCGGCCTGATGGCACAGCGGCTGACGAACCGGGAGATCGCGGAAAAGCTGTTTCTCTCCGAGGGCAGTGTCAAGCAATATGTAAACCAGATCTATTCCAAGCTCCACATCGAGGGCGACCAGCGCACAAAGCGCAGGCGGCTCGCGGAGCTGCTCACGCAAAAGTCCTGACATCGGGAGGACGTCCGCAGGGACGCCCTCCCATTCCTTTATCGGTCGAAGCTGGGGTTGACGAAGTAGACGTTCTTCTCGTCGAGCTTTTCCTTGGCAAGCCGCAGCCCCTCGCCGAAGCGCTGGAAGTGCACGATCTCGCGCGCCCGCAGGAACTTGATGACGTCGTTGACGTCGGGATCGTCGGAAAGGCGCAGGATGTTATCGTAGGTCACGCGCGCCTTCTGCTCGGCGGCGAGGTCCTCGGTGAGGTCGGCGATGGTATCGCCCGTGACCTGCATCGTCGCCGCCGACCACGGATAGCCGGAGGCGAACTGCGGGAACACGCCGGTCGTGTGGTCGACAAAATAGGTATCGAAGCCGGCCTCCTTGATCTGATCTACCGTGAGGTTCCGCGTGAGCTGATGGACGATGGTGCCGACCATCTCAAGATGCCCCAGCTCCTCTGTGCCGACTGTGGAAGCCCAAGGACCACAAATGCGAAAAAGCCTTGCGCTGCAATGGTTACAGGCCGAAAAAGAGAGCGAAAACGCGAATGTGCGAAATGCCGGTTGGCTCCATTCCTTTGACGCAGACTACCATTATCGCGGCTCCGACCTTCACTACCATGTGAACGTGTCCGCCGCGCTTTCGGAGGGAGGGACGGTATGGTGAAGGAATTTATCTCGCAGCTTCCACCGGACAAGCTGTCGCCCTTTGCAAAGCACCCCTATCAGGTGCGGGAAGATACCGCTATGGACGAGCTGGTGGAGAGTATCCGTGTCCACGGCGTTCTATCGCCCCTGTTGGCACGGCCAAAAGGGGCGGGCTACGAGCTGGTCAGCGGGCATCGGCGGCGTCTGGCGGCGCAGAAATTGGGCCTGCCCACCGTGCCGGTGCTGGTGCGAGAAATGACCGACGATGAAGCGGTGATCCTGATGGTTGACAGCAACCTTCAGCGGGAAAACCTGCTGCCCAGCGAAAAGGCGTTTGCGTACAAGATGAAGCTGGAGGCCATGAAACGGCAAGCGGGGAGGCCAAAGAAAAATCAGTCGCAAGTTGCGACAAAATATGATACCGCATCGGTAATCGGCCATGAGTCTGGCGAAAGCCGTGATACTGTATTTCGCTATATTCGCCTGACCAACCTTGTTCCGCCGCTGCTTCAGATGGTGGACGATGGACGTATCGCCTTTTCTCCCGCCGTGGAGCTGTCCTATCTCACCCGCGATGAGCAGGCGGAGCTATGGGACTTGATCGGGCGGGAGGACGCCACACCATCGCTGTCACAGGCACTCTGCATGAAGCAGCTCTCCCGCGAGGCAAAACTGACGCCGGAGGTGCTGTACGCCATTCTCACCGAGGAAAAGCCCAATCAGAAAGAGCAAATCCGCATCAAAACCGAGTCGCTGCGGAAGTATTTCCCGCGCAATTATTCTGCGCAGCAGATGGAACGGGAGATCATCAAGCTGCTGGAGGCCCGTTACCGCGCGAAGGGCAGGGGAGAACGATGATTTTCGCATACTGGCGCTATACAAATTTCTTCCGTACAATAGAGGCAGAAAGGAGCGAGGTTTATGGAGCAGAATTTACTGCCATTGCCGCAGGTCATTTTTGAGAACGGCCTTTACTACGTGCTGCGGGGCGAGCAGTATTATCCCTGCCTTTTGCCGCCAGAGCTGGACACCACAGAGGACAAGCTGTTGGAAACCATTATCAGTCAGATGGCAGAGGCACAGGGCATCGACGAGGACTTGAAAGCGCGGGATCAAATGGCGTGGGTAGGTGCGATGAACAACATCAAAAGCGCAGCGCTTGAGATCATGCGAGAGTCCAAATAACACCCCAAGAAGGAAACAAAAGCAAAAAATCAACGCAAGCGGAGACAGGTCAAATGCCTGCCTCCGCTATTTTTATGCCCCAACGGGCAAGGAGGAACAATATGGATTATTTCTGCGAGCATGAATCAGAGCAATTTACATTTTACCGTGTTCCAAAGGTGCTGTTTACGGAGGAACCATTCAAAAACATGAATTGTGAAGCAAAATTACTTTACGGATTATTGTTGGACAAAATGGGACTTTCCCGCAAAAGCGGGTGGTTCGATCAGCAAGGGCGCGCCTTTGTTTACTATGGCATCAACCGTATTATGGAGGACTTGGGCTGCGCCCACAACAAGGCGGAGAAGCTGCTATCCGAACTGGAGCAAGCTGGCCTGTTGCGCCGGAAACGGCAGGGGTTGGGGAAGCCGTCTGCACTGTACCCTCTGAAATTCGAAAACCGAATTTCTTGACTTTCGATTTTCGAATTTCAAGAACGCTGAAAATCAGCGCACCAGAACGCTGATTTTCAGCGTCTAACAAGACTGAGTAGAACGATACTGAGTAGAAAATATATACTACCCGAAAAAAGAATAATAGGGAGGATCATCAGATGAAGAACAAAGAGAACTTACGGGAGAAGCAGGTAAATCTCCGCTTGACGCAGGCAGAATATGAGCGACTTACCCGCACCGCGCAGGACCACGGCATCGGACGGGCGGCGTATCTCCGCATGGTGCTGCGGGGCGCGTGGCTGCGGGAGGACGGCAGAAAATCAGAATAACTTTTTCCGCTGGAATTTGATGCAGGCCGTCACACGGTCACGGATATAAGGAACATCCCGCTTGGCGTAAAACTCCAGCGGCTCTGAAAGGGCCGCCATGATCTCTTTTTCGGCAAAGTCGCAGCGAAGCTGCGGCCCATAGAGATTTTGGGCCGCATGGACCTGTCGGACAAAGCCCGTTTTCATGGGCTGAGCCTTGAGCTGACGCACCAATGCGTCCGGCTCGATCTCCATGGGATAGTCCCGTGTGTTGGACAGCAAACCCGCGCCGAAGTCGAAGATGGGGCAGTAGTCAAAGCCATCACCGTAGCGCAGCACAGCGATGTTGTTCAGATGCCGGTCCTCGTTGCCGAACAGCATATCCACCTCGAACAGCAGCGTCAGATAGGTGCCGAAGCGGTCAAGTCCCGTCAGCCGCTCAACCTGCTCCACCAACCACGCAAGGCGGCTCTGAAGATTGGGCAGGCGGTTTACCGCGGTCTGCCAGTCCGGGCCAACGCCTTTTCGCAGCAGCTCCGCAAGGGTCAGGATGGCCTCGCCCTGACGTAGAAAATTGGCACTGGAACAGCCGTTTCGGATGTGTCCGTGGACTTCCATCCGCTCCATGCGGTAGGTCACATAGCGAAAGCCCAACGCGCCGGTATTGGTTTGTGCCAGCAGCGCAGAGGTTACGGTTTCTGCCAGCCCTTCATAGCCGAACAGATCCAGCTTGTACCAGCGGCCATCTGCCAGCCATTTTTCCTGATTGCCCTTAGACGAGGTTTCCGCGATGCGGCTTCCCGTTGCCAGTCTGATCGACATATTCAGCCCTCCACAATTTTGATCCAGCACGAATCCTCTGCCATGCGCCCTTCGGTCTTGCGGATGATCGCCAGCGGGTCATAGCAGTCCAGTCCCAAGTCAGACAGGTAATATTTCAAACCATCCCGCTCCTGCGGCACACAGCGGTCTTTCAAGAAGATTTGCAGATCGTCCCATGTGGGCTTGCGGTTCACGCCGAAAGCGGTGGAAAGGGGAGAGCTGGCCTCGTTTTCGATGGCAAGTTGATGAGTGGTTTGGTCAGCGCAGATCTTCGTACAGAGTTTGTTCCCATCGTAGTAGTACAGAGTCAGGAGGGCGTGAGCGCTGCTTCGGGCATTGGCCAGAAAGTCATCGTAATCAGACACGGCAGGGCGGCGGATGGTGATGCTTTCTCCATCAAATTGCAGCGTTACGGTGCGGCTGCCCTCAGAGATGCCCAGGGCCTTCATCCAGGCAGATGGCAGAGCCACGCGGTAGCCATTGGCATCCGGCCCGGCGTTTCCACCCGCCTTGTTGATAAGAATATTTGCAGTTCGTTCCTCGTGTAGCACGGTCATTCACCTCAAAAGTTTCTTGCAATTATTATACCTATTGGACACCAATAAATCAAGAAGTTAATTTTACAACAGCGTTGTCACGAAAATGAAACCGCTATACGGAAGCTGCTTTCGCAAGCATAGCATTTGGCCGTCCAAATGCGCTTGTTAGGGGAAGCAATTCCCCTATAACCCCTTATGAATTGAAAGGAAAAACGATCATGAGAAAACGACCAATCAAAATATCGCTCCGTTTGAATGAGCAGGAACATGAACATTTGAAACAGCAGGCTATGCTCTCTGGCTTCCCAATGGAAGTATTCCTCCGTGCGCTGATCTCTGGCATGAACCTCCGATCCCGACCACTCGCTGAATACGCCGAAATCCGGCGTCAACTCGCCGGCATTGGAAATAACATCAATCAAATCGCTCATGTTGTCAACACCCGCGGCTTTGCCACGAAGGAAGACATTGCCGCAGTCACGACAGCACAGCGGGTGATCTGGCAGATCGCAAAGCGGCTTTGAGATAGCTTATTCCAAGATATACGCCGTCTGAACAAGGCCAACGACAAAAAGCAGAGCGCGCAGCCTCCTTTCTCAAGGCTGCGCGCCCGTTTTTTGTTATATCGATTAATTCCTGCTTCTGGGACGCAAGCATCGAAATATTGCTTGTGGATACAGCGTTTTATGGTATAATTATTTTGTGAGATTATAACCAGAATGGTCAGTGAGCTTGAAGGCTTATCAAAGGAGTTGGCGTGATGACAAAGTACGGAATTGATCCAAAGGTTATTTGCCAGATCATTGATCTGGCAAATAGGCATCACATCAAAACAGTGATTCTCTTCGGCTCCCGCGCGCGAGGGGACTTCCACCGCACAAGCGATATTGATTTAGCTGTGCAGGGAGGCAATGTATGCCGTTTCAGACTGGATGTTGAGGAAGAAACGCATACATTGCTGACCTTTGATGTGATAGATTTATGTTCTGATTTGTCCCCAGAATTGCGGGAAGCCATCAGCAAGGAGGGAGTATTGCTCTATGAAAAAGTTTGATAACTACCGAAAAAATTTAGACGTTCTGCGGCGCTCTGATCAGCAGGATCTCAACAATGAATTTATCATTAGCGGCATCATTGACAAGTTCTCCATTCAGTTTGAATTAGGTTGGAAGGTCTTAAAAGGATTGCTGACTTATGAAGGCATCAATGCAGCTAAGACAGGCTCCCCGCGTGAAATTATCAAGCAGGCGTACCAGTATTACCCTTGCATAGAGGAAGATGTATGGCTGGATATGCTGTCCCAGCGCAATAATATGGCACATATTTACGATGGAAATGCCGCGAAAGCACTGGCTCAGGAGATTATTAGCCGCTTTATTCCGGCCTTTGAAAAGCTGGAAAAAAGCATCTGTGAGCGATACGCCGATCTTCTGGATACGCTCTGAGAAACTATTTTACAAACACATGGAGGCCCACGATGGCACTTGAAAATAAACTTGGCATCACCAACTCCGCCGAGCTTGCCCGCGAGGAGGAACGAATCAGCAAGAAGAAAGCCGTAGAACTGTTTGAAAGCGGCGCTCTGGATAAGCTGGCACCCGGCAGATTCGCGTCGCTGCAATCCATTCATAAGGCGCTTTTCGAGGATATTTATGACTTTGCAGGCGAACTGCGCACGGTGAATCTGGCAAAGGGCAATTTCCGCTTTGCGCCGCTGATGTATCTGGAGGCGGCGCTGGCCAACATCGACAAGATGCCGCAGTCCACCTTTGACGAGATCATCGAAAAGTATGTGGAAATGAATATCGCCCACCCGTTCCGCGAGGGCAACGGCCGCAGTACCCGCCTGTGGCTTGACCAGATGCTGAAAGCCGGCATCGGGCAGGTGGTGGATTGGAGCAAGGTCGATAAAGAGGACTACCTACTGGCCATGGAGCGCAGCCCCATCAAGGACGTGGAGATCAAGGTTCTGCTGAAGGCGGCTTTGACCAACGAGGTGGGTAGCCGCGAGGTCTATATGAAAGGCATCGACCACAGCTACTACTACGAGGGCTATACTACGTTCAAAGCGGAAGAACTGTAACGTCAAAGTATAAAGTAGAAATTAAAGATAAAAGGTAGGAGTATGGTTTATGTATCGTGACCAATTTGAAAGTCTAAACCGTGGGCGACTTAATTGGCAAACGGAAGAAGAAGTACGTTTAGGGTGGCTTACTGAATTGCAAAATAAGTTGGCAATTACTTTTCATGCAGAACGGGGCCGA
>CEBV01034235.1_pt1 | contig 14899 bp, 15 predicted proteins | sample 554741 | NCBI WGS metagenome assembly CEBV01 (sample SAMEA3182070, study PRJEB8094) | gut metagenome | biome: human; feature: gut; material: Stool; isolation source: human stools | place: Canada | collected 2011-11-22 | reverse complement strand
ATCTTATACTTTAATATATATTGATTTTACAACAATTATTGCGCTTTCGCAACATCATATACCACAGCGGAGGACAAAAAGTGAAAATACTTCTGTGCGGAGATATAAATTCCGGAAAGTCAACGCTTATAGAAAAGCTCGTGCGCGACCTCGGCGAGCCCGTGCGCGGATACATAACCGTGCGTATGCCGGAGGACGGCGAGGGGGTATCTTATGTCTACCTCTATGATGCGTCGCACCCGCCCGAGCGGATAGAAAATGCGCAGGTCATCATGGCGTTTTCGGCAAACGGAGTCGAGCGGCATCCGGAATATATGAGCAGCATTGCCGCGCCCATACTGGAGGCAATTCCCGAGGGCAGTCTCGTCGTCATGGACGAGATAGGCACGCTTGAGGACGCCGAGGAGCGCTTTAAAGCGGCAGTTATGCGAATTTTGTCGGGAAACTATAGGGTTTTGGCGTCGGTGAAGGCTCAGAACACGCGATTTTTGCGCGAGGTGCGCCGTGCCGAGGGCTGCGAGCTTTATATAATAACGCCGGAAAACCGAAACGATTTGTATGAGCTTATTAAGCGCGAGCACAATATATAGCATCGAAAGCATCATGGCAAAAAAACTGCACAAAATGCGCGGCGTTTTCGGCTGTGAAATTTTCGTCGAAAATTTTCAGAATTATGTTGACTTGAAGGCTGATTGTTGATACTATGCCTTTAGTCGGCTGCGAGGTGATCGGGCCGGCTTGAGCAACTGTTAAGGGGGCAGCCATGAAAAGAATTACAGCAATGCTCCTTGCCGTCGCGTGCTTGCTTTCGCTGTGCGCCTGCGGCGGGGATAAAACGGCAGACGTGTCCGCGAAGGACCTTGTTGCCGCAACGATGAATTCCGTTAAGCCGGAGAACGCCGACACTCTTGCCGGCTCGGACGATCAGGCTTTTACTAATAAATTTTGGTTTTACTACGGCGTAGAGGTGGACAAGGTCAGCGACTATGCCATCGCATATTCCTCGGAGGCAAAATCGGACGAGATAAGCGTCCTCAAGGCCGCCTCCGGCACGGACGTCAAGACCCTCGTCAAGGCGCTTGAAGTCCGCCGCGATATGCAGGTGCAGACCTTTGAGCGCTATTCTCCCGAAAGCGTGGAGCTGCTGAAAAATGCGGAGATATTCTCCAAGGGCGACTATGCCGTCATGATCGTCGCGGCAAATGCGGCCGATATAAGGGCAAAGCTCGAGGCGCTCCTCGGCGATGCCGGCGATGTTTCCGAGCAGTCGAAGGAATACTACGAAAAGACCCCCGTCGAGACCCCGACGCCCACGCCGAGCTATGATTACTCTAAGCCCGTGCCGCAGTCCGAGGCAAAGGACGAGAGCTGGTTTGCAGACGCGGCATTCGTCGGCGACTCGCGCATGAAGGGCGTTTTGAATTTCGCAAAGTTTTCTTACGCGGAGGATCTTTCCTTCGTAGGTCTCAACGTCGCGGACGTGTTCACCAAGCCCTACGTTGCGACCTCCTCGGGCTCCGTGAGCGTGTCGGACGCGCTTGCAAACGACAAGCAGTACGGCAAGGTGTATCTCATGCTCGGCATAAACGAGCTCGGCTGGCAGAGCACGGACAAATTCATCGAATACTATGCCAAGGTCGTTGACCTCGTCCGCGAGACCCACCCCGAGGCGCAGATATATGTCATAAGCATCCTGCCCGTGGGCACGAAGGCAACGGCAAGCCAGGCGCATCTGAATAACGATCGCGTGCGCAGCTTCAACGAGCGCATCCTCGCAATGTGCGCCGAAAAGCAGGTGTATTATATAAACGGCTTCGAGGCGCTTGAGCAAAACGGCATCCTGCCCGACGACGCATCGCCCGACGGCATCCACATGGAGCCGAAATACTGCCATATGCTGACCGATTATATGCTCGCGCATACGGTAGAAAAATAAAGAAGATCAAACTAAAAGCACCACCTTCCGGTGGTGCTTTTTGCTGCTTATTTTGAAAGAAAACGGGAGAGGAATTCCTTCGTTTTTTCGTTCTGCGGGTTTTCAAAGATGTCCTTGGGGCTGCCCTCCTCGCAGATGACGCCGTCTGCCATGAACACGACGTTCGTGGAAACGTCGCGCGCAAACGCCATCTCGTGCGTCACGACTATCATCGTAAGTCCGCTCTCGGCAAGCGAGCGCATAACATCGAGCACCTCGCCGACCATCTGCGGGTCGAGCGCACTCGTCGGCTCGTCAAACAGCAGTGCCTCCGGCTCCATCGCAAGCGCGCGGGCGATCGCAACGCGCTGCTTCTGACCGCCCGAAAGCTGCGACGGGCGCGCATTTATGTACGGCGCCATGCCGACGCGCTCGAGGTACTTCATCGCCGTTTTCTCCGCCTCCTCGCGGCTGCGCTTTAAAACGGAGACCTGACCGACGATGCAGTTGTTGAGTGCGGTCATGTTGTTAAAAAGGTTAAAGCTCTGGAAAACCATGCCGACCCTTGCGCGGTACTGCGAGAGGTTGACGGCGCTGCCGCTGATGTCCTCGCCGTGGTAGAGCACCTGACCGGAGCTGGGGGTCTCGAGCCTGTTTATGCATCGGAGCATCGTGCTCTTGCCCGAGCCGGAGGCACCGATGATGCTCAGCACCTCGCCCTTTGAAACGCTCAGGTTAATGTCCCTCAGAACGGCGTGGTCGCCGAACTGCTTTTGCAGGTGCACAAGCTCTATTACTTTTTCGCCCATCTTAGCCCTCCTTGCCTATGTGTATCTCGGCGGCGCTGTCTGTCTGCGAGCCGAAGATAACGTAGCTGTCGCTGCCGTCGAGCCTGCGCTCTGCCCAGCGCAGCAGGCGCGTGACGGTGAACGTGAGAATGAAGTAAACGACGCAGATAACGAGGTAGGTCTGGAAGGTCTGGAAGCTCTGGCGCTTGATGATGCCTGCGAAGTAGTACAGCTCCGTAACGCCGATGACGTTCAGGACGGAGGTGTCCTTGATGTTGATGACGAACTCGTTGCTGACGGAGGGGAGAATGTTGCGGATGACCTGTGGGATGATGACCTTGAACATGGTCTGCGAATGGGTCATGCCGATGCTCATCGCGCCCTCAAACTGTCCGCGGTCGATGGAGATTATGCCGCCGCGCACGATCTCCGCCATGTATGCGCCGGTGTTTATCGAAACGATTATGATGCCCGACGGGATCAGCGGCAGGGTGCTGCCGCCGCTTGCGAAGGCGTAGCCCCAGTAGATGACCATCGCCTGGACCATCATAGGCGTGCCGCGGAAAATTTCAACGTACACGGCGATGACTGCGTTGAGCAGCTTATGCAGCGTGCGCAGCAGCGCGTTGGGGGAATAGGGCGCCGTGCGGATGATGCCGGTCAAAAGACCGATCACAAGACCCGCGACCGTGCTCGTCAGGGCGATGAGCATTGTGTTGCCCACGCCGCTGAGCAGCTGCGGATAGTATTTGGCTACTATGTTTATTACGTCGTTAAGAAAGCTCATGGCGTCTTACTTTCTGATGATAACGACGAGGTTGGATTCGTAGTAGGTGTCGGTGAAGTCGATCTCCCGGCTGCGCTCGGCGGTGGGGCTGATGCCGGCGACGATGGCGTCGATAACGCCGGAGTTAACTGCGGGAATGAGGGAATCCCATGCGATGGAGTAGATTTCGAGCGTCATGCCGAGGCGGTTTGCAACGTACTGTGCTATCTGCACGTCGTAGCCGTTGGCGTAAAGACCCTCCTTGCCCTCGCCGGAGATGGGGACTGCGCCGAGGCTCGTGCCGTCCATGTCCGTCCAGTTGTACGGCTCATAGGCACATTCCATGCCGACTCTCAGAACGCCGTTGGGGTTTTCGGGAGCCGGGCAGCTTACCGCAAACTCGGTGACCTCCTCGCCGGACGAGAGAGCGACTATCTGCTGCATGAGCTCCTCACGCTGCTCAACGCTTATCTCCGCGAGAATGGCGTTTATCTGCGCGGTGAGCTCGCTGCCCTTCTTGAGACCGATCGCAATGCCGACGTCCGCAGGAGTTGCGGTGAAGCCGGTGTCGTTATTTCTCAGGGGGATGTAGGTCAGGCTGTCGTCGGAGCGGCAGACGGAGAATGCCGTCGGCTCCTCTGCGACGTAGCCGTCGATCGCGCCGCTCTTGAGTGCGGTCAGAAGGTCGGCAAACTCGGGGTAGGTCGAGGACTGAACGTTCTCGATCTGCTCGAGAGCGTCGGCGTGGAAGGTGCCCGCCTGAGCCGCTATCTTGCAGCCTGCAAGGTCGGCAAGGCTCGTCGCCTTTGTGAGATCCGACGCGGTGTCGTTACCGCCGCTGCCGCCGCAGCCCGTAAACAGGCAAAGGCACATTACCGCCGCTAATACCAGCGCTATCAGGTTTCTTGTTCTTCTCATTTCGGAAATCTCCTTTTCAGATAATTAAATAAGCCTGCGACCCGATGTGGTATCGCAGGCTTTGAAAAGAAAAACCGAAATCGTTGCCTTTGATAGCTCTCCACATAAATGTGACAGTCCTGCGTCTGTTAAACACAGTCCCAGCAACCAAGCGGCGGCAACCGCGGGGAAGCTTCGGCGGAATCGCCTTTCCTCCGCAGCCGCTTGCCGGCGTAAACCGCGAAGTAATCATCTCATCCGCAACCTCTATCAGGTGCTTATCTTATTTGCCCGCATTATATGGCGGGTTTTTTGATTTGTCAATAGTTTTTTTGCAATTTTCTGATTTTTATGCTATGCGCCGCAAAATTTGCGGGCTTTTACAGGCTGTCGGCCCTTGAGAGAGCTTTGTTCTTGTACTGCGGATCGCCGGTGACCTCGCTCAAAATTTCGATGCCGTCGGGCACGCAGTGCTCGGGCTTTTCGCCGTAAATGAACATGACCGCCTTCTCGCTGCTGAAGGGGTAGACGTCTATTTCAAACCTGCGGCTGTCGTAGACGAAGCGGTATTTGGTCTTGCTCACGCTCCTGAGCTCGGGGTCGGCTTCGAGCATATAGCCGTTATACTGCTTCTCGGTGATGGGCTTTTCGGTGTCCCATTTCGTGCCGTCGTCGCGGAAATGCTTCTCGGTGTAGAAATAAAGCTGCTCGCCGCCGTTTTTCTCGCGGCGGATGCGGCGCTCGATGCTTGGGTTTGTCATGACGAGATAGGTCTGCACCATGTCGATCTCGGCGGCGCGGTATTTTTCCGTGAGCTGCGCCATGTCCGGCATGGAGATGAGGAACTTGCGCTTTTTGACCATGGGCTCGGGCTCGCCGATGACGCGGTAAATTTCGCGTATCGCGCGGTTTATCTTGTCCTCGAAGTTGACGGAGTTGTCGATAATGCGCAGGTTGGAGTAGCCGCTCCATGCGCTGAGGGTGCGGTCGTCGATCTCGCGCGCGTACTCTATCGACTCGCTGCGCGCCGTGTTGCCGAGGTTATACGCAAACTCCGCGCCCTTCGAGCAGGTCACGAGATACAAAACGGCGTCGTAGCCCGCGAGCACCTCCGCCTCGGTTTTTCCCGCAACGCGCATGAGCACCTCCGCGAAGTCCTCGTCGGAAATATACGCCTTGTCGTCGAGCAGGGCGCGGTCGTAGACGATGAGCACCTTGTCCTCGGGCACGACCTCGGCTGCCGCAAGCGCGAGCTTTTCCTTGTGCACCTGATCGGCGATGACGAAGTCCTGGAACTTGAGCATGGACATACAAACGCCGAAGGGGTTGATGCCGAAGCCGGAAATGAGCTCGGTGACGGTCTCGGGAATGGTGATGACGCGCCAGCCGTCGTCCTGCTTGAACTCCTTGAGAATGCGGCTAATGAGCGTCGTTTTGCCCGCGGCGGGACCGCCGGTGAGCACGACGCGGTAGATCTTCTTGCTCATGATTATTTCTCCTCGTTTTCAAAAAGAAATGCCGAAAGCTCGGGTATCGTTTTAAAATAATTGTCGCAGTTTGCGCGCATGAAGGTCTCTATCTCCGGAATGTCGTTTGCCCAGCCTGCCGCGGCAAAGTCAACTCCGCAGCGCCGCGCCATGTCGTAGCCGGGCTTGAGATCGTCGAGCATGAGCAGCTCCGAGCGCGAAAAGCCGAAGCGGCGCATTATCTCCTCAAGCGGATATGGGTTGGGCTTGCGCTCCTCAAGGGGGCGCTCCCAGCCGAATACCATGTCCGGCTCGGGCAGACCGTTTTCGCGGTAGTCGCGCAGGATGTTGTCGGAATATGAATGTGAAACGACGCACAGCACGCCGCCGAGCTCCTTATGGCGGGCTAAAAGCTCGCGCATCCCGTCGTAGCTGCGCGGAACGTGGCACTTGACGTAGGCGTTCCAATAATCCTGCTCGCGCAGCATATCCTCGTGCGTCATGCCTACCATGTCGCGGAAAAACGCGACGACGCCGGGGTCAAAGTTATATTTAAAATAATCCTCAAGCGTGTAGTGCGCGTCGGGGTGATAGATAGAGGCGTATTCAACGAAGCTGGGGTAATGCACCGTGGCGGTGCTGTTGACGACGGTGTCGTCGTGGTCTACAACAAGGCAGGGATATTTCATGCTTTCCTCCGTGGACTTGGTCTTGTGTCTGTATTATTATACCTTGCTTTCCGAGAATAAGCAAGCGCCCCGTGCTTTCGGACACAGGGCGCTGTGTTTTTTAATTTAACCTCAGGCTGACGCGGACTTTTTAATGCGATACCGCTCCAATATCCAGCCTATGAACATCACTGCCGCGAAGAACAGCAGGAAGCCCACGCACTGCTTCCAGCCGTAGCCGACCCAAATGGCGTAGCAGAAGAAAAGGCAGCAGATAACGCCCAGAGCGGGCAGGACGAAGCGCTTTACGGGATGGAGGTCCTTTGCCTTGACCATGAGACCGATCATCATGGGGATGTACATGAGATACAGGCAGATGATGCCGATCTCGTCCGGCTCCCACGCAAACCACTCGCACGAATGCACCGCACCGAACAGTCCGGGGCCGCCCATCCACATCATGACCGTCCATGCGTACCAGAAGCCCGCGAGCATCATGCCGATGATGGAGGACTTGATGGCAAAGTTGTTCTGATCGTCGATGTGGCTGAAAAAGCCCGGCTGCGGTCCCATGCCGCGCGCGGAGATGGAGTACATACTGCGGCAGGAGGCCATGATAAGCCCGTTCATCGTGCCGAGGCAGGAGATGGTGATAAAGACGTAGACGATGGTGCCGACAGCACCGCCGAAGAGCTTGGAGAAGGCGATGCGCGGGAGGCTCTCGCCGAAGGGCCAGGTGGAGATGATGGTGTTAACGTCTCCGACGATGCTCATTGCCCAGATATACAGCGCGTAGATGATGATGGTGACCAGAGCGCCGATGACGAGCGCGAGCGGGAGATTGCGCTTTGAGTTTTTAAGCTCGGAGTTGATGCTCGTTGCGAGTATCCAGCCCTCGTAGGCGAAGGCGAAGCCGACTACGGCCTTGAAAAAGCCCTCGCCGCCGACGGCGACATAGTCGGGGGAGTTAACGTAGTCAAGCACCTGCAGGGTCGTGCCGTTTACAAGACCCGCGATCGTGCCGACGATGCCCATGAGCAGCAGGGGGATGAGCTTGATGACCGTCATGCCGACCTGAAGCCTGCCGGCGATCTTCGGGCTGAGCGCGTTGATGCCGTAGCCGATCATCAGAAATCCCGCGCCGACTCCGATGCAGACGGCGTTGACCTGACCGTTGGCAAAGTCAATGGACGATATTCCGAAAAGCTGCAAAAACATCATTGCCGAGAAAAACGCGAGCATGGACGCAAGCGCCGGCGTGTAGATGGTCGTCATGAACCAGCCGACGTAATACGCATACTTGGGGCCGAGCGCGAGCTCCGCGTAGTCGACGACGCCGTTGACCTTCTCGTACTTGCTGCCGAGCGTCGCAAAAACGAGCGAGCAGATTATGCAGATAAGGCCGACGACTCCGACGACGGCGATGCCCTGCATGAGATTTCCACCTGTCAGCGACAGCACCTTGCCGCCTTTGATAAAGACGCCGGAGCCGATAACGATGCCGATGACCATGGAAATCGCGGTAGGCAGACCGTACCTTTTTTCCATTTTGTTTTCCATTCGATTCTCTCCTAAATCTAAGCCCGTGACTGTCATGGGCTTTGCTTTTTGCATTTAAAGCAATACATAAATAATACGGGATTTTGTGCGCCTTGTCAATATTTCTGTGAACAATGTGTAAAGATCGTGTTAAAAAAAGATGTTTCTTGCATTGAAACGTACAAGTTTCGCCCGCAGGGGGGCTATTAGTGAGGGGGACAACGCCGCCTCGGCGGCATAAAATATACAGACCGACCCCGAATAGGAGGAATTTGACCTTGAAAATTTATTTGTCACCGTCGGATCAAGTGCGAAATTTATATTCCTACGGCGGCACGAACGAGGCGGCGCAGTGCCGCAAAATAGCCGCCGCGTGCAAATCGGCGCTCGAGCGCTGCGGCTTTGAGGTGCGCACGAATTTTGCCGACGGCAGCGACGCGATGTACGAACGCGTGCGGGAATCCAACGCATGGGGCGCGGATATGCACATCTGCATCCACACCAACGCCGGCGGCGGGCGCGGCTGCGTCGTGTTCGTCTCGCGCCTGCCCGAGAGAGCCGCGCTTGCGCAGCCGGTGTTTGAGGAAATTGACGCCATAACGCCCTACCGCTCAAGCTACGGCGTGCGCGAAAAGCAGTTTTACGAGATCCGCGCGACCGCCGCCGCGTGCCTTTACTGCGAGTGCGAGTTTCACGACTCAGCCGAAACGGCAAGGTGGATAGTGGAGCACACGCATGAGCTCGGAGAGGCCATCTGCCGCGGCGTGTGCAGGGCAGCGGGCAGGGAATATGTCGGCGCCGAAGGAGATGAGGAAATGGAAAGATGGAACAGGCTCGAGGACATTCCGCAGCCCTACCGCGGCATGGCGCAGCGCTATGTGGACGCGGGCGCACTGCTCGGTAAGGGCGGGGGCGAGCTTGACGTTACGGAGGATATGCTGCGCGTGATGGAGATCATGCGGCGCTACTTCGAAAGGGAGGCGTAGTGCAAATGAAAACACCCGATAAGTCCGCCGAGATAAAGGCGGGAGCCGCTGCCGTGATAGCCTTCGGCACCGCGCTTTTCGGCTGGGTCGGCTGGCTCATAATCCTCTGGCTCGCGGCGACGGCGCTGGACTATCTGACGGGCACGTTTGCGGCGCTCAGCCGCGGAAAATGGAGCAGCTCGGTCGCAAGAAGCGGGCTTTGGCACAAGCTCGGCAGCATTTTCGCCGTGCTCGTCGCCGTCTTGTGCGATATTGCAATTTGGGTGATGAGCGATAATTTCGGGCTCGCGCTGCCCTTTGCCGGACGGCACTGCCTGATAACGCCGGTCGTCACCGCGTGGTATATTTTCACCGAGCTCGGCAGCATCGTCGAAAACGCCGCCGCGATGGGCGCGCCCGTTCCGGACTTTCTCCGACGGCTCATCGCCAAGAGCAAAAAGACCATCGACGACGGTGCAGACAGTGAGAAATAGCGCCGCCGACGGCTCACGCCTCGACATTTTTCGGCAGACATCTTGAAATATTCGCGCGTATCCGTTATGCTGTGGGTATAAAAATCTGCGTTTTGTCGAAGGAGGACGAAAAATGTACTGCTGCAAATGCGGAAGAGAGCTCATGGACAATGCGGCCGTTTGCCCGTATTGCGGCGAGCCCGTGCGCGGGAAGGCGAGCGCACCGAAAAGCCGCGGCGAAACGCCCACCGCCGTCATTCTCGGCATCGTCGGCTTCATCTGCGCGTGGTGCTACGTCCTCGTCGGGCACGTTGTGTCCATCGTCGGCATAGTGCTCGGCGCGAGAGATTACAGGGAAACGGGCAGCAAAACGGGGCTTATCCTGAGCATTGTCGCCGAGGTGTGCTGCGTTATCGTGACGATAGTGCGCATCGTTGCCATCGTCTGCTTTTCGAATATGTTCGGCGCGATGTTCGGAGATATTTTCCGCGACCTGTTCAGCATGTCGTGGGGATTTTAAGGGGCGAGAAAAAGTCTGTGACTTTTTTACGCGCTGAAAAAAATCCGGTACGGATAATTCCGTACCGGATTTTTTTGTTTATGCTGTTTTAGGGCGTTCAGACTATATCTTCATGCAGACGTCCCATGCGCGCCAGATAGCGGTACGCAGGTTGCCGATGGTGACACAGTCGCCGACGCGGTGGATGTTCTTGCCCTTGCCGCCGACAGGTGCGGGAACGAAGCCGATGCCGTTTACGATGTTGTCGTACTCGACCTCGAATACATTCTTGCCGTCCTTGGAAGCGATAACGACGGTCTTGTCCTTGATCTCGCGGATGGTATGCTCAAGGTAGGTGGGAACCTTGTGATACTCGAGAACATCACGCAGGAAGGAAGCGTTGGACAGGCAGACGTTCTGTGCAGGAACGAGGTCCTTTGCGTACTCGACGATGACAGGGTGCTTGCCCTGGAGAACCATCTCGTATGCAGCCTCGCAAGCGGACTGACCGCCGCCGAAGAAGACGACTTTGTCGCCTACGGGGTACTTCTCACGCAGGAGCTGAGTGAAGGTCAGGCACTTCTCGAAGCCGGGGATCAGCATCTTTCTGGGAACTGCGCCGGTTGCAACGATGATCTCGTCATAGCCGCGGAGGATGCCCAGATCGTTGATCTCGGTGTTGAAGCGAATGTCGAGGCCGACTTTCTTGACTTCGTTCTCATACCACTTGATGAGAGCCTTGTCGTTTTCCTTGAAGCTCATTGCGGAAGCAGTGAGGAACAGACCGCCTATACGGTCTTCCTTTTCAAAGATAACGGGCTTGTGGCCGCGCTTGGTCAGAACCAGGCCTGCCTCTACGCCGCCGATACCGGCGCCGATGATAGCAACCTTCTTGGGGTTCTTGGTGGGAACGATCTTGTAGCGGTTGTGCTGCATGGTCGAAGGAGTAAGTGCGCAGCGGCCGAGGTGCAGGGAGTCCTCAAGACCCTGGATGTTTGCGGTGCCCTTGTACTTAGCAAAGTTGAAGCAGCCGTTGTGGCAGCGGATGCAGGGCTTGATCTCGTCCTCGCGGCCTTCCTGGATCTTGATGATCCAATCGGGGTCAACGAGGTTCTGACGTGCGATAGCGACAGCGTCGAGACGGCCGGCGGCGATCTCTTCAGCAGCCTTGACAGGATCCATACGGCCTGCGCATGCTACGGGCTTGTCGGTGAACTTCTTGATGTGCTCAACGTCTGCGAGGTTGCAGTTGTCGGGCATGTACTGAGGCGGATGTGCCCAGTACCAAGCGTCGTAAGTACCGTTGTCGCAGTTGAAGAAGTCGTAACCCATGTCGCCGAGGTACTTGATAGCCTTCTCGGACTCGGGCATATCACGGCCCCACTCTACGAACTCTTCGCCGGGAACAGCGCCCTTACCCCAGGTCTTGGTGTAGGACTTGACGGAGTAACGCAGGGATACGGGGAAGTCTTCGCCGGCGTACTTCTTGATGCACTGAACGATCTCGACGGGGAAGCGGAAACGGTTCTCGAAGGAGCCGCCGTACTCGTCCTCACGCCAGTTCCAGTTCTCCATGGTGAACTGGTCAAGCAGGTAACCTTCGTGAACGGCGTGGATCTCAACACCGTCGACGCCTGCGTCGCGCAGCATCTTTGCGGTCTTACCGAATGCCTCGACCATCTCATGGATCTCCTTAACGGTCATGGGACGGGAGAGCATATCCTCCTGCCAACGGTTAGGAGTTGCAGATGCGGAAGCGCAGCTGTAGCTTACGTCGACGATGGGGGAAGCGATCTTGTTGAGGATGGGATTCTTGTTCAGGACGACCATCCAGGGGGTAACTGCCATGGAACGGCCGAAGCCGGCTGCGAGCTGAATGAACAGCTTGGAGCCGGTCTTGTGGTACTCTACCATGTACTCCTTGAGCTGCTTGAACATTCTCTTGTTCTGATACAGCCAGCGGCGGCCCATGGTATCACGGACACACTGCATGCCGGGGAGGACAAGGCCTACGCCCTTCTGTGCTCTCTGGAGCAGGAAATAAGCTGCCTCTTTGTCGAAATGGCAGGGCTCAAGCCAGCCAAACAGAGAGGTACCGCCCATGGAACACTGGACAATGCGGTTTTTGATCTCGACATTGCCGATCTTGAACGGAGTAAATAGGGGTGCGTACTTTTCGTTCATCATATGGTTCTTCCTTCCTTTAAATATGATTGACTGATTTATGACGGTAGATACCGTGCGCACTTAACACGCGGTATCGAACGTTTACAAAACGGTGTCATGCCATACGCGGGCGTGCCGCTTCACAATATTGCCTTGAGTATAGCATGTTTTTTCACAAATTGCAACCACAACATATGCCGATGAGGGCATATTTTTTGTGCTTATTGTCAAGAAAGTGAACATAACACGGCTGCTTTGTTCGGCAGAATGTCGGTAAAATGTTAAAAAAACAGAGCGCCGAACGGCACTCTGCCCAAGCTAAAATATGTAATTATCCTTCGAGACGGAAGAATTTTTGCGCGATTATATCGCCGGAGGATGCATTTATAATGTATATATAGTCCGTGGCCGTGCCGGTAAACTGCACCTTGTAGCATACCGTGTCGTCAATTTTTATCATCTCGGCGGTCACGTTCTGCGCCTTGTCGGGTGCTATTCCCGCATCGTCGAGGGCCGCCTCGCGCGCGGCGGCGTAGCCGATGTAGGCGCTGTCGTCTATTATGCAGCTTCGCAGCGGGGATATCATAAGCGCGCACAGAACGAGCATGACGAGCATCTGCGGTACGCCCGTGCGCACTCTGCCGCGGCGCTGCTGCTTTCGGTCAAGCTCTCTCCGGGAAAGGTGAGCGCCGCTGCCTCTTTTGCGGGGCTCCGTACTCAGGTGCTTTCCGCCCTTGCTCAAGCAGCATCTCCTCCTTCCGCGAAAAACATGAAAATTCATGTACATTATATATATCCGCAAGGGCGTTTGTCAACAAAACATCTTCGGCAGATTGACCCGAGTGCAATAAAAATGTATAATTATAAGCACATTAGGCGCGAAAAGGAGTTTTTGCGAATGGAGCTTATTAAAAAACGCCCGATCCTGTGGTGGGTGCTGCTGGTGTGTGCGCTCGCTGCGAGCATCGTGCTGCTTGCCGGCAGGATATCCGCCGAGAGCGGCAGTATGCAGGTGTGCGCGGCGATGGAGGAGAAGGATCTTGAGGTGCTCGTGCGCGAGAGCGGTATACCCGAGCAGCAGTGGCGCGAGCGGCTCGGAGCGGTGGGGGTAAAATATTTCGTCAATGATATCTACACCGACCTGCCCGCCATGCCGCTCGTCGAAAACCGAGCCCGCACGAGCGTCATCGTGCCGGAGGGCTTCGACGTCAAAGCGTATGACGGACCCATGGTCAAGACGCTGTATCTGTTTTATAAATACGGCGTGCGAGTCATAGATAACGACCCGCAGGAGATAGAGGACCTGCTGTTTCGCGCGGTCATGGACCGCGGGGAGCGGCTTCTCGTGATAACGCCGTTTTTCGACAAGGATAACAGCGTGGTCGCGGATATCGAGGTCTACGAGCGCTGCCTGAGCGATCTTGCGGAGAGGCTTCGCTCGCGCGGGATAAGCTGCGGGGAGGATTTTTCCTGCCTTGACGCACCGCAGCCGAGCGTGTGGCTCGTCCTTGCGGCGGGCATTGCTCCGGCGCTTGTCGGCGCGTGGCTGCTGTGCAGGCTCATAAAAAAGGAGCGTTGGGAGCTGCCGGCGGCGCTTGCGGCAGTGGCGCTGCTTGCCGTGCTTACACTGCTCAGACCTGAGATCGCGCAGACGCTCATGATGCTTGCCTCGGCGGTGCTGTTCCCCTGCGCCTTTGCCGTCATCATGGTCGGCTTTGCGAAAAACGAGCCGCCGCAGCTCGGTAAAAGACCGCTTGCCGTCACGGTGCTGTGCGCCGTCGTGTTCACCGTGCTGTTCGGGCTCGTCGGCGGGCTCAACGTGTCCGCTATCATGGCGACGAAGGAGTATATGCTCGGAAACATCATGTTCCGCGGCGTTAAAATATCGCTGCTTGCGCCGCTTGCGTTTGCGGGAGTGCTGCTGCTCTGGCAGCTTGTGACCGACGGTCTGCCGCGCGCAAAGCTCATCCGCACCCTCGCGGTGTGCGCCGTGCTGCTGGGCGTCGCTGGCGCCGTTATGGTGCTGCGCTCGGGCGATGTGAGCAGCCACGCGCCGGGCATGGACAAGGTGCTCGCGGTGCGCAATTGGTTTGAGTATAATCTGTTCGTGCGTCCGCGCTCGAAGGAGATGTTCATCGCCGTGCCGTGCATCGTCGTGTTCGTGTGGGCGTGCCGCCGCAGCCTCCCCGCGCTGCGTCTGCTCGGAGGCATGGGCGTGTGCCTTGAGTGCGTGTCCGTTGTCAATACCTTCTGCCACGCCGTCGCGCCGCTGGGCGTTTCGCTCATGCGCACCGTGCTCGCCGTGGCGATAGGCGTCGTGCTCGGCACCGTGGCGGTGTGCGTGCTCGAGATAATTTACCGCGCCGTGAATCGAAAAAAGGCGTGAGCGCCTGCAAATGAATTAGTAAACAAGAAAAAATCTCGGTAACACCCTGCGTGTCACCGAGATTTTTTGCGCCCTTACAGCCTTTCGAGCAGCCCGCGGCAGCCGAGGGAAACGTCGCGCCAGGTCGCGCCGAAATCGCGCGTGTACCATGGGTCTGCGACGCTGCCGGGGCGGTCGGTGTAGTCCATGAGCAGGCTTATCTTGCCCTCGCAGCCGTCACCGCCGATGCGCCGCATATTGCGGAGGTTTGCCTCGTCCATGCCGATGAGCAGGTCGTATTCGTCGAAGTCGCGCCTTGTGAGCCTTCGCGCCTCGCGCCTCGGGCATTCCACGCCGTGCGCGAGCAGCTCGCGTCTTGCGGGCGGGTAGAC
>CEBV01035917.1_pt1 | contig 15034 bp, 9 predicted proteins | sample 554741 | NCBI WGS metagenome assembly CEBV01 (sample SAMEA3182070, study PRJEB8094) | gut metagenome | biome: human; feature: gut; material: Stool; isolation source: human stools | place: Canada | collected 2011-11-22 | reverse complement strand
GCCCACAGCCAGCACTGCTACGGCACGGCGGCGGACATCACCGTGCGGGGACAGAAGCCGGCAGCGGTGGCAGCCTACGCAAGAGAACTCATGCCCGACTGGGGCGGCGTGGGCGTGTACGCCGGACAGGGCTTCACCCACATTGATGTGAGAGAGGCCCGGGCAGACTGGAACGGATAAGGAGACACTATGAACAAAACCATTTCAGAGGTCATCGCCCAGACGCAGGCGGTACGGCCTGACCTCTACACGGATGAACAAATCACCGGCTGGCTTTCTGAATTGGACGGGCAGATGAGCGTGGAACTGCTGAAAACGGACCCGGTATCCTATTCGTGGCCGGAGGACGCCGGAACGGAGCTGCTGGTGCCCCATCCGTATGACCGCCTGTATCACCTGTATGTGATCGCTATGATCGATCTGTACAATCGGGAAACAGAACTGTACACCAATGACATGGCCGTGTTCAACAGCGCTATGCAGGAATACCGGAGCTATTACCGGCGGACGAACCGACCGGCAGCGGACGGGAATTGGTTCAAGACCATGTAAGGAGGGGCTATGTATCTTCCAAGTCTGAAATACGCAGAGCAGAAAACGAAACAGCAGATCGTAGAGTTTTTGGGGATCAATTTCTCCGACAACTTTACGGACGGGAATTTTTCTGCCTGCCGGAACCTCTCTACCCGCAGGTATCCCTATCTGTCTACACGGCTGCGGCGGCTGCCGGTGGGGGACTATGTGTCCCCCACCGCCGTGACCGCATGGAATAAGCTGGTGGTGGTGGACGGCACGAGCCTGATCTATGACGGAAAGTCGGTTGGGACAGTGACGGCAGGGGAAAAGCAGTTTGCCGTGGTCAACACAAAGCTGGTGATCTGGCCGGACAAGAAATATCTGGACCTGAATACGTCCACGCTGCACGAGCTGGGAGCCAGTGCAGAAAAGGCCAACGCCGTTGTGACCACCGACAGCATCACCATGACGGGGGCAGGGCTTTCCTCCAAATTCTCTGCCGGGGACGGGATCACGATCTCCGGCTGCACCACAAAAAAGGAGAACAACAAGGATATCGTCATCAAAGCCGTGGATGGAGATAAACTGACATTCTCCGCAAACGCGCTGGTGGCTTGCACGGAAGCGGGCACCATGAAAATCGAGCGGAAGATCCCGGATCTGGATTTCATATGCGAAAGTGAGAACCGGCTTTGGGGCGTGAGCAACGCCAACAAGACCATTTACGCGTCCTCTTTGGGCGATCCGAAAAACTTTTTCGTGTATCAGGGGATCTCCACGGATTCCTACGCACTGGCGGTTGGCTCTGCCGGGAATTTTACCGGGTGCTGCAAGCTAAGTTCCTCCGTGCTTTTCTGGAAGGAAAATCTGCTGCACAAGATTCTGGGCAGCTACCCTGCGGAATACGCCCTCTACACCTCGGACATTACCGGGGTACAGGAGGGAAGCTTCAAGAGTATGCAGGTCATCAATGACGTTCTCTTTTACAAGGGGCCGGACGGCGTGTATGCCTATTCCGGCGGTACGCCGTCTCTGGTGTCGCAGACGTTCGGAGCCAAGCGGTTTACGGATGCCGTCAGCGGGACGGACGGTAAGAATTACTATATGTCCGCCAAAAGCGGCGGCGTGTGGCACCTTCTGGTGTATGACACCCAGCAGGGTGTTTGGCTGGAAGAGGATGACACGGAGGCACTGGATTTCTGCCGGTATAACAGCTTCCTTTACATGCTGTCCTCCGACGGGTCTCTGTGGTCGCTGGATGCGGACACGGGCAGCGAGGTCATTGACTGGAGCGCCACGTTTACGCCCTTCTACGAGACCATGGAGGGGAAGAAGGTGTATTCCTCCCTGTATCTTCGGTTTGAGCTTGGAGAGAAGGCGTGGATTCAGGCGGAAGTCCGTTGCGACAATGGCAAATGGGAGAAGGTTGGGGGGATTCACGGGAAAGGCCCGCAGCTTCTTCCGGTACGTCCCCGGCGGTGCGACAAATACGAGGTACGGCTGTCCGGACAGGGCGCGTGCGCAATCCTTGGCATGATCCGGCGGTTCCGGGTGGGTTCGGAGGTGTAGCATGGCAATTTTTGACAAAGAATTGAACCATCTGGACCCGCAGGACGCCGCCGGGAGCCTGCGGACGCTGGAAAACTACATCTCCTATATGCGGGAGCGGCTGGAGTTTAACAATTCCAATCTTACCCGCACTCTGTCTTCGGCGGGAACCAGTACGGCGGAAATGGTGCTGATCGTGGCGGCGCTGCAGAACAACGTACAGGCCATGCAGTCCAGCGTCACGGCGATGCAGGGGCAGATCACCACCTTGGAGGCAACGGTTCTCGGGCTGAATAACAGCATACAGACATTGAGCCAGAACGTGACGGCGCTGCAAGCCTCTGTGGGCACTCTGCAATCGGACGTCGCTACGCTTAAAACCACCGTGCAGAACATCGACAAGCGCGTCACAGCGCTGGAAGCAAAAGGAGGGACCACCTGATGGCAGGATATTATGACAAAAACAAAGACTACTCCAAGGAATTGCAGCGGACGGACCTTTCTTCTTCGGAACGGGCACAGTTGACACAGGAGCGGCAGAACAAGATCAATGACCGCTACGGCGGCAAGGAACCGAATATGACCGGCTCCAACAAGACCTACAGCCAGACCTACGGCGGTTCTTCCAGCGGCAGTTCCAAGGGCAGCTACAACGGCATTGAGTATGACCGCAGCAACAATGGTGGCGGCATTTACGGCGTACCGACCAGCAATTCTCAGCAAAAGAATTACAAGCAGGGCGGCGTGACCTATCAGGTAGGCGCGGACATGAGCAGACGCCCTGATCTGGCTGGCGGGTATGCGGTGTCCAACGGATATACCGTGTTCTACGACAATAACGGTTATGCCTATAAGGCATCCAAAGGAACAGTGGATTATACGCCACATCAGGATATCAACGCTGGGAACGGCAGCTATAACAAAAGCGGGGCATGGACGGACAACGAAATGCTTTCCGCCGCAGATAAGCAGAAGATCGCAGACATTCGGGCGCAGATGCAGGCGGGGAAAATCACCGGGGACCAGGCCAACCAGGCGGCAAACGCTATCCGGGCTGGTTACGGCTACAGCATCGACAAAAACGGCTATGTGACAGACAACGGAGCGTTATCCCGCGTGAATGACAGGCGGGCGCAGTTAGGGCTTTCCACCAACCCGGAGGACGCTTCGACAGGGTATTACCGCTATCTGATGGGTACGGACACATCCCCGCTGGCGCAGGCAGCGGGACTGGTGAAGTCTTACGACGAGTTTAACAGCACATACACCCCCACAGACGTTTTGCAGGGGCTGGTCAACAACGGGTTCAACACCAGCGACGCCGGGAGGCCGAGCTTTGACTATACCTACGATCCCGAAATGCGGGCGCTGATTGACCAGATTCTCAACAGCAATCTGGCGGACTGGAAACAGGGAGATCAGTATGCTGCCCTGAAAGACCAGTACGCCGCCAACGGCGAGATGGGCATGAACGATCTGCTGGGGCAGGTGTCCTCTCGCACCGGCGGTCTGGCTTCCTCCTACGCGGCCAGTGTTGCCAATCAGGAATACAACGACTGGATGAGCAAGCTGGAGCAGGCGGCGCAAGAAATGTACCAGCAGGACCGCAGCGACAAGCTGAACAATCTGGGTGTTCTGAACGACGCTTACAACCGGGAGTACGGCGAGTACGGAGACAAGCTGAACCAGTGGAACACGGACCGTAATTTTGCCTATCAGCAGGCACAGGACGCGCTTACCAATCAGTGGAAGCAGAAGGAATGGGACTACAACATGTCTCAGGACGAATATAACCGGCTGGCTCAGCAGGCGGACAACCTTGCGGCCTACGGTGATTTCTCCGGCTACAAGGCGCTGGGCTACACTGACAGCCAGATTAACAAGATGCGGCAGGCGTATCAGATCACCCAGGCGGCAAAGGCGAAGAGCGGAAGCAGCGGAAGCAGTGGGAGCCGTAGGAGCAGTGGAAGCAAGAAAAGCGGGGATAGCGGCATGAAACTGAGCGTTGCAAAGGATAATGCCAAACAGGGTATTTTCACGCAGGAAGTGCTGGATGCGTTCCATAAAAACGGGTATAGCGACGACTATCTGGAAAGCGCCTATGGTTACAACAACCCCGCGTCTGCATCGAATTTCAACCGGGCGTACAACAGCCTGATGATTTCCCTGTCGGAGGAAAGCTCCGCCAATGCGGAAAAGAATCTGAACAAGTTTGTTGACGAGTATTGGGATTATCTCTCCGATTCCCAAAAGAAGCAGGTCACACAGCTTGCGTCCAATTACGGATTCCAGATGTAAGGAGGCTGACACATGGCGACAAAGCCTGTATTTCGGAAAGTCACAACTGCGGCGGAAAGCCAGAAAAAGAACAAGGAGGAGCGGGCAAATACTGCCCGTTCCTCTGATAAGCCGGTATTCAGAAAAGTAACGACTGCGTGGGGCGGGGATCTGTTTGATGTTAAGGCTCCAACCCAGACGCAAAAACCTACTGTGCGAGGCCCGGCGCGCAGCAACAGCATTACGCCCAGCCGTCGGCAGTGGAAGGCCACCAATGGCGGGAGAAAAAGCACTACGGATGCGGGGAAGAACAAACCATCTGCACAAAAAAAGTCCTTCTTTGAGATTGCCTCTCAGAATAAGGCTCCGGGCCGCGTTGCGGGAAATGCACAGCCCCGGCAGACTTCTTATGCCGGTCAGCTGGGACAGGTAAGCCGGAACGCGGCAGCTACCAATAACCGGTACGATGCCGGGAATTTGCGGACAGCCCAGAAACAGGAAGTTGCTGCGCCCAGCATCGGCAATGCCCGAAAACTCGACGAGCCGACCTTTATGGAGCGGATTGGCAAGACCGTCACGGGCGGGGCTAAGTCTTCGGCGGCGGCCTATACCAATGTGCGAGGATACATTCAGGAAGGCACGCACATGGCGCGGGATGTGGATGTGTCCGGGTGGAACCGGGATCTGAACCGCTATCAATACGAACTGAGAAACGCAGACAACGATGCAGACAGGGCGTACTGGCAATCAGAAATCGACCGGGTGCGCCGGAATATTCAGAACGCTGGGAAAGCAACCGCCGAATCCAACGCATCCGCGCAGAAAAATTACCGGCTGGCAGATGAAATTGCAGCCAATGCAGAAAAAGACCTGACCCGTGCAAAACAGGGTGCGGGGGCTGTGGGGCGGCTGCTGGTGGACGCGGGGGCGTCTATGACCCAGAGCGCCCTTGACGCAATCCCCAATCTTATTACTGGCGGCGCAACGGGCATGGTCCCGTTTGCAGCGCGGGCGTTCGGCGGAGCGGCCCAGCAGGCACGGCAGGACGGCGCTACGTGGGGGCAGCAAGGCCTTTACGGCGCAGCATCTGCCGCGAAAGAGGTTTTCACCGAAAAGATGTTCAATATTGCCCTTCCTTTTGCCAAAGCATACGGCGGCGGTGCGCTGGACGATGTAGTGGAGCGCGGCATCCGCAGTGCAGTAGACAAGTTTGCCAAAACGGAAGCCGGTAAAAAGGCGTTGGGATCGGCACTGACCTTCGGAGCCGGAGCGGTTGGTGAAGGCTTGGAAGAATTTATCGGCGACTGGATGGAATGGCAGCTGCCCCGCATTTATGGCGGTGACGTAGCGACGGCGCAGGAAACGCTTTCCGATTCTCTGTATGACTTCCTGGTAGGTGCGACGTCCGGCGCGATGGGCGGGCTTGTCAGCCCCAATACATACCGCTACGATCTGGGCACCGCACAGGCCACACAGCAGGGCGCACAGGAGCGCGCAGACGTTCAGGAGGGTACACGTACCGCCCCTTCGCAAACGAACGCACAGGCCCAGCAGGAGGGCACACAGAGGACCATTCAGGGAGCTGTTCAGCGGCAGACTGCGAGTAATCCCGTTTCTGCGGAGGAACAGGTCTTGCGGCAGCGAGAAGCCGCCGTGCAGAAAACCTTTACCGGCATTGCAGACAAACTGGGGGACAGCGGCAGGAAGGCGTTTCAGACGGCGTATCAGGGAACGGACCGTGGTGACTACGCTGGGGAATTTCTGCGGGCGTATCACGCAGGCATGACCAACCAGAAGAACCCCAACAGCACCAGTGCGGTATCCTTTGCGGCGTATGCGGCAGGGCAGAATGACGCGGCAGCGTCTCTTGCAAGAGAGAAGCGGGCGGCGCAGTTTGCCAAGACCGCCGGAACGGACAGCGGCCTTGTGTTCGACGATTATGTTTCCCGTGAAATGGACAGTGCTGTTGCCGACGAGGTGAACACCGTGGCAAAGGCATTGGGCGTTCGGGTGCAGATGAAAGATCAGGTACTGGGCGGGCAGGCCAACGGCCAGATCACCGGCAGCGACGTTCTGATCGCAAAGGACGCGGTGGACCCTGCTTTGCAGGTGGTAGGCCACGAGTGGACCCACCGTGTACAGGAGTTGGCCCCGGAGCAGTACCGGGCATTCCGGGACGCTGCCACCAGTATGCCGGACGTGCAGGAAGCGGCGAACATCCTGCTTGACCAGTACAACCGGGCGGGCGTTGAAACCAGCTACGAACAGGCATTGGACGAGGCTACCGCCAATTATGCCGGTGAGATGATCGCGAACAGCGACGTGCTGGACGATTTCATCCAGAAGCACAGCGGAAACCGGACGCTGCTGCAAAAGCTGCGGGACGCCATCCATGAGATCGTGGGCAAGCTGACCGGCAGAGCCAAGAGGCAGGCCCAGACGGTGGAGGGCAAATTGCAGGCGGCATTTGAAGCGGCCAGCAAGCAGGCGGAAAGCTTGCAGAACCAGCAGACTGATGGTAGAATTCAGGAAACGAGATATGCCGTAAAGGAGGGCATGGACGATGGACGAGAAAACGAAATTGGCAGCAGAACTGACACAGGCAGCCGAAAAGAATATGGGCAGAGCCTTGACCGAGAAGGAAAAGGCCAAACTGGACGAGTTCGCGGAGAGTTTTCTGCTTCTGCTGGACGATACGGAGGAGTAAATCCGTCCTTTGGGGCCAAGCCGGTTCGCACTTGGGCCGAAAAGAACACAGTTGAACCGAGCAAGGGCAGTGTGGCCTACGAGGAGCAGCAGGCGGCGGTAAACTACGGCGTGCCTAGCTTTGTGGTGGCGGATGCAGCATGGGCCAAGAACAAAGGCAACACACCGGCGTTTTCCTCCGGCGGGCAAATCTTTTTCCGGGAGACATTGCCGGAACAGAACCGTGGAATGATTACGCCTCACGAAGTCACCCATGTGATGAAGCAGGTAGGCTACAAGCCCTATCTTGACTTTGTGGAGCGGACACCAGAAATGCTGAATATGAGTGACCCGGTGACCCGCATATTATTGGATCATGTCGCGAAGCATCAGCGTACCACGATGGAGAACGCAGACCCGTTGCGACTGTATGATGAATTCAATGCAACTATCTATGGACATATTGCAACGGGGCAAACGGAAATGTTTACAGATGGAATTGGCATCCATGTGTTTCATGACTTTGCGGCGTATGCCAAAGAACTGAACGAACTGCATGAGCGGTTTAAGGCTGACAACCAGAAAAAGGCGAAAGAAAAAACCAGATATTCCCTGAAAGACTACAGCGATGCGGAACAGCGGGACCACCGGAAAAAAGCAATCGCCTATTTTGGCAAGACCTACAACTGGAATGAAACCGGCTACCTCACCCCGGCAGGGACAAAGCTGGACTTCTCCGGGCGGCACGAGGGCGGCCCCGGCGGATACCGGACAGTAGACCACCGGGACATCCGGGACGCCATCAGCGAGGATTACGGCGGGGATGATTATTCCGGCTCCATGGTGCAGTTCATGAGCGAGGGCAATATCCGCATTTCCCCGGAAAGCGGCGGTATCAACCTTTCTGTGGAGCCGACAAAATCCCAAATGGACGCATTGTCAGACTTTATCGGTAAAAACCGGGGAGAGGTCATTCTTGATCTGGACACACCGGATGGGCAGACGGTTTCCAGCACGGAGTATCCCAGGGGGACCCATTCCAGCAAGGTGCTGAATGATATCAAAGCATATTTCAAAGATGGCACGAAGCCCCATGTTTCGGAATTGGCGCAGTTCCTATCGTTGAAAGGCACGGAGAACGCGCAGGAGATCGCGGCGCTGAAACGGGAAAACGAGAGCCTGAAAGAGCGGGTTGAGTATTGGAAGGGCCAGACCAGACGGTCTCAGGGCGTGACCACCGACCGGAAATCCGTTCAGAAGGCGGCGGATGCGCTGGTAAAGGACTACGGCGCGGAGATCAGCGGCAGCGACATTGCCGGAGACCTGCAAAGCCTGTATGACTACATTGCCAGCGGCAAGGACGAGCTGACCTATGCAGAGGCGCGGAGACGGTCTGATGCCATTGCGGAACGGATCGCGGAAAGCGCCGTGGAGGTGGATGACCGGGCATACAAGGAATACGCCGGTCTGCGGAAGTATCTGAAAGACACCAAGCTGACGCTGACGGAAGCGGATGCCGCCGAGATCACGGATTTCAACGAGTTTCGCAAGAGCTTGTTCGGCAAACTGAAAATCAACAAGGGCGAACACACCAATGTTGACCAGGTTTATTCCGAACTGTCCAGCCAGTATCCGGAGTTTTTCAACGAAGCGCAGGAGACCAACATTTCCGACCAGGTGCAGCGGATCGCGGACGTGGCAAACCGGCTGTACAAGGTGACGGAGTACAACCCCTTTGAAGGCTACATGGGACAGGCCGTGGCGTCTATCTCCAATGACATTATGGACCGGTTCTTTGACCTGCCTCAGGCGAAAAAGACCTTTGCGGATCGGGCAGCGGAGCAGGTGCAGGATGCCAGATTTCAGGGCAGACAGGCGGCAAATGACGCTTTTTTGGCCGGTCAGATGGCCCAGGGCAAACGGGACGCAAAGCAGCTAAGAAGCACGGCGCAGGCATTGGCAAAGGAACGGACCCGGCGTGCGGAGCAGGTGCAGGCGTTGAAGGAGCGTTACCGGGAGAAGGACGTGACCCGGCGGGACAATCAGAAGCGGAGAGAGCTGCGGGCTAAGATCGTTCGCCATGCCAGCGCATTGTCCCAAAAGCTGCTGCGGCCCACGGACAACCAGCACATTCCGGAGGATATGCGCTCCGCCGTGGCAAAGGTGCTGGAAAGCATCAATCAGGAGAGCAGCCCCAATGCACGGTCCTTTACGCTGGACCCCGTGACGGGGGAGCGGATCTACAAGGAACCGGGCACGCCGACGAACCGGACGGTGGCGTTCCAGAATTTGAAGGAGCAGTATCAGAAGATCGCTCAGGATGGCGATATGGTGGTGGACCCGTCTCTTCTGGGCGGTGACGATGTGGCCGGTGGATTCAGCGAGGTCATCAAGATGGGCGACACCCGCCTTGCGGACCTGACCACAGAGCAGCTGAAAACCATGTGGAACGTGCTGAAATCCGTGGAGCATTCCGTGACCACGGCAGGCAAAACGCTGGCGTCGGAGAAATTCGAGACCACCAAGCAGTTTGCCGATGCGCTCCGCATGGACGGCATGACCCGGCGGCGGAAGCTGGGAAACAACGTGGCGATCAGCCTGGAAACGCCTTATACATTCTTTGCCCACTTCGGGCAGACCGGCAAGGACATTTACCGGATGCTGCGGAACGCGCAGGACCATCAGGAGATCATGGCGCGGGATGTGGCGGAGAAGGTTCACCAGATTCTGGGCGACGCGAAAACCGGCATCCGCGAAAACGCGGTGACGTCCATGAATGAGGAAGTCCACCATTTTACCACAACGGAAGGCCATGAGCTGGACCTAACCACGGCACAGGCCATGGAGCTGTATCTTCTGAGCGAACGCAAGCAGGCGGAGGACCACCTGCTGAAAGGCGGCATCGTGCAGCCGGAGATCAAGATCCCCGGCAAGCCCAAGATCCCCAGAGGAACGGACGTGATCCATCTTTCCGCAGAGGATATCCAGTTCATTGTGAAGGTTTTGACCCCGGAGCAGATCAGGATCGCGGACGGTTTGCAGAAGCTGACCACCGGTGTTCTTGCCAACTACGGCAACGAGGCCAGCATGAAAGCCTACGGCTATAAGAAATTCACGGAGCAGGACTACTGGCCCATTAAATCTGCAAAGGAAGCACTGCACAGCTCGCAGGAGAAGGATAGCGGGAATGTGCGCTCCATTAAGAATATCGGCATGGCGCAGGCGGTGAAGCCCAACGCGGCGACGCCGTTGAGCATCCGAGGGGTGTTTGACACCTTTGCAGATCACGCATCCGATATGATTGACTACGCAGCGTGGCTTTGCCCCATGGAAGACGCGAACCGGCTGTACAACTTCCAGTTCCGGGATAGTGAAGGCAATCTCGTTCAGACCGTAAAGGGCTTCCTGGAAGAGAAGGGCGGACAGGGATCTCAGCAGTACTGGCAGAAGCTGATGGGCGACATCCAGAACGGCATCAAGACCAAGGATTTTGAACCGCTGACTGACCTTGCCGGGAAGCCGATAGGTTGGTTCAAGGCAGCTGCTGTTGGTGCGAACCTGCGTGTAGTCATTCAGCAGCCGACCGCGTTTTTCCGGGCATCCGCCGTATTGGACCCTGCCGACATGGCAAGAGGACTGACCGGCGGCGTGACGAAGGGGAACGGCTGGGAAAAGGCTTTGGCACATTCCCCCATTGCCATGCGGAAGGACGTTGGCAGCTTTGACATTTCCTCTCCCTACACCCTGAATGACCGTTTTTACGGCAAGGAAGGGATTTCCAACAAGATCAATGACAAGGCTGGCGCTCCCGCAGGGAAAGCGGACGCCGTTACCTGGGGCGCTCTCTGGAACGCCTGCGAGTGGCAGGTGAATCGGGAGAGACCTAATCTGCGGGTTGGCAGCAGCGAGTTTTACAGCGCGGTCAATGAAGTGTTCACCAGCATGATCGACCAGACGCAGGTGGTAGACGGCATTTTGCAGCGTTCCAACATCATGCGAGGACATAACGACCTTGCCAAGCAGGCGACCTCGTTCATGGGCGAACCCATCATGAGCCTGAACGTGTTTATGCGGGCTGTGGACAATCTGCGCTACGAAGAGAACCCTGCCAAGCGGAGCAAGGCGATTAAGACGTTGGGACGTGCGACGGCAGCTTTGCTGGTGACGGACGTAGTCAACGCGATAGCCCAGAGCATTATGGACGCCAACCGGGATGATGATCCCGACAAGGACTATTGGGAAAAATTGTGGACGGCGTTCTGGGGGCTTACAGGTGATGAAGAGAACGCACTGCAACGCCTAAGAAGTGTGGTCATTGGTGGTAATTTAGGTAGTAATATCAACAAAGTTGGCAGCGTTCCATTTGCAAAAGACATCTTGTCTATCATCAGCGGATATAGTGTAGCTCGGACAGATATGGAAGTAGCGGAAGACATTATCAATGCATCTAAGAGTTTTATTGACAGTATGGGCAACAACGGCAAAAAAACTCGGGCAGAAGCATTGTCGAATGTAATTGCTGCGGGAGCTAAACTTGCTGGACTTCCTGTTTCTAACCTAAAACGGGAGCTTGTGACAACGGTTCGTACAGCTATTCAAGCAACGGGAAACGTAGCGATAGAATACGAATACGAAAAGCTGTTTTACAACATTTATGGCACATCCAACAAGGACCGTTACATGGGGTTGGCGTTTAAGGCGCTGGAGCAGGGCGACCTGACCACCTATGAACACATCCGCAAGGAGCTGAAGGACTACATGGCAGTGGACAGCACCAGCGTGGACAGCGGGATGCAGAACCGTCTGGAAAAGAAACAGGAAAAGGATGGGGATTACCGCCTGCCTCAGAACGCCGCAAGCCTGATCGGGGCAAAGGACAGCTACGATGACAGCGAGGGCGAGGATAAATTCACGGAAAACGATCTCAGCTCCGATGACTACATCGTATACAGCCGCAGGAAGTCCGAGCTTTACATCTCCATGGAATCCGGGTTGAAGGACAGCCAGGTGTTCGGGGCCTTCACTGACGAGCAGAAGGACAAGGCCCTGTCCAGCGCGGAGACCTACGCCAAAAAGACGGCACTGCACGAGACGGACAAAACCTATGAGATCACGGACAAGTGGATTCTGAAAGCCCAGGAGGCGCAGAAGAAGTACGGCATTAAGCCGGAAATTTATGTGGCGCTGAAAACGCAGGTGTCCGATCTGGAAAGCGTCAAGGACAGAAACGGGGAGACGATCCCCAACAGCAAGGGGCTGCTGATTATGCAGGCGGTGTACAATATGCCCGGTCTGAGTGAGAAGCAGCGGAACGCACTTTTTGAGTATCTGGGGGTAGGCAAAAGCATCCGGCATTACAACAAGGCGCTTGTAAACGAGAAGGTTCGGAAGAACGCCCGTTTGGCCGGGAAATAACGAAAGGAGATGTGAGGCGGCGGAAACGCCCACGGGATAGCCCGTTCTGCAAGCTGAAACTGCGAGCATGAACAGTGAGCATAAGGCGCTGCGGGCCATGCTATCCGGCATGGCCCCCAAGCGGGCGGAGGCGTATATCCAATCTTTTGAGCTGCCGACAGACGAGGAATACTGCCTTGTTCAGATCGACGTCAGACGGCAGTCTTACACGCAGGTTTCCGGGCAAATGAACGTATCTCCAGAGTACATCAAGAAATGCAGACGGCGAGCCTACTCCAAGATTTTGGACGGCGTTAAGCATTCATAAGGAAGAACCCAAACAAAGACCTTTAGCAGGCCGTTTGTTTGGGTTCTTTTTTTGTACCATAAAGGCAGAAAAAGGAGGTGCGCTATGAATTATTTTGCGAATCCCTAGGCGTGGGCTGCAATGCTTCGAAACGAGGACGGCACCACCGGCCCCCATTGGGGCGTTGACCAGACGACCGCTGTTGCGGAAAGTATGGGGATGACCTGGGAAAAGGTTTCCCGGCCCTGCTGGTGGATCACCATGAACATGATGTATTCCGACTATTCCGGCGTGGCGGAGAAATACGGCGTGTCCATTGCAGAGTTCTATGCAGATATGGCAAGGGCATTTCTGATGGACAAGGACGGGCCGGGAGCAAAGAAAAAGCTGGCGGCGTATTACCACGGGATCGTGGAAGCGGAAGGATAGGCTTCACCTGAAAATTTCGTGTGTAATTCGTGTGTAATTTCGTGTGCAATTTTAGGCTTTGCATAGCAATTCCAGCAATTCCCCAGCAATTCCAGCAAACCCGCAAACCGTTGGAATCAAAAGAAAAACCGGGGAACCATTGTGGCTCCTCGGTTTTCTTGTTTGGCGCGGAAGGAGGGATTTGAACCCTACAATAAAATGCCTATAATCATTGCGCTACAACGCCCTTTTATTTTCTGTGGGTAATTTCATGGGTAAAAAAATCGTTGATAGCCGTATTGGCCTCAACTTTTTTACTGTCGAATACATAGGAATACGTTTTTCGGTAGGTGCTTTCGCATGACCAGCCGCCCCGCTCCATGGCATAGCGGTCATCAATGCCAAGTGTTTTCATGACAGCGGCGTTTGTGTGGCGGAGGCCGTGAACAGTGGTATCTGTGATACCGGCTTTTTCACAAGCCCGATGGATATGCTTTCGCACGGTATCCGGGTGCATGGCAAACAGCCTGCCACTTTTACGCCGGGGAAGTTTCTTGATCTTATCCATAATGTACTGTGGGCATTCAACGGTGCGCTGACTGCTTTCATTCTTGGCGGTGGCTTTTAAAACCCATTCGTTTTTCTCGTTCGGCACAACGGCCCGCCGAATGTGGATCAGATTGTTTTCCGTGTCCACGCAATCCCAGCATAGCCCTATGATCTCAGAGCGCCGCATACCCAGCCAAACGGCCAGCAGAATAGGCACTTCGCAGGTGTCACCCTTTACGGCGTCCACCAGTTTCCCGATGTCCTCCGGCTGTAAATACTGCTTTACCGGCTTTCTGACCTGCGGCAGCCGCACCCCGAACACATTCACGCCGCACTCTTTCAGCACGGGGCGAATAAGGCCGTAGGCATTGGCAACCGTCTTTGCCGATACGATCTTTGCTTCTTCGTTCACGGCCCGCTGCACGTCAAATTTGGTAATACCGTACACATCCCGCCACATCAACGATTTGAAGCGGTTTTTCTGCACTGTCCGATACCCCCGAACCGTAGCAGGGGAGAGGACGGTATTTTTACTTTCCAAGTAATCATCAATCGCGGCGGAAAGTGGTACTTTCTTTTGCTTTTCCTCAATGGCTGCCCCGCCTTTGATGGCAGCGGCTTTTTTTTCGACCTCCTGCTTGCTGGATGCTGTCACGGAGATACGTTGCCCCTCGATCATCATTTTAATGTTCCAGCTGCCGGACGGCAGCTTTGTTGCTTTTGGTATCTTCACACTATCCCCTCCAAAATCCGTAATTGGCGCAGCGAATATCTACCCACACGCACCAGGCGAAGAGACCGACGATCAATAGTGACAAACCGAGTATGATCCACCTGGATAGTTTTACGGAATGACGTAGGTTGTTCAGCTCCGTCTCCATCAGGCCGATGGTCAGCCGCTTATTTTCAAGGCGGTGTTCCAGCCCATCCTTTTCCGCCTGCAAGGTTTCTTCCGTGGCGGTACAGTGATCGCCAATACCAAAAAACGCGTCCAAAGACACCCCGAGTGCCGCACAGATACCAGCTGTGGTATAAAGGGCCGGGGATTTGGACGCATGGGCGAAGAAATTATTAACGGTGGAGAGGGGGATGTTTGAAGCATCGGCAATGTCCTGGGCCGTCATGCCCAGCGCGTTCTTTTTTTCTCTGCATAATTCCTGAATCGTCAAAAAAATACCCCCTCTGCATGATCAGACAAAATATGGACAGGCAGAGTACCAATTTTGGTTTTGTAACAATTTGTCGGAAGGTGTCGAATACCCAAATTTGAAAATTGCTCTACCTACCCTGTTTCTGTTACGGTTACATCACGGCAAGCCGATGCCCCCGGCTTGCTGCCCCCGGCTCCGC
>CEBV01037603.1_pt1 | contig 15168 bp, 16 predicted proteins | sample 554741 | NCBI WGS metagenome assembly CEBV01 (sample SAMEA3182070, study PRJEB8094) | gut metagenome | biome: human; feature: gut; material: Stool; isolation source: human stools | place: Canada | collected 2011-11-22 | reverse complement strand
GTTTGAGATACGGGTCTGGATTGGAGAAGTAATATTCCGCTGGCTCGTCGTGGTCGGTCTTTTCCCATTCCTCAATTTCTGCCCACAGATCAGGGTCGATTTTGTGTTCAAATTCTTTGTTCTCGTTCATGGTGGTGTCCTTTCTCCGATGGGTTATCGGTCTATATCGTGATGTTTGGTTTTCGTCTTTTGCGGTGCGTCTGCTTTCAGGGCAGTATCCACATAGCGGCGTACCTTTTGCAGCTCGGCAACTTCCTCCCGCTGGGCTTTCAGCTTCGCATACTCTGCTTCGTTCTCTGTGGTCAGCGCGGCAAGCTCGGTCTGCCATGCTTTCGGCGTCAGCTTCATATCCGGCAGATTTGCCCGCAGATAACGGTTCGCCGCATCCCATATTGCAAGATCGGCGCGGTGTGCTTCCGCAAACTTTTCCTGTTTGCCCTTCCAGCGGATTTGCTTGTATTCATCGTGGATGGGCTGTGTCTCTCGTAGGTTCTGCGCCTGTTCCATGAATTTTTGGAGCTGACGGATGCGCATCTCTCTCGGCTTCATGCCGCTGCGGATTTCGCTTGCCTTGTCATGGACAGCGGATAGGGCTGCATCCAGTTCTTCCAGCGTATAGATACCTTTCTCCGAAAGAAGATTGACCGCTTTGGAAATGGCTTTGAGTTCGTCTGCGGTGTGCTGTTGCTGCCAGCTTTGGGAATACTTCCTGCCCTTGGCTTTCTGAATGTCCAGATAGCGGAACAGCAGCGTGGAGAGGTCGGGGGATTTCGGCTGCGGCGGCTCGGAACGCAAGCTCTCCTTTGCCTTGAACACATCAAGCAGCCATTCTTTCAGCTTGCCGATCTGCGTCTTGATGTCGCGGAGCAGACGGTTTGCCGCTTTGATGCTGCGGTTCAGTTCGCCGCGCTCAGTTGCGATGCCTTTCTTCTCCATCTGTGACGCTGCCACACCGATATGAACGGTTGGGATTTGGTCGATCCCCTGACGCTCATAGCTGCGGTGGTCGATGCGCTCCGGGCGGTTGTTCCGCTCTAAAAACTCATTGGCAAGATCAGCCCATACCTTGCGCCAGACCTCGGCGTTCTCCTGACTGTTCCAGTCCACAAGATCAACCTTACGGGTTTTGTATCTGCCGCTGGACAGGCGGATTCTCTCGCCGTTTTCGTCCAGCACATATTCTTTTTTGGATTTCGGAAGCCACTTGCCCCGTTCGTCCATTGGGCGCATGGTGAGAAGAATATGGGCGTGCGGGTTGCCGCTGCCTGTGTCGTGAATATTGAAGTCCGCGCACATTCCTTTGGAAACAAATTGAGAGGAACAGTACGCACGGACAAGCCGTACCTGTTCCTCTCTGGATAACTCTATGGGCAGGGCAACCTCCAACTCCCGCGCCAGTTGAGAGTTGCACGCCCTTTCAATTTGCTCCACGCTGTTCCACAGTGTTCCCCGGTCTTGAAAGTTTGGGGGAGCGTTGGGCGGCAGCAGGATTTCCGAATGGACGATACCGCGCTTTCGGGTGTAGTCATGGATCATGCCGTCCCATTCGTTTGTGATTTTCTCGCCGCTTCGGTAGGCAGCAGCGGCAACGGCTGACTTGCCATTCCCACGGCTAATGATCTTGATGCTGCAATGATAGATTGCGATAACGGTTTACCTCCGATCTTCGTGATTCAGCCCCATGAAACGGAACAGCTTGCCGCAACAAGGTGTTCTGCTTCGTGGGGACGCAAAAGGGTAGACAGCGCAAGCTGTCGCAGGGAAAATGCAGTTTTCCCTGTGCGGCGCAAGCCGCCAATGTGGGCGCGTGGAGATTTCCATGCGCTCACAAGCTCTCGGTAGAGCGCACGACACCCGCAAGGGTGTATAAGTGCGCCCTTGTTACCAAGGGTATTATCTGGCTTCCACCCCCTCGGCTCGTTTTTTCAAATACTCCTGCGCTTCTGAACTCTTTGCAATGTGATACAAAAAGTCCTTGCCTTCGTCCTCCGTCATGGTTTTCAGCTCCGGCACGATGCTTTCCATAAAGCCGCCAAACAGGAAAATACGGTGATTGCGCTCCTTGCGTTTCTCAACGGACAACTTGCGGTTGAGTATCTTGTTTCGGTTTTCGTACTGCTGCAACTGTTTCTGCGTGCGTTCCAGTTCGGCATTACATTCCTCGATGGTCTGCGGTAGTTTTTTCTTTGTCATGGGTGGTCGCTCCTTTCTTGATTTTTGGGGCAAACGAAAAGAGCAGCTGTTTTCTATGCGAAAATAGCTACTCTTTTCTAATATTTATATACTTCAACTGTTATCTGTTCAAATTTCTCTCAATCCATCCGTGCATCTGGTTATCAATTTTGAAGTAAGATATTGCCATGCACACCATGCGTAGCAATCCCACACAAGCAGCTTGAACATATCGTCACATACGATGTGGTCATATTTGTCCGTCCGCAAGACCGCATACGGGCAGCGGGGCAGCTCATAGGCTGGTTTCCATTTCTCCGCAAGCTCTCGCGGCAAGCTGTAAAACAGCGTCAGCCATGACTTATCGCTGTCCTGCGGTATCTCGATGATCTCACCGGGCAGCATCACAAGAAAACCTTTCAGGCCTTTTTGCTTGTCCATCAGCGTCACCTCCAATCACTTCTGTATTCAGCCCTCTACTATATATGGCATGAGAACGGCTGAATTGTTCCAATGCTTTCAAACTTTTTTGAGATTTTTTGAAAAAATCTCGGAATGGATGGGATAGGATTGATTTAAGACAATTATACCTGAAAGCTATGAATAAATCTATTGCTTTTCGTGACGGCAAAAAAATAACGGGTATCCGGCTCTCGCCAGATACCCGTTATTTCGTTGCCAATCCCGCCTGACAGATGCCATAATCGTAATTTCTTCAATTACTTTCTTATGAGCACCCGTGCGAGGACAGCGGACTCTTTTTTGCAGTCAGATAGGTTTTACAGAACGTGGACGGTGTCGGGCGCGAAGGTCAGATGGCACTGCTCGCCCACGCGGTAGATGCGCTTGTTGCGCGGATCGTTCTCAGCGAGCTTGACGAGCGTATTGCCCACGCGGACGTGATAGTTCTGGTACGAGCCCATGAAGCAGGAAAGCTCAACGGTGCAGGGCAGCCCGCCCTCGTCGGAGAGCGCCGCGGACTCGGGGCGCAGCACGACGGTGTACTCCTCGCCGACGCGCATCCCCTCGCGCGGGGCGACGGCCAGACGCTCGCCCTCGACGTCCAGCACAGCCAGACCGTTCTCCGTGCCGGTCATTTTGCCGCGCAGGAAGTTCGCCTCGCCGATGAAGTCGGCGACGAACTCGCTCACGGGGTGATAGTAGATCTCCTGCGGCGTGCCGATCTGAGCGACGACGCCCTTGTTCATGATGATGATCTGGTCCGAGAGCGCCATCGCCTCGCTCTGGTCGTGCGTGACGTAGATGGCGGTGATGCCGACCTCCTGCTGGATGCGGCGGATCTCGGTGCGCATGGAAACGCGCAGCTTGGCGTCGAGGTTCGAGAGCGGCTCGTCGAAGAGCAGCACGCTCGGCTCGATGACCAGCGCGCGGGCAAGCGCCACGCGCTGCTGCTGACCGCCGGAGAGCTGGTTGGTCATGCGGCCCTCCATGCCCGTCAGCTCGACGAGATCGAGGATGTGCATGACGCGCTCGCGGATCTCGTCCTTCGGCACCTTGCGCAGCTTCAGGCCGTAGGCCACGTTGTCGAACACGTTGTAGTGCGGCAGCAGGGCGTAGGACTGGAACACCATCGCGGTGTCGCGCTTGTTGGGCGTGAGGGCGTTGATCGGCTCGTCGCCGAGGTAGATCTCGCCCTCGTCGGGGCTTTCAAAGCCCGCAATCATGCGCAGCGTGGTGGTCTTGCCGCAGCCGGAGGGGCCGAGCAGCGTGACGAAGGAACCCGGCTCGATGGTCAGCGAGGTGTCCTTAACGGCATAGAAGTCCTTGCCGGTCTTGGGGTCCTGATAGATTTTGGAGATATGGTCGAGGCGAACGCCCTTCTTGATCTTATCCATGGCTTAGTCCTCCTTCATTTTTTTGCTGGTGCCGAAATGGTTCATAAAGAGATTCATCAGCAGCACCGCGCCGTAGGTGATGACGATGAGGATCGTCGCGAACGCGCAGGCGAGGCTGTAGGAGCCCTTTTCGGCAAACTCGTTGATCTGCACCGTGATGAGCAGGAACTGCGGCGTCACGAGCAGGATGATGGCGGAAATTGCGGTGATGGAGCGCACGAACGCGGTCACAAGGCCGGAGAGGAAGGAGTCCTTGATGAGCGGCAGCGTGACGGTCATAAAGACCTTGAAGCTGTCCGCGCCCATGTCGTAGGCGGATTCCTCGATGGACTTGTCGATCTGACGCAGGGCAGAGATGCCGCTGCGCGTGCCGGTCGGCAGCGAACGCACGACAAAGACGATGATGAGGATCAATCCCGTGCCGTAAAGCCCCTGCAGGAAGCCGGTGCGGAACACGCCCGCGGAGAAGCCGCGGATGTAGCCGACGCCGAGCACCGTGCCGGGCACGGCCATGGCGAGCATGGACACCGCCTCGATGAAGCCCTTGGACTTGAAGCTCCGCTTGACGACGAGGTAGGAGATGATCATGCTCAGCAGCGCCGTGATGGGGGCGGAGATGAGGCTCAGGCGGAAGGAATCCCAGAACGCCTGCAGACCGTGGTAGCGCGTAAAGATGAGCTTGAACCATTTGCCGGTGAGCGGGAAGAACTTGTAGCCCCAGGTGGGGAAGAACGCGCCGATGGGCACACACAGGTACATGAGGATGACGAAGGTGGCGGCAAGACCGCAGAGAATGGTCAGCGGGATCTTGACACTCTTATCCTCGATGAGCATACGGCCGCGGGAGGCCTTGCCGGTCAGGGTCGCGGCGGTCTTGCGCTCGAGGTAATACTTCTGCACCGCAAACATCGCCAGCGTAATGCACAGCAGCACGACCGCCATCGCCGCCGCGCCCGGCTTATCGTAGGAGCCGGTGATCTGCAGATAAATGGTGGTGGCGAGGGTATCGTACGAGCCGCCGATGAGCATGGGGTTGGCGAAGTCGGCGATGGACTCGATGAAGGTGACGAGGAAGGCGTTGCCGAGGCCGGGGAGCATCAGCGGCAGCGTGACGCTGGTGAAGACCTTCCAGCGGCTCGCGCCCATGTCGCGCGCGGCCTCCTCAAGCGAGGGGTCGATGTTCTTCAAAAGACCCTTGAGCATCATGTAGCACACGGGAAAGAAGGTGAGCGTCTGCACGACGGCGATGCCCCAGAAGCCGTAGACGCTGTTGTCGTAGATGCCGAGCAGGAAGCGGGTGATGATGCCCGACTTGCCGAAGAGCATGATCATGGAAAGCGACAGCACGAACGGCGGGGAGACGACCGGCAGCATCGAAACGACCTTGAAAAGGCCGCCAACGAATTTACCGACGCGGACGTAGACCTCAACATAGGCGAAGAGCAGGCCGAGCAGCGCCGAGAGGATGCCGACGAGGAAGCCGACCTTGAGCGTGTTGGTGATGGCCTTGGTAAAGGTGGGCATGGCGAAGATGCGCTCGAAGATGCCGAAGCCGAAGCTGCCGTCGCCCACGAAGCTGTCCACCAGCAGGATCGCCAGCGGATAGAGAATGAACAGAGTCAGAAAGGTGATGAGCACGACGATGGTGGTGACCATGATGGGATCGGCCATCAGCTTTTTCCGGTCCAGCGCCGCGCTTTGAGAACGTGCCATAGGGAGCTCCTTTCTTGGTGGTTTGGAGGAAAACGCAGGCGGGGCAGCGGCTCATGCCGCCGCCCCGTCGGGATCGTTGGGTCGATGCGATAGACGATGTAGGGAGAATTACTTCACCTGGAAGCGGTTCTCGTCGCCGGTGTTCGCGCCGGAGGCGGCCAGAGCATTCATGACCTCCTCAACGTAGGTCTTGATGTTCTTGGTGGCGTCGTCGAAGTCATAGTCCATGACGTTCTCGGGGTCCAGACCGAACTCCACGGCAACCTCGGGCTGGGTGGCGTTGTCAATGACCAGGAACTGATAGGAGCCGTTCTGAGCGGCGAGGTTCACGCAGTCGGGAGAGAGCGCGTACTCAATCCACAGCTTCGCGGCGTTGGGGTGTGCGGCGCCCTTGAAGATGGCGGTAGCGCCGATCTCACAGGAGGTGCCGGAGGACGGGATAATCAGCTCGATGTTATCGTAGCCGTTGTCGATGATCTGGGTGATGCCGTCATGCAGGAAGCCGATGCCGATGACGCACTCGCCGGTGCCGACGTTCTTGCTCGGACCGGAGCCGGACTTGGTGTAGACCTCAATGTTCTTATCGAGGTCGACGAGGTACTGGATGCCCTCATCGTGGCCGTACTTCTGGATCATGGTGTTGATGACCAGCTTGGCGGTGCCGGCGGTGTTGTAGTTGGACAGCCAGATCAGGCCCTTGTACTCGGGCTTGAGCAGGTCGGGCCAATCCTGAGGAGCCTCAAGACCCATGCGCTCGAGCTCGTCGGTGTTGACCATGAAGCCAAGGATGCCGGTGTAGATGCCGTACCAGTAGCCGTCAGCGTTCTTGTACTGGGGCTTGGCGATGTGAGAGGCGTTCTCCGCCTGATAGGCCTCGAGCAGACCCTCGGCCGCGCAGACGTTGTAGGGATCGGTCGTGCCGCCGAACCAGACGTCGGCAGACGGATTGCCGTTCTCTTCCTCGATCTTGGCCTGCACCTCACCGGTGGACAGACGCTGATACTCGACCTCGATGCCGTACATCTTCTCGAAGTTCTCACAGGCGGCGGCGAGGTACTCCTCCTCGCAGGAGCCGTAGACCACGAGCTTGCCCTCGGCCTTGGCGGCGTCGACGAGGCTGGTCTCTTCGGTGCCCTGCTGATCGTCAGCGGGGGCCTGGGTGTCGTCCTGCTTGCTGCCGCAGGCGACCAGGCTGAGCGCCATCACCAGGCAGAGGAGCAGAGCAATGAGCTTTTTCATGCAAATTTTCCTCCAATTCAAAATTTATCCGGGGGACATCGGGAACGTTCCCAATCCCATCAGATTGCAAAAATATTACAACTTATACGGAACGATGGCAAGAAAATTTGCCGAACTTAGCAGATTTACACGCAATTTATCAGATTTGTCCGGTGCTCTTGTCAGAATCGTCCCACATTGTCAAAAATGTGACAAAATCGCTGGGGGAAGGAGGGGCTGCGGGCGGGGACGCTAAGACTCCGTGCCGGGGGCGTTCTGATAAAAAATGTCCTCCCGCGTGCGCATCGGGTAGCGGATGAGCGCGGCGGCGTCGAGGTCCTCGCGGCGCAGCTCCACCGCCGAAATGCGGCGGTTGGTGTAGGTCGTGTAGTAATAGATGCCGCGGTCGGCGTTCCAGCAGGAGGTGTAGATGGTTCGCTCGTATTCGCCGGGGCGGACCTCGCAGCAGCCGTTCTGCTGCTCGACCGCGCCGAGGATGTGGAAGAACTGCCCGACGCTGTCGGCTTCGCTCTCGCCGGAGACGGAATGGAGCCGCGTGAACGCCGCGCGCACAAAGCGCGAGGCGGAGGAGAGGTCGCCGGGCAGTCCCAGCGCGCCCATGCCGCGGCTGTAGAGCGTGAGCGGGAGCGCGTCGGAAAAGAGATTTTCCGGCTGCTTCGGCGAGAGGTGCATGAAGTTGTTGAGCGCAAACATCTGCTGCGGAAACGGCGGGTTGTTCGTCAGCACGCCTGCGGGATCGTCGTAGACCTTCAGACCGTCCGCGACGGACTCGATCACGACCGCACCGCTTTTGTCGGCAAGGAGCCAATGAAGCTGCGAGGCGGGAAGGCGTTCGCTGAACGGCGTGCCGGTGAGATTCAGCGTGCGCAGGGCCTCACGGGCCTCCGCGAGCGTCGCGCAGCGGCCCAGCAGCCGGGGAATGAACTCAAACTGCGCGATATTCTCCCGATCGGGGATGACCTCGGCGTATTGCGCGCTGCCGACAAAGTTGAGCCCCGCCATGCCGAGTCCCTTTTCGTTCACCGCGTCGTAGTAAAGCGGGAAGCCGTCGGCGACGTGCGCCGTGCCGATGATGGCGTAATGCGTGTCCATCACGCCGCCGTGGCGCAGGGCGATGGGGAAGCGGCGCGGAGTGATGACGATCTCCTCGCCGTAGGAAAACTCATAGTCGAGCGTGCGGCCCATGTAAAAGTCTCTGGTTTGGTACGTTGCTGCGGTACACATGGGAAACCTCCTGAAAGTATTTTTGATTAGTATGCCGCGCGGAGGAGAAAATCAACCGCCGCCGCGCGTCTTTCAAAACGGACAGAGGAAAGCTCGCGGAGCTCTCCTCTGTTTCGCGTTATTCCGGCGGACGGCAGCTGGCGTGCCAGCCGCAGCCCTTCAGATGGTCGTCCACCAGCCCCGCCGACTGGAGCAGGGAGTAGACGATGGTGGTGCCGACGAAAGTAAAGCCGCGCTTTTTCAGGTCGCGGCTGATGCGGTCGGAGAGCGGGGTGGAGGCGGGCACGTCGGCATCCGTCTCGGGGCTGTTGACGATGGGCTTGCCGTCGACGTAGGCCCAGAGAAAGCGGTCGAAGCTGCCGAACTCCCGCTGCACCTCTAAAAAATGCCGGGCGTTTTCAATGACGGAGACGATCTTGCGGCGGTTGCGGACGATGCCGGCGTTCTGCATCAGCTCCGCGACCTTTGCTTCATCGAAGCGGGCGACCGCAGCAGGCTCGAAGTCCGCGAAGGCCGCGCGGAAAGCCTCGCGCTTTTTGAGAATGGTGATCCACGAAAGCCCCGCCTGCATCCCTTCGAGGGACAGCAGCTCAAAGAGCGCGCGATCGTCGTGCGTGGGGCGGCCCCACTCGTGGTCGTGGTAATCGAGGTAGATCGGCTCCGGTCCGGCCCAGCCGCAGCGTGTCGGCTGCGCCATGTTATTTCTTGACGGCGATGGCTTCGATCTCGACCAGCGCGCCCTTGGGCAGCGCACCGACCTGCACCGCGCTGCGCGCGGGGCAATCGCCCTCAAAATATTTGGCGTACACGGCGTTCACCGCGGCGAACGCGCCCATGTCGGTGAGAAAAACGGTGGTCTTGACCACGTCGCCGAGCGTGCAGCCCGCACCGGCGAGAACGGCCTTGAGGTTTCGGAGCGACTGCTCGGCCTGCTCCTCTACGCCGCCGGGGACGAACGCGCCGGTCACGGGATCGAGCGGGATCTGGCCGGAGACGAACACGAAGCCGCCTGCTTCGATGGCCTGCGAATAGGGACCGATGGCGCCGGGCGCCGCAGTGGTGGCAATGACAGTTTTCATCGGAAAAGCCTCCTGAATTAAGATTCGGTGAGCCTATGATAGCACCGGCGCGGCGTCCGCGTCAAGGCGGCGCGGGATTTTTTGCCGTGCCGCGCGGGGGGACTTGCACCGCGCCGCGCTTTGTGGTATGCTTGTCCCGACAAAAGCCAAATGGCAAAGGAGAGATGATTTATGATCATTCGTGCAGAGGACCGAAAGCAGATCCTGACGCCCAACGCCCGCGGCGGCGACGGTACGCTCGACAAGCGCGACTGTGTGCTGGAGAATATGCCGGAGAACGCGAAGATGTTCGCTGAGATCAAGCTCGAGCCGGGCTGCTCGCTGGGCACGCACACCCACACTGGCGAGTACGAGGTGTTCTTCTTCCATGAGGGCGAGGTCACGCTCAACGACAACGGCACCGAGCGCAAAATGTACCCAGGCGACTTCGCCATCTGCTATGACGGCGAGAGCCACGGCATCGCCAACCGCACGGACAAGCCCGCGTCGCTGTTCGCGGCCATCATCAAGACCAAGTAAGGAGACCCCATGACGACCTATACCTATTATCCTAAGGGCACCTGCTCGAAGCAGATGGAAGTTGATCTGGAGGACGGCGTCATCAAGGATGTGCGCGTGCTCGGCGGCTGCAACGGCAACCTGCAGGGCATTTCGAGCCTTGTGCGCGGCATGAAGGCCACGGACGCCATCGAGCGGATGCGCGGCATCCGCTGCGGCTTCAAGCCGACCTCCTGCCCCGACCAGCTCTCCATCGCGCTGGAAAAGGCGCTGGAGGAAGAAAAAAACGCAAAGTGAATCCCACAGGCCCAAAAGAGCTTACGTGGATGGAAAAGGAAAAATATAACTCCCTTTTAAGTTAATGGTTGCTGGGCAGATTGCCTGTCCAAACTACCATGATATATTTCGAAAGGAGTTGTCCGTATGAGAAAGAAAGTAGCTATCACTATGGCAGTTGCGATCATCGTTCTGACGGCAGGCGTGATTATTTTGAGAGGGAAAATGCCTTATAAAGATTTGAAAGCCTCCGATATTGTTTCCGCAACAGTCTATTTCTTTCCGCCCGATAAGACAGTCCAAATTACAGATGTAGAAGAACTTGTTTCATATCTCGGCGAGGTTACCATCTATAATGAAGATCATTCATATAACGACTATTGCGGTCAAACGGTCTTGTTCACGCTAACAATGGCTGATGGGGCTCAGGAAAAAATTACAGCATTCAATCCGTTTGTCATAATCAACGGCGTAGGATATAAGGCAAAATACGAACCGTGTGAGAGGCTTAGCCGCTATGCAAATCAATTACTGAGCGCTGGATAAAAACTATGATATCGTGGTCAAAGAAAAGACTAACAACTTTTGAACTGGCAAATTGAAAACTATACGCCGCATAACAAGAGCAAGGTGCAACTGAGGCTTGCTCTTGTTTATTTTCCGGCGGATGAACTAAGTCTACATGGACGTCGGCTGCCTAAGCAGCAGCAACCATTATCTTAAAAGGGAGAAATATAAAAGGAACGGCTTCGCAGCGCGAAGCCGTTCCTTTTTATCCTTTTGCAGAAGTCGTGCCGCTCACTCCGCAGCCTGGATGCGATGGTACATATCCTGCATCTTGCGGTCGATGTCGGCGATCTCGTCGGCGCAGGCGAACATCTGCTCGTTGATGCCGGTGGGGAGGGCGGCCTTGTCCTTTTTGTAGCGGATATCGTGCTCAAGGCTGGCCCAGAAATCCATCGCCACCGTGCGGAGCTGCACCTCCACGAGCACGGACTCCGTGCGGTCGGAGAGGTAGATGGGCACGCGCAGGTCGAGGTGGAGCGAGCGATAGCCGTTGTAGTTCGGCGTTTCGATGTAATCCTGCCGCTTGACGAGCTCCATGTCGCTCTGGCGCAGGAGCATCTCCTCCACGCGGTAAACGTCGTCGATGTAGCAGCATACCACGCGGATGCCGGCAATGTCGTTGATGTTTTTCTTGGCGGACTCCATCGAGATCTCCAACCCCTTGCGCCGCAGCTTCTCGATGATGCTGCCGGTGGACTTCAGGCGGCTTTCGACGTGGTGGATGGGGTTGTGGTCGTAGCGGACGCTGAACTCCTCGTTCAGCACCTCCAGCCGCGTCTGGATCTCGCGCACGGCAGAGCTGTAGAGATGTTCAAATTGCAGAAAATCCTGATAGCTGCGATAGAGCTGCGCGGTCTCATTCTGCAGCACGACGTCCGTGCGGATGGGGACAAAGGTCTTGTCCATGGCGGCCTCCCTGAGCGGTTGATCTCTTTTTCTCAGTATACCACATCGGCGCGTGCGCGCAAGGGCAAATTTGCGGGAAAAAGAACTGGACAAACAGGCGGGAAACGGATATACTATAAGCTGTAACTTTGTTGGCGGAGGCGCGAAGGGGGGGCCGGGGAATGGACATTGATATGGATATCAAGGAGCTGGAGGCGTTCGTCTATGTGGTCGAAAACTGCAGCTTTTCCCGCGCGGCCGAGCTGCTGCACCTGACGCAGCCGACCATCTCCTCCCACATCTCCGCGCTCGAGCGTAAGCTCGGCATCAAGCTCGTCGTGCGCACGACGAAGGAGACCTACCCCTCCGACGCGGGCAAGCTCCTCTACCGCTACGCCAAGGAGATCCTGCAGGTGCGCGAGAACGCCGCCGCGGCGCTCAAGAGCTTTTCGCAGGAGATGCGCGGCACCATCACGCTCGCGGCCTCCACGGTGCCGAGCCAGTATTATCTGCCGCACCTTTTGCAGAATTTCCACGAGAAATATCCCGACATTGCCTTCAACATCCAGATGGAGGACAGCCCCAAGGTCATCGAGATGGTCGCGACGCGCGCCGTGGAGATCGGCTTCAGCGGCACACGGGTGGAGAACCACAAGTGCATCTCGCAGGAGTTTGCCGGCGACTGCATGGCGGTCATCACCCCGAACACGGAAAAATTCCGCGCCTATGCCGGCAGGCATCTCCCGAAGGAGCTTCTGCTGAGCGAGACCTTCATCAGCCGCGAGAAATCCAGCGGCACCTATCAGGCCGGCAGGGAAATTTTAGAGCGCATGGGCGTTGACATCGCGCAGCTGCGCACGGCCATCGAGGTCCGCTCGAGCGAGAGCGTGAAGCAGATGGTGGGCGAGGGGCTTGGCATCGGATTGATCTCCCTCTCCGCCGCGCGCGATTATGTGCAGTTTGAAAAGGTGCTCGCCTTTCCCTTCGAGGAAGAGGAGCTCCGGCGCAGGCTCTACATCGTCAAGCACAAAAACAGCATCCTCTCGCCCATCGCGCAGGTCTTTTACGACTACGCGCGGAAATATTACGAAAAGCATCCGGAAAAAGCGCCCGAGTGAGGGCGCTTTTCCTTTTATAGCAGGCATAGAAAAATAGTGATTTACTTTTTGCGCGCGACAGGTTACAATAAAAAAGTTAAAGAGGCCGTACAAACGGCACGACGGGAAGGCGGGGAGAGATACGATGCAGACGGTGCGCTCACAGCTCTTTGAGGGCATTACGAACGAGGAGTGCGCGCGGATGTTCCAATGCTTCGGCGCGCGCGAGGCGGGCTATGAGGCGGGTGCACTCATCAGCGAGTTCGACGGGGAACAGAACGCCGTGGGCGTGCTGCTCTCCGGCAGCGCGGATCTGGTCCGGCTGGACGCCGACGGCAACCGCACGATCCTCGAAACGCTTGAGGAGGGCGGTGTGTTCGGCGAGGTGCTGGCGTTCTCCGGCGCGGGCGGCGACTCGATTTTTTTGGAGTGCCGGCGGGACTGCCGCGTGCTCTATCTCGACTATGACCAGATCACCAAGCGCTGCGAAAACGCCTGCCTGCACCACAGCATTCTGGTGCAGAACCTGTTCCGCCTGCTCTCGACCAAGACGCTGCGCCTGAGCGAGCGGGTGGAGGTGCTCTCGCGCCGCTCCATCCGCGAAAAGCTGCTGTGCTACTTTGACCAGCTTGCGCGGCGGGAAAAGTCGGAGACCGTCACGCTGCCGTTTTCCCTCAGCGCGCTGGCAGAGTACATCAGCGCCGACCGCAGCGCCATGATGCGCGAGCTGAAAAAGCTCAAGGAGGAGGGCGTCGTGCAGACGGAAAACCGTCGTGTCACCATTCTACCATAAAAATGCAGGATAACTTGCATCGAAAATATTGAACTATCCGATTGACGCAAGGAATCCTTCATGATATAATCAACCCACCATTTCATATCCATAACGCTAATTTGGAGAAAAGAGGTTACGCTATGTATCGCATCGTCAGAAAAGAAGCGCTCAAGCCGACCGTCATCCTGTATGAGATCGAGGCGCCGATGGTGGCAAAGAAGGCCGAGCCCGGCCAGTTCATCATCCTGCGCGTCGATGAAAACGGCGAACGCATCCCCATCACGATCCATGACTACGACCGCGAGAAGGGCACCGTCACCATCATCGTGCAGACCGTCGGCGCGACCACCGAGAAGCTCAGCCACAAGCAGCAGGGCGAGTTCATTCAGGACTTCGTCGGCCCGCTCGGCCGTCCGACCGAGACCGAGGGCAAGAAGAAGGTCTGCGTGGTCGGCGGCGGCGTCGGCTGCGCCATCGCCTATCCCGTGCTCAAGAAGTTCCACGACTGCGGCGCGGAGGTCCACGCGGTCGTCGGCTTCAAGAACAAGGACGTTGTGATTTTGGAGGATAAGTTCAAGTCCGCCTCCGACGTGATGAAGCTCGTCACCGACGACGGTTCCTACGGCGAGAAGGGCCTTGTTACCGATGCGCTCAAGCAGCTCATCGAGGAGGGCAACCAGTACGACGAGATCTTCGCCATCGGCCCCGCCATCATGATGAAGTTCGTCTCCAAGACGACCGAGCCCTACGGCATCCCCACCACCGTTTCCATGAGCCCCATCATGGTCGACGGCACCGGCATGTGCGGCGGCTGCCGCCTTACCGTCGGCGGCGAGACCAAGTTCGCCTGCGTGGACGGCCCCGACTTCGACGGACACAAGGTCGATTGGGACGAGAGCCTCAAGCGCGGCAAGATGTACTTCGATTGGGAGCGTCATAAGCACGAAGAAGTCTGCAACCTGTTCAAGAAGGAGGTCCAGTAAGATGCCGAATATGAGCCTGAAAAAGAACGAGATGCCCTCTCAGGACCCCAACGTCCGCAACAAAAACTTCCTGGAGGTCGCCCTCGGCTACACCGAGGAGCAGGCGCTCGACGAAGCCGCCCGCTGCCTCAACTGCAAGAATCATCCCTGTGTCTCCGGCTGCCCCGTGCAGGTGAAGATCCCCGAGTTCATCAAGAAGATCACCGAGAAGGACTACGAGGGCGCCTATCAGGTCATCCACGAGACCTCCTCTCTGCCCGCCGTCTGCGGCCGCGTCTGTCCGCAGGAGACGCAGTGCGAGAGCAAGTGCGTGCGCGGCATCAAGGGTGAGCCGGTCGGCATCGGCCGTCTCGAACGCTTTGTCGCCGACTGGCACAACGCCAACGTGCAGGAGGCCCCCGCCAAGCCCGTTTCCAACGGCCACAAGGTCGCCGTTATCGGCTCGGGTCCCAGCGGTCTGACCTGCGCGGGCGACCTCGCCAAGAAGGGCTATGATGTCACCGTGTTCGAGGCGCTTCACCTCGCCGGCGGCGTGCTGGTCTACGGCATCCCCGAGTTCCGTCTGCCCAAGGCCATCGTGCAGAAGGAGGTCGACGGCCTCAAGGCGCTCGGCGTCAAGGTCGAGACGAACATGGTCATCGGCCGCGTCGTGTCCATCGACGAGCTGATGAGCCAGTACGGCTTCGAGGCTGTGTTCATCGGCTCCGGCGCGGGCCTGCCGATGTTCATGCACATTCCCGGCGAGAACCTCTGCGGCGTGTACTCCGCCAACGAGTTCCTGACCCGCATCAACCTGATGAAGGC
>CEBV01003025.1_pt1 | contig 15336 bp, 14 predicted proteins | sample 554741 | NCBI WGS metagenome assembly CEBV01 (sample SAMEA3182070, study PRJEB8094) | gut metagenome | biome: human; feature: gut; material: Stool; isolation source: human stools | place: Canada | collected 2011-11-22 | reverse complement strand
AAAAAAGTCACAGACTTTTTTGACACGCTGAATAAGAAAACAGCGTACCGTTTCCGATACGCTGTTTTTGTTGCTGTTTATGCGTGAGCCGCGGCGGGCTCGGTGTTGCCCGGAGTCGGGCGCTTCATGCCGGTTTTCAAAAGCAGAGGGGTTATGAGCGTCGTCACGATGACCATGAGAACGACCGCGGGGAACATGCTTCCCGCAATCAGCCCCGCCATGCTGCCCTTCTGCGCGACTATGAGCGCGACCTCGCCGCGGGATACCATGCCCAGACCGATGCCGAGCGAGTCGTAGCCGCCAAAGCCCGTCAGCCTTGCGCCGAGACCGCAGCCGATGACCTTGGTGAGGATAGCAACGACGGTGAGCACGACGGCAAAGAGAATGAGGCTGCCGTCAAGTCCGGCAAGCTCGGTCTTTATGCCGATGGAGGCGAAGAAAATGGGGGAGAAGAGCATATAGCCCATGGTGTTTATGCGCTTGACTATGTAGGTGCGCGTTTCGCTGTGGTCGCTGAGCATGACTCCGGCAAAGTATGCGCCGGTTATGTCCGCAATGCCGAAGAAGTGCTCGGAAACGAAGCTGAGCAGGAAGCAGAAAGCCAGAGCGTAGATGGCAACGCGCCTGTGGATGCGGTCAAACTTGGCTCTCAGGCTGCGGAATACCCTGCGCACCACGACGGCGGTTACGGCAAGGAAGGCAAAATAGGCGATGATGCGCACGAAAACCATTGCTGGCTCGACCGTGCTGTCGGTAAAGCCCGTGAGCACCGTGAGGACGATTATGCCGAGCACGTCGTCAATGACTGCCGCCGCCATGATAGCCGTACCCACGCGGCTTTTGAGCTTTCCCATCTCGCGCAGAGTTTCGACAGTGATCGACACCGAGGTCGCCGTCAGGATAACGCCTATGAACGCCGCCTTTATCATTTTGAGGCTGTCGGGTTCGGGATTAAAAAGAAGATAGCACGCCGCGCCGCCTATAAACGGAACGATAACGCCGACCGTGGCGATGACGAAGGCGGATAGTCCCGTGTGCTTGAGCTCCTGCACGTCGGTGTCAAGTCCCGCCATGAACATGAGTATGATAACGCCTATCTCGGCGGTTTTCACCAGAAAATCCGATTCGCTGACAAGACCGAGGCAGCTCGGCCCGAGCAGCAGACCCGCTATGAGCGCGCCGACGACCTGCGGCATATTGACTCTCTCGCTGGCAAGTCCGAGGACCTTCGTCGAGAGCATGATTATTGCAATTACCAAAATAAAGCTGTAGTCCATTATTGTTAAAACTCCTACAATTTCTTAGATTTTTCAGACCTTTTTCAAAAACACAAAGCGGATTGTACGCGCTTGCCGTGGGAAAAGCAAGTTAATTTTTCGCCTCGGCGATAAGCGTTATTAATACGGCGATGAAAAAAACGCAAATGACGCCGCTGTGCAAAAAATGCACAGCAAAAGGGCGCAATATGTCGCGCTTGCCCTTTAATTCCTATAAACAAAGTGGTATATTAATATCACACTGTAAACATAGGAATTAGGAGGCGAGAAAAGATGAATGTGACGAGCAAGGGCAGATATGCCCTGCGCATAATGATATACCTTGCACAGCACAGGGAAGACGGCTTCGTGTCGCTCAAGACGATATCCGAGCGCACCCAGCTTTCGATGAAATATCTTGAGATGATCGTCGGAAACCTTAAAAAAGCCGAGCTTGTTGCGAGCACTCGCGGCAAGGAGGGCGGATATAAGCTCGTGAAGGACCCCGTCGAGTACAGTATAGGCGAGATATTGCGCTGCATCGAGGATAACCTCGCGCCGGTCGCCTGCATAAAGGAGGGCGAGATACAGTGCGACCGCTCGGGCGGCTGCCTGACGGTGCCGATGTGGAAGGAGCTTGACGATATAACAAACGCCTATCTCGACACGGTTTCGCTCAATGACCTGCTCACGGGCGAAAAATGGCGAAAGGCTCTTGACTAATCCATTATAAGGTGCTACAATTCCCACGGATTTAATAGGATTTACCTGAAAGGAAGATAAATATGTTTGTTTACGCAGATAACGCAGCAACTACCTGTGTCAGCAAGACCGCTCTTGACGCAATGATGCCCTATCTCACCACTCAGTACGGCAACCCCTCGAGCCTGTACGCATTCGCACAGGAGGCCAAGGAGGGCCTTGAGGAGGCGAGAAAGACCGTCGCCGATATCATCGGTGCACAGCCGAAGGAAATTTACTTCACCTCCGGCGGCTCCGAGGCGGATAACCAGGCCATAGTTTCCATGGCAAAGGTCGGCGCCATCAAGGGCAAGAAGCATCTCATTTCCACCAAGTTTGAGCATCACGCAGTCCTGCATACCCTCAAGAAGCTCGAAAAAGAGGGCTTTGAGGTCACTCTGCTGGATGTTCACGAGGACGGCGTAGTCCGTCTTGAGGATCTTGAGGCAGCCGTCCGCGAGGACACCGCACTTGTCACCATCATGTTTGCAAATAACGAGATCGGCACCGTGCAGCCCATCAAGGAGATCGGCGAGTTCTGCCGCGAGAGAAAGATCCCCTTCCACACCGACGCAGTTCAGGCTGCCGGTCATATGCCCATAAACGTGCAGGAGATGAACATCGACCTGCTCAGTATGTCCGGTCACAAGTTCCACGCTCCCAAGGGCGTCGGCGTTCTCTATGCAAAGACCGGTATGCCGCTGTTCAACATCATTGAGGGCGGCGCACAGGAGCGCGGCAAGCGCGCCGGCACCGAGAATATGCCCAGCATCATGGCTCTGGCCGCGGCTCTCAAGGAGAGCGTTGACCACATGGAGGAGAACACCGCGAAGATAATCCCCATGAGAGACAAGCTCTTTGCCGAGCTCAGCAAGATCCCCCACTCCAAGATAAACGGCTCTCTTGAGCATCACGTCCCCGGCACGGTCAATATGTGCTTTGAGGGCATCGAGGGCGAGAGCCTGCTGCTTCTTCTCGACGCGAAGGGTGTCTGCGCGTCCTCCGGCTCTGCCTGCACCTCCGGCTCGCTCGACCCCAGCCACGTGCTGCTGTCGCTCGGTCTGCCCCACGAGGTCGCTCACGGCTCGCTGCGTCTGTCGATAGGCGAGTATAACACCATGGAGGAGATCGACCACATCATAAAGGTCGTCCCCGAGGTCGTTTCTTACCTGCGCAGCATCTCCCCGGTGTGGGAGGAGCTCGAAAACGGCACCAAGCCCCATCTCATCTGATAAATAACACACACGATCTGATCGATAATACAGGAGGAACTTAATTATGGCACTTTATAGTGATAAGGTAATGGATCATTTTCAGAATCCCCGCAACGTCGGCAAGATGGACGATGCAGACGGCGTAGGTGAAGTCGGCAACGCAAAATGCGGCGACATCATGAAGATGTACATCAAGGTCAAGGACGGCATCATTACCGACTGCAAGTTCAACACCTTCGGCTGCGGCAGCGCCATCGCTACCAGCTCCATGGCGACCGAGCTCATCAAGGGCAAGAAGGTCGAGGATGCCCTCGAGCTGTCGAACAAGGCCGTCGTCGAGGCTCTTGACGGTCTGCCCGCACACAAGATCCACTGCTCCGTCCTCGCCGAGGAGGCAGTTGCCGCCGCCGTTAAGGATTACTACGACCGCAACGGCATCGCATACGACCCCGAGCTGTTCAGCCACAAGATCCACGACTGCGAGCACTGCGCAGAGTAATTTGAACATAAAAAAAGACACCCGAGAGGGTGTCTTTTTTGTTGCAGCCTTTTACATATTCACAAAGGCGAGGATCAAATAGAGTATGAGCATATGCACGGGGTAGAAGGCATAGCAGACGTACTGGAACGGCTTGCTGTGGTAGCCCTGACGCCCGCGGTAGAGCCAGATGGGGAGGAGCGCGAACAGCGCAAGGCCCTGCTGGCAGATCTCAAGGTCCATACCGAAAAGGGTGATGGGGTACATGAGACCGCCGAGGATCTGAACGTTTATGTAGTAAAGCGCGGCGAGCTGACCGAGGAAGCACCACCACTTGCGGCCGCGGAAGAAGTAGAATACGAACACGGTCAGGATGCCCGCGCCGTAGTAATCGACCATGCCCAAGGTTCCGACTGCCAAGCCGGCGATGACGGTGAGCACGCACACGAGGATGTACAGCCACAGCTTCTGCTTTTTGCGCACAGCCTCCATGAGGCGAATGCCCAAAAGACCGAGCAGCAGCGTCCAAATCACATTCTGATGCACGGGGTAGAACCACGTTCCGCCGTACATGAGGTCAAACGGTATCTCCGAGATGACCGCGAACAGCAGCATTCTCAGCGCGTATTTTTTGAAATTGCGGGTGTGGAAATAGCCCTCGACCGCCATGAAGGCGAAGATGGGGAAGGCGATCCTGCCGAGGCAGGTGAGCCAGTCCTGAGCGGGAAGAAGGGTCGCCCAAAGGTGGTCCATGAGCATGAGGGTCATGGCGATGATATGAAGCGCAGCCGAGCTCAGGTCGAAGCGCTTTGCGGGGGTGAGGTCAGTGCCGGTGTTTAGCATTCAGTTGCTCCTTTGATGTTGAAATATTTATTTCCCCGCCTCGGGCAGACAGTGCATTCGAAGCGTGTCGAGCACTCTGAACCCTTCGGCGCGGAGTGAAAAGCAGCGCAGACCGAAGTCTATGGAGCGCAGCTTTAAATAAAGCGAAATTGCCTTTCCCTCGGCGCTGCCGTCGGGAAACTGGCTTTTGTGGCAGGAGAATATTGCGTCGAGCTGCCGCCTGAGAAGCTCGTGCGAGGTGCGCACATAGCGGTTGGGCGAGGCGGTCATGTAATACGCGATCGCCTTCACTGGAGCCGCGTCCGCGCCATAGCGCTCGGCTATTCCGGCGTAGGGCGCGAGGTAGGCAAGCTCCGAGGCTGCCGCGCCGACGTTGAGATGGTCGGGGTGGCATTCGCTTTTTACGCGGTGGTCGGGGCAGAAAATGACGTCGGGCTTAAATTCACCCACGACGCGCGCGATTTCCTCTCGCAGCTTCGCGGTATCGTAAAATCCGCCGTCGCAGAAGGGCAGAAAGCGAACGTCGTGAACTCCGAGCGCCGCCGCGGAGGCCTCCGCCTCGGCACGGCGGATGGGTATAAGCTCCTCCGGCGGCACCGTGGCAGAGCCGTATCTGCCGTCGGTGCAGCATAAAAACGCGATCTCCTTGCCCGCCAGCGCGAGCTTTGCCGCCGTTGCGCCCGCGCCGATCTCGATATCGTCGGGATGCGGACCTATGAAAAGATAGCGCTTGTAGCTCTCAAGCTGCGGGAGGGGCGCGGCAAGATTTACCGCAAGCCTTGTTATGCTCATGCTTTTCTCTCCGCTATCTCGCGGCAAATGCGGTCGTATTCATCCTCGTCGAGCTTGTAGTGCTTCTTGTACATGAAATAGCTCAGAAGCATGAGCACGCAGGGGACGATGACCATGCACAGCAGCAGCGCCGTGGTCTTGCCGGGCTCGATACCGCGGATGACGCTGTCGATGGCGGCTATTTTGTCCTGCTCGGTGATGAGCTTTCTCGCGCACCGGTTTTCGAGGTCGGAGATGCTGTTGGTGTACTTGGTGACGCCGAAAATTATGTAGCTGAGGTTCGTGATGAGGACGATGAGCGCGGAGGACATCTTCGTGAGGAACGGACGCAGCGAGGTGATTATCGCCTCGTCGCGCTCGCCGGTGCGGTGTTCGTTATACTCAACGGTGTTTATGATGGAGATCATCATGACGAGGTAGAAGCCGTACTGACCGAAGTTTGAGAGCATATAGCCGATGACGACGACCCAGAACTTGAGCATCGTCGAGGGCAGCGCAAGCCCCGCGGCGAGCATGAGCGCGTAGCCGGTCATGGAGATGACGGTGAGAATGCCCATGAGCTTTTTGCGCCTGATATGGCGGGAGATGGCGGGGTAGAATATCATGAGAAGCGCCGTTACGGACATTCCGACGATGTTGAACAGCGAGAACAGACCGCCCTCGTAGCCGAAGTCGAAGTAAATATAGGTCGAGCCTATGCCGCCGACGATGAGACCGTTGCCGACCTGCTGGATGAGGAAAATGAGGCTTATCCAAAGAAGCTGATCGTTGCCGGTGATGGTCGTCCATATCTTTTTGAAGCTGATGGGCGGCGCGTCGGTGTAATCGCGTCTTTCGCGCACTCCGAAAACGGTGAAGCAGAGAAACAGCGGAGCTATGATGCACACGATGAGCGCGATGCGTCCGTATGCAACGGTCGTGCTGCCGCCCAGCGCCATATCGCCGACCGTGAACATCGGGATGAGCACGCTCGCAAGAGTGCCGCCGATGCCGGCAAAGAGCGTTGCGCGCGAGGCAAACTGGTTTCTCGCGTTGGGGTCTGTCGAGAGAGCGGGCACCATGCCCCAGTAGGAAATGTCATGCATCGTGTAGGTTATCGAGTACATGAAGTAGATGACGCCGAAGAACCACACAAAGCTCCATCCCTGAAGATCGGTGTTGAAGGCAAGATACACGACGACGCAGGTCGAGAGCATACCGATGACGAGCCAGGGCTTGAATTTGCCCCATTTAGTGCGGGTGCGCTCTATGATGTTGCCCATGATGGGGTCGTTGAGCGCGTCAAATATTCTCGCTGCAACGACGATGGCGGTTATCGCGCCGAACTGCGCATTCGTAAGGCTGCGCGTAAAGAGCACGAAGGTTATGATGCAGCTCGTGAACAGATAATACATCATGTCCCTGCCGACCGTGCCGAGCGGGAACATTATGAGATTTTTCTTCCTCTGCTTTAAGTCTTCCATGATAAACTCCAATCCGTACATTTAATATATACTTTATATATTCTATCAGCCGCGCAGGCGATTGGCAATATAAAAAATACCGCAATTGGTGCATCTGCACAAAACACCGCGCTTAAAACAACTAAAAACTTCGAAACTTCGTATTGCGAAAAGAGTCGATTTCGGATAGAATGAAGTTTATTCACAGAACATGAGGTGGTCAAATTGCAGCAGCTTATAGACAGAATAAAACGCGACGGCGTGGTAAAGCCCGGCGGCGTGCTCAAGGTGGACAGCTTTCTCAATCACCAGATCGACCCGAACCTGAGCTATGACATGGCGCAGGAGATACACAGACTGTTTAAGGACGAGGGCGTGAACAAGATCCTGACCATTGAGGCGTCCGGCATAGGCATGGCGGTGCTCACGGGGCTCGTGTTCAACTGCCCGGTCGTTTTCGCCAAAAAGAGCAAGACGATAAATCTCTCCGACGACGTGTACAGCACGACCGTGTATTCCTTCACGCATCAGGTCTCGAAGCAGGTGCTCGTTTCAAAGCGCTATTTAAACCCCGGCGACAGAGTGCTCATAGTCGATGACTTCCTCGCAAACGGCGCGGCTCTCGAGGGGCTGTGCGATATTGTCGAGCAGGCGGGAGCGCAGGTCGTCGGCGCTGCCATTGCGATCGAAAAGGCCTTCCAGCCCGGCGGCGAAAAGCTGCGCGCAAGAGGTCTGAGAATTGAGTCGCTGGCTCGCATACAGTCCATGAGCGATGACAGCATAGTTTTCTGCGAGGAGTAAACTTGCACAATTTCACAGCGCAAAAGATGTGAAACTTGTCTAAAACAGGGCTTGACATTTTTCGCGGCTCTTGGTATGCTTAGTGTGTTCCCTGCGTGGGAGCTAAAACAGAATATTTCGATATATAGCAAATGATATGGATTTGAAGTCTCTACCCGGACGCCGTAAATGACCGGACTATCGAAGTTTTATATAGAGGAAGAAGCGTTATGCTTCTCCCTTGACTTTGGTTTTTCGTCGGTCACTTCATTCCAGTGACCGGCGTTTTTGTTTTGTATCAAAGTCCGCAAGGGTTTTGTAATAGATTTTTTTGGAGGATAACCGAAAGATGATGAAGAAGATTACTGCTCTGCTTCTGGCACTTGCAATGGTGTTCGCACTGTGTGCCTGCGGCAACAACGATGCAAAGGACGACGACAAGAAAGACGACGCTAAGGTCAAGGTCGGATTCATATTCCTGCACGATGAGAACTCCACCTATGACCTCAACTTCATGAACGCAGCCGAGCAGGCTTGCAAGGACCTCGGCCTCGACGAGAGCCAGTACGTTTTCAAGAAGAACGTTCCCGAGGATCAGAAGTGCTACGACGCAGCCGCTGAGCTGGTCGAGGAAGGCTGCAACATCATTTTCGCCGACAGCTTCGGCCACGAGCCGTTCATAATCGAGGCAGCCAAGGAGTTCACCGACGTTCAGTTCTGCCACTCCACCGGTACCCTCGCACACACCGAAGGTCTTGCTAACTACCACAACGCATTCGCTTCCATCTACGAAGGCCGCTACCTCGCAGGTATCGCAGCCGGCCTCAAGCTCAACGAGATGATCGAAAACGGTGACATCACCGCTGACGAGGCAAAGATGGGCTATGTCGGCGCATTCACCTACGCAGAAGTCGTCTCCGGTTACACCTCTTTCTTCCTCGGCGCTCGCTCTGTCTGCCCCAGCGTTACCATGGACGTAACCTTCACCGGTTCCTGGTACGATGAGACCGCAGAGAAGGAAGCAGCCAACAAGCTCATCAAGGGCGGCTGCAAGCTCATCAGCCAGCACGCCGACTCCATGGGCGCTCCCTCCGCTTGCGAGAAGGCCGGCGTTCCCAACGTTTCCTACAACGGCAGCACCATCAGCGCTTGCCCCAACACCTTTATCGTTTCCTCCCGCATTGACTGGGCTCCCTACTACGAGTACGCGATCAAGGCACTCATGAACGGCACCGCGATCGACGCCGACTGGACCGGCAGCCTTGCAACCGGCTCCGTTGTTCTGACCGACGTTAACGAGGCAGTCGCAGCAGAGGGCACCGCAGACGCAATCGCCGCAGCAAAGGCAAAGCTCGAGGACGGCAGCCTGAAGGTATTCGACATCACCACCTTCACCGTCGAGGGCAAGCAGCTTGACAGCTACATGGCAGACGTCGACACCGATAAGGACTACACCCCCGACACCGAGGTCGTTAAGGACGGCGCATTCCTCGAGTCCACCTTCCGCTCCGCTCCTTACTTCGCCGTACAGATCGACGGCATCAACCTCCTCGATACCAACTTCGGCGGCTGATAACCCCATAATCTAAAGCTTAGTAATTGTAAAAGGAAGCTCCGCGCAAACGGAGCTTCCTTTAGCCAACTTATTCGGCTGCACAGGAAAGAGCATGAAGCGCTTCACGCTTTTTCCTGCGCTGCCACTATTACACATCGGGAGTGAAGAGATGGACAACAAAAACGCCGCCGTGAAGATGAGGAATATATCAAAATCCTTCGGCACGGTCAAAGCTAACGACAAGATATGGCTCGACATATACAGAGGCGAGATCCTGGCGCTTCTGGGCGAAAACGGCTCGGGCAAAACGACCCTTATGAATATGCTTTCGGGCATATATTTCCCCGACGAGGGCGAGATATTCATCGACGACAAGCCCGTCGTCATACGCTCCCCCAAGGATGCGCTCAACCTCGGCGTCGGCATGATCCATCAGCATTTTAAGCTCGTTGACGTGCTCACCGCGACGGAGAATATCATTCTCGGTCTCGAGGGCAAGGGCAAGCTCGACCTCAAGGCAGCGTCGAAGAAGATCCGCGAGATCTGCGACACCTACGGCTTTGACGTCGATCCCGACCAGCACATTTACGAGATGAGCGTTTCGCAGAAGCAAACGGTGGAGATCGTCAAGGTGCTCTACCGCGGCGCGGACATTCTCATTCTTGACGAGCCGACGGCGGTGCTCACCCCGCAGGAGACCGACAAGCTCTTTGCCGTTCTGCGCGGTATGCGCGATGCGGGCAAGGCGATTGTCATAATCACCCACAAGATGCACGAGGTCGAGGAGCTTTCCGACCGCGTTGCCGTTTTGCGCCACGGTCAGTTCATAGGCGATATGCCCACGAAGAACACCAATGCGCAGGAAATGACCAACATGATGGTCGGTCACCCGGTCGAGCTGAATATTGACCGCCCCGACCCTGTCGATCCCAAGCCCAGAATAGAAGTCAAAAACCTCACCGTGCGCAGCATCGACGGCATTTTGAAGCTCGACGACGTTTCCTTCACCGCAAACAGCGGCGAGATACTCGGCATCGCAGGCATCTCCGGCTGCGGTCAGAAGGAGCTTCTTGAGGCGATCGCCGGACTTCAGCCGACCGAAAGCGGCAGCATAAGCTACATAAAGGACGACGGCGAGAGAGAGGAGATACTCGGAAAGGATCCGCTTTCCATCGCAGACCTCGGCGTCGTGCTCTCCTTCGTGCCCGAGGACAGACTCGGCATGGGACTTGTCGCAAACATGGACCTGGGCGACAACATGATGCTTCGCTCGTTCAGACGCGGCAAAGGCATATTCACCGACCGCAAGAGCCCGCGCAAGCTCGCGGAAAATGTCGTTAACGAGCTCGAGGTCGTTACCCCCGGCATCAGCACCCCCGTGCGCCGTCTTTCCGGCGGCAACGTGCAGAAGGTGCTCGTCGGACGCGAGATCGCCTCGGCGCCGACGGTGCTCCTCACGGCCTACGCCGTGCGCGGACTTGATATCAACTCGTCCTACACGATCTACGATCTTATAAACCGCCAGAAAAAGAGCGGCGTCGCCGTTATTTACGTCGGCGAGGATCTTGACGTTCTGCTTGAGCTGTGCGACAGGATACTCGTCCTGTGCGGCGGTAAGGTCAGCGGAATAGTTCCCGGCTGCGGCGCGAAAAAACGCGACGTCGGCATGATGATGACGAAGCTGGGAGGCGAGAAGGCCGATGAAGAATAATAACAAAGAGCCGCTTATCCACATCGTAAAGCGCGGCGCACTGCCGTGGTACAGGGCATGGGGCATCCGTTTGCTTGCCATAGTCGTTGCACTCATAGTCTGCGCCATAGTCACCATGACCGTCACGGGCGAAAACCCCATCAGCGTCTACGCGACCATGATTGACAGCTCCTTCGGCTCGCAGCGCAAGCTGTGGATACTGCTGCAAAACACCGCTATCCTGCTGGGCGTGTCGCTCGCGGTCACTCCGGCTTTTAAAATGAAGTTTTGGAACATCGGCGGCGAGGGTCAGATACTCACCGGCTGCCTTGCGGCGGCGGCGTGCATGATCTGCCTTGCCGACAAGCTGCCCAACGGTCTGCTCATCGCGGTAAGCTGCGCTGCAAGTATCGCAGCCGGCGCCGTCTGGGGCGGAATACCCGCGTTTTTCAAGGCAAAGTGGAACACCAACGAAACGCTGTTCACCCTCATGATGAACTATGTTGCAACTCAGCTCGTCGCGTTTTTCGTCATCATTTGGGAGGTGCCCAAGGGCTCGGGTAAGGTCGGCATCATAAATCAGAGCACTCAGCTCGGCTGGCTCCCGCAGGTCGGCAGCAGCAAGTATATGCTCAATGTTATCATCATCGCGGTGCTGACCGTCGCCGTGTATGTGTATCTTAACTACTCAAAGCACGGCTATGAGCTGTCCGTCGTCGGCGAGAGCGAGCGCACCGCGCGCTATGTCGGCATCAAGGTCGAGAAGGTCATCATCCGCACGATGCTCCTGTCGGGCGCGATTTGCGGACTTGTCGGCTTCCTGCTCGTTTCCGGCACCGACCACACCCTGTCCACCACGCTCTCCGGCGGCCGCGGCTTCACGGCTGTCATGATCTCGTGGCTTGCCAAGTTTGACCCCATCATCATGATCTTCGCGAGCCTGCTGCTTGCCTTCCTCGACAAGGGCGCGGGCGCAATATCCACGAACTTCGGTCTGAACCATTCTTTCTCGGATATTCTCACCGGCATAATCCTGTTCTTCATTATCGGCTGTGAGTTCTTCATAAGCTACAAGCTCAGCTTCCGCAAGGCTGCGGGAAAGGAGGCGGCGGAAAATGTTTGATATAGTATCCTTTTTCCCGCGCGCAGTCATGCAGGGCGTGCCTCTGCTCTTCGGCGGCACCGGCGAAATAATCACCGAAAAATCCGGCAACCTCAACCTCGGTATCCCCGGCATCATGTATGTCGGCGGCATCTGCGGAGTCATCGGCGCATTTTTGTACGAGCAGTCCGCGTCGGAAATGAACACCTTCCTCACGCTCATGATACCCCTGCTCTCGTGCCTTCTCGGTTCGCTGCTGATGGGACTTCTCTACTGCTTCCTGACCGTTACGCTCAGGGCAAATCAGAACGTCACCGGTCTTGCAATGACGACCTTCGGCATCGGCATCGGCAACTTCTTCGGCGGCTCGCTCATAAAGCTGACAAACGCCGAGGTGCCGTCCATTACCCTCTCGGCAACCAGCAAGGTCTTCAGCACCTATCTGCCCTTTGCTGATAGCTGCGGCTGGTTCGGCAAGATGTTTTTGAGCTACGGCTTCCTTGCGTACCTCTCTGTCGTACTCGCTGTCGTCACTGCATATGTCATCAAAAAAACGCGCGTCGGTCTTAACCTGCGCGCCGTCGGCGAAAACCCCGCGACCGCGGACTCCGCCGGCATAAACGTCAACCGCTATAAATACATCGCCACCTGCGTGGGCAGCATGATAGCGGGTCTGGGCGGTCTGTACTACGTCATGGACTATGCCTGCGGCGTGTGGTCGAACGACGCCTTCGGCGACCGCGGCTGGCTCGCCATCGCGCTCGTTATCTTCTCCGTGTGGCGTCCCAATCTTGCGATCATCGCCTCGATACTCTTCGGCGGACTTTATATCGTCTATCTCTACATTCCCGCGGGAACGCAGCTTTACATGATGGAGTTGTACAAGATGCTTCCGTACCTTGTCACCATCATCGTCCTTGTCGTCGTTTCCATGCGCAAAAACCGCCAGAACGAGCCCCCCGCATCTCTCGGTCTTGCATATTTCCGAGAGGAACGGTAGAAAATACAGTGCTTTTAAGCCCCGTGGGTAACCACGGGGCTTTTGTTAATCTGCGTTGCTTGCGCTCCCGGGCGGTTAGATGGTATATTAAAGCCGCAAGGAGGTAGAAATCATGTTCTCTGACAATTTAAAAACGCTGCGAAAGCAGAAGGGATATACTCAGGAGGAGCTTGCCGTGCGGCTGAACGTCGTAAGGCAGACCGTTTCCAAGTGGGAGAAGGGGCTGTCCGTGCCGGACGCGGAGCTGCTGCTGCGCCTGGCGGAGATACTTGAGGTGCCCGTGAGCACGCTCCTCGGCGCCGCGATACCCGACGATAAAAAGCCCGACGACATCGCCGAGCAGCTTGCGCGGATAAACGAGCAGCTTGCGATGAAAAACCGCCGCAGCCGCCTCATATGGCGCATAGTTGCCTATGTGCTCATTGCGATCGTCGTAATAAATCTGCTGCTCGTCGCGTTGGGCGTCATCGCATTTACGCATTTTGAAGCTGACGATAACGAAAAAACGCAGGAAACAAACTGCGTTGAGGTAATTCCCCAAAAATAGAAACAGCCCCCAAGGAAGGAAATTAAACCTTCTTCGGGGGCTTTCTGTGCGCTCTTATTTAAGATACGGAAGCCCTGTCTGCGGGCGGGGGTAAAACAGGACCTTGGGGCAGTCCTTCCCGGTGAGCTCCATTGCGCGCTCAAGCGCCTTCTGAGGATCGCGCACAGGCTCCATGAGCATCGTTCGCGCCTCAATATCCGAAACATTCGGGCAGCTGAGCACGACCTTTGCGCCCTTGCGGTAGATCTTCGCAAGCAACAGAACGTGATCCATTTGGATCTCGTAGTGCTCCGTCGTCCAGCGTTCTATTTCCGCGAGCGTCTTACCCGAGCCGAAGGCGCGCAGCATATCGGGCGAATTGACGCCCTCGTCGCAGCCGCATGTGAGCAGCGTCACTGTGTCGCTGTCAAGTATCTCCGTCATGCCGATGAGAGCCTTTGCCGACTGATAAAAGTCAATGTCAAGCGGGCGGCCGGGGCAGGTGACGATAACGTCGGGCTTATCTATTCCGACGCCGAGGTAATCGCGGACATATTTCACAGCCGTGCTGTGGCACTCGACAAGGCTGCCGGTGAAAACGGCGGCAATTTTCATTTCGTTGTTGAGAATGCAGTTAACGCCGAAGTCGATGCCGAAAAGCTCGGCGGCCTCGATCATGTCGTCGCTGACGGGGTTGCCGTCGAGCTTGCCGATCGCGGCGGCGGGGTCGAGAATACGCTCGGGGCGATGGTTTATGCGTATCGTTTCCTCGGAGGCTATGCCGGGCAGAACAGACTTGCGCCCGCCGGAGAAGCCCGCAAACTCATGCGGCTCGACCTTGCCGATCTGAACGTGTATATCGCAGTTATATGCAAGGCGGTTGACCGTGACGGGAGTGCCGTTGGAGCTGTCGCCGAGGTAAATGAGGTTATCCTTGTCAAACGGCGTATGATTTACGCACTTGACTTTTCCGTAAAGCTCGCCGAGGGCGCACTCCATCTCCGCCTCCGTTGCGGGACGGTGAACGCCGATTGCAACGAAAAACGTAATGTTTTGAAGCTCAATGCCGCCTTTTATAAGCTCCTCGACGGCGACCTTGGCCATGGGAGCGGTGGGAATACCGCGTGTTGCGTCCGATATTAAAATACAGGCCGTTTTTCCGCCCTTTTCGCGTGCAATATCGCTAAGGCGCTTGCCCGATACGGGCTGTGCGAAGGCCTTTTCAACGGCGTCGAGCCCGTCTATCGCAGGAAGCTGGCGCGTTTGCACAAGCCCTGCGCAGTTAGCCTCGGGAAGAGTCATCTCGATGCCGAGCATCGTGTCCTTATAGGTGCAAAGACCGTTTTTGGTTTCCAATGTGTACATTGCTTTCCTCCAAAGAGAAAACCGGAGAGGCAGGTGCCCCTCCGGTCGTGAATTGTTTTGCCGTCAAAGCTCAACGTCTTTGCCGCCGGTGAGATCCTCCTCGGGCTTCTCGATGCAGGCGTGGTTACCCTTGCCGGTGAAATCAACGATAAAGTTGCGCAGCTCAAAGAGCGTTACCGGTACGAACGAAACGGGTATTGCCGCATAAGCCCATGCATAGGGGATCCTGAGTGCAGGCGTCAGACGGAATCCGGCCTTCATGCAGTACTGTATGCCGATAAATACCATGAGAACGCAGATGCAAACGATGATAAACTGCGTGAGCTTGGTCAGAACATTCTGAACCGTTTTCGGCATATGCTCCTTGAAGACAACGATCGCAACGTGCTCACGGCGTGCTGCAAGCACGGCCACACTCATCATACCGAACCACACGAGCATTATCTTCAGCAGCTCTTCCGACCATGTCAGGGAGTTATTGATTACATAGCGGAATATGATGTGAGCCATGAGGATAACGACCATTGCCGTCAGCACGAGGATGAGCAGCGC
>CEBV01049671.1_pt1 | contig 15853 bp, 12 predicted proteins | sample 554741 | NCBI WGS metagenome assembly CEBV01 (sample SAMEA3182070, study PRJEB8094) | gut metagenome | biome: human; feature: gut; material: Stool; isolation source: human stools | place: Canada | collected 2011-11-22 | reverse complement strand
ATGGAGGACAACACGGTTTTCCTTCTCTTTACCGCCATGCTGAAGAATTTTTACCAGTACTTGCTGGCCAAGGTCAGCGAAATTTTCCCCGGTGTAGACATGAAAAGTCGCCTGAAGCGCTTTGTCTTCGCCTTCATTGTTGTCCCGGCGAAATGGGTCCGTGTCGCCAGACAATGGACTCTGAACATCTACACGAAGGACAGATGGTTGCACTACCGGACCATATTCAAAGTCAGTTACGGATGATCCAAACGTTTTGGAGGGGCTGTCGTTTGTAACCACCGATGGGGGTAAGGGGGTATTATACTCGCATATCAGCCAACACATGGTAAAAAGTCAGTCCAAACTAGAAAAATCGCATTCTTGGCGGTTTGGGCCGCAACGCTCTGAGACTTTAGTAGGGTTGCGGATTTGAGGTATAATAGGAAAGGGTGGCAACCCTGGTGGTGCTCTTGTGGCCCGCCGGACATTGTAATAACTTGTAACTCTGAGGGTTTGCTATGCTACACTTTGGTGACGGTGGTGGCCCGCCCTTTCGGGTTGCGTAAAAAAATGAAGAATTATGGAGGTGATAACAACTATGAAAAATCCTGGCAATCTGGGCTTTCTGGTACTTTCGAGGCGACTGCTTACCCAGATGTTTGCCGAAATGTACGGAAAGTGGCATTCCGACTCGCAGGCGTATGTGTATCTGCTCATGGCGGCGTGCTTTACCGATCAGGGTGATACCCCTGGATGCCTGAAACGGGGCGAGCTGTTTTTCTCAGGAAGGGAGCTGAGTCTGCGCTTCGCCTGGAGCCGGAGGCATGTGAACCACTTTATCGGAGAGCTGGAGCAGAACGGTGTGGTGGAGGTGATGAAGGTGCAGAACTGTTCGAAGCTGCGTCTGCTGCACTACGATACGCTGTGCCGCATGCGGGTGAAAAACGGTGCGGACGGAAGGCGCAGGAGCGCGGGCGACGAGATGTTCGAGGTGTTCTGGGAACAGTATCACGACATGACGCAGCAGCCTGCCCTCGACATCGAGGCGGCGCGCAAGGCGTGGGGGAAACTGACGCTGGCCGAGCGAGAGGAGGCGGTGGGAAACATCGAGATGTATCTCTGCATGCTGCCGTCTATCGACCGGGCTCGTACGGCGCTGAAGTATTTGCAGATGAAGAGTTTTGTACTCAATTGATTATATTTTTATCTGTGTTGTCTGATGAAACTTTTTAAATTGTCAATCATTGCTGTCCGATAAAACTTTTCAAACCCTCAGTAACTTGTTGATATATAAAAATCAAGCAATAATTTTAACAGGAGGGATTATCCGTAAAGGCAATCGGATTTTCAGTAATGTAAAAAGCTGTATCGGACAGCAGTCATATTTTTAGGATTATGGGGATGGTTTATGCGGAAGAAATAGAAGGGGCGGTACTGGGGGCGTGCCTGCTGGAGCGTTCGGCTCAGGCGGTGGTGCTGAAAAGTCTGCGTGCCGAGATGTTTTACCTGACGGCGCACCGGGTGGTGTTCGAGGCGATAAACGCGCTGTATGCACGGGGAGCGGCGGTGGATATGCTGACGGTGACCGAGGAGCTGCGTGCTCTGGGACGGCTGGACGATGCGGGCGGTCCGTTTGCCGTGGCGAAACTGGCGGCGGGGGTGGCTACGTCGGCTCACCTGGAGTATCATTGCGGCATCCTGTTTCAGTATTACCTGCGGCGGAAGCTGGTGGAGGCGCTGACACGGGAGCTGGCGGCGGCAAACGATATGACGTGTGATGTGTATGATGTGCTGATTGATACGCAGCGGGAACTGGGGGCGCTGCTCGAGGATTCGCCGCTGGAGAATCACTTGCACCCCATGCCGGAGGTGATGGATGATACGGTGGCGCTGGTGGACCGCCGGCAGGAACTGGCTGTGAACGGGCTGACGGGTGTGCCTACGGGCTTGCAGCGGCTGAACGAGATGACAGGGGGATGGCAGCCGGGCAACCTGATTTTTACGGCGGCGCGTCCGGCCGACGGAAAGACGGCACTCGACCTGTTCTTTGCGCGTCAGGCGGCGATGGCGGGTGTGCCGGTGGTGTTCTTCACGCTGGAGATGACGGCTTCGGAACTGGGCGAGCGTATGGTACTGGCGGAGAGTTCGGCCGATCCGTTGCGTATCCGTCAGGGCAGGCTCTCGCCGGAGGAGGTGGAGGATGTGCACCGTACGGCGGAACGGATGAGCGCGCTGCCGGTACATGTCGACGATACGCCGTACATCAACGTCGACCAGTTGTGTGTCATCGCCAAGTCGCTGCGGGCAAAGGGGCTGCTGGGCTTGCTTATCGTCGACTATCTGCAACTGCTTGCCACGGTGAATCCGGGGCGTACGCGTGAACAGGAGGTGGCGGAGTGCAGCCGCAAGCTGAAGGGGCTGGCGCGCTCGCTGGGGTGTCCGGTCATCGTGTCGAGCCAGCTCAACCGTCAGGCGGAAGACCGGGCGGGGAGTCCGGAGCTGCGTCACCTGCGCGAGAGCGGGGCCATCGAGCAGGATGCCGATCTGGTGATTCTGCTGCACCGTCCGGAGCGTTATCACATCCGGGTGGATCCCGATACGGGGTGGTCTACGCGGGGCATGGGCATCGCCACGGTAGCCAAGCACCGCAACGGGGCGACGGGAAAGGTATATTACGGGTATAATCCCAGCATGACGAAAATCGGCGAGTTCGCGGGTACGCCTGTGACTGCGCCGGCAAACAATTTAAAGCGTAAGAATGATGAAAGAAAGAGCAGTGACTTATTCGGTGGTTCCGCGGGTTGATCCGCGTGATATCTCGGCAGAGATGACGTATTATGCCCGTGCACAGGCGCGGGGAGAGGTGACGCTGGGCGACATGGCACGCCGTATTCAGCGGCGGTGTACGGTGACACGTGCCGATACGCTGGCGGTGCTTGTAGCGCTGGAAGAGGAGGTCTGCCGCGGGCTGTGCAACGGCGAGATTGTCCGTCTGGGTGAGCTGGGTTCGCTTCAGGTGGGAGTGAAAAGCGAGGGAGTGCGGCTGGAGGCTGACTTCCACGAATCGATGATAAACAAGATATGGGTGCGTTTCCGTCCGGGCATGGTGCTGAAAGGGATGCTGGACGGGGCGGCTTTCGAACGGGTTTCGCCGCGCAAGGAAGCCGGACGTGCCGGAAAGGGGATGCGGTATGAAAGAAAATGAACACGGCGACGGGGAATTCCGTCTGCGTATCTACGGCAAGTCGGAGCTGGCTTGTCTGTATTTTCCCGACCGTTCGCCGGAAACGGCACGGCGCAATCTGTACCGGTGGATGTACCGCTGTCCGTCCATCCGCGAGGGGCTGGCGGCACTGGGCCACGACAAGCACCGCAAGTTTTTCCTCAAGCCGGAGGTGGAGGTGATCGTGCGGGGGCTGGGGGAGCCGTAAGATAAAGAAACTATGATATATACTTGCACGGGGTGTGAACCTCACGTTTGCGGTATCGCGGCGTGGTTCACACCCCGTTTTTTGATTTTATATTCCAGGCACTATTTTTTCTGTAATTTCATGGCCTGTTCCTGTCCCGCGGCTATTGCTGCGCGCTGTTTCTTTAAAAAGAAACCCGCCATTGACGTGAATTTGTCAATGGCGGGCAAGTGGATATATATAATGTATGATATAGCCGATTGTCATTATCTCTTTCCTGAGCCGTCGCAATCGGAGCATTTACCTGAACCATGGCAGTAACTGCATTTTCCACGTCCGTTACAAGCTGTACAGACAATGTTCTGACCAAGATTACGTACAATGCCGCTACCGTTACAATAACCGCATTTACCAGAACCATGGCAATAGTATTTGTCTGCGGTTCCACTCATTGACGAACATTTTCCTGAACCGTGGCAACGTTTACACATCGAGCTTCCTGTAGAACTTCCGGAAGAAGATCCGCTGTAGGAAGATCCATTTTCCTGATATGTGCCGTATGTTCCTGCTGCCTGGCTATTACTCATCGTTCCTAATGTCTCGCCTACGGTACCGAGTATGTTTCCGATGGTGCTCCATCGCTTACTTCTGCGCTGGGCTTTTACACTCTTAAGGTTCTGCTTTGCCATGTCGTAGGTAGGACAGGCTTGCAGTGCATACTCATAGCATGCTTTGGCATTGTTCAGGTCACCCAGACTTTCGTAGAGTACTCCGAGGTTGTTCAAAGCCGGAGCCTTGTAACCATAACTGTTGTATGGATCGGCCTTAATGACTTGCATATACCTGTCGTACTTGGTCTGTGCCTCTGTGTCGGGAGTGTTGTAAGCTAAGTCGGTGTTTGTGTATGTTTTTTTATATGGCAATATAAGATACGTATATGTTACATCACGGTCGGATTCGGTATTCTCGTCATGTTATGTCACGTTTAATGCTGTAATTAGTGGATTATTTCGTATTTTTGTTGCTAAATAGTTATTCTATGAAACCGAATCGGAAGAAACCCGTACTGGTTGGAAATGATTTGTTTCAAAGGTACTTGTCAACTTAGGATAGTAAGAAGTTTTAGTGCGACAAATGCTTGTTGTTGTAATGTTGCAGCAGGTAGAATGGAAAAAACTCAAATTCTTTCTGTTGAGATGAAATATCTGATTGTTGATAAAATTTAAGAATATAAAGATGTTAGAAACGGTTATTGAAAATACGGAGAAATTTATAGCTTCGGTTCCTAAAACCAAGCGTAAGAAATATGGTCAGTTCTTTACAAACGGGACTACAGCTTCTTATATGGCTTCGCTTTTCTGTTTCGATCTTTCAAAGCCTGAAATTCGCCTGTTGGACGCAGGTGCTGGAACAGGCATCTTGTCGGCGGCGGTTGTTGACAAGTTGGTGGAGTCTGACTATGAGGGTAGGATTCATCTTACTTGTTATGAAACGGATGAGAATGTCTTACCTCTTTTGGAGGCTAATCTTGAGTTTCTTCATTCTGAGTATGGAGTTGAATATTCTATAGTCAGGGATAATTATATTACTTCGCAGAATTTTGAAGGGGATACATTATTCTCTGTTCAGGATAATGTATATGATTATATCATAGGAAATCCTCCTTATCTTAAAATACCGAAAGATGCGGACGAAGCCAGAGTGATGCCAAGTATATGTTATGGCGCTCCTAATCTTTATTTTCTTTTCTGGGCTATGGGTATACATAACCTTAAGGAAGGACACGAACTGGTATATATTGTGCCCCGTTCCTGGACCTCCGGAGCTTATTTCAAGAAATTCAGGGAATATTTTTTCAAAAACTGTGTTATTACCGATATGCACTTGTTCGAAAGCCGTGACAAGGTTTTTGAGGGTGAATCGGTATTGCAGGAGACAGTAATCGTAAAAGTTAAGAAGACTACGGCTACACCGGAGTATATCAATATAACCTCTTCTTCTACTTCTCAATTTACTGATTTGAAGACTTTCCGTGCTCCTTATGCTACCGTGGTGGCGCGAAACCAGTTTGTATATCTGGTTACAAACGAAGCTGACGCTGCCGTACTTTCTCTCATTAACCGCTTCGACAAGACTCTTCCCGACATGAATCTGCGTATGCAAACAGGTGTAATTGTTGATTTCAGAACAAGGGAAGTGCTTCGTGATCATCTGGAAGATGGTTCGTATCCCCTTTTGTATTCACAGCATATCAGAAACGGACGGGTAGTATGGCCGTTGGGTAAAGAAGGGGAAGTTATAAAAACAGACCGGAAGGCTTTTCTGCAGGAGAACAGTGATTTTCTTATGGTTAAGCGTTTCACCTCAAAAGAAGAGGACAGGAGACTGCAGTGTGGTATATATCTTAAACAAAGATTTTCGCAATTTCCGTATATTAGTACACAGAATAAAATAAACTTTATAAAATGCGATTCTCCTTGTATTACTTATGGTCTGTACGTGTTACTTAATTCCAGTTTTTATGATAAATACTATCGAATACTGAATGGGTCTACGCAGGTAAATTCTACTGAAATCAATCAAATGCCGGTTCCCGATAGATTGATTATAGAAAGTATGGGACGGGAGTTGATGCATAAAGAACTGTCTGTTACAAATTGTAATGAAATTTTTAATAAATGGATAAATTAGAAACTGCTAAGAGTTTGCTGGGCAGAATCAATATGCCTTTGCGACAGCAGAGTACGCTCTGTTGTCTTACCCTTCTTGCTATGGCTCATCTTAAAGAAGATACGCCTTGGGCCGAGGCTACAAATGAATGGATCAGAATACATGACATAATCTCGTTTATTGCGGAATATTATGGCGTAAAGTATGCCGAAAATTCAAGAGAGACTTTTCGTAAGCAGGTCATTCATCCTTTCAAGACTGCCGCATTGATCGAAGATAACGGCCTGTCGACCAATAGTCCTAATTTTCGGTATCGCATAACCTCTGAGTTCTTAACTGTTATCTGTTCTGTGAAAGATAATTGTGATTCGGACAAGGAGAGTGACGCTCTTATACAGTTCTTGCGTATGCACGATACATTGTCTGATATATATGCCTCCAAGAAGAAAATGCAAAAGATGCCTGTCAGAATCAATAACAAGGATTTTACATTTAGTCCGGGCAAGCACAATCAGTTGCAGAAAGCCATATTGGAAGAGTTTGCGCCACGCTTTGCTCCTCATTCTGAATGTTTGTATGTGGGGGATACCATTAAAAAGGATATGATAAAGGATGTTGAAAGGCTTTCTTCTCTCGGCTTTGAGATAACATTACATGATAAGATGCCTGATGTGGTTTTGTATAGGGAAGATAAGAATTGGATATACTTTATTGAAGCTGTTACATCTGTAGGTCCGATGGATCCTAAAAGAATATTGGAGATTGAGTCTATGACAAGTAACGTGACTGCTGGCCGTATATATGTTACAGCCTTTCTTGACTTTGGTACTTTTAAAAAATTCTCCGGACGACTTGCTTGGGAAACGGAAGTCTGGATAGCTGATATGCCGGATCATATGATTCATCTTAACGGTGATAGATTCCTTGGTCCCCGCTGATTTATTTCGAATGTTTCTCACCGTCACGGAGGGGCGCTGGTATAAGGCTGTATCATATTCTGTTCTGACTCTATCGTAATATAAAGAAATCATTGTATCTGACTGACACGGGGTGTGAACCTCACGTTTGCGGTATCGCGGCGTGGTTCACACCCCGTTTTTTTGTGTGTATGCTGCATCGGAAACTTAACCGTTTTGAAACAGGATTGCCACATGCGCGTTTCTGTTTTGAAATACGCTGCCTTTAATTTTGCGCAATGAAAATTAAGGAATTTTAATTGCTTGAAAAACGCTGGTTGTCATGTAGATAGCTGGTAATGAAAAGGTAAGGAACAGGTTGGGAAAATTTACAATTTAAAAATAAAATGAAAAAATTTGCAGCGTATTTACTTTGGTTTTTGCTGATTGCTGTCTTGCCGTTGATGGCGTGCAGCAACGATGGAATGACGGAAGCTGTAGCGGACAGCTTTGATGTACAGTTTGAATGCCCTTCGCTGATAGAAGTGGCCAAGGGAGGGGAATATACGTTCCAGGTGACCGGGAGTAACAAGCCGGCGGAATCGGATGTGATTATTCTGGAATCGACAGGGGGAATCTCGTATACGTGTGTGCTGGTGAGTGTTTCGGAAAACAGTTTTACCATAAAGCTTGCCGACGGATGCGAAAGCGGTACGTACCGGGTGTTCATCAAGCGTGGTGGCCGCAAGAAACAGATTGGTACTACCTATATTAATATTGTAGAGGGAATTGATTTCACGCCGGATGCCGGAACGACGGTGTACGGGGTGGTATCGACAGCCGACGGTCCGGTGCAGGGTGTTGTGGTATCGGACGGTGTAGAGGTGAGCGTGACCGACGAACGGGGTATCTACCAGCTTCAGTCGGAAAAGAAATGGGGGTATGTGTTTATCTCCGTTCCTTCGGGATATGAAGTTCCTGCCGAGGGAGTCTTGCCTCAGTTCTACAAGATGATGAAGGGGGACGCCGCTACAACGGAGCGGGTGGATTTCTCGCTGACTGAGGTGGAAGGACAGGATAGCTATAAGGTGTTTATGCTGGGCGATATGCATCTGGCCAACCGCACGGGCGACCTGGGACAGTTTATGGACTTTACCGAGGATCTGAACAGCTACCGTGCCTTGCATCAGCACGAAAAGATGTATGCCATTACGCTGGGCGACATGACCTGGGACCTGTACTGGTATTCGAACAGTTATGCGCTGCCTGAGTACCTGAATACCATCAACAATCAGGTGAAGGGACTTCAGATTTTCCATACTATCGGAAATCATGACTATGACTACAAGGCTATGAGCGACGAGGAGGCGGGAAGCCGTTTCATGGATTATATCGCTCCGACATATTATTCGTTCAACATCGGAAAGGTGCACTACGTGGTGCTGGATGACATCGATTGCAGCAACTACGACGGCACTACCTCACGCGACTACGAGAAGCGTGTGTCGGCCGAACAGCTGAGCTGGCTGTCGAAGGATCTGGCATATGTCGACAAGTCGACACCGCTGGTAGTGGTGATGCACGCACAGCTGTTCTACCCGTCGCAGACGGAAGGTTTCAAGATAGACCATGATGTGCTGAACACTACGCAGCTGCTGGACGTGCTGGACGGCTACAAGGTGCATTTCGTGACCGGACATACGCACCTGAGTTTCAACGTGACTCCGGAGGATGACGTAACGGGCGGACGCGAGGTGTACGAACATAACGCGGGTGCGATATGCGCTTCGTGGTGGTGGTCGGGCTACCTTACTCCGGGTGTGCACATCAGTCCCGACGGAACACCGGGCGGATACTCGGTATGGGATGTGAACGGAACGGACATCGAATGGATATACAAGGCTACGGGATGGACGGAGGATTACCAGTTCCGCAGCTACGACCTGAACAATGTGCATTTCTCGATGGCGGATGTGCCGCAGATGCCGGCCAGTGTACCGGCTTCGGTCAAGGCGAAATTCCAGCGCTATGTGGATGCTTATCCGGTGAACAAAGACAACGAGGTGCTGATAAACATCTGGAACTGGAATCCGCGCTGGACGCTGACGGTGACCGACGAGAAGGGCAACAAGCTTACTCCTGAGGAGGTATGGGCTTACGATCCGCTGCATGTGGCAGCGCTGAGCGTGAAGCGTTTCAACTCGTCGACACTGAGCTCTACACCGAGCTTCATTACCGAAAACTTTACGCATTTCTTCAAGGTGAAGGCGGCGGATGCCGACGTGGATCTGACCATCACCGTGCGCGATGAGTTCGGACACGAATGGACCGAGCAGATGCAACGTCCGAAGGCGTTCTCGACGGATGCTTACAAGATTCCATAACATTTTCTTATTGAAACTATATACTATTTATCAAACTGAAAACTATGAAGAAATTTTATCTGGTTCTTGCCTTGAGCGGAATCATGCAGATGGGATTCGGACAGGCGGTCGACAAGAGTGTGGATATACCTGATCTGGACAATTATCAGACTCTGAAATGTGATTTTCATATGCATACCGTGTTCTCCGACGGACTGGTATGGCCGACGGTGAGAGTGGACGAGGCGTATGCTGAGGGGTTGGATGCCATTGCCATTACGGAACATCTCGAATACAGACCACACAAGGCGGACATTCAGGCGGACCACAACCGTTCGTACGAGATCATGAAGAAGTATGCCAAAGATAAGGGCGTGATTGTAATCAAGGGTAGTGAGATAACCCGCTCCATGGCGCCGGGACATCATAACGCCATCTTTATTTCGGACAGCAATCCGCTGGACACAAAAGAATATAAGGATGCTTTCCGTGCTGCCAAGTCGCAGGGGGCGTTCATCTTCTGGAATCATCCGGGATGGGACTCACAGCAGCCGGAAGAAACCAAATGGTGGGACGAACATACATACTTGTATGAAAACGGATGTATGCAGGGAATAGAGGTAGCCAACGGTGACTTTTATTATCCTGAGGCATTGCAGTGGTGTCTGGACAAGAAGCTGACCATGCTGGGTACATCGGACATTCATCAGCCGATACAGACTGATATCGACTTCGACAAGGGTGAACACCGCACCATGACGCTGGTATTTGCCAAAGAACGCACGGCGGAAGGTATCCGTGAGGCGCTCGAAAACCGTAGAACGGCTGTCTTCTTCAAGAATCAGATTATCGGTGAGGAACAGTGGCTGAGAGAGCTGTTCGGCAAGGCGGTAACCATCGAAAAGATAGACAAGAACGAGAAGCGCGTGCAGTTTGTGGTTTATAACAACTCGGACCTGACATTCTCGCTGAAGAAGGGAGAGCATGACGCAAACCTGATATACTTCAGAGAATATACCATCGAACCAAAATCGAAACATACCATCACGGTGAAACTGAACGGTGGGGTTACATCGGGCAAGGTAAATTTTGAAGTGACCAACATGGTGGTAAAACCGGGAAAAAGTCTTGACTATCAGTTCAGTTTTTAATTGACACGTTTACTATTCCAAAACAAAATATTTATTTATGAAAGTTTTCAATTCGTATGTTTTTTTGCTGTTGCTGTTGCTGACGGGCAGTGTCTCTACGCTGTCGGCGCAGAACAGAACAGTATCGGGTAAGGTACTGGATGCCTTGCAGGAACCGCTTATCGGGGTGTCTATCGTCATCGATGGGACTACTCAGGGAAGCATTACTGATGTAGACGGAGCCTTCGAGCTTCAGATACCGGCCGGCGGGGCTACTCTGAACTTCTCTTACGTGGGTTATCTTACCGAAAAGGTAAAGGTGAAACCGGGACAGAAAAATATTGTGGTATATATGCAGGAAGATGCCATCATGCTGGATGAGGCGGTGGTTATCGGTTACGGTACGCAGAAGAAGGTGAATCTGACGGGAGCCGTGGCTACGGTGGGCAGCGAGAAGCTGGAAAACCGTGCGACTCAGTCGCTGGCAAACATGCTGCAAGGTTCGGTAGCCGGTCTGAATGTCACTACCTCGTCGGGTGTGCCGGGCAGCTCGCCCAGCATCAACGTGCGTGGTACGACTTCTATCAACAGTGCCGATCCGCTGGTGCTGATAGACGGTGCGGTGGGTGAACTGGACCGTGTGAACCCGAACGACGTGGAGTCTATTTCGGTCATCAAGGATGCGTCGGCTGCGGCAGTATACGGTGCGCGTGCGGCATTCGGTGTGATTCTGATCACAACCAAGTCGGGCTCGGCACAGGACGGAAAGGCTACCGTGCGTTACAGTGGCCGTCTGGGATGGCAGGCTCCTACCACGACTACCGATTACGAAACAACCGGTTACTGGTCGGTATATACGGTAAACACCTTCTGGCGTGCGAAGAACGGTACGAACTACGTGGACTATACCGACTACGACATGCAGCAGCTGCTGGCTCGTGTGAACGACAAGACGGAGAATCCCGACCGCCCGTGGGTAGTGGAAGATACAAGAAACGGTCGCCGTCAGTGGGTGTACTACGGCAACTACGACTGGTGGCACATGATGTACAACGACCGTCGTCCTACCCAGCAGCACAGCATCTCGCTGAGCGGGGGTACGAAGGATGTGAAATACCTGGTGAGCGGGGCATACGATTACCAGAAAGGTATCCTGAACATGAATCCGGATATCTACCGCAAGTATAATCTGCGTTCGAAGATTGACTTTACCATCAACCGCTATGCTACGCTGAGCAACAATACTTCGTTCTATGGCTCGCAGTATACTTTTCAGGGTAACGGAAGCATCGACGATACCATCGGTTACAGCGGACGTCACGCGCTGGCATGCTTCCCGATGAAGAACCCCGACGGCTCATGGCTGTACGGTACGCCTTACCTGAACTATAAGGTGGGCAACGGACGTCATATCATGCTGGGTGAGGGATCGCACCGCAATGTGAACCGCACGAACGACTTCTCGAATACTACACGACTGGTCATCACACCGATCAAACAGCTGAGTCTGACGGGTGACTTTACCTACCGTCTGTACCAGACACGCAATACACACCGTTCGAACAACCTGTTCTACCGCGAATATCCGGACGGACCGCTGCTGTCGTATGCTACCGGAGCCGGTCTGAACAAGCTGAGTGAATCGGTTAACACACGCAACTATTATTCGGCAAACGTTTTTGCCAACTACGAAGATACATTCGGCGAAGCACATCACGTGACTGGAGTGGTTGGTTTCAACTACGAACGCATGTATCTGAAGAATGTTTCGGCTGCGGGACAGAACCTGACTTCTACTTCGCTGGACGACCTCGACCTGGTGGGACAGAATGCCGAGGGTGAAGTGCTGACCGAAGTGGGCGGCGGACAGAGTGAATATGCGCTGGCTGGTTTCTTCGGCCGTGTGAACTACGACTACAAGGGACGCTATCTGTTTGAGGCGAGCGGACGTTACGACGGTACATCGCGTTTTGCTGCCGGAAGCCGCTGGGGATTCTTCCCTTCGGGTTCGGTGGGATGGCGTATCTCGGAAGAACCGTTCTTCAAGCCGCTGAGCGGATATGTAGACAACCTGAAGCTGCGTGCTTCGTTCGGTAGCCTGGGTAACCAGAATGTTTCTTCTTACTATACATACATGCGTCTGATTTCGGTAAGCGACTTTGCCGGCTTCACGTTCGGCGAGGGCAGCTCGATGGCGAAATATGCTACACTGGGTGCGCCGGTGGCATCGGACCTGACCTGGGAAACTTCGGAACAGTGGGACTTCGGCTTCGACCTGACCATGCTGAAGAACCGCCTGAACATTACCGTAGACGGATATGTGCGCAACACACTGAACATGCTGACCGACGGTGTAGAACTGCCGGCTGTATATGGAGCCAGTGTACCGGATATGAATACAGCCGACTTGCAGACAAAGGGATACGAAGTGACAATGTCGTGGAGAGACCAGTTCGAACTGGCCGGACGTCCGCTGGAATACAGTCTGGGATTCAACGTGAGCAACTACAAAAGCTACATTACCAAGTATGACAATAAAGACAAGACATTTGCCAAGGATTACTACGAAGGCATGCGCATCGGAGAAATCTGGGGATTTGTGACCGACGGTCTGTTTGCTACCGACGAGGAGGCACAGGCGTATGCCAAGGAGGTAGACCTGAGTTACATGGTAGACGGACTGACCGGAGGCTGGAAGGCCGGCGACGTGAAGTTTGTCGACCTCGACGGTGACGGTATGGTGGATATAGGCAGCAACAATGTAGCCGATCCGGGCGACCGCAAGGTATTGGGTAACTCACTGCCCAGCCTGTCGTATGGTATCAATGCCAGTGTACGCTGGTGCGGATTCGATGTATCGGTGTTCTTCCAGGGAACAGGTAACCACTACTGGTATCCTCACGGACACATGATGTCGTTCTGGGGTCCGTTCTCGTATCCTTACCAGACCTTCCTGCAGAAGGATTTCATGGACAAGGTGTGGGCCGAAGACAATACGGATGCTTACTTCCCGCGTCCGATGGCATACTCGTCGACTTCCGGTCCGCTGAGCAAGGTGAACGACCGCTATTTGCAGAACATCCGCTACATGCGTCTGAAGAACCTGACCGTAGGATATACCATTCCGGTGAACCTGACAAAGAAAATCGGTATCGATCAGGCACGTTTCTACTTCTCGGGCGAGAACCTCTGCTACTGGTCGCCGCTGAAGAAGATTACCAAATACGTGGATCCGGAAGGAGCCATCAGCCGCAGCAACGATACGTACAACGAAAGTTTCTATCCGTGGCAGAAGACGCTGCTGTTTGGTGTAGACATCACTTTCTAAACGAAAATTCATTGAATAAAACAACCAAGAACAGATTCGTATGAAAAAATATATATTTACAGCACTGGTACTGACAATGGGGTTGACTTCGTGTGACGGTTTGCTCGACCTGACTCCTAAAAGCGAGATATCGCAGAATGACTATTTCAAGACAGAGAGCGACTTGCAGCTTTTCAGTAACTCGTTTTACAACAACCTGCTGGACAAGAGCCCTTTCGACGACCAGAGTGACCTGTACGTGCAGCAGAATCTTTCCGACGAGATGCTGGGCGGAAACAACCGTACCGTGCCTGCTTCGGGCGGGGGATGGACATGGACCGACCTGCGCAAGATGAATACCCTGCTGGCGTATGTACATCAGTGCAGCGACGAAAATGCGGTAGTAAAATATACGGCACTGACCCGCTTTTTCCGTGCGTTCTTCTATTTCGAGAAAGTCAAACGCTTCGGCGATGTGCCCTGGTACGACGTGGAACTGGGTTCTGCCGACGAGGCACTGTACAAGCCGCGTGACTCACGTGAGCTGGTGATGACCAAGATGATAGAGGATATCGACTATGCCATCGATAATCTTCCTACACGCGAGGAAGAGTCGAGCAGTCCGTTCCGTGTGAACCGCTGGGCGGCACTGGCGCTGAAGGCACAGTTCTGTCTGTACGAAGGTACGTACCGCAAGTATCACGACCTGAAGCTGGAAGGCAACGATTATACGTATTACCTGGATCTGGCTGCCAAAGCTGCCGGTGAGATTATCAATGATGGTCCGTACAAGCTGTATTCTACCGGACATCCGGAATCGGACTACCTGAATCTCTTTGCTGCCGAGGATGCGAATCCGGATGAATATATCCTGGCCATCAAGTTCGACTATAGTCTGGCTATCCATCACAATGCCAACGGACATACGCTGGTTCCTACTCAGGGACGTCCGGGACTGACACGCAAGATGGTGAATATGTATCTGATGAAGGACGGAAGCCGCTTTACCGACCAGCCGGGATGGCAGGAAATGAGCTTCTTGGAGGAAACAAAGGACCGCGACCCGCGTCTGGCTCAGAGCATCCGTACACCGGGATATACCCGTATCGGGGAAACAACGGTGCTTCCTCCCGACCTTTCGGTTACTGTGACTGGCTACCAGCCGATCAAGTTCGTGCAGGAACCGACTGCTTCGGGCGGACAGGTAGACCGCAACGACCGCAATACGAACGACTTGCCTGTGTACCGTTATGCCGAAGTGCTGCTGAACTATGCCGAGGCAAAGGCGGAACTGGGTACGCTGACTCAGGAGGATCTGGACATCTCTGTGAACCTGTTGCGTGACCGTGTAGGTATGAACGACGCGCACCTGAACATGGCTGCTGCCAATGCCAATCCGGACCGTTATCTGTCGGCCAAGGAAACGGGTTATCCCAACGTATCGGGAAGCAACAAGGGTGTGATTCTGGAAATCCGCCGTGAGCGTGCCGTTGAATTGAATCAGGAAGGTTTCCGCTTCGACGACCTGGTACGCTGGAAAGCCGGAGCCTGCATCGATCAGGATATCTACGGTATGTATTTCGCCGGTGCGGGTGAATACGACCTGAGCGGCGACGGTAATCCGGATGTGATCTTATATAACCTCAAATCCGCAACCCTACTAAAGTCTCAGAGCGTTGCGGCCCAAACCGCCAAGAATGCGATTTTTCTAGTTTGGACTGACTTTTTACCATGTGTTGGCTGATATGCGAGTATAATACCCCCTTACCCCCATCGGTGGTTACAAACGACAGCCCCTCCAAAACGTTTGGATCATCCGTAACTGACTTTGAATATGGTCCGGTAGTGCAACCATCTGTCCTTCGTGTAGATGTTCAGAGTCCATTGTCTGGCGACACGGACCCATTTCGCCGGGACAACAATGAAGGCGAAGACAAAGCGCTTCAGGCGACTTTTCATGTCTACACCGGGGAAAATTTCGCTGACCTTGGCCAGCAAGTACTGGTAAAAATTCTTCAGCATGGCGGTAAAGAGAAGGAAAACCGTGTTGTCCTCCATGGTTGAGAATGGAAGGTGGGACCAACCGAAATCGTTG
>CEBV01040310.1_pt1 | contig 15910 bp, 10 predicted proteins | sample 554741 | NCBI WGS metagenome assembly CEBV01 (sample SAMEA3182070, study PRJEB8094) | gut metagenome | biome: human; feature: gut; material: Stool; isolation source: human stools | place: Canada | collected 2011-11-22 | reverse complement strand
TCGCAGCATCAGCTGTCGGAAAAGTACGATTGGAACGACCTCTACTTCATGCCCGAGGCCACGGAGCAGGAGGCGCGCGAGCAGATCGCGGACTATTTAACGCTCGTTCTGGAGACGGCCAAGTGGGGGAAGTTCTCCGTGCTCGGCCACTTGACGCTGCCTCTTCGCTACATGAACGAAAACCACGGTATGCACATGAGTTTCGACGGCTTTGAGGACGAGGTGGCGCAGGTGTTCCGCGCGCTCATTGAAAACGGCTGCGGCATCGAGTGCAACGTCAACCGCGGCAACACGCCGCTGCCGGACGCCAAATGGCTGAGGCTCTATCACGAGCTCGGCGGCGAGATCATCACCATCGGCACCGACGCGCACACGCCGGAATTCGTCGGCATGCGCGCCCGCGAGACGCAGGAATTACTCAAGAACTGCGGCCTCGACTATGTGTGCACGTTTGAAAAGAAAAAACCGGTCTTTCACAAAATCTGACTGACAAAAGGAGAAACACTATGAAGATCGCATTGGGCTGTGACCACGGCGGATACGCCATGAAGGAAGACATCAAAAAGCAGCTGGAGGGCCTGGGCCACGAGGTCAAGGACTGCGGCACTTACTCCACCGAGAGCTGCGACTATCCCATTTTCGGAGAGGCCGCCGCGCGTGCCGTCGCAAGCGGGGAATGCGAGTACGGTATCGTCGTGTGCACGACGGGTATCGGCATCTCCATTGCGGCGAACAAGGTCAAGGGCATCCGCTGCGCGCACTGCGCCGATACGCTCGAGGCGCAGCTCTGCCGCCAGCACAACAACGCGAACATGATGGCCATCGGCGCGGGCTTCACGGGCCCGAAGCTGGCCGCGGCTATGGTCGAGACGTTCCTCTCCACCGCGTTTGAGGGCGGCCGCCACGCCCGCCGCGTCGCGCTGATGGACGCTATCGAGGGCTAAAGCATATACAAAAGCGGAAAATCAACAAAAACCGAAAGGTTTTTGTTGATTTTTTTGCTCTCAAAAGGTAAACTGTTGCACGAGAAAAAGGAGGCGGATGCAGACAATGGCAAGAAGATCGAGCGGAACGAAGGGCTATACCGGTTATCGCGGGCGCAGGCGCGGCAGAGGCGTGCTGGCCGTGGTGCTGGTGGTCATTTTGCTGCTGGCGTGCGGCTTTTTGTTTGCGCAGCGCTATATGGTATACGATGCGGACGGCTCGGTCCGCTTTGAGTTCCCCTGGATAAAGAAGACCCCACAGGACGATAGCGTAAATGACGGCGACAGCGGCGACGATAAGAAGCAGGACGACCTTGAGATCACGGTGCAAAAGCCCGTCATCAAGGATACCTACGCGGTCGAGCTGGGCGCGGACGCGCTCGGCAGCGATTGGCAGGCAGCGCTCGATGGCCTAGATAAGGACGTGAACGCCGTGGCGGTCGAGCTCAAGGACGCGAGCGGCAAGCTCTACTATAATTCCAAAGTGCAGGGCGCGATCGACTGCGGCGCGGTGGCCGGGAACAGCACATCGGACACGGCCATTCAGGGCCTTGTCGACTCGGACTATTACACGATCGGGCGCATCAGCACGCTCCACGACAGCCTGTATGCCTACAAGCACATGACGGACGCCGCCGTTTGCCAGCTGACGGGATTCGTCTGGTACGATACGAACAGCACCCACTGGCTCGCGCCCGAAAAGCAGGCCGCGCGGGCATATGTGACCGATATCGTCACGGAATGCGGCAAGATGGGCTTTGATGAGCTTCTGCTCGACGATTTCCACTACCCGCGCGAGGGGCGCATGAGCCGCATCAAGACGGACGAGCGCACCATGACGCAGCAGGAGGCGCTTGCGCTGCTCGCCGACGATATCCACACCGCGCTTGAGCAGGCGGGCTACAAGGGCAAGCTCTCCGTCAGCGTGGACGCGGACATCGCGCTTGCAGGCAGCGAAGAGAAGTCCGGCATCGTGATGAGCGAGCTCACGGAAAAGTTCGACCGCGTGTACGTCAAGGTCACGGCAGACCAGCTCGAGAGCGTCACCGAGGCGATGAAGGCCTACGACGTCGAGTTCGTCCCCATCGTGACGGAGGCGACGGACAGCGGCAGCTATCTTGTGGAAAAGTAAAAAGGCAAAAGCGGGACGCTGCAAAGCATCCCGCTCTTTTGCGCGAAAAAACAGCATGAAGCAGTGCCCGCTGCTTCATGCTGTTTTTCTTTATGAAAAGAGAGGTATCTCAGTTCATACTGCGGGAATTTTCGTAGCCGCCCTCGCGTGAACGGCTCATCGCGCGGATGCGGTCATAAACATCGGCTTCGAGCTCGACCGTGCCGCGCGCAAGCTGCTCGCTGCGGCGCTGGGCGGAACGTTCGCCGGGGACGAAGACCTGTGCATTTCCTGCGGAGGGTGCGCTGGTGCGTACAGCCTCGGCCAGCGCCGATGTCTGCGCGATGAAATCGTCTGCGGAAGAAAACATTTCCGGCGACAGGGCGCAGAACAGGTAGCCGAGGTCGTATTCATCGCGGATCTCGCCGCCCATCTTTGCGCCGACGAACGCGCCGGTCAGAATTTCGAGCGCCATGCACAGTGCCGCGCCGCGCGCCCCGCCAAAGGGGAGCACGCCCTGCACGCGCTGTGGATCGGTGGTGAAAGCGCCGGCAGCATCGAGAAAAGTCCTCTCGGGGAGGGAACGCTCCTCGACAATGGCCTGCCGCAGCTCGCCCCACACACCCTGCGCGGTGGCAAAGTCAAAGAGGAGGGGGGGCTTTTCGCCCTGCGGGAAGCCGAAGGAAAGCGGATTTGTGCCGAACACCGGCATGCTGCCGCCAAACGGCACCACGTGCGCGGGACCACCGTTGTTCGTGACGATACCGATGCAGCCGCGCTCGGCGATCAGGCGGGAGTAGGGGACCAGACGGGCGTAGCGGCTGACGTTGGTCAGCGCGACAAGGCCGACACCGTGCTCTTTGGCAAGCTCCACGCTGAGCGCGGCAGCCTGCCGCGCGGCGATGTGGCCGAGCTCACGGTGGCCGTCGATTTTGGCGTGGCCGCCGATCCGGCTCACGATTTCGATGCTGCCCTCGCGGCCTGAAAGGCCGATGTCGATGGTCAGGAATTTGGAGACGCCGTGGGTCTTGTGGCCCTCGAGCTCGGCATCCAGAAAATCATCGACGATGAAATCGGCGTCCTCGCTGCCGATGCCGCGCAGCGTGAGCGCGTCGAGCATCATGACGCGGAGCTCGTCGATGCGGATCTCTTTTTTCATAGGCCGCGCTCCTGCGCCAGCGCGATCAGACGGGCGAACACGTCCTGTGCAAGGCCACGGACGGCCTCACGCTTGTAGGGCATGGAGCCGCGCCCCGCGATGACGCGCTCGACCTCGGAAGAGAGCAGGTCACCGAGCGCGGCGCCGGTCTCCGCCGTGAGCGGCTTTCCCGCAAGGAACGCCGCGGCGTCTTCTGAAAGGTAGGCGTGCGGCGCGACCGCGCCGAGTGCAGCGCGCGCTCTCTGAATGCAGCCGTTTTCGACAACCGCGCTGACGGCGAGGTTGATCTTGGAGATCGTGACCTGGTGCCGCTCGCCGATCTTGTCGAACGCGCTGATCTCATGTTCGGTGGGCAGGGGGAGGAGAAAGCGCAGAATGGCCTCGTCGCTCGCGAGCGCGGTCTTGCCCTTGCCGAGCACGAGCTCGCGTGCGGGGATGGTGCGCACCGCGCCGCGGCTGTTCATCACCTCGGCCGCGCCGCAGAGCGCGAGCAGGGGCGGGTAGACGTCGCCCGCGGGGGAAGAGGTGCCGATGCTGCCGCCGAGCGTGCCGCGGTTGCGGATCTGCGCGCAGCCGACCTGGCTGCACGCCATGGCGAGTGCGGGAAAATACTGCCGCACGAGAGGGGACTGCGCGACCTGCGAATGTACACACACTGCGCCGACGGCGAGAGAATCGCCGGCCAATTCAATTTGCTTGAGCTCCTGCATCTCCGTCAGGCTCAAAATGGCGTCCGCGTGCCAGACCTTGCCGTTGCGCTGAGCCAAAAAGTCCGTGCACCCGGCGACAATGGAGCCGCCGGAGAGGGACGCGAGGGCAGAGGCGAGCTCTTCGCGGTTTGTTGGCTGAAAGAAGTTCATTTGGCCGCCTCCTTCATGTCGTGCGCGGCCTGCTGGATGGCGCGCAGGATCTGTTCATAGCAGCTGCACCGGCAGATATTGCCGGAGATCGCGGTGCGGATCTCGTCTTCGGTGGGATCGGGATTGTTGAGCAGCAGGCCCGCGGCGCTCATCACCATGCCGGGCGTGCAGTAGCCGCACTGAATGGCCATGTTGTTCACAAAGGCGGGGATGATGGGTGCGATGCGCGGGTCGGATTCGACGCCCTCGGACGTGATGATGCGATGCCCGTTCACCTGTGCGATCATCGTCATGCAGGAGTGGACGGCTTTATCATTGAGCAGCACCGTGCAGGTGCCGCACTCACCCTCGCCGCAGCCGCGCTTCGTGCCCGTCAGATGCAGATCTTCGCGCAGCACATCGACAAGCAGGCGCTCTGGCGAGGCGTTCACAACGGTTTCTTTCCCGTTCAAATAAAAGCGAATTTCCATCAGAGCGACGCCTCCTTGCGTTTTTCCTGTACGGCGCGGATGATCTTCTCCGGCGTCAGCGGCAGGGTGGTCAGATCGGTTTGCAGTGCGTCATTGACGGCGGCAAGCAGCGCCGGCGCGACCGGCACAAAGCAGGATTCGCCGATGGACTTGGCGCCGTAAGGCCCTTCGGGGCTGCCGTTTTCGACAAGCACTGTCTCAATGTGCGGGAAGTCGCACGCGCGTGCCACGTGATAGCGCTGCAGGGTGGCGTTGAGCGGCTGGCCGGTCTTCGGGTCGATTTTGACCTGCTCGCAAAAGACAAGCCCCATGCCCTGCTGCAAGGCGCTGCCGACCTGTCCGCGGCAGAGTTCGGGATTGATGGCCTTTCCTACATCATGCGCGGCGGTGTAGGCAGTCAGGCGGCAGAGCCCAGTGAGCGTGTCGACCTCGACCTCGGCAAAGTGAGCAGCGGCAGGGCCGGGGTTGGACGAGGGCTGGTAAGTGTGGGAAACGAAAATTGCGCCGCTGCCGCCGTACTGGTCGGCGGAATAGTAGACGACGTCGCTGTAGGTTTTGCGGCGCGAGGGATCGGCGGTGACGAACACCATGCCGTCCTGACAGGAGAGCTCGCATGCGTCGCAGTCCATGAGCTTTGCCGCGTTTTCAAGCAGCAGGGCCTTGAGCTTCTGCGCCGTTTCCTGTACGGCGCGGCCGGTGACGTAGATCGTGCGGCTCGTGTAGCAGCCGTTGTCAAGGCCGTTGTACTCTGTGTCGCCCTCGGGAAAGTCAATGGTGTCAGGGGGGATGGAGAGTTCTTCTGCGGCAATATTCTTCAGCGCGGCAACCGTGCCGCAGCCATGGTCGTGGATGTTGCAGTTGAAGCTCGCCGAGCCGTCCTCTTCAAACTTGGCCGTGACGGTGCACCAGTCAAGACGGCGAGGATAGTAGCCTGAGGTATGGGTGGACACGGCGAGGCCGACGCCCTTGAGATAGCGGCTGCTTCGATCCTGCGCCTGCGCGGCGGCGCGGCGCTCGGACCAGCGGAAACGTTCACTGCCAAGGCGCAGCACGTCCTCAAGGCGTACATCGCCGAGCGGGAAGTTGCCGATCTTGCTGATCGCGTCGGGCGGCAGGATATTTTTGAGCCGTAACTCGAGCGGGTCACAGCGGAATTTCTGCGCGGCGGCGTTCATCATGTTTTCCATGATGAACGCGGTCTCAGGTCCGCCCCAGCCGCGGTAGCTGCCGGAGACGGGCGTATTCGTGCAGGTGGAGGTCGCGTGATATTCGACATCCTCCACGCCGTAGACCCACGCGAGCTTTTTGAACATCGAGCCCATGTAATCCGGCGAAACACCCTGATAACCGCCCGCGTCGAGCTGGGCGGTCAGGTCGAGGGCTTTCAGAACGTGATTTTCGTCAAATTTGGCGCGGATCTCGCTTTTGATCGGGTGGCGCAGCACGGTGCAGAGGATGGTCTCGCGCCGGTCAAGCTGGAGCTTGACGGGGCGGCACGTCATTTTTGCGCCGGCGGCGGCGAGCGGCTCCAGGATCATCTCCTGCTTGCAGCCGAACGACCCGCCCATCGGCGTTTTGATGGCGCGCACATGGCTCATCGGCATTCCAAGCAGCGCTGCAACACACGAGCGCACGCCAAATGTCGACTGTGTGGGAGACCAGACGGTCATGCGGTCGGTGCCGGGGTTATAGTCTGCCACGGCGCAGTGCGTTTCCATGGCGATATGCGAGACACGCTGCGTCTGTGAGCGGTGGATGAACTCTTCGCCCTGCACATCGGCATATCTGCCGCCGAAGCCGCATTCGGGCAGTGTGACCGTGTTGCCGTCCTCGTGCAGCTGCGGCGCGTCCTCTTTCATCGCGTCTTCAACGGTGAAAACGGCGGGCAGCTCTTCGATCTCGAGCTTGATTTTCTCCGCCGCGGCGGCGGCAATCTCCGGTGTGTCGGCCAGCACGGCGGCCACGCGGTCGCCGACAAAGCGGACATGGCGGCTGAAAAGCGTCTCCTGGTCGACGGCGTCCTCGCGGGCGCGGACGCGGCCGCGATTGTATTTGGTGTCCACCGTATTTTCAAACGACAGCACCGCTGCGACGCCGGACGTCGCAAGCGCGGCGGAGGCGTCGATCGCTTTGACGATCCCGTGGGCAACGGGACTGAGCACGAGCTTCATGTGCAGCATGTTCGGCAGCTGCATGTCACCCGCGTAGCGCAGAAGGCCGCTGGCCTTGGCGCGGGAATTGTTGACAGGCGTGCTCTTGCCGATGTATTGATAGTTCATAATGGATTCTCCCAGAATGTTTATCGGAACGAATGCAGCCGCAAAATGCGGCGGCAAAACCCTTTATTGATACCCTATAATGAACCACAACCGTCAAAGGAGCGTCAAGAAAAACGCATTTCGACAGGCTGTGTCAAAAAAATTTTAAGCGTCAAATCGATTTTACAAAAAATTTGACGATTTTTTGATTTTTGATGCTTACAGTTGCGTTGTGTCAATGATACTGCTGCCGCGTTAAAGTTCCGCGAAAGGGATAAAAGGCGGCCGAGCGCTGGGAGGTGCGAGTCATAAGCCATGGAACCCTCACAACATTACCGCAAGAAAGCAAAGTCCCCATAACGAATACCATTACATTTTTTGGGAGGAATAGAAAATGAACTCTGCAACAGAAACAAAAAAGACCGTTGGCTTCGGAAAAGCGCTTGTCGTTTTTATCTGTGTGTTTGCGCTGATCCTCTGCGGCATCAACGTGCTCGGCACCTCGGCACACATCCCTCTGGTCATCGCCACGATCGTCGCCGCCATTGCGGGCGTTTCGAGCGGCTTTACCTGGGATGAAATGGAAAAGGGCATGAGCGAGACCATTAAGGCCTCCGCCCCCGCCATCCTCATCATGCTCATCATCGGTATGGTCGTCGGCACCTGGATGCTCGGCGGCATCATCCCCACAATGATTTACTACGGCCTGACCTGGCTGTCCCCGAAAATCTTCCTCTTCGCCGCCTGTGCCCTGTGCGTTATGGTTTCGACCTTTACGGGTTCTTCCTGGACGACGATGGGCACCGTCGGTGTGGCGCTGGTCGGCGTCGGCACCGCGCTTCAGGTTCCCCTCGGCATGACGGTCGGCGCGATCATCTCCGGCGCTTACTTCGGCGATAAGATGAGCCCCCTGTCCGATACCACGAACCTCGCTCCCGCCATGGCCGGTACCACGGTGTTCACCCACGTCAAGCACATGGTCGTTACCGCAGGCCCGTCCATCATTATTTCCCTGATCATCTACGCCATCATGGGCTTCACAGTCGTCAAGGGTACGGCCAGCATGGAGACGATTGACCTCTACATGGGCACGCTCAAGGAGTTCTTCACCATCAGCCCTGTGATGCTCATTCCCCCGCTGTGCGTTCTGCTCATGGTTATCTTCAAGGTGCCCGCCATCCCCGGCCTGATCGGCGTCTCCGCTCTCGGCGGCATCTTCGCGGCCATCTTCCAGAAGGCAAACCTCGCGACGATCCTCGCCTCCATGTACACCGGTGTGAGCATGGATACCGGCGTTGCCGAGATCAACCGTCTCGTTAACCGCGGCGGCCTCTCCAGCATGCTCGATACCGTTGCCCTGATCCTGATCGCCCTGGCGTTTGCCGGTGTGGTCGAGACCACCGGTGCTGTCCACGCCATCATCGAAAAGATCCTCAGCAAGGCCAAGAGCGACAAGGCCATGATGACCACCGCTATCTTTGCCACGCTCTTCACCAACTTCGCCACCGCCGCGCAGTATGTCGCGATCGTGCTTCCCGGCCGTATGTTCCGCGAGGCTTTCCGTGAGCGCGGTCTGCACCCCAAGAACCTGTCCCGTATCCTTGAGGACGTCGGCACGATCTGCGCGCCGTTCTGCCCCTGGAGTACTGACGGTGTTTATATCCTCGCAACGCTCGGCTGCGCCACTGCGGCCTATGCGCCCTACATGTTCTTCTCCATGCTCTGCCCCATTGTCTCGCTGATCTGCATCTGGACCGGCTGGACCATCACTCGCATCACCCCCGAGCAGGCCAAGGAAGACATCATCCCGTAAGCTGTTAATTTGAGCAGGGGGAGCGCAAGTTCCCCCTGACTCCAACAAAGAATCGAGAAAAAGGAGAAAGCAAATGAACAAGGTTATTCTCAACGGCGTGGATCTTTCCATTGAAGACGTCGTCAACGTTGCTCGCAACGGTTATCAGGTTGAGATCGACAAGGACTGCATGGCACATATCGCCGAAGTCCGCAACTACATGGAGAGTGAATGGATGCGCGATGACGCGCCCGCCGTTTACGGCTTCAACACCGGCCTTGGCAAGCACAAGGATCACAAGGTCACGATCGAAGAGAGCGATCTGCATCAGTATCGCACCGTTCTGTCCCACTGCGGCGGCGTCGGTGATCCGGCTCCCGAGGAAGTGGTCCGCGCGGCCATGTGCGTCCGTCTGAACGCCTTCTGCCGCGGCGTTTCCGGTCTGCGTCCGGTCGTCGTTGAGCGCCTTGTCGAGCTGCTCAACAAGGGTGTGCATCCCGTCGTGCCCTGGCAGGGCAGCGTGGGCGCCTGCGGCGACCTTGCCCCCATGGCTCACATCGTCTCCGTTCTCATCGGCGTGCCCCAGGCCGAGGCCTTCTATCAGGGCGAGCGCATGCCTGCACAGGAAGCGCTGAAAAAGGCCGGCATTACCCCCGTCGAGTTCCAGCTCAAGGCCAAGGACTGCCTGGCGCTGCTCAACGGCACCACAATGTTCGCCGGTATGGCGTGCCTGAACGTGCACGACGCCGAGCGCCTGTACAAGCTCTCCGAGATCACGACCGCGCTGTCTCTTGAAGCCATCCGCGGCGAGACCCGCGCGTTCGACAAGCGCATCCAGGAGGCCCGCCCCTACGCCGGCCAGATCAAGGCCGCTGCCAACGTGATGAAGCTCGTCGAGGGTTCCACCCGCGTCACCGAGGACGCCCGCAAGGTCCACCTCGAGCACGACATCATGCATCCGCACTATCAGGAGCGCGTGCAGGATAACTACTGCTTCCGCTGCATGCCGCAGGTGCAGGGCGTCTGCCGCGAGAACCTTGACTATGTCAAGCACCTCGTCGAGGTCGAGATCAACGCCGCCACCGATAACCCGCTGATCTTCCCCAAGGGCGACGGTCACTACGAGTTCCTCTCCGGCGGCAACTTCCACGGCGAGCCCACCGGCTTCGCGATGGATATCCTGACGATGTCCCTCGTCGAGATCGGCAACGTCTCCGACCGCCGCTGCTTCACGATGTGCGATCCTACCATCAGCTACGGTCTGCCTCTGGCGCTCGCCGGCGAGCCCATCGGCCTGAACTACGGCTACAACATCATCTGCTGCTCCACCTCCGCCCTCGCGTCTGAGAACAAGACGCTGGCGTTCCCCTCCGTCTGCGACACCATCCCGACCAAGGCCAACCAGGAAGACCACGTCTCCATGGCGCCCTGGGCCGCCCGCAAGGCCAAGCTCGTCATTAAGAATCTTGAAAAGATCCTCGGCATCGAGCTGCTGCTGGCCTCCCGCGGCATCTGGATCACGCAGGACCAGCTCGGCGAGTTCAAGCTGGGCAAGGGCACGTCCATCGCCTATGAAAAGGTCAACGAACTCATCAAGTTCCAGAATGAAGACATCTACATGGGCAACCAGTCCAAGGCTACGATCGGCCTCATTGAATCCGACGAGCTGCTGAACGCTGTGGAAGCAGCGGTCGGCGAGCTGTAAGCATCCCTCTTCTCCACACAACCCAAAGCGACCGGTGCGTTCCCGCGTACCGGTCGCTTTGGGGCATAATGCACAAAAGTTGAATGGATTCGACGCGAATTAAACGCTTGCTTCTGTCGAAAACGGCCATTATACTGTAATCAATACGTCGCTCTTTTTTGGAGAGGGCAGAGGCAAGCATCCAACTTTTGAAAAAGAAAGGAGAAAGTCTGATGCAAAAGATTACAGCCGAACTTCTTGGCTCAGGACGGATCCTGCTCGACGGGAAACAGGTCAACCTGCCGTTCAAGCAGGCCGAGGCACTGGTGTACTACCTTCTTGTCGAAAAGGAGACCTTTCGCCCCAAACTCGCCGACATCATCTGGGGCGACAGTGCGGACGAGCACAAGGTGCAGTCCAACATGCGCAACGCCATCTATGTGATCCGGCGCGAGTTCGGCCGCGATTTTCTTGTCGGCGCGTCGAAAAATGTCATTCAGATCAACCCTGAGATCAGAATCGATCTGGACATCGACCGCTTTAACGACAAAAATCTGACGGATTTCAGCTTTTACGCGGGCGACTTTCTCGAAAACTTTTATCTCAAGGACAACGAATACTACAACGAATGGCTGCTCAACAACCGCCAGCACTATCGAGGGCTGCTGCAGGAGCGGCTCAAGGAGTCCATCGTCGCGGCGTTTCAGGACGAGCGCTACAAGGACTGCGAGCTGGAATGCCAGAAGCTCATGGCGCTCGACGAGTTTGACGAGTTCGGCTATGTCTATTTAATTGAAATTTACCGCGCACGGGGCGAGTATTCCTCGGCAGTGGCGCTGTACGACAGGCTCGAAAAGCTGCTTTCCGAAGAGCTGTTCCAGTCGCCGAGCGAAGAGATCACAGCTCTCGTGCAGAACATCCGGCAGGAGCGCAACAAGAGCGTGCTGCACGTGCTCTCGCAGAAGGAGAGCATCACCTCGCCGGAGAGCGAAAAGGACAGCGGCCCGTTCATGGGCCGCGAGGAGGAGCGCGGGAAGCTCGTAGACGACATCCTGCAATTTTCCGGGGGCCGCGGCGCGATCAGCCTTGCCGTGACCGGCGAGGCCGGCATCGGCAAGACGCAGCTCTTTCAAACGGTGCTCTCCTCGCTGGGGAAAACGCAGGCGGCGATCTATCAGACCTGTTGCTACCGCGCCGAGGAGAACTACGTCTTAAAGCCCTGGCAGAACATCTTCGAGCAGCTGGGGCGCGACCTTAAAAATCGTGCGAGCGGCGCGGACGCGACGCTCTTTCGTGCGGCGGTGTCGCGCGCGTTCCCGTATCTCTGGCAGGTCGACCTGGAAAAAGCCATCGACCAGGACGACATCACGACCGAGAGCGGCAGCAGCAACCTGCGCGCGATCACCTACGCGCTGATGCGCCTGTCACACGCGCAGCGGATGATCTTCTACTTTGACGATCTCCAGTGGGCAGACAGTGTGTCGATCTCACTGATCCGCGATATCCTGACCTCGGACAAAAACCACCGCATCCTGTTCCTTTTCGGCGTCCGCGACGAGCGGCACCAGTATGTGGGCAGCTTTTTGGAGGAGATGAAGGCTGCGCGCTTTCTGTCGGAGCTCCAGCTGCCGCGCTTTTCTGTGGACGAGACGGGGCAGCTTGCAGACCTTCTGCTGCCGGACCGCTTTTCCACGCCTGCGCTGCGCCAGCAGCTCTTCCGCGAGACTGAGGGCAACCCCTTTTTCATCATCGAAACGGTCAACAACCTCAAGTTCAACGGCTCGGTGGCCGACATCACGCCGAACATGCGCGACACGATCCGCATCCGCATCATGTCGCTGCCGTCGGAAGAGCGCAGCATTCTTGATCTGCTCTCGTTCTTCTTCGACGGCGCATCGTTCGACATGATGCGATCGCTCTCGGGAAAAGAGGAGTACGAGCTCATCACGATTTTGGAAAAGCTCATCGACAAAAAGCTCATCCGCGAGGTCATCCGCGCCGAGAGCGTCGCCTTCCAGTTCAGCCACCAGAAAATTCTCGAGTATGTTTACGGCGAGCTTTCGCTCACCAAGCGGCGCATCCTGCACGAAAAGATCTCCTGCTGCCTCGAGCGCAGGCTCAGCGGCACGAGCGCGGACAACGCGCTTTATACCAAGCTCATGTACCACAGCAGGCGCGCGGGCAATGAGCGCAAATACCTCAAGTACTACGTCGAGTACGTTTACAACTATTTAAACCTGTCCCACGAATATTATCCGGTGCTCGGCGGGGAGACGCTGCCGACGGACGCAGAAAACGACCTTCGGCTTGATTCGTCGGACAGAGCTGGCATCCTTCGCATCCTCAAGGACATCCAAACGAAGGTGCAGGCCAATCAGGGCAAATTCGACGAGAGCGACAAGCACGGATTCCTGTCGGATTACTACCATATGATGGGCCGCTTCCACATCCGCAAGGTGGAGTATTCGCAGGGCGAGCCATACATCCGCACGCTCATCGAGCTCAACCGCGACTCGGACAGCGAGCAGTGCCGCAACAACATGATCAAGGCCTACCGCCAGCTCATCTGCATCTACATCGACCGCTACGAGACCAAACAGATGCACGAGGTCGTCGAAAAGGCGTTCGCCGTGCTTGGCGAGGACGGCAAAGCCGAAGAGCGCGCCATCTGGATGCGCCTGTCGGGTCTGTGCTCCATCATGTCGGGCCGCATCGAGGAGGGCTACGCCTCGCTCACGCAGGCGATCGAGATTTTCGAGCGCTCGGGGGAAAAGGACAAATACCTCTTCAACCTCGCGGCATCTTACGCATGGCTTGGCGAGGTGGAACGCAACCGCATGCACTATGGCGAGGCGATGCAGTACTACACGCGCGCCATCTCCATCTGCACGGAAAACTTTCTCACCGGCGGTATCGCGACGTTTTACACCTACGCCGGTCAGGCCGCGCTGGATGCGGGCGACCTTGAAAGCGCGGACGAATACCTCTCGCAGGCAGTCGACCAGTTCAACAAGGTGGAGCTGATGTGGGGGCGCGGTATCGCGTTCGCCTACTACGGCTACCTCTGCTTTGAGCAGGGAGAGTATCGCAAGGCGCTGAGCCTTTTCATCAAGGCGGACGATTATGCCCAGCGGCTCGGCAGCTGCTACGAAGTGGGCGTGCTGAACCGCATGTTTGCACAAATCAGCCTGCAAATGCAGGATTCACCGGACATTCAGGCTGTTTTTGGACGATATTTGAATAAAGACGTGTCTGTTTACTTACAGCAGTCGAAAATGCTGCTGCGCGACGCCTATTCTCCGGTCGACGAGCAGTATCTGTCGCAGCTCACGGAGCGGCTGAAACGGGAGAATAAGGCCAATACGGAACAAACAGCAAATTCTGCACAGGAGATAGAACATCATGCTTGAAAACAACCACACGATTCACCTGACGCTCAACGGCGAGAGCCGCGCGTTCACGGTGGAGCCGCAGGAGACGCTTCTGCACGTGCTGCGCGAGCGCGCGCACCTGACGGGCGCGAAGAAGGGCTGTGACCTTGGCGAATGCGGCGCCTGCACGGTCATCATGGACGGGCGCGCGGTCAACTCGTGCTGTGTGTTCGCCATCGAGGCGGACGGCAGCACGGTCGAGACCATCGAGGGCATCGGCACCGCCGACGAGCCGCACCCGCTGCAGCAGGCGTTTATCGACGCCGGTGCCATCCAGTGCGGCTACTGCACGCCCGGAATGATCATGGCGGCCAAGGCGCTGCTCGACCGCAACTCCCATCCCACGCGCGAGGAGATCCACGCCGCCATGTCCGGCAACCTCTGCCGCTGCACGGGCTACACGAAGATCGAGGAGGCCATCGTCGCGGCCTCCAGGGTCATTGAACAGTACGCGAACGGAAAGGGGGCGCAGCAGTGATGGAACAGCATCATTTCGACATTGTCAACCACGCCACGCCGCGCCTTGAGTCCATGGATAAGGCGCTGGGCCGCGGCAAGTATACCGACGACTTAGAGCTTCCCAACATGGCCTACGCCGCGCTCGTGCGCTGCCCGTATTCCCACGCCAAGGTGCTGAGCATCGATGTGAGCGAGGCGGAAAAGGTTCCCGGATACCTCGGTTGCGCCCTGCCGGAGGAGGCCCCGCAGGCCTACTTCAACTGCTCGGGCAACCCGCCCTCTCCGCTTCTGATGGCGGATGAAAAGGTGCTGACGACCGAGCCGCTGACCATCGGCGACCGCGTGGCCGTCGTCGCCGCGGAGACGGAGGAGGCCGCCCGCGCCGCTGCCGAGGCAGTGAAGGTCGAGTACGAGAACCTTGCGCCGATCCTTGACGTCAAGGCCGCGCTCGCGGATAATGCGCCCGCGATGCAGCCGCACCTTTCCGACACGAACGTCGTCCAGCGGCGCGAGGTGTCGCAGGGCGACATCGCTGTGGGCGAGGAAAAGTCCGACATCATTCTCGAAGACCACTTCGTCACGCCGCCGATGCAGCACACGATGATCGAGCTGACCTGCTGCATCTGCGACTTCAGCGACGGCGAGCACATGACGATCTACAGCTGCTCGCAGACGGTGTTCCAGGAGCGCCGCATTCTGGCCGAGCTTTTCGGCCTCAAGGAAGTGGACGTGCACATCATCAAGCCGCTTGTCGGCGCAGGCTTCGGCGCGCGCCAGCAGCTGCACGCCCAGCACGCCGCGGCGCTCATCTCGCGCAAGATCAAGCGCCCCGTGAAGCTGCTCTATTCGCGCGAGGAGGACTTCTACTCCGTCGTGCGCCACGCCTCCGACGTTGATCTTCGCATCGGCGCGGACAAAAACGGCAAGCTACAGCTCTTTGATACGACGTTCCGCCTGAATGCCGGCCCCTACACCACGCACACGCCGACGGTCGTGGCCGCCGCCGCGCGTAAATTGCAGTACAACGTGCCGAACTACTCGTTCATCGGCCTGAGCGTTTTCACGAACCACGTGACGGGCGGCGCGTTCCGCGGCTACGGCAACACGCAGCTCACGTTCGGCCGCGAAATTCTGATGGACCGCCTCGCGCAGAAGCTCGATATGGACCCTGTCGAATTCCGCCTGATGAACCACGTGCAGGTGGGCGAGTGCTTCCCCTGCGCGAGTATCCCCGTCAGCAGCAACGGCATTGAGGACTGCGCACGCCGCTGCCAGCAGATCCAGAAGGAGATCGACGAGAAAGAGCCCCTGATCGACGACGAAAACATCCGTCAGGCATGGGGCATCTCGTTCAGCTGCCACGGCTCCGGTCCGTCCTCGAAGGAGGGCCTGAGCGGCGCGGTCGTCATGCTCAACGCCGACGCGTCCGTGCATCTGCTCGTCGGCTCTGCCGATATCGGTCAGGGCAGCGAGACGATGGAGAGCCAGATCGCGGCGGAATGCCTGGGTATTCCCCTCGCCAGTGTGCAGATCACTGCGGCAGATACGAGCCTGACGCCCTACAACACCGGCACGTTCGGCTCGAGCCAGACGTTTATCTGCGGCAACGCCGTCAAGCTCGCCTGCGACGATCTGAAAAAGAAGATGGTCGAGCAGCTCAAGGTCATCTACGACGGCTGCACGGTCAAGGAAAAGGACCACCG
>CEBV01043192.1_pt1 | contig 16160 bp, 13 predicted proteins | sample 554741 | NCBI WGS metagenome assembly CEBV01 (sample SAMEA3182070, study PRJEB8094) | gut metagenome | biome: human; feature: gut; material: Stool; isolation source: human stools | place: Canada | collected 2011-11-22 | reverse complement strand
CCCGTCCGATTCTGCTGACAACCGAGACTCCATTTCTGCGTTAGCCGACTACCCCAACATCCAATTTTTGGATGCCCCGTTGTGTCGCCGTAAGGCGTATGCCTCTGCGTCCGGCTTCGGCTTAAGCGTGGCAGAACTCAAGATCAAAGATCCGAAAGCAATCGCAGAGGTCGAGAAGTTGGTCGGAGCAATCTTCGATGAACCGGTGAACCTGACTAAGCCTGCGGGGAAGAGAGGTAAGAAATGACGATTGCCAAGAGACCGAGACTGACTAAGTCCGTGGAGGACGATGAAGCCCAGCCGACGAGTCCGCAAGTTGTCACCAAGGTTGCGGCGACCAGACTCAAGGCCGCTGACGTGAATTCCAAAGCCTTCCGTGAGTTTGTTGAAAGAGCTCCGGACGGCTCCAAAGCAAAGCATCCGATTGACTCCAAGTGGAAGCTTCGCGGCAAGAAGGTCGTGATTACGGTTCAATTGGATCCGGAGCAGCTTCAAGAGCTCGATGAGCTTGTTCAAGAGCTGGGGACAACGAGGACGGAACTCATTCGTTCGCTCATCCGCGCCAAGCTTGAAAAAGTTCCGAGAGGAAACTAAGAACACAATGCCGGCCGGAAGGCCGGTTTTTTTGCGTCAAAACAACAAGAATAAAAAAAATTTAGTGCCTAGGAAATTCCTAGGAATTGCATAGGAAATGCCTAGGAATTTCCTAGTAGAATCCTAGGAAGTTCCTAGGAAATGCATAGGAAACGCCTAGGAAATTCCTAGGAAAATCCTAGGCATCCGGAATCGTTCAAATTGAGCGAATGCCTTGCACTGTCAGGCTTTTTAAGCGAAAATCGGGCGAATGAGAAAAAGAAAAGCCACTGACGGCAATCAGTGGCTTTTCCAAAAAAAAGATTTTGCGGCAGGCTCTCACCCCTGCCGAAAACGGGGACGAATCCCCAAAAGCACGCACAGGGTGCTTCAATGCAGGATTATAACAACCCACCGCAGGTTCCGCGACAGCTGAACCTATTCGACTCGGCTGAAGAAGCCGCACTCTACCTCCCCCCGATGGGAGGCTACTTCGCACTCCTCACGGCTCAAGAGTCCGGCAGGAAGTGCCAAAGCCTTCATCCCGTTTCACAGTTGGAAACGGTTCTTCGCATTCTTGATCCCAAGCGTGATTCCTGGATCAGCCAGACACAGTTCTGGACACCTCAGCGTCGAGTCGTCAATGTCAAGAGTCTGAGTCTGAATTTTCTCGATGTCGATTACTACAAGACGAACGCGGACTGGGCTCGAGGAAAAACGCCGGAGCAGGTCGCGGACGCTTTCATGAGTTTGTGCGATGCGGAAGACATTCCGCGGCCGTCGATCGTGGTGCATTCGGGGCGTGGCATCCAACCGAAGTGGCTCTACAGCAATCCGATTCCTCGCGGTGCACTACCGCGCTGGAACGCCGTTGAAGAAAATCTGGTGAAACGCTTGGCTCCGTACGGCGTGGACAGCTGTGCTAGAGACGCCGCGCGAGTTCTGCGAGTTGTGCGTACGGTCAACAGTCGGTCAAGAACGGTTTGCCGAGTAGCAGGAACAACGCCCGGAAGGGATGGTAAGCCGTTGATGTACTCCTTCGAAGAGCTTTGCGAGTACATCCTTCCTAAATGCCGTCCGGACAAAAGACCTGCCGTTGATGTCGAGCCATTGGTGCAGACAAAAGTTCGTCCGACGAACGGATACGATGCGAAGGCGTTGGCATGGGCTCGTCTGGAGGATCTGAGAACGCTGTGTGCGATGCGCGGAGGCATCCGGGAAGGGATGCGCATGAACTTTCTCATGTACAGCATGAGTTTTTTGGCGCTTTCCGGGCAGGTGGATCCGACAAATTTCTACCGAGAAGCGGCCATCGTTGCGCAAGAGATCGATCCGGCCTGGACGTACCGCGTCGCCGAGTTGCGCACGATTTACGAAAAGATGTGTCAGGCCAGAGCCGGACAACGACGCGACTTCAACGGACGCCAGTACGTGCCTCTGTACACGCCGCGTTCGCAGACGCTGATCGATCTTTTCGAGATCACGACCGAAGAGATGCAGCAGCTGACGACGATCGTGACGCCGGACGAGCGTCGACGTCGCGATGCCGCCAGTCACATGAAGCAGCGTCGGGCACAAGGGGTGAAGCCGAGAGTCGAGTATCTTGGACAGGCAAAAGCCCGTCAGGAGCGAGCAAGAGCCTTGCGGGCAGAAGGGATGTCAATCCGAGCAATCGCCACGGAAATGGGGATCTCAAAATCGCAGATTCAGCGGTATTTGGAGGTGTCCCATGTCTGTCCCGTTTACTAATGGCGTAGCCTTTCATTCTTAGGCCGACTTGTCGGCCTCTCGATTTTCCTCCGCAAATTCTATTTGCGAGTAGTTGGGTGGGGGTTCGGGGGAGGGGCTCCTCCCCTGCGGGAGTTTCCCATCGTTGTTCCGTTGCTTTATCTCGACTGTCGCGATCTGTCGCAGTACGTTCAGTGCCTGTCGTACTGCTACGACATTTGAGAAGTCGCAACGACCGATGAAAGGCCTTTCTCAGAAAAATCTTATAATCTTATAATCAGATTATAAGATCCCTAGAAGATACGCTTCCCATGCACTTAATTCCTCCCTACGAAAATCATGTCGTCGAGTTCAAGTCCCAATGGGGGGACAACGACGGCCAGACAATCAAAAAGACCTTGGTTGCGTTTGCCAACACGTACGGCGGCGATCTGTACATCGGTGTCAATGATGATGGCACTGTGTGCGGTGTGCAGGACATTCACGATGTGGAAGAGCGGCTCTGCTCCGTCATTCGTGACGCGATTTTCCCTTCGCTCAACAGCTTTGTTACTACCTCGCGGCTACTGGTTGATGGAAAGGACGTGCTGCGGGTACATGTCGATCAAGGAAAGTTCCCGCCGTACTCCTTGGCTCGGGATGATCCTCGACAGGTCTATGTCCGCGTCGGGTGTTCCAGTTCTCCGGCAAGGATGGACGATATTGCCCGCCTGATCGAACGAAACAACCCTGTTCCGTTTGAAAGTAGGCTCGCGCTGAATCAATCATTGACCTTTGAGGCGTGTCTTGCTTATTGCCGGGCGCGTCAGGTGGTTTTTGATCCGAAAACAAACACAAATTTTGGCTTTTGGGATCCTCAGAGAAATGGGTGGACGAATCTGGCCGAGTTGTGTTCGGATCAAGGGACCGCTCAATTTGTCTTGAATCATTATCTCGATGAGGACAAGACGAAAATTTCCGACTCCAAAAAAATTTCCGGCAGCATCTTTACCCTACTGGATCAAGCTCTCGAATTTGTTGCGAGAACCAATTACGCCGGCATGGAAAAACCGACGGACGGTACCTTGGAGCGAATTGATCATTACAGGGTCAAGCCGGACGCCATTCGCGAAGCTATTGTCAATCAACTGGTCCATTGCGACTACAGCAGACGTGTAGCGAACCTCATCCACATTACGCCCAGTCGAATCGATTTTTGGTCGGCAGGCGGACCGCACAATCTTTTGCCCAAAGAGATTCTTGAGAACCTCGCCACAAGCTGCCGCAACATGAAGCTCGCTTCGCTGCTGACGCGGTTGGGACTGATGGAAGGTGTCGGAAGCGGTTTTCAGCTGATTCGGAAGATCTACAAAGGGACGCCGCTGGATCGATTGGTGACGATTACGGAAAGTTCAGTGCTGATTTCCTTGCCGAGACGTCGGATAGTGAATTTGTCTGCATTGGATGAGCGTCAGGCTCGAGTGGTTGAGATGGCGCAAGCAACCGGAGCAGTCACGCGAAAGGATCTGGAAAATCTCCTGAATCTCTCGCAACCGATGTGCGCTCTCTTGTTGAAGGAGTTGGTGGAAAGGAATGTGTTGGTCAAAGAAGGTGCCGGTCCCAGAACAAGGTACAGACTGACGCCGGAAATGGAAAACAAGCTGTCGGAAAAATAAGCTCCGTTATTTGTTTGCCAAACAGACAAACAAACAGAAATGAGAAAGTTACCAGCAGACATCGTTTCGAAAGCGCGCGCCGTCCCATTGGAAGACGCGCTCGATCGGTTGGGCTTCTACGTGTCGCGGGATTCTGCGTTTCAGCCTCGCGTCAACAAGCGCACGGTCTCGCTGTTTGTCTCGGACGACAGCGACGTGCGCGAATTGATCGTGACCGGCGAGAAGTGGTTTGACAAGCGCGAGAACGTCGGCGGCGGTGGAGCCATCGATCTTGCGATGCATCTGAAAGGCCTGAGCTTTCCTCAGGCTGTCCGTGCGCTTACTGAAGCCGCGGGCTAGCCTCTGCTTTTACGGAAGGTGTCCGTCAAGCTCTTCCGGATCTCGCGTTGTCGGCTCTCGAACTTGTGCACGATCTCGCGGCCGCTCAGGCAGTCTCGCTCAGCAATGTCGTTGCAAATTTCATCCCATGCGAGTTTGTACGACTTAAGCGTGCGGGAGTTCTCCACATCCCGATTGCGGCATTTACCGAGCTGTTGACGGAGACTTTTGATCTCGGCCAGCTGCTCGCGTTGACGGCGCATCATCAGCTCGATGATGGCCGCAAAGGACAGCAGCAGGGGCAAAGCGATGGCGACCATCACTTTTTCCGGCCATGCGGTGAAAATCTCTGAGTTTCCGGAAGCGATGAACGTCAAACAGCACACGGTAAAGACCGAGCAGGGGATGATGGTGCCGAAGAAGGTTACAAAGACGCCTGCTTCCTTTCCGAAAGCCAGCGCTTTGCTTTGTCCCCACCGTTGAATGTTTAAGCCAAGAAATAAGGTGACGTTGCTGATGAGCATCAGCAAAACGAAGCTATCAAAGACAAGATCGGCTTGGTCGTATAGCGGTGCGACGAGACTTCCGAATCCGAAGACAGAGGCTATTCCGATGCAGCCAAGCGCTACATTGCAAAGAGTCCGGTTCACTTAGGGTACTTCTCAAGTTGGATGTGAGGAAGTTCGATTTCGAGGCAATGGGGCACGTCCGGTCGCTTTGTCCGGGGCGGTGCGATGTTCCTTTGCCGTGAGCGAAGATTTTTTGTGGCGCTTTCAAGCAATTCGGCCGTGATTGCGCTGATGTGCGGATCCCGCTTTTGGAGCATTTGGCGAGTAACCAACTTGTAGGGCATGAGACGGCCGACCAAGCCCTTGAGTCGCTCGTTTGAGGCGCTCAAAACCTCGATTTGTCGGCGCAGTTCCGGCTCAATTCTGCGAGTGGCTTCTGTGAGTTCGTTGAAGGCATCGATCTGGATATTTGTCCGTTTGGCGTCTGCGGATACCTTTTTGATTTTTTGTATCAGTGCGGCCTCGACGTCGTTGTAATGTTGTTCTCGCTCGTCGAGTTCCATAGATTTTCTAATGAGATTCTCCTCCAAAGACCTCAAAGAGGCTTGTTGGGCAGAAAGTTCTTTTTGCTGTTGATCCAGCGCCTCAAGCTTGGCGAAGTACTTGTTTTCCAGATCGACGTATTTCGCTTTGATCTCGGGAAGCTTTTGGTTGAGCTGTTGCTGAGCCCAAGCCGTGGCGTCTTTTTTGGCGCGGTTAGTGATTTGAAGATCGTCGATCGCAATTCCACGGGCACGAGTGGCGCAGATCACTGAGACAAGAACGCAAAGAGCAACGTCCCAATGTTCCAAAAGAAGGTCGAAAACAGCCGTCGGAGAAAACAGAGGTACCAGCGGCGCGAAGACCACCCACACTCCGGAGACTTGGTGTGTGTCGGGAAGCGCAAAGTAAAGGCCCGTGAGAGCGTAGAGTACCCCAGCAATCAAGGTAACCCAGCCGAGGCACTGAGTGTCGGAAATCTTTGATTTGAGGAAGATAGGCACTAAAGTGGCCAGCGCGGCAAATACTGCCGGCAGCAGCAAGGTAAAAAAGGTAGCCATAGGGAAGGGTTACCGCAGGTAGGTTGTGGTGATTTCGGGGCGGAAATGCCCCATCTCTTGAGAGACGGTTTCGAGCGCCTTTTCGTAGGGGCAGATGCGCTCGAGCTCGTGGAGTCGTTCTTGAGCGTAGGAATGGCGCAGCCCGTGAGCACCGGTTGACCAACCGAGTGCTCGGTCGCTGGCCGCTGAGAAGGAATTCGACCATCTCTGGCCGCCGGCAATGTCGTAGTGCTGCTCGTAGTTGACGCCGCGATCTCGGATTTGGATCGGCTCCTCGAGGCGGTGAGCTTCGAGTTTGTCGGCGAGTTCCTGCGGCAGACGAACTTCTCTGACAAGGCCTCCTTTGCCGACGACGGAATAGGGAACGCCTTCTTCACGTCCTTGCCATTTGGTGTCTAAGGACTTGATGGAGCCGTCCTCGTAGCGGCGGATGTCTGCCGGTTGTTCGGCTAGCGGACGGATGGTCAGCAGCTCATGTGCACGCAGGCCGGCGGCGTAAGCGAGTTCGGTCGAAAACGCGTTGCGCTCGGTTTGAGCTTGAGCCACCAGAGAGACTTGTTCCGGCGTGTAGGCGCGATGCTCCAGCACCGTCTGCACGTCGGACTTGGTGACGGGCAACGTTTCCTTGATGTCGAGAACGCCGTTTGCATGGAAATGAGCTTGAATCGCCTGACGATGCATGTCGAGCGTTTTCTGACTGTAGGTGCCCTTCATCTCGTCAAGGAAGCGCGATGCGATCTCGCGATCCATGTGACGAAGATCTCCGAGACGGTTGTCCTTGATCCATTGGGCGGTGTGCTGCAGACATTCTCGATAGTTTCGATTGGTGCCGACCGATTTGATCAGCCCGGCTTTCTCGATGATTCCTATCGCTTTGTTCGCTTGCGTCTCTGCTTTCGCACGGTCGAAGCGATAGCTAACTTTGGACATGACGGGAGATCCATCGGGTTACGGTGGATAGAGCGACCTTGCAGCGTTGCTGTCGCAGCCATCGCTGTAGCTCAGCAGGTTTGGCGCCGGCATTGAGAAGCTCGTGTAGCTGGAAGGCGTAACGGTCTAGTCGCGACGGGTGATAGGCCGACTTGCGACGCACGGCTGCGTCTTTGCGCAGCTGAGCGAGCGTGGAGGCCGCGTCGAAGTCAGTAGAAGACATACCGAAGCCCGAAAAAAATCCGTGAGAAAGAGGCTTCCTCGCGAAGAGGAAGTCGCCGGCTCCGTTGAGCCGACTGGGCGTTTGCAGATTGGGGCTCTGCTGGTGCCTACCTAGACCGGGACCCTGTCACTTCAAATTTATTTCGCCTGAAAGTGAGGGCGATGAAAACTCCCAATTAGAAGGTGGGGCGCCTCAAAAGCTCGGCAATTACCGGATTACGCACTTTGCGAGTCAGGCGAGAAATATCCGATCGCCACGGCTGCCGGTTAAGCATCCACCGGCGGAGCTACGAGCAAGTTGTCTTAACTTGCAAGTCGTCTTTTTGAGAAAAAGACGCAAAAACTTCCTGATCACAATGCTAGCACAAATTACGTGCAATTTTAATTTGCGTGTAATTTGTTGCGCATTTAACTTGCGTTTCATCGAATTTATTACTGAAAATAGGTCAAACTAGATGCCCCGCTGTGTATCAACAACAGTTGTACACAGCGGGGCATCTAGCCCCGTTTTTTCGAAGCGCGGAGACGTCGTCGAACCGGCCTAATAAGGCCGTGAGAGACGGAGTTGGAGGCGCTTCGGCAGCCGCGACCTTAAGAAGCGGCTGCTGTCTTTCGGAGGGGTGCGGGGAACCTCCCCGCAGCCGACCGAAAAAAGGTCGGCTTGCTGGGTACGGGGCGCAGCGCCCGGAGCAGGCCGAAGGACTGCTGAAGGGGGAGACGAGGGGGAAGGCCCCCTCGGGGGTGGGAAGGTGGGCCATAAAGGTCGACCGGAGGGAGACCGTTAAGGGGGTGAAGGGGAACTCCCCTTCAGGACGGCGAAGGCGTCCGCGACGGTTGCGGTCAGGTGGATGCCTCAAAGTTGAGCAGACAAAAAGAACGCTGATTCTCCAAGGACAGAGAAGTCAGCGTTCTAATTTGTCCACCGTTAGTGTGGATAACAAGGCGCGTTATACGTCGTCGCCGAGAGCTCGGCGGTAAGCGTCCAGAGCGCCTTGGGCTTTGGCTTTCTCAAGTTCGGCGGTCTGGAGCTGTGAGCGCAACTGCTCGATTTCCTGCTGAAGGCTCGAAATCAAGGTTTGGGAGGCTTCAAGCTGGGCTTTGGTGGAAGCCAGCTCGCGACCGAGTTTTCCGGCTTCGCTTATGTAGCGGCCGAGTTGGTCTTCGCGGGCGGCGTCCTTGGCTCGCAGGTTGTCGCACTCCAGCTCAAGGGCTTCGACGGTTTCTTTGGCGGCCTGTACTTGAGGGAGAAGACGCGAGCGTTCGTTGTTAGCGGCACTCTCCATCAGCGGGCGAACGAAGTTCCACAGGGGTGCTTCGAGCTTGCTGACCGCGTCAGAGAAGTCGGCGGGACAGGCTTGAGCTTGCGGTTGGGATTGTCCTTCCAAGTACGCCCGGACGCCGCGACTGATCGTTTCCAAGCTACCTCCGCCGAGAATTTCGCGCAGCCGGCGAAGCGTAGGCATGGGGGAAGGATTGTTTTGACGAAGATACTCTGTGACTTGATCTTGTGTGATCCGCTGTTCGGCCATGGTGAAACTCCTTGTTGTGGCAACAAGGATTATAAACCAAACAAACAGACAAACAAAACAAACGGAAGGAATTGTTGTTTCAGAGTGGCGGCGAAGTGGCTCCGAATGCCTTCTGGCGCATCTCTCTGAGGTACACCCGTATGAGACAAGGGCAGCACTGGGGCAAACTGTCTAATTAAAGTTAAATTTCTTGTTATTTGACAGTTGTCTTACAATGTTAAAACTCATATAAGACATTAGACGAGGGAAGCATGTCATCGACTCGAGCCAAGGTTGGCTACATCCGTGTGAGCACGATTGATCAAAGAACCGATAGGCAGCTAGAGGGAATCGAGCTGGATCGAGTGTTCGAAGACCGGGTCTCTGGGAAGAACATGAAGGATCGTCCGCAACTGGCGGAACTGATCAAATACGTTCGAGAGGGCGACGAGGTGTTTGTTCACAGCATGGATCGCCTCGCCCGTAATCTTGAGGATCTGTTGCAGATTGTCCGGACGCTAACCGACAAGGATGTCAAGATCAGTTTTTTGAAAGAAAACCTATCGTTTGATCCTGACCAAGCGGCAGCTCCGATGTCGAAACTGATCTTGTCAGTCATGGGAGCTGTTGCGGAGTTCGAGCGCTCGTTGATTCTGGAGCGCCAGCGCGAAGGAATCGCGCTAGCCAAGGAAAGAGGAGTCTACAAGGGGAGAGCCAAGAAAGTCACGCCGGCTCTTTTGGCTCAAGCCAAGGAGTTGCTGTCTGCCGGTCATGGAGCCTCAGAGACCGCGAAGGAGCTAGGTGTGTCCCGCGCATCGCTGTACCGATGGTTCAAGGATGCGGGAGAGCCGCTTCTAAAGACATACGAACATAGACAGGGGTGATGGTATTTGATATAGTTTCCCGGCAGAAACAAAAACAAATACCACAATGGAAGACTTAAATTTTCTCCCAGTAAAGGACGCGGCTACGTTGTTAGGAGTAACTCCGCAGTATGTCCGCAAGTTGATCCGCGAGCAAGCGCTACCCGGTCAGAAGGTCGGCAATGTTTGGCTAGTAGAGAAGAGTTCGGTTCAACAGTACAGGCTTCAACGGTTTGGGCCGATGTTTCCCATTGATGATTTTTCTGAAGAAGACGTCGCAGATGGAAAACCTATTGCGCTGTCTTTCTTTTCAGGTGCAATGGGGTTAGATCTTGGAATCGAGCAGGCCGGATTTGAGTTTAGATTGGCATGTGAGTTTGATAAGACATGCCAGAAAACAATCCGGATGAATCGACCTGATGTGCCTTTGATTGGCAATATTTTGGATTACAAGGCGGAAGACATCCGGAGGATCTCTGGGGTTGGGAATCGGGATATTGACTTGATTGTTGGGGGGCCTCCCTGTCAGGCTTTTTCGACAGCTGGAGCTCGGAAAGGATTTGAAGATGCCAGAGGTAATGTGTTTCTGGATTACATCAATCTTTTGTTGGAGCTCAGGCCAAAGTATGCAGTGATTGAAAATGTCCGTGGACTCTTGTCGGCGCAACTGAAAAGCATACCTCCAGAGGAAAAGACCCCTTCGTTGTGGGAGCCTATCTTAGGAAAACCAGGGGGAGCGTTGCTCTACATCTTGGAGAAAATGAGAAATGGCGGATATACCGTCAGTTTCAACTTATATAACGCTGCCAACTTTGGGGTTCCGCAAGTTCGTGAGAGAGTAGTTTTGGTTTGTTCCAGAGATGCCGGAAAGGTTCCTTATCTGATGCCCACTTATTCAAACGATCCCAAGTGGGGGTTGCCTAAGTGGAGGACATTTAAAGAGGCAGTCTCAGGATTGAACCAATGCCATCATTCAGATTTTCCTGAGAAACGGTTGCAGTACTTCAGAATGTTAGGTCCTGGTCAGTATTGGAAGGATTTACCCCAAGAGGTTCAGCCTGTTGCAATGGGAAAGAGTTTCTATCTCGGAGGCGGCAAGACTGGTTTCTACCGTAGACTGGCTTGGGATAAACCTTCATGTACGCTGGTTACCTCTCCGACGATGCCAGCCACAGATATTTGTCATCCAGAAGAGGATAGACCTTTGTCAATCGAAGAGTACAAAAGAATTCAGATGTTCCCGGACGATTGGCAACTCTCTGGAAATCTAATGAAGCAATATAAGCAAGTAGGAAACGCCGTTCCTGTACAACTCGGAAAAGCAATCGGAGAGACGGTATTGCGTCATATGAAAGGAGAGGCAAAAAGCCCCCCGGAGGGTTTTCCGTTTTCGCGATACAAAAACACAGATGATGTATCGTGGGAAAAAATAACGCGACAGAACTTGGGACTAGTTCCTAAGGTCAATCTTTGTGATCCCGGAGATTAGTCACGTAGGCGATTAGGTACTTTCTGAAGTCCTCTTCACTGAGTAGATCTGCGAATTCTGGAACGGGAAACGCTGGCCAGTTTGTGTCTTGCTTTCTCGAGAAGGAGCGGAACCATTTTTTGATATCGGTGCCTTCTCGGATTGCTGAACTTGATGAATTTTCAGAGTTGTCGCGATTCTTCACTTGCAACAGGATCCAGTTTCCATGTTCATCCTGGTAAATGAAGTCGATGGCTCGAAGAATTGATCCAGACGCCCACACCCATCCGTGTGGCTCTAGCACATGGGCAATGTAACGTTCCAGAATATCCCCAACGATGTTCTCCGAAGCCATTGCTTTTTTGTGAATATCAACAACCTGTTCGGCAGGATACTGACAAGAGAAGTAATTACGCATGACGTCAAGCACAGCTTCGTCTGTTAGCGTTTTAGGGACTTCTGGATGCTTCGCTTCGCGGCCACGCAAGAACTTCTGTTTGAGTTTATCCTGTAGTTGAAGGTTTGAGTTCAAGCCTTTAAAACTTTTAGGCAGGATTACATCGCCGTAGCATTGAATGCATTCCAGAATTTGACCGAAAAGGCTTTCGTTATCCATGATGTCTTCTGTAAAGGGTATGTGGCTTTAACTTAACGAGACTACCATATAAAAGAGAATAAGTTTTTTTATTGGTTGAAGAATAAAAATGTTGCCTAGGAAACGCCTAGGATTTTCCTAGGCATTTCTTATTTAGTGTCTCAAAACATTCCTATGCATTTCCTATGCAGATACAATGCATAGGAATTTCCTAGGAAGAGGTGTCAAATGGCTCCCAAAATTATCACCGTGGCCAACACGAAGGGTGGCGTCGGCAAAACGACAGTGGCGCTTCAGATCGCCGTGGCCAGAGCGATGCAAGGAAAAGACGTCTGGTACGTCGACGGGGACCGGCAGCAGACCGGTCTGATGGCTTTGACGCTTCGCGAGAGTCAGAAGGTCAAGGCACAGATTTCCTGTGCGTCATACCCGAACGGCACGCTGCTCGGCCGTCAGGTACTGCTGCAGGCCGACAAATGGGACACGATCGTGATCGACGTCGGCGGCTACGACAGCACACAGTTACGAACTGCTATCGGTGTTTGCGATGTCTTGATCATTCCTTTCCAGCCGCGAACCTTCGACACGTGGGCTCTGTCTCAGATGTCTTCCGTGGTCGAAGAAGTGTCGGTGCAGCGCAAAGGGGACGTTCCGGCGTATGCCATTCTCAACTGTGCTGACCCGTCCGATTCTGCTGACAACCGAGACTCCATTTCTGCGTTAGCCGACTACCCCAACATCCAATTTTTGGATGCCCCGTTGTGTCGCCGTAAGGCGTATGCCTCTGCGTCCGGCTTCGGCTTAAGCGTGGCAGAACTCAAGATCAAAGATCCGAAAGCAATCGCAGAGGTCGAGAAGTTGGTCGGAGCAATCTTCGATGAACCGGTGAACCTGACTAAGCCTGCGGGGAAGAGAGGTAAGAAATGACGATTGCCAAGAGACCGAGACTGACTAAGTCCGTGGAGGACGATGAAGCCCAGCCGACGAGTCCGCAAGTTGTCACCAAGGTTGCGGCGACCAGACTCAAGGCCGCTGACGTGAATTCCAAAGCCTTCCGTGAGTTTGTTGAAAGAGCTCCGGACGGCTCCAAAGCAAAGCATCCGATTGACTCCAAGTGGAAGCTTCGCGGCAAGAAGGTCGTGATTACGGTTCAATTGGATCCGGAGCAGCTTCAAGAGCTCGATGAGCTTGTTCAAGAGCTGGGGACAACGAGGACGGAACTCATTCGTTCGCTCATCCGCGCCAAGCTTGAAAAAGTTCCGAGAGGAAACTAAGAACACAATGCCGGCCGGAAGGCCGGTTTTTTTGCGTCAAAACAACAAGAATAAAAAAAATTTAGTGCCTAGGAAATTCCTAGGAATTGCATAGGAAATGCCTAGGAATTTCCTAGTAGAATCCTAGGAAGTTCCTAGGAAATGCATAGGAAACGCCTAGGAAATTCCTAGGAAAATCCTAGGCATCCGGAATCGTTCAAATTGAGCGAATGCCTTGCACTGTCAGGCTTTTTAAGCGAAAATCGGGCGAATGAGAAAAAGAAAAGCCACTGACGGCAATCAGTGGCTTTTCCAAAAAAAAGATTTTGCGGCAGGCTCTCACCCCTGCCGAAAACGGGGACGAATCCCCAAAAGCACGCACAGGGTGCTTCAATGCAGGATTATAACAACCCACCGCAGGTTCCGCGACAGCTGAACCTATTCGACTCGGCTGAAGAAGCCGCACTCTACCTCCCCCCGATGGGAGGCTACTTCGCACTCCTCACGGCTCAAGAGTCCGGCAGGAAGTGCCAAAGCCTTCATCCCGTTTCACAGTTGGAAACGGTTCTTCGCATTCTTGATCCCAAGCGTGATTCCTGGATCAGCCAGACACAGTTCTGGACACCTCAGCGTCGAGTCGTCAATGTCAAGAGTCTGAGTCTGAATTTTCTCGATGTCGATTACTACAAGACGAACGCGGACTGGGCTCGAGGAAAAACGCCGGAGCAGGTCGCGGACGCTTTCATGAGTTTGTGCGATGCGGAAGACATTCCGCGGCCGTCGATCGTGGTGCATTCGGGGCGTGGCATCCAACCGAAGTGGCTCTACAGCAATCCGATTCCTCGCGGTGCACTACCGCGCTGGAACGCCGTTGAAGAAAATCTGGTGAAACGCTTGGCTCCGTACGGCGTGGACAGCTGTGCTAGAGACGCCGCGCGAGTTCTGCGAGTTGTGCGTACGGTCAACAGTCGGTCAAGAACGGTTTGCCGAGTAGCAGGAACAACGCCCGGAAGGGATGGTAAGCCGTTGATGTACTCCTTCGAAGAGCTTTGCGAGTACATCCTTCCTAAATGCCGTCCGGACAAAAGACCTGCCGTTGATGTCGAGCCATTGGTGCAGACAAAAGTTCGTCCGACGAACGGATACGATGCGAAGGCGTTGGCATGGGCTCGTCTGGAGGATCTGAGAACGCTGTGTGCGATGCGCGGAGGCATCCGGGAAGGGATGCGCATGAACTTTCTCATGTACAGCATGAGTTTTTTGGCGCTTTCCGGGCAGGTGGATCCGACAAATTTCTACCGAGAAGCGGCCATCGTTGCGCAAGAGATCGATCCGGCCTGGACGTACCGCGTCGCCGAGTTGCGCACGATTTACGAAAAGATGTGTCAGGCCAGAGCCGGACAACGACGCGACTTCAACGGACGCCAGTACGTGCCTCTGTACACGCCGCGTTCGCAGACGCTGATCGATCTTTTCGAGATCACGACCGAAGAGATGCAGCAGCTGACGACGATCGTGACGCCGGACGAGCGTCGACGTCGCGATGCCGCCAGTCACATGAAGCAGCGTCGGGCACAAGGGGTGAAGCCGAGAGTCGAGTATCTTGGACAGGCAAAAGCCCGTCAGGAGCGAGCAAGAGCCTTGCGGGCAGAAGGGATGTCAATCCGAGCAATCGCCACGGAAATGGGGATCTCAAAATCGCAGATTCAGCGGTATTTGGAGGTGTCCCATGTCTGTCCCGTTTACTAATGGCGTAGCCTTTCATTCTTAGGCCGACTTGTCGGCCTCTCGATTTTCCTCCGCAAATTCTATTTGCGAGTAGTTGGGTGGGGGTTCGGGGGAGGGGCTCCTCCCCTGCGGGAGTTTCCCATCGTTGTTCCGTTGCTTTATCTCGACTGTCGCGATCTGTCGCAGTACGTTCAGTGCCTGTCGTACTGCTACGACATTTGAGAAGTCGCAACGACCGATGAAAGGCCTTTCTCAGAAAAATCTTATAATCTTATAATCAGATTATAAGATCCCTAGAAGATACGCTTCCCATGCACTTAATTCCTCCCTACGAAAATCATGTCGTCGAGTTCAAGTCCCAATGGGGGGACAACGACGGCCAGACAATCAAAAAGACCTTGGTTGCGTTTGCCAACACGTACGGCGGCGATCTGTACATCGGTGTCAATGATGATGGCACTGTGTGCGGTGTGCAGGACATTCACGATGTGGAAGAGCGGCTCTGCTCCGTCATTCGTGACGCGATTTTCCCTTCGCTCAACAGCTTTGTTACTACCTCGCGGCTACTGGTTGATGGAAAGGACGTGCTGCGGGTACATGTCGATCAAGGAAAGTTCCCGCCGTACTCCTTGGCTCGGGATGATCCTCGACAGGTCTATGTCCGCGTCGGGTGTTCCAGTTCTCCGGCAAGGATGGACGATATTGCCCGCCTGATCGAACGAAACAACCCTGTTCCGTTTGAAAGTAGGCTCGCGCTGAATCAATCATTGACCTTTGAGGCGTGTCTTGCTTATTGCCGGGCGCGTCAGGTGGTTTTTGATCCGAAAACAAACACAAATTTTGGCTTTTGGGATCCTCAGAGAAATGGGTGGACGAATCTGGCCGAGTTGTGTTCGGATCAAGGGACCGCTCAATTTGTCTTGAATCATTATCTCGATGAGGACAAGACGAAAATTTCCGACTCCAAAAAAATTTCCGGCAGCATCTTTACCCTACTGGATCAAGCTCTCGAATTTGTTGCGAGAACCAATTACGCCGGCATGGAAAAACCGACGGACGGTACCTTGGAGCGAATTGATCATTACAGGGTCAAGCCGGACGCCATTCGCGAAGCTATTGTCAATCAACTGGTCCATTGCGACTACAGCAGACGTGTAGCGAACCTCATCCACATTACGCCCAGTCGAATCGATTTTTGGTCGGCAGGCGGACCGCACAATCTTTTGCCCAAAGAGATTCTTGAGAACCTCGCCACAAGCTGCCGCAACATGAAGCTCGCTTCGCTGCTGACGCGGTTGGGACTGATGGAAGGTGTCGGAAGCGGTTTTCAGCTGATTCGGAAGATCTACAAAGGGACGCCGCTGGATCGATTGGTGACGATTACGGAAAGTTCAGTGCTGATTTCCTTGCCGAGACGTCGGATAGTGAATTTGTCTGCATTGGATGAGCGTCAGGCTCGAGTGGTTGAGATGGCGCAAGCAACCGGAGCAGTCACGCGAAAGGATCTGGAAAATCTCCTGAATCTCTCGCAACCGATGTGCGCTCTCTTGTTGAAGGAGTTGGTGGAAAGGAATGTGTTGGTCAAAGAAGGTGCCGGTCCCAGAACAAGGTACAGACTGACGCCGGAAATGGAAAACAAGCTGTCGGAAAAATAAGCTCCGTTATTTGTTTGCCAAACAGACAAACAAACAGAAATGAGAAAGTTACCAG
>CEBV01039164.1_pt1 | contig 16213 bp, 8 predicted proteins | sample 554741 | NCBI WGS metagenome assembly CEBV01 (sample SAMEA3182070, study PRJEB8094) | gut metagenome | biome: human; feature: gut; material: Stool; isolation source: human stools | place: Canada | collected 2011-11-22 | reverse complement strand
GCATATTATGGATAACATTGTATCTGAAAAAGAGGTAGATATTACTTCTTTAGAAGTTGCTTTGCGGTCTGCTGGTGATAATAGAGGGGAGCTGGAAAAAGTCCTTTGTTACTATAAAAGAAAAAATACAGATAGCCTGAAATATAAAGCAGCCTGTTATTTAATTGAAAATATGCCCTTTCATAGATATTCAGTTGGAGAACAATTAGAAAACTATAAGTCATACTATGCATGGCTGAAAAAAAGCAAGGGAAAAGAACCGCAACAAGTTGCAGATTCAGTTAAGAAAGTATATGGTCCAATGAAAGAACCCAATAAGATACGCGATATTATGGAAATTGATTCTGCTTATTTGTGTCATAATATTGATTGGGCATTTAAAGTTTGGCAGGAACAGCCTTGGGGAAAGAGTATATCATTCGATGTGTTTTGTGAGTATTTGTTGCCTTATCGTATTGGCGATGAACCCTTGGTATATTGGCGTGAAATGTACTATGCAAAATATAATTCATTGTTAGATACATTGAGAATGTCGGATTCTTTGGATATAGAAGATCCAGTAGTAGCTGCTAATTACTTAATAAATAAATTGCCTGATAAGTGGCATTATTATACTTCAACAACTCCTTATTCCTTTGGGCATATCGGACCTGAATATGTACAATACTTGTCAGGAACGTGTCGTGAAGTGACTGATTTTGCTGTATATCTATTTCGGGCATTGGGAATTCCTTGTGCTATTGATTTTGTTCCTGTACGTAGCTATGTTAATGCTGGGCATTTTTGGTTGGTAGCCTGGGATAAAACAGGTGAAGCGTATATGGCTAATTTTCCCGAGAATCTGGGAATGGTCCGCAAAAATTGGTGGTATCGTTGGGATGATAGTCCAAAGGTGTATAGATATACTTTTGATATAAACAAAGAATTATATGAGCAAATGGCGAAATATAATGAAAAGGTATATTCATTTTGGAGTCTGCCGAAATTTATGGATGTTACTTATGAATATGCTTATTCTTTTGAAAAGGAATTAGTCATTCCATTGGAAAAACTTTATAGGAATCAATGTAGTGGGAGAATAGCTTATTTATGTGTTACTAATAGAGATAACTGGATACCGGTTGATTGGACTGAATTTGACGCACAGCATCTGGCTTTTCGAAATGTACGAAGAGGTACGCTTATGAGGGTGGCTACTTACGAGAATGGTACTTTGAACTTTTTGACTGATCCTTTTTATGTGGATAAACAGAAAAAGGAGCAGCATTATTTCTCTATTGAAGGAAATACACAAGATGTGGTATTGTATGCTAAATGTAATATAGAGGGAGAAAATATGTTCCGTGACCGAATGATAGGGGGCGTTTTTGAAGGCAGTAACCAACTGGATTTTGCAGTAAGCGATACCTTGTTTATCATACAGTGTAAACCTGATCGTTTGAATACGACAGTAAGAAGTTCTTCAAATAAAGAATATCGTTATATCAGATATGTAGGTCCTCCCGGAGGATTATGTAATGTGGCTGAAGTCGCATTTTATGAAAAAAATGATACTCTTCCATTGTCTGGGAAAATTATAGGGACTCCCGGATGCTATCAACATGACGGGACGCATGAATATACAAATGTGTTTGATGGAAAAACGTGGACTTCTTTTGATTATTTTAAATTTTCCGGAGGATGGGCAGGACTTGATTTGGGTAGAAAGGTGCAGATAGACCGTATTGTATATACTCCGCGCAACAGGGATAATTATATTCGTCCTGGTGATATCTACGAGTTGTATTATTGTGATCGATATTGGAAATCCGCCGGAAGAATTAAATCTACAGTTGATTCATTAGTATACAGAGGGATTCCCCAGAATGTACTTTTGTTCTTACGTAACCATACGCGCGGCGTAGATGAGAGAGTCTTTGTTTATGAAAAAGGAGAGCAACTATGGAAATAAGACTTAAAATTAAACTAGTTGTGTTGTGGAAGACAATCATCTTATTAGGAATAATTGTCTTGCTATCTGCTTGTTTCCATTCGAAGAAGGAGGCTGTATCTTCTATTGCTATTATTCCTGATGAGCATACGTTACTGGCGATTACGCCGGAATTCTCTATAAAAATGGCAGGAAATACATTGAATAAACATTATCTACGATTGAAGTCTGGAAAGATATTTCCAATGACAGGGATTTTGCAGGTAGATGGTAGGACCTATCGTTTTATGGGGGAAGATTCTTTACGTATATCCCCTATAGCTTCTCTTGCAAATGACAGCGTCAGTTGGTCAGGGAAATATTCTTATTTGTTTCCAGGAAAAGGGTGGGAGCAAAAGGAATATGATGATTCTTTTTGGAAAGAAGGAAATGCAGCTTTTGGACCTGTAAAAGGAAATTCTAAGATTCGTACCGCTTGGGGGGCGGAAAATATATATGTCCGCAGGCATATTAAGATTGATAATAAAGATGCTTTGGAAGGGCATAAAATTTACGTCTGTTATATTTGCGATGATCAGATAAAACTTTTTTGGAATGGAGATTTTTTATTTGAAAAAGGAATAACATATCAAACGAAATGTGGACGTTTAACAGATGAAGCTATTGCTCATATTGGTAATGGAACAAATGTTTTGGCAGCTTATGGATGTAATACAGGAGGCCCTGCGTTGTTAGATTTTGGTCTGTATATTGAAAATAAAACTTATAGTGAAGCAGATACGGCCCTATTGAAGCAAATAGATGTACAAGCTACTCAAACTCATTATGTATTTCAATGTGGGGATGTAGAACTTCAGATTGATTTTGTTTCACCTTCTTTGTCAGAGAAGTGGAATATGACAGGATGGCCTGTCGGTTTCCTTTCCTATCAAGTTCGTTCAGAAGATAAAAAGGAGCATACGGTGGAAATTTTGTTCGATGTGGATATGGAATGGATGTTTGGTAGGAGGAAGATTGATAGTTGGGTTGAACAAGAGTGGCGGTTTGTCAAGTCTGATAGTTTATATTTAGGTCTGACGGCGGATGGAACATCGTTTTCATGCGATGATAGTCATGTTGTTCTGTCTCAAAAGTTGTGTGCAGAAAATGGAAATAAAGGCATATTGTTAATAGGATACGGAGAAGGGCAGAGGATACAATATATTGGTGAGCGTTTACAACCTCTTTGGAATGACAATGGAAAAGGAGAGGTTAAAGAATTAATGAAGGCTGTTGGAAACAGGTATCAGAAACTTAAGGAAGAATGTAATAAATTGGATAATCTGTGGAATAATAAAGCATTTCAAGTGGGTGATAAGACATTTGCAGAACAGATTCTTCCTTCATATCGTAATTTTATTTCTTCCCATAGGTTTGTGTTATCTTCGGATAATAAGTCATTCTGCTTCGGAGATACTTTGGGTAATGTTAGAGATGCTTATAGGAGTTTTCCTGCTTTGTTATTTTTTAATCGTGTTGATTGGATGAAAAGTTTATTAAATCCAATATTTGAATATTGTGAAGATGAACATTGGAAAAGAAAATATCCGCCTTACGATATTGGATTATATCCGGTTGCAAGCAAACAAATAAAAGTGGATAATTGTGCTGAAGAGGCTGCTGCAAATATGTTGGTGATGACGGTTGCTATTGTGGAGGCAGAACAAGATTTCAGTTATGCTGAATTGCATTGGAGTCATTTGTGTTTGTGGGCAAATTATCTGGAAGAAAAGATGAAAGGTGAAGTTCTTCCTTCTATTGAGTTATTAGATGCAAATGACAAACGTGTGAAATGTGTGCTGGGATTGATGGCTTATCATAAATTGATTCAACTAAAGGATGCATATGAATAAAGTGAAGAAATTTCTAGCAATAATAGAGAATTTAATATTCATGATATTCTGCATGATAGTAATTTTGTTCTTGGTACAGTTATTCTGTTTCACATCGTTTAAAATTCCATCAGATTCTATGGGACCTGCATTAAAAGATGGAGATAGAATATTGGTTAATAAAATGATAAAAGGAGCCAGATTGTTTAATGTGTTTGCTGCTTTGGATAACAAAGATGTTACTATTTACCGGATGCCGGGATTGGGGCATTTTAAAAGAAATGATGTACTGGTTTTTAATTTTCCTTATCAGATGAATCGGTGGGATAGCATCCGGATGAACGTAATGCAGTATTATGTGAAACGTTGTATAGCTTTGCCTGGGGATACATTGGAAATCAGAGGAGGATTTTATAAAGTGCGTGGATGTCGCGAACAGTTGGGAAATTATGAAGCTCAGCAATATCTTGCCGGGCTACAGCAACCGGAAAAACAAGGAATCGTAGTAGGAACATTTCCTTATGATCAAAGCCTAGGATGGAATATTCGAGAGTTCGGGCCATTGCCTATCCCACAAAAGGATCAGATTGTAATAATGAACCATACTACTTATCTTTTATACAGACAACTGATCGCATGGGAGCAAAAGAAAAAAATAGAACTAAAACAGGAACAGGTGTTTATTGGTGATAGTCTTATTCATCAGTATTGCTTTAAAAAGAACTATTATTTTGTATCGGGGGATAATATGGCGAATTCGCAGGATTCCAGATATTGGGGGATGCTGCCGGAAGAATATATTGTAGGTAAAGCTACCCGTATTTGGAACTCAAAAGAAAAATATACCGATCAGATACGTTGGGAACGGATTTTAATGCAGATCAAATAAAGATAGAAGATGTTATTACAGAATAAATATATCGTTCATTTATTAATGCTGTTTGGAGTCATTGCACTTTTAAGTGTTGTGACTGTTTCATCTTATACTATTGCGGTCGGAGATATGGCATATCAGAAGCTATATTTGGGGCATATGTCTATTGTCTTTGTGATATGTACTCTTATGTCTTTGTGCTTAGATTGTAAGAAAAATGCATTTTATTTATCAGTCGTTTGGTCTCTTATTATTTTAGGTGGGGTTGAGGCTGTTTGGGGATTAAGGCAGATATACGGTTTAGCTGTTTCTAATCATTCATTATATGCGCTTACAGGTTCTTTCTACAATCCGGGGCCTTATTCCGGATACTTAGCAATGGTATTTCCTATTTGTTTGAGTGAATGGTTGAATCTAAAAAAGGTGAAGAAACGTACTTGGATCGAGCAAAGTAAATATTGTGTGGCTTTAGGAGTCTTGCTGTTAATTCTTTGTGTTTTACCGGCAGGTATGAGCCGTTCGGCATGGATGGCTGTTGCAATTTCTGGGATATGGGTATATGCTACATACCGTTCATGGGGAACTAGTTTAAGGAAGATAGGCCGAAAATATAAGAAAAGAGTATTTCCGGCTATTATTGCCGGGGGAATGGTATTGATAATAGTTGGTTATGCTCTTTTTCAATTAAAAGTAGATTCGGCTAATGGACGTCTGTTAATTTGGAAAGTGAGTGTTATGGCTATTGTGGAAAAACCTTTCCTTGGACATGGTACTGGAAACTTTGCATCGGCTTATGGAATGGCTCAGGAAAAATATTTCTCCCAAAAAGAGTTTACATCTACAGAAGAATTAGTAGCTGGAAGTCCTGAATACGCTTTTAATGAATATCTGCAAATAGCTGTAGAATATGGAGTCTTATTTCTATTGGTTGTGTTATTGATTATTGTTTTTTGCCTTTGGATAGGAATAACAGAGAAAAGACTAAGTGCATGTGCTGGTTTGATTTCTGTTTTAGTATTTGCATTTTCATCTTATCCAATGCAAATACCCGGATTTGCTATAGCATTCTATTTTTTATTGGCTGCTTGTGTAGTGGGTTCTTCACGGTTACAAATATTGTTCTTTATTATAATGATTGCTTTATTGGGAAGTTACTATTGGAAATATAATCAGTATAATGCTTGTGAAGAATGGTTTAGGTATAAAATGCACTATAATATAGGCGCATTTCGTTTAGCCAAAGAAGGGTATGAGAAAATTTATCCGGAATTGAATGATAGGGGAGCATTTTTGTTTGAATATGGACATTCTTTACATAAGTTGAAAGAATATAATAGTTCTACAGCAATTTTGAAAGAGGCAATGGCACATAGTTGCGATCCTATGATTTTGAACATAATAGGAAAGAATTATCAGGCTATAGGAAAATATGAAAAGGCTGAAGAGTATTTCATACGATCTACTCATCGGCTTCCGGGAAGAATTTATCCATATTACTTGTTGGCAAAGCTTTATGCGGAACCGGAATATCGACATCCGGAGAAATTAAAACAGGCGATTCAGATTGTATTGACGAAGGAACCAAAGGTACAATCGACTGCAATAAGGGAGATGAGAGAAGAAGTGAAACTGCTAAAATAAATGGGTGAAGAAAAAAAATGACTGTACAAACTTGATTAATAGATATTTTTGTCTAAATTTGGCAAACATGATACAAACTTACATACAATATATAAGAAATTATATGTGAGATAATTTAGAATAAACAAACCAATAAATACGATGAAAAATAATTCTACATGGATTTTATTGTGCCTTGCATGTATGATGACGCTCTCTTGTTCCGACAAGAAGAATACTGCAGATGAATCGGAGAAAGGTGTCTCCATAGTCCTTCCGGATACGAAGAATGAAGTAGCTGTTCAGATATTAAAGAAGCGTGATTTTCATCACGAACTGGTGAGTAACGGTAAAATCAATGCCCGTGGCAAAGCCGATCTGCGTTTTGAAACCGGTGAAGTCATCGCTCATATCTATGTGAAGAATGGCGACCGTGTACAGAAAGGGCAGAAACTGGCTGATCTGGATAAATTCCGTCTGGAACAGAAATTATCCCAGTCGGAAGATGCTTTACTGAAAGCCGAACTTGAATTGAAAGACGTACTGATCGGGCAGGGATATTCTCCTGACGACTTTAGTAAAGTCCCTGCCGAAACAATGAAAATCGCCAAAGTAAAAAGCGGGTATGAACAGTCGAAATCCCAGTATGAACTGGCGAAAAGAGATATGGAGCATGCTACGTTGATTGCTCCTTTTGACGGTGTGGTAGCCAATTTATTTTCAAAGCCTTATAATCCGGCAAATACTTCTGAAGCATTCTGTACTATTATTGATTCCAAAGGAATGGAAGCTGATTTCACAGTGCTGGAAAATGAACTTGCTTTTATCAGGATGGGAGATAAAGTGGTAATTACTCCTTATGCCGGAGGAGATGCGTTTGAAGGCAGTGTATCAGAGATAAATCCATTGGTGGATGCCAACGGCATGGTGAAAGTGAAAGCATTGGTAAATGCGGGAGGAAAACTGTTCAGCGGAATGAATGTAAGGGTAAGTGTCCGCCGTTCGCTGGGAGAACGGCTGGTTATTCCGAAGAGCGCCGTTGTATTGCGTTCCGGCAAACAAGTGGTATTTACCCTGAAAGACGGCAAGGCAATGTGGAATTATGTGAATACGGGACTGGAGAATGCGACAGAATGTGTCGTCTCCGACAAGTCGCAGAAAGGTATCGAGGATGGTCTGCTGGAAGGAGATACGGTCATCGTCACCGGAAATCTGAATCTGGCGCATGAGGCGGAAGTCTATGTTAAATGAAGAATTAAGAATTAAATAATGAATCTATGATAAAATTCTTAATTCAGCGCCCTATTGCCGTATTGATGGCCTTTACCGCCTATTTCATCATCGGGCTGGTGACGTACTCTACGCTGCCTATATCGCTGCTTCCCAATATCGCTATTCCTGAGATTACGGTACAGGTGGCGTCTGCCAATACCTCTGCCCGGGAATTGGAAAACACGATTGTCAAACCTTTGCGGGGGCAGTTGATTCAGGTCTCTACCCTGAAGGATATTCATAGTGAATCGAGAGACGGGGCGGGCATTATCCGCTTGTCATTTGAATATGGAACGAATACGGACCTTGCCTTTATCGAGGTAAATGAGAAGATAGATGCCGCCATGAACTATCTTCCGAAAGAAGCGGAACGCCCGAAGGTAATCAAAGCGAGTGCAACGGATATTCCCGTATTCTATCTGAATCTGACACTGAAGAATGACAGTGCTTACGGAGCTACGGAACAGCACTCCTTCCTTGAATTGTGTGAGTTTGCCGAGTCTGTCATCAAGCGCAGGATAGAGCAGCTTGAAGAAGTTGCCATGGTGGACGTGACCGGAATTTTGGAACGGCAGGGACAAATAGTGCCCGACAAGGACAAGCTCGCCATGATGGGACTCTCCATTGGAGATATCGAATCGGCTTTATCCTCTAATAATGTGGAACCGGGCAGCATGACAGTGCGCGACGGGTATTATGAATACAATATTAAATTCTCGACATTGCTGCGTACAGCGGAGGATGTGGAAAATATCTATCTGCGTAAGGGCGACCGCATCGTACAGTTAAAAGACTTCTGCAAAGTAAGCGTCGTACCTGTAAAAGAAAAAGGAGTATCCTTGTCCAATGGAAAACGGGCGGTGAGCCTTGCCGTCATCAAACAGGCGGATGAGAACATGGATAAGATGAAGCAGGCGCTGGTAGGCACGATGACCTATTTTCAGTTAGTATACCCGGAGATCGATTTCAGCATCAGCCGTAATCAGACGGAACTGCTGGACTACACCATCTCTAATCTGCAACAGAATCTTTCCCTTGGTTTTCTCTTTATTTGTCTGGTAGCGGTTCTGTTTCTGGGAGATGTAAAGTCTCCGCTGGTCATCGGACTCAGTATGGTGGTGTCCATCGTGATCAGCTTTGTCTTTTTCTACCTTTGCAATATGTCTCTCAATATCATTTCACTTGCCGGATTGATCCTGGCATTGGGAATGATGATTGACAGTTCGATTATTGTGACCGAGAATATATCGCAATACCGTGAACGGGGATACTCCTTGCGCCGTGCCTGTGTGACGGGAACCAGTGAAGTGGTCACCCCCATGCTGAGTTCTTCTCTGACGACTATTGCCGTCTTTGCCCCGCTGATTTTTATGAGCGGTATTGCAGGCGCTATTTTCTTTGATCAGGCTTTTTCCGTCACTGTAGGCCTGATGGTGTCCTATCTCACCGGTATCATGCTGCTTCCTGTGCTTTATCTGCTGGTTTACCGGACAGGTGTCCGCACCCGGAAATGGAAGTGGCTTTCTTTCAAATTTAATAACCCGATCAAGGATCACACGCTGGACCGCTTCTATGATGCGGGTGTTGACTGGGTATTCCGCCATAAAACGTTCAGTGTACTGTTCTGTGTGATTTCCATTCCGCTTTGCGTATTCTTCTTTTTCTTTATAGACAAAGAACGGATGCCCGATATCGAGGAGAATGAACTGATCGCCCGGATAGAATGGAATGAGAATATCCATGTGGATGAAAACAAACGACGGGTGGATGAACTTTTCAAGGAACTGAAGGATGAAGTACTGGAGCAAACAGCCTCTATCGGCAGACAGGATTTCATCCTCAATCGGGAACGGGAACTGTCTTCTTCCGAAGCGGAACTTTATTTCCGTACGGAGACTTCCGATGCTATTGCCCCTTTGGAACAGGCGGTATATCGGAAACTGAAGGAACGTTATCCGCTCTCTGTCATTTCTTTCTCTCCGCCGGAAACGGTATTTGAGAAACTCTTTGTGACGGGTGAACCGGATGTGGTGGCGGAATTTTACACCCGTAATAAAGCGGAAGCCCCCAAAGCGGAAGCAATCCGCAGCATGGAACAGGAACTGGGACGAAAAACCGGAATCAATCCGACAGGTATCGCCTTCGAAAACCAGTTGAATCTGAGTATCAGTAAAGAGAAACTCTTGCTCTACCGTGTTTCCTACAACGAACTGTATCGGGTACTGAAAACGGCTTTCCGGGAAAACAGTGTGACGATGCTGCACTCTTATCAGCAATATTTGCCGATCAACATTGCCGGGGATGAAAAGACTGTGAACGAGGTGTTGCAGGAAACACTGGTGCAGACGCAACCGGACAACCGTGGGAATGTCGATTTTATCCCGCTTCGGGAATTGATCAACGTAGCTCCCGCCGAAGACTTGAAAAGTATTACTTCCGGACGTAATGGCGAGTATGTCCCGTTCGACTTTTACGGCGTGCAGGATGCGAACCGGCTGATGCGTGAAGTGAAACAGGTGGCGGAGGAAACAGGGGACTGGGATACGGGCTTCTCCGGCAGTATCTTCTCCAACAAGGAGATGCTGGATGAACTGGTCGTGATTCTGTTGATCTCACTGCTGCTGATGTATTTCATTCTTGCCGCACAGTTCGAGAGTTTTCTGCAGCCGTTGCTGGTACTGGCGGAAATCCCGATTGATGTGGCATTTGCCTTACTCTTGCTTTGGATATGCGGGCATACGCTGAATCTGATGTCTGCCATCGGTCTGATTGTGACCTGTGGTATTGTAATCAATGACTCTATTCTGAAACTGGATGCGATCAATGAACTGCGCAAGGCAGGCGTTCCTTTGCTGGAAGCTATTCACGAAGCAGGCCGCAGGCGTCTGCGTCCGATTATCATGACTTCGCTGACGACCATCTTTGCCATGGTGCCGTTGCTGTTCTCCTCGGATATGGGATCGGAACTGCAAAAGCCGTTGTCTATCGCCATGATAGGCACGATGTCCATCGGTACGGCGGTCAGCCTCTTTATCATACCGCTGCTTTACTGGTTTATCTATCGGGGAAAAAGCGGGAATCACAAACCAAATGAAAAACATGTTGAATTATGAAGAAATCATCCGTTCTTTTTGTATTGATGGCAGCATCGGGGATATGTTTCTCTTCAGTATATGCCCAGAAACGTCTGGTGCTGGACTTGAACCAGACTATCGCTTTAGCTAACGACAGTTCGCTGGAGTCATTCCGCACACAAAATATGTATCTGTCCGGTTATTGGGAATACCGGACGTACCGGGCAAACCGTTTGCCGAGTCTGACAATGGACCTTACCCCGGCACAATATAACCGGGATATCACGAAACGTTATGATTCGGGACAGGACCTGGATGTCTACCGTACGCAACAGTCATATTATGCCTATGGAGGATTAAGTGTCCGTCAAAATCTGGACCTGACCGGAGGTACGTTCTATCTGGAGTCGAACCTTGCCTATATGCGTAATTTCGGGGATAATAGTGCGACACAGTTTACCAGCGTCCCGATACGGCTCGGTTATTCGCAGAGCCTGGTCGGGTATAATCCTTTCAAATGGGACCGGAAGATCGAACCGCTGAAATACGAGCGTGTGAAAAAGGAATTTCTTTATAATGTGGAAAAGGTTTCGGAAACGGCGACGAATTATTTCTTTTCGCTGGCGATGGCGCAGGCGGAATACAAACTGGCAAAGGAAAACCTCGCATCTACGGATACTTTGTACCGCATCGGACAGCAACGGCACCGGATCGCCGCTATTTCACAGGCGGACCTGTTGACTTTAAAGCTGGATAAAGTGAATGCACAGAATACATTGCAGAATAGGGCAAGCGCCTTGAAACGGGCAATGTTCTCACTGGCATCTTTTCTGAATCTGGATAAGAATACCCAGATCGAACTGGAGCTTCCTTCACGCCCAAGTATGATGGAGATTCCGGTGGATGAGGCTTTGAGATGGGGAAGGAGCAATAATCCGCAGTTGCTGGAACTGAAGCAGAATGTACTGGAAGCGGAGCGGAATGTGGACAGAACAAAGAAGGAATCCCGTTTCAATGCCAGCGTGAATGCCAGTATCGGTTTCAACCAGGTGGCGGAAAACTTCGGAGATGTGTATCATAAACCGATGCAGCAGGACTTGGTAGCGGTCAGCGTATCGATTCCGCTGCTGGACTGGGGCGTTCGTAAGGGCAAATACAACATGGCACGGAATAATCTGAATGTAGTGAAGATTTCGGCACGTCAGGATGAGATCAGTATTGAGGAGGAAGTCATCATGACGGTGAGTGATTTTAATATCCAGCAGCAGTTGATTGCCAGTGCGGAAGAAGCGCTGGACCTGGCGATACTGGCTTATAATGAGACAAGGCAACGTTTTATTATCGGTAAAGCGGATATTAATAGTCTGACGCTTTCGCTCAACAGGCAGCAGGAGGCGCAGCGCAACTACATTTCTGCCTTGCAGAACTACTGGCTGAATTATTATAAAATACGTCGTCTGACTTTATTCGATTTTGCTACGAAGCTTTCTCTTTCGGATCGTTTCGACTTTAATGGAGGAAGACTGATTAGATAGTAATTTCTTTTGGGATATAGACAAATGAATCATGCAAGATATAGGTTCTGAAATTAAAAAGTCATCAAAGGCTTCCGCTTTTACGCTCATTGTCGCTTTTATCAGCGTGGCGTTGGTCGGGCTGGCACTTGTTCCGTTGCTGCCGGTGAAGCTGAATCCGTCACGGACCTTACCCGGATTTTCTGTATGGTTCGGCATGGGAGGGACTTCGGCACGTGTCGTGGAGATGACGGCTACCAGCAAACTGGAGGCGATGCTTGCCCGTGTCAAGGGAATACAAAGCATATCTTCGACTTCCGGCAATGGCTGGGGAAGTATAAATGTGAGTCTGGACAAGCATGCAGATGCGGCTGTCGCACGTTTTGAGGCTTCGACCATCATTCGTCAGACTTGGCCGGAATTGCCGGCGGGAGTTAGTTACCCGTACATTCAGATGGCAAGTCCGGAGCAGAAAAGTCAGGGACCTTTTATCGCATTCACGATTAATGCGCCTGCCACTCCCAGTCTGATTCAGAAGTATGCGGAGGAACATATAAAGACACGCCTTGCGCAGCTTCCGGGAATCTATAAGATAAACGTCAGCGGAGCCACACCGATGGAATGGCGTCTGGAGTATGATTATGAGCAGTTGCGTGCGTTGGGGGTGAGTACGGATGAAATTAGTCAGGCAGTCGGTCTGCATTATCAGAAAGAGTTTCTGGGGACTTATGATGTGGAACAGGCGGCTTCGGGCAAGGAATGGATTCGGTTGGTGCTGATGCCCGAACATGATAACCGGGAGTTTGACGCCGGGCAGATACAGGTGAAAGTGAAGGATGGGAGAATCATCCGCTTGGACGAACTGGTGAAGGTCGTCCGTATGGAAGAGCAGCCTCAGAGCTATTACCGGATCAATGGGCTGAATTCGATTTATCTGTCTGTTGTCGCTGAAGAGGCGGCTAATCAGCTGGAACTGAGCAAAAAAGTACAGGCGTGTATGGATGATATCAGACTGTCGCTTCCGGCGGGATACGAGATTCATACCAGTTATGATACTACAGAGTTTATACATGACGAGCTGAACAAGATTTATTTGCGTACGGGAGTGACGGTGGCTATCCTGCTCTTGTTTGTACTGCTGATTACTTTCAGCCCCAAATATCTGTTTTTGATTGTCACCAGTCTGACCGTGAATATGGCAATAGCCGTTATCTTTTACTATGTCTTCGGACTGGAAATGCAGTTATATTCTTTGGCGGGTATCACGGTTTCACTGAACCTGGTGATTGATAATACGATTGTGATGAGTGATCATTATCTTCGATGTAAAAACCGGAAGGCGTTCATGTCTGTATTGGCGGCTACACTGACAACAATGGGAGCGTTGGTCATCATCTTCTTTCTGGACGAGAGGATTCGTCTGAATCTGCAGGATTTTGCCGCAGTGGTGATGATTAATCTGGGAGTTTCATTATTGGTTGCTCTGTTCTTTGTACCTTCTTTGATTGATAAAATCGGGTTGAAACGACGCAGGAAGTCTTCTCTGACCGGAGTGAAGAGAAAATGGAAAATGGGGAATACCCGTTTCTTAGGATGGCTGCGTTCGAAGATGCGAAGGGGGCCGGTCTATTTCAGTCATTTCTACAGGTGGCTGATACAGAGGCTTTGCCGCTGGAGAGTAGCGGTTTGTCTGTTGCTGTTGCTGGCATTCGGATTACCGGTCTTTCTGTTGCCGGAAAAGATGGATGGGGATGGCAAATGGGCAGAGATTTATAATAAGACACTGGGGACTCCTACCTATAAGGAAAAGGTGAAACCGATAGTGGATAAAGCGTTGGGAGGAAGTCTGAGGCTGTTTGTGCAAAAGGTGTATGAAGGGAGCTACTTTACCCGGAATGAGGAGGTGGTGCTTTATGCCAACGCCAATTTACCGAACGGCAGTACGCTTGAACAGATGAATACACTGATCAAGCGGATGGAAACTTATCTGAGCGAGTTCAAGGAGATCAAGCAGTTTCAGACATCGGTAGAAAGCGCCCGCAGGGCATCTATCAGCATTCGTTTCACAAAGGAAAATCAGAAAAGCGGGTTCCCATATACGCTGAAAGCTAACATGATCAGTAAAGCTCTCCAGTTGGGGGGAGGAGATTGGAGTATTTATGGATTACAGGATCAGGGATTCAGTAATAGTGTACGCGAGAATGCGGGATCATTCCGGGTGAAAATGTACGGATATAATTATGATGAACTTTATAGCTGGGCTACAAAACTGAAAGAGGTCTTATTGTCTCATCGCCGTATCAGGGAAGTTACGGTCGGTTCCAATTTCTCGTGGTGGAAGGATGATTATCAGGAGTTTTATTTTGAGCTGGATAAACAACGGATGATCGGAGCGGGGATCGGAGCCGGAGAACTGTTTGCTGCTATTCGTCCCATATATGGGCGGAATCAGGAAATCGGTTCCGTTGTTACCGAAGATGGAACGGAAAAAATCAAACTCTCTTCCCGCCAGTCGGATCAGCGGGATATATGGGCCATGCAGTATTATCCTTTCCGTGTAGGCGATAAAGAGTATAAACTGGCGGAACTGGCTAAGGTAGAGAAGGGACAGATGCCGCAGGAAGTGGCGAAGGAGAATCAACAATACCGCTTATGCCTGCAATATGAGTATATCGGTGCGTCGGAACAGGGAAATAAGCTGCTGAAAAAAGACCTGGAAGAGTTTAATGAACTTCTCCCGATGGGATATAAGGCGGAAGCGGAAAGTAATAACTGGTCATGGGGTGGAGGTGCCAACAAACAGTATCGCTTGCTCCTGATTGTGATTGCTATCATTTTCTTTATTACAAGCATTCTGTTCAATTCGTTGAAACAGCCGTTAGCGATCATCTTTGTCATTCCGATCTCTTATATCGGTGTGTTTCTGACGTTCTACTGGTTCAAGTTGAACTTTGACCAGGGTGGTTTCGCTTCGTTCATTCTGCTCTGCGGTATCACAGTGAATGCCAGTATTTATATTTTAAATGAGTACAATGCGATTCGAAAACGCTTTCCCTGCCTTTCTCCTCTTCGTGCTTACGTGAAGGCATGGAATACGAAAGTGATCCCCATTTTTCTGACGGTTGTTTCTACCATCCTTGGCTTTATCCCCTTTATGGTGGGAGCAGAGAAAGAAGGTTTCTGGTTTCCTTTGGCTGCAGGTACTATCGGTGGACTGGTAATGTCCGTGATCGGCGTGTTTATTTTCTTGCCGGTACTGACTTTGAATAAAAAGAAGATGATGGTGAAGAAGCCTTGAAGAAATAAATTAGCTATTAGCATATTTCGATTAGCTAATAGCTAATTTGTTTTTGCTAATAGCTAATCGAAATAAGGTATAGGAGATAATTCACCAGTTATTTCCTGCATTGCTGCTGCCGATCAGCATTTCTACCCGTTGCTTATACAAGTTGGCTCCCTCAGCGATGTTCTTTCCCGCATCTGCGGTTCCCATTCCGTAAACAACAACAGGCGTTTGCCACGACATCCCCGAATGAATGGCACTAACCTGATAAGGACGTAAAAGCTCATCCACTGTGAAGCGGTTTCTGCCTCCGCTACGGTATGCTTCATATTCGGAACCTGTGGTGGTTACTACTGTCAATGGTTTCCCGGCTACTGCCGGAGTCTTGGAAAGGAAGGTGAATACTTCGTCCTGCCATTTTTTGAGCAATGACGGCGCAGCCATCCAATGAAAGGGAAATTGATAAATGAGGGCGGAAGCATCGGAAATGATTTTGCTCCATTCGTCAACATCAAAAGAAGCGCCTTGCTGGTCGTAAAGATTGAATACTGCTACGCCTTCAATATCACTCACAGCATCAATCAGTGCTTTGTTTGCTTGTGATTCCTTCATATTGGGATGCGCCAGGAGAATCACCACTTTTCTTAAATCTTTATTCATAATCAATCGGGTATTTAGGATGAAACAACTACATCTATAATATAAAGGTCTAAAAATAAGAAAAAGTTTTCGAAACTCAATATCTTAATTAAAAATAAAAGAATCTCTCTTTGCT
>CEBV01038707.1_pt1 | contig 16222 bp, 12 predicted proteins | sample 554741 | NCBI WGS metagenome assembly CEBV01 (sample SAMEA3182070, study PRJEB8094) | gut metagenome | biome: human; feature: gut; material: Stool; isolation source: human stools | place: Canada | collected 2011-11-22 | reverse complement strand
TGCTGTACCTTGAAAATTTCATAGGCAACCGGATAACGAACCTGAACGGAGTAAAGCCCAGCAAATGGCGCGCCATGATCCGCACGGAAAGGAGGATTTGGGCGAGCGATTCAGCCAGTTTGCATCTGTGTGTGGCATCGCAGATGGCCATGACCTCCGTTCAGCTAACGATACTCCCGCGTTGAACGCCCTCAAAGCATTGCGCGGCGCACCCATCAGCATGGGCCGGGGTGAGACTCCCGTGGGCGGCTGCCAGCCGCCGTCCGGTTTTGCCAATAACAATTTACAAATGAGGCGAAAAATATCATGAGTATAAGGGCGGCGCTATATTGCCGTGTAGATTGGAGAATTTCTGTTGAAAATGAAACACAAGGAAGAATATCTGCGATGACCGTCCATCATTTTTTCGGCTCATATCCCATAGCATATAAGGAAGGGGGGCTAAGATAGTGACGGAGGTTGATCGCGAGATTGCTTTGGCTTTATTAAAACGACTATGGAAGCGGGAGTTGATTTCGGAAGAAACGTATGTTTCTGCCAGCAGCTCCCGTTTTTTTGACAAACGGCAATTTACATCTGATACTGAAACCGTCAACAAAATAACTGAGGAGGTCAGTACGGATGGTAACAATTAGATGGCTTCGAGAGCAGATTCGGCAGGGAAAAACCATTTACGATCTGCCGCTCCGGGTTACGTTCTATGCGCGTGTTTCTACGGAAAAGGTGGAGCAGCAGGGTAGTTTGGAAAACCAGATTCAATACTACACAGAGTTCATTCAAAAGAACCCGAATTGGACGTATGTTCCCGGCTACATTGATGAAGGTATTTCTGGAACGAGCACTTATAAGCGTGACAGTTTTCTGCGCATGATCGAGGATGCCAAACGTGGGATGTTTGACTTCATTATCACAAAAGAAATATCCCGTTTTTCCCGCAACACACTGGACAGTATCCAATATACACAGGAGCTGCTGGACAACAATGTGGGTGTACTGTTCCAAAATGATAATATCAACACACTGGACAGCGATAGTGAGTTTCGGCTGATCGTCATGGCTGGTGTGGCACAGGACGAAGTTCGAAAACTATCCGAGCGGTTAAAATTTGGCTTTCGGCAGTCTATCAAGAACGGCCATGTTTTGGGAAATAATCGCTTATGGGGTTACGATAAAAAAGATTGCAAGCTGACAATCATCCCGGAGCAGGCGGAAGCGGTCAAGCTGATTTTTCAGCTTTATGCCACCGGAAACTATGGCCTGCGCAAGCTGTCACAGGAGTTGACTCGCCGTGGATACACAAGCCTTTTGGGAAACAAATTCAATTCCGTCACCATCGGCCATATTCTGCAAAACCCAAAGTACAAGGGGTGGTACTGCGGTAATAAGACACAATCCTTGGATTATCGGAAGAAAAAAACGGCATTTCTCGATGAAAGTGAGTGGGTAACATACCCAGATCCTAATATCCCTGCGATTGTATCGGAAGAACTCTGGAATCAGGCAAATGAGATATTTAAGAAACGCAGCGCCAGAACGAAAGCCTATGGCGTAGGCTATCAGAGTAGGTATCCATACAGCGGGAAAATCATTTGCGGAAAGCATGGAACCGCCTTTCACCGGCAGAGCTTCAAAACCATGGAGGGACACACAGAATTCTGGCAGTGCAGGATGTACCGTGAGCATGGAAAAGCTGGATGCGATTTGCCGACGCTCCGAACGAAGGAGCTGGACGCAATTTTGGCAGACCAATTCCAAAAGCTGGTGAAAAATCAAAAGCAGATTGTCCGACTTGTGTTGGACAGCGTTTCCAGTGTTCAGCAGAAGCGTGATTACTCCGGACAAATCGCCCAGTTGAACACACAGATCAGCCAACTGGAGAAAAAAAAGGATAAACTGCTGGAACTCAGCATCGCCAATGCAATCACAATTCAGGAATTCAAAAAGCGCAACAACCGGTTCAATGAGCAGATTGCGGATATGCAGGAGCAGATGATTTCTTTACAAAAGCTGGAGGAAAATGGTTCAGCTGCGGGTGTTGACTTGTCCGCAATCGAAAAAGCGCTTTGGCAGGAGCTTTCCTTTCAGGATACCATCTCGACGGAGGCTGTTGCGGCGATCCTCGACCATGTGGTTGTTTGCGAGGGCAGCACGAAACAAAAAATTGATCTGGAACTCTATTTAAGGCTGGGGCAGACCGCTTCAGTCACTTTTTCGCGGGAGAGATTTGCATTTTGGAACACATCTTTTTCACGATGTGCGCCACAAGACGCAGGTTGTGCTCGATGAGCACGTTGCGCGCCTCAAGGTCGCCCGCAGCGAAGCGTTCGAGATACTCCTTTTCCTCGGCGGCGGAGAGCGGGCGCGGGAACGAGCCGGGATTGCCGGCAAGGCGCAGGGAGAAAAACAGGCTGTTGCACAAAAGCCAAACGGCGGCAGAAAGCATATACATCAACTCCTCCCCTCACCCTATGTCGGGGCAGGAAGTCCCTATGCGTATGCTTTGCGCCGTCGTCCGCCGCTCTCTTTTCCGATTATTTCCTGTGCGTATGGCGAATGACAAAAAATGTGATGACCCAGACCGTAAAGCCGACGAGCAGATATTGCATGGCAGCGTTCTCCTTTTTGCGGTTCATTACTTTTCGCGTTTGGCCGTCAGCTCGCGCTTGAGCCGTTCGCCGGTCGGCGTGGCGGCAAGGCCGCCGAGCGCCGTTTCGCGGAACTCGACCGGCATACGCCGCCCGACCTCGCCCATCGCGTCGATGACCTCATCGACGGGGATGCGGCTCTCGATGCCCGCGAGCGCCATATCCGCCGCGCTCACGGCGTTGACCGCGCCGATGACATTGCGCTTGACGCAGGGCACCTCGACCAGTCCCGCGACGGGGTCGCAGACAAGACCCATGAGATTCTTGAGCGCCATCGCCACCGCGTGACCGATCTGCTCGCCCTCGCCGCCGCGCAGGGCAACCAGCGCGCCCGCCGCCATGGCGGACGCCGTGCCGATCTCCGCCTGACAGCCGCCGGACGCGCCCGCGATGCTCGCCTTGTAGGCGATGACCGAGCCGATGCCTGCGGCGACGTAGAGCGCCTCGAGCAGCTGGTGCTGCGTCAGCTCCTCATATTTGCACAGCGGCAGCAGCACCGCCGGCAGAACGCCGCAGGCGCCCGCCGTGGGAGCCGCGACGATGCGGCGCATACAGGCGTTGGACTCCGCCATGGAAAGCGCCTCGGCGATGACCTCGCTGACGTAGCCGCCGGTCATGGCGCAGCCGCGGAAGGTGTACTGGCGCATCTTCATGCCGTCGCCGCCGACCAGTCCGCTCACCGAGCGCTTGCGGCCCGTGTAGCTGTCCGCCGCGTCCTGCATGGCCTGCCAGGTCGTGAGCATCTTCGCCATACTCGCCTCGCGGCTGACCTGCCGCTCGTCCATGTCGTCGGCAAGGACGACCTCCCAGAACTCCTGCCCGTTCCGCGCCATGCGCTCAAAGATTTCGCTCATCGAAGCCAGAGCCATCCTCGTCGTCCTCCTTATCGTAGTATGTCACGCCCAGAATACCGGGCAGCTCGGAGATGAACTCCACCTGCTTGGGCTTGATGTGCTGGTCGGTCTCGATGACCATGAGCGCGTCGCCGCCGCGCTTGTGGCGGTGGACGCTCATATTCGCCACGTTCACGCGCAGCTGGTTCAAAATGCTCGTCACCGCGGCGACGGAGCCGAACTCGTCCTGATTGCGCACGACGAGCGTGTTGCTCTCGCCGGTGAAGTTGACCTCGATGCCGTCGAGCTTGTTGACCATGATGCGCCCACCGCCGAGCGAGCTTGCCTGCACGGTCAGCGCGCGGCCGCCTTTGCCCGTCAGCTCCAGCACAGCGGTGTTCGGGTGCGCGTCGCGCAGGTCGATCTCGTCGATGGTATAGCGCAGCCCCGCCTTCTTCGCCTCCTTAAAGGCGTTGGGGATGCGCAGATCGTCCGGCTTCATGCCGAGCAGTCCCGCGACGAGCGCACGGTCGGTGCCGTGGCCCTTTCCCGTTTCGGCAAACGAGCCGTAAAGGTGGAGCTTCGCGTCCGCGACCTCCTCACCGAGCAGGGTGCGCGCCATCGCGCCGATGCGGGCTGCGCCCGCCGTGTGCGAGCTGGACGGCCCGACCATCACGGGGCCTAAAATATCAAAAATGTCCATACCGTTTTTCTCCTTTTCGGTAATGGTAGTCTGTGCCATTATAGCAGACACGGCGCAGATTGCAAGCTCACTTCCCGAGGGGCGCGGTCACGCCGCGCAGCCACGCGCGGGTCTCCGTGTCGAGATGCGGCGCGAGCGCTTCGTAAACACGCGCGTGGTAGGCGTTGAGCTGCGTGAGCTCGCGGTCGCTCAGGAGCGACGGGTCGATGGTATCGCGGTCGAAGGGTGCGAGCGTCAGCGGCTCGAGCGAAAGAAAGCGTCCGTAGGCGTTGGTCTCCGCCTCGCGCACGAGCAGAAGATTTTCCAGCCGCACGCCGAATTTTCCCGCAAGGTACAGCCCCGGCTCGTCCGAGAAGATCATACCCGGCTCCAGCGCGGTGTGCCGCGCGTTGGAGGCAATGCTCCAATGGATGCGCTGCGGTCCCTCGTGGACGCTGAGCAGATAGCCGACGCCGTGGCCGGTGCCGTGGTTGTAGTCCAATCCCTCGTCCCAGAGCGGGCCGCGGGCGAGAATGTCAAGGTTCTCCCCCGTTACGCCCGCGCGGAAGCGCGCGGCGGCGAGAGCGAGGTGTCCGCGCAGGACGAGCGTGCAGGCGCGCTTCTCCTCCCCGGCGACCGGGCCGAGCGCGACGGTGCGCGTTACGTCGGTCGTGCCGGTGCGGTAATGGCCGCCGGTGTCGGCGAGGAGCAGTCCGTGCGCTTCGAGCGGCACGTCGGTCTCCTCCGCCGCCTCGTAATGGACGATGGCGCCGTGGGGGCCATAGGCGAGAATAGGGTCGAAACTCGGCTCAAGATAGTCCGCGCTTTCGCGGCGGTATTCCTCCAATTTCGCGGCGGCGGAAAGCTCCGTGGCTCCCTCCCGCACGGCGTCACACTTGAGCCAGCGGAGAAAGCGCGTGAGCGCGATGCCGTCGGCAAGGTGCGCGCGGCGGAGGTTCTCCTGCTCCACGGCATTCTTGACCGCCTTCATGGGCACAATGGGACTGGGTCGGTCGAGCGTCTCCGCGCCGTCCGGCACGCTCTGCGTCAGGCGATAGTTCGCCGTCGTGCCGTCGAGCAGCACGCGCGTGCCGCGCGGCAGAGCGCGGACAAGGCCGTAGATGCCTTCATAGTCCGCAAGGCGCACGCCGTCGGCGGCGAGCGCCGCTTTCACTTCCTCGCCGACCGCGCCCGCGCGGGCGCAGAGCACGGCATCCTCCTTCGTCAGCAGCAGAAAGCCGAGAAACACCGGCGTGCAGGCCACGTCGTTCCCGCGCAGATTCAGCAGCCACGCAAGCTCGTCGAGCGCCGTGACAACGAAGGCGTCCGCGCCCTCGTCCGCCATCGCCGCGCGCACGCGCGCGAGCTTGTCCGCGCGCGCTTCGCCCGCGTAGTCGATCCCCAGCTCCCACACCGGCGCGGCGGAGAGCGGCGGGCGGTCGGGCCAGAGCGCGTCGACAAGGTCTTCGTCCCCCGCAAAGCGGATATGCTTTGTGCGCAGCTTATTCCCGAGCCGCCGCGCAAGCGCGGTGTTGACCGTGCGGGCATCAAAGCCGAGCAGGCTCCCGTCCTCCAGCTCCGCGAGCAGGAAGCGCTCGAGCGTCGGGACGTCCGGCTCGCCGGAGCGCATCAGCTCGATGCCGCTGCCGGCCAGCTGGCTCTCCGCCTGCAAAAAGTAGCGCCCGTCCGTCCAGAGGAGAGCGCGGCTCGGCAGAATGAGCAGCGTCCCCGCGCTGCCGGTGAAGCCGGAGAGGTATTCGCGCGCCTTGAAGTAGTCACCGACATACTCCGAGGCGTGAAAATCATCGGTCAGGACAAGGTAGGCGGCAAGTCCGCGCTGCGCCATCGCACGGCGCAGCGCCGTGAGCTTTTCTGCGGTGGTCATCATGCTTTCCTCCTGCTGTGCTGTCATTATTGTTCTGCCTTTATAGTATACCGCGGCGCGGGATTTGTAAAGCCGAGCCTTGACAAGCGGTGGGGCAGCGTCTATAATATTTTTACTTATAATGTGTTGGTATGCGCCGCCGTCGGTCCCGAAGGACGCCGAAGGGCGGCGCATAGAAAGGAAACGACATGAAAAAAGAGTACAAAATGAGCGCTGCCCGTCAGCAGGAGCTGCAGGATGAGCTGACCTACCTCAAGACCGTGCGCGAAAAGGAAGTGGCGGAGCTGATCAAAGAGGCCCGCGGCTTCGGCGACCTGAGTGAAAACAGCGAGTACGACGAGGCGAAGAACGAGCAGGGCAAGCTCTACTCCCGCATCGCGGAGCTGGAGGACATTCTGCTTCATGTCGTCATCATCGACGAGAGCGAGGGCGCGTCCAACGCCGTGAGCATCGGCTGCACCGTCACCGTCGTGGACCTCAAGACCGGCCGCGAGATGCCGCCCTACAAGGTCGTGGGCAGCCAGGAGGCCGATCCCATGCACCGCGCCATCAGCGAGGAATCCCCCTTCGGCAAGGCCCTCATGGGTGCGAAGGAGGGCGACGAGATCAGCGTCGAGGCCCCCGTCGGCATCATTCATTACCGTGTGGAAAAGATCGAGCGATAAGGCTCGAGGACGATCATAAGGAGAAAACGATATGGCAGAGAACAATCAGGCAAACGCTCCCGCGCAGGAGCAGGACCTTTCCGAAATTCTCAAGGTCCGCCGCGAAAAGCTGGCGGCGCTGCGCGCCGAGGGACGCGATCCCTTCCAGCAGACGCGCTTTGACGTCAGCCACCACGCGCAGGACATCAAGGACCATTTTGACGAGCTCGAGGGCATCGAGGTCACCGTCGGCGGCCGACTGATGAGCAAGCGCGGCATGGGCAAGGTCAGCTTCTGCGACTTACAGGACAAGTCCGGCCGCATCCAGATCTATGCCCGCAAGGATGAGATGGACGAGGAGGAATACAACCGCTTCAAGAAGTACGACATCGGCGACATCGTCGGCGTGCGCGGCGAGGTGTTCCGCACCCAGCGCGGCGAGATGAGCGTCCGCGCCAAGGAGATCACGCTGCTCTCGAAGTCCCTGCGGCCGCTGCCCGAAAAATTCCACGGTCTGCAGGATAAGGAGCTGCGCTACCGTCAGCGTTACGTCGATCTCATCGTCAATCCCGAGAGCAAGCGGAATTTTGAGATCCGCTCGAAATTTGTGGCGTTCCTGCGCCGCTACCTCGACGACCTCGGCTTCATGGAGGTCGAGACGCCCGTGCTCAGCCCCATCGCGGGCGGCGCGAACGCGCGGCCGTTCATCACGCATCACAATACGCTCGACATTGATATGTATATGCGCATCGCCACCGAGCTGCACCTCAAGCGCCTGATCGTCGGCGGTCTGGAGCGCGTGTACGAGGTCGGCCGCATTTTCCGCAACGAGGGCATGGACACCAAGCACAACCCCGAGTTCACCACCTGCGAGCTCTACCAGGCGTTCACGAACCTTGACGGCATGATGGACATTCTGGAGGGCATTCTCGCGGGCGCCGCGAAGGAAATTCTCGGCACCTATCAGCTCCAGTGGCTCGGCCACGATATTGACCTCACCCCGTCGTGGAAGCGCGTCACGATGGCCGACGCCGTCAAGGAAGTGACCGGCGCGGACTTCATGGCGATCGAGGGCGACAACGACGCCGCCGTCGCGCTCGCTAAGAGCGTCGGCGTCGATATGGACGGTGTGGACAAGACCTGGGGCAACGCCCTCTACGAGACCTTCGACCAGAAGGTCGAGGAGACGCTCATCCAGCCGACGTTCATCACCATGTATCCCGTCGAGGTTAGCCCGCTCGCCAAGCGCAGCCCGTCCGACCCGCACCTGACCGAGCGCTACGAGATGTTCGTGTGCGGCTGCGAGATGGGCAACGCCTTCACCGAGCTCAACGACCCGATGGATCAGTATGAGCGCTTCAAGGCGCAGGTCGAAAAGCGCGCCAACGGCGACGACGAGGCGGAGATGATGGACGAGGACTACGTTATGGCTCTCGAATACGGTCTGCCCCCGACGGGCGGTCTGGGCTTCGGCATCGACCGCTGCGCGATGATGCTCTGTGGCACGGATTCCATCCGCGATGTGATCCTGTTCCCGACCATGCGCCCGTAACGGCTTGGTTATAAAGTAGGCGGCTGCCGATGGCAGCCGCCTACTTTTTTCAGATCACGTAGTCATCGCCGCTGTGCTCGCGCTGGCGGTCGATCAGATCCTGCAGCGTGACGCCCGCGAGATAATCCTCGATCACACGGTCCAGGCCCTGCCAGAGCGGGAGAGTCGGGCAATTCGCGCTGCGCGGGCAGGTGTTGACCTCGCAGTCCAGACAGGCCACGGGGGCAAGACTTCCCTCGGTCAGGCGCAGAATGTCCCGCGCGGTGTAGTCCTCCGGCCGGCGGGCCAGCCGGTAGCCGCCCTGATAGCCGCGGTTCGTGAGCAGGAAGCCGGCGCGGCTGAGCGTCGGAACGATCTGCTCGAGGTATTTTTTGGAGATATCCTGCCGTTGGGCAACGTCCTTGAGCGATACGCAGCCGTCTCCCTGATGCTCCGCAAGGTCGAGCATCAGGCGCAGCGCGTAGCGTCCCTTGGTCGAGATACGCATAGGCTCACCTTCCGTTTTTTATGTTTTTTCTCTATAATACCATATACTTTGTAGGAATTCAAGCGCAGCGCCCGCCGCGCTTGAATTTTGTCCGCCCGTATGCTATACTTTCTTCATTCTGTACACGGAGGAATACGCCCATGACGCTCCAACAGCTCCACTATGCCATCGTCATTTCCGAGACCGGCTCGATGAACAAGGCGGCGGAACGGCTCTACATCGCCCAGCCCTCGCTCACCGGCGCGATGCAGGAGCTGGAGCGTGAGCTCGGCATCACCATCTTCCACCGCAGCGGACGCGGCGTGACGCTGACGAACGACGGACAGGAGTTCATCGACTATGCCCGACAGGTCTACCACCAGTATGAGACGCTGGCGGAGAAGTACGCGCATCCCAACGAGCTGAAAAAGAAGTTCGGCGTGACGACGCAGCACTATTCCTTCGCGGTCAAGGCTTTCGTGGAGATGGCCAAGAGCTTCGATACCGCCAAATACGATTTCGCCATCCGCGAGAGCAAGACGCGCGAGGTCATCGACGACGTCGCAAGCCTGCGCAGCGAGATCGGCATCCTCTACCTCAGCGACTTCAACCGCAACGTCATCACGAAGATCCTCCGCGCGAACGACATTGAGTTCCACGAGCTGATGGACTGCAAGTCCTATGTCTTTCTGTGGAAAAACCACCCGCTCGCCGACCGCACGGAGATCCACGGCGAGGAGCTGAGCGACTACCCCTTCCTCTCCTTTGAGCAGGGCGGCAACGACTCCTTCTACTTTTCCGAGGAGCTGTCGTCCATGAACGACTACTCTCAGACCGTCAAGGTCAACGACCGCGCCACGATGGTCAACCTGATGGTCGGGCTCTACGGCTACACGCTCTGCTCGGGCATCGTGTGCGAGGAGCTCAACGGCGGGGACTACCGCGTCATTCCCCTTTCGGACGACAGCCCCATCAACGGCGTGATGAAGGTCGGCTATATCGTGAAGAAAAACCAGATCCTCAGCAGCGTCGGCAAGCTGTATATCGAAAAAATACAGGGATTTCTTCACGCGGCACAGGGCGGTTTGTCCAACTGATACACTCCTGTTTTGTTCATATCGTCAATATATGTCTCGATATTATGCCATTGGAGTATATGAAACGCACTATGCTATAGTTTGAGCCTATAACTCATTATCCTCATAGCGTATTGGACAAATGGCGAAGCATCGTGTATAACTAACAGCGTCCCAAGCAAAGGAGGTCAAACACGATGCTCAAGCTGTTGAAAGAGCGAATGTGTCCGCATGGTTCGTGTTCCCGCATGAGCGGTCGAATGTGACCGCGGATCGTCGCATCAAAAATCATTCAAATAATATCAAAATCAAGAAAAGGAAGAATAAAATCATGAAAAAGCTCATTTCTCTTGCCCTCGCGGCAGTTCTCGCCCTCGGTATTCTCTCCGGCTGCGGCAAAAAGGCCGACGCCGCCATTCAGATCGCAGTTCCCAACGACACCACCAACGAAGCCCGCGCCCTGCTGCTGCTCGAAGCCAACGGCATCATCAAGCTCAAGGACGGCGCCGGCATCACCGCCACCAAGAACGACATCGCCGAGAATCCCCACAACGTCGAGATCGTTGAGACCGAAGCCGCGCAGATCCCCAACATCCTCAAGGATGTGGACTACGCCGTCATCAACTCCAACTACGCCATCAACGCCGGTCTGAATCCTGTCAAGGATTCTCTGGCCATTGAAGGCTCCGCCTCCGCTTACGCCAACATCCTCGCCGTCAAGGAAGGCAACGAGTCCAGCGACAAGGTCAAGGCTCTGGTCGCCGCGCTCGAGAGCCAGCAGGTCGCCGATTACATCGCCGAGAAGTATGACGGTGCGGTCGTGAGCACCGTCGAGAATCCGGGCGACGGCTACGACGCCAGCGTTGACTACGCCGCGCTCGCCGGCGAAACCATCTCCGTCGCCGCATCCCCCACGCCCCACGCCGAGATCCTCGAGGTCGCCAAGGAGATCCTTGCCGAAAAGGACATCACCCTCGACATTCAGACCTACAACGACTACGTTGTGCCCAACACCGTCGTGGAGGACGGCACCGTGGACGCCAACTACTTCCAGCACACCCCCTATCTTGATGACTTCAACAAGGAAAACGGTACCCACATCGTCTCCGTCGCTGCCATTCACGTCGAGCCCATGGGTCTCTACGGCGGCAAGCAGACCACGCTGGACGCCCTGAAGTAAGATAAAAGAAAGGAGGAGAATTCCTTGATCGAACTCAAGCACGTCAGCAAAGTTTTTGAGACCGCCGGTGGGCGGGTGGAAGCCCTCAAGGATATCTCCCTGACCATTCCGGACGGTGACGTTTACGGCATCATCGGCATGAGCGGCGCCGGCAAGAGCACGCTGGTGCGCTGCATCAATATGCTCGAGCGCCCCACCTCCGGCGAGGTCATCGTCAACGGAAAACGTTTGGATACCATGTCGCCCGCGCAGCTCCGTGCTGCGCGGGGCGACATTACCATGATCTTCCAGCGCTTCAATCTGCTCATGCAGCGGAACTGCCTGGATAATGTCTGCTTCCCGATGGAGCTTGCCGGGGTCAGCCGCCGTGAGGCGGCTTCTCGCGCGCAGGAGCTTCTGGAGACGGTCGGTCTGCCCAACAAGGCGAAGGCCTATCCCGCGCAGCTCTCCGGCGGTCAGCAGCAGCGCGTCGCCATTGCCCGCGCGCTGGCGACGAACCCCAAGGTCCTGCTGTGCGACGAAGCGACCAGCGCGCTCGACCCCAAGACGACGCGCCAAATCCTTGAGCTGATCGGCGACATCAACAAAAAGCTCGGCATCACGGTCGTCATCATCACGCACCAGATGAGCGTGGTGAAGAGCGTGTGCAACCATGTCGCCATTCTGGACGACGGCGAGGTGGTGGAGGACGGTCTCGTTTCCACCGTCTTCTCCGCGCCGAAATCCGCCGCCGCGCGCCATCTTGTTTTCCCCGGCGGCGCGGACGTCACGGTGTCCGATCCCACGCAGGAGCGGCGCATCCGCCTCATCTTCCGCAGCGCAAAGACCACCTCGATCCCGCTGGTGGCCCGTCTCGCGACGGAGGAGAACATCGCGGCCAACGTCATTTCCGCCAGCACGCAGAAGCTCTCGGAGGAGATCTACGGCAGTATGCTGCTCGGCGTCCCCGCGGCGCAGTTTGACCGTGCGTGGGAATTTCTGAGCGGGATCGAAAATCTTCAGGTGGAGGAGGCGAGCGTCGGTGTACAGTAATCTTTTCTCTCCCGAGTCTATCGAGGAGCTGACCGCAGCGCTGCAAACGCAGTTTCTCCCCGCCATCTGGGAAACCTTCTATGTTACGCTCCTCTCCACGGCCTTCGCCATCGTGATCGGTCTGCCGCTGGGTGTGCTGCTCGTGGCGGGCGAAAGGGACGGCGTGCTGCCGCTTCCCCGCTGGCTGATGAGCGTGCTGAACGTTCTTATCAACCTGCTGCGCTCTATTCCGTTCCTGATCCTGATGATCATGGTCTTTCCGCTCTCGCGCCTTATCATCGGCACGACCGTCGGCACCAGGGCGACCATCGTTCCGCTCGTCATCGCGGCCTTTCCGTTCGTCGCGCGTCTCGTCGAGAGCAGCCTGCGTGAGCTGGACCCCAACATCATCGAGGCCGCGCAGAGCATGGGCGCGACGCCCATGCAGATCATCTGCAAGGTGATGATCCCCGAGAGCATCCCCTCTCTGCTGCAGAACTTCACCATCGCGCTCACGACCATCCTCGGCTACTCGGCCATGAGCGGCATCATCGGCGGCGGCGGCCTCGGCAAGATCGCCATCGACTACGGCTTCTACCGCTACAAATATCTCGTGATGTACGTGGCGGTCATCCTGCTCATTCTGCTCGTGCAGCTCTTCCAGAGCGCCGGCACGAAGCTCGCCGCCAAGTGCGACAAGCGTCTGAAAAACCGCTGAATACAGCAAAAGAGAACCGCGCGGCGGTTCTCTTTTTTCATGCAGAGGGCGGAGCCATACGGCTCCGCCCCTTCGCTATTATTTGCCCGCCTTGCGCAGCGCTGCGGCGACGAAGCCGGTGAAGAGCGGGTGCGGACGGTCAGGACGGCTCTTGAATTCGGGGTGGAACTGGCAGCCGACGTACCAATCCTGCTCGCTCAGCTCGGCGATCTCAACGAGCGAGCCGTCCGGCGAGGTGCCGGAGAAGGTCATGCCCGCGCGCTCAAGCTCCTCGCGGAAGAGGTTATTGAACTCGTAGCGGTGACGGTGACGCTCGGAGATCTCGCGCGTGCCGTAGGCGGCATACGCCTTCGTGCCCTCGCCGAGCACGCAGGGGTATTTGCCGAGACGCATTGTGCCGCCCTTGGCGGTCACGCCGATCTGGTCGGGCAGAAGCGCGATGACCGGGTGCGCGGTGAGGGATGAGAACTCCGCGCTGTGCGCGTCGGCCCAGCCGACGGCGTGGCGCGCAAACTCGATGACGGCGATCTGCATACCGAGGCAGATGCCGAGATAGGGCACGCCGTTCTCGCGCGCGTACTGCGCGGCGAGGATCATGCCCTCGATGCCGCGGTCGCCGAAGCCGCCGGGCACCAGCACGCCCGTGCAGCTGCCGAGAACGGAGGCGACATTCTCCGCCGTCAGCGTTTCGGAATCGACCCATTGGATCGTCACCTGTGCGTCGCAGGCCGTGCCCGCGTGGAAGAGCGACTCGACGACGCTCAGATAAGCGTCGTGCAGACCGGTATACTTGCCGACGAGTGCGATGGTCACCTGCTTGTGCGCGTGCTTGATCTTCTCGACGAGCGCCGTCCATGCCTTCATATCCGGCTCACCGCAGTCAAAGCCGAGCTTGCGGCAGACCTCGCGGCAGAGGCCGGCGTCCTCAAGCAGCAGCGGCACCTCATAGAGCGTGGAGGCCGTGACGTTCGGGATCACGCACTCCGGCTCGACGTTGCAGAACAGCGCGATCTTATGGCGCACATCGTCGGGCAGCGGGCTGTCCGTGCGGCAGACGAGGATATCCGGCTGGATACCGAGCGAGAGCAGCTCCTTGACGGAATGCTGCGTGGGCTTGCTCTTGAGCTCGCCGCTGCCGGGGATGGAGACGATGAGCGGAACGTGGATAAAGAGGACGTTTCCTCTCCCTTTTTCCGCCGCGACCTGACGGATCGCTTCGAGGAACGGCTGGCTCTCGATGTCGCCCACCGTGCCACCGATCTCCGTGATGCACACGTCGGTCTCGCCGTCGTCCATGGCGTAGACGCGGCTTTTGATCTCGTCGGTGACGTGCGGAATGATCTGCACCGTGCCGCCAAGGTAGCCGCCCTGCCGCTCGCGGTTGAGGACGCTCCAGTAGACCTTGCCGGAGGAGACGGAAGCGTTCGCGTTCAGCGCCTCATCCACGAAGCGCTCGTAGTGGCCGAGGTCCAGGTCGGTCTCCGCGCCGTCGTCGGTGACGAAGACCTCGCCGTGCTGGTAGGGACTCATCGTGCCGGGGTCCACATTGAGATAGGGGTCGAATTTCTGGTTCTTCACACGCAGGCCGCACTGCTTCAGCAGGCGGCCGAGCGACGCCGCGCAGATGCCCTTGCCGAGACCGGACACCACGCCGCCGGTGACAAAAATGTACTTCATGTTCTCCTCCACAACACAAATAAATTGGAAAAATCATTTCAAAAGGAACGCTCAGAGAGCGTTCCTTTTGGGGATCAAACAGAGAAAAGCAGATCGTAGAAGGTCGGATACGGCCAATACTTGCCGGCGGTCAGCGTCTCGAGACGGTCGACGGTATCGCGCACCGCGTCCATATCAGCGGCAACAACGTCGTGGTAATAGCGCATCTCCTCTTCGCCGGAGGCGCCGACGGGCGCGGTCTCCAGCGCGGTCTTGAGCGTCACGGTCTGCTCGAGCAGCTTGTCGTTGAGGATGCCGATGGAGTTGGCCAGCGACTTCTCGACGTGGCAGGGCAGCTCGGGCGCGGCCTCATGCTTGCGCAGCATCGTCTCGCAGAGCTTGCTCTCATACTCGGAGGCGGCGTTGAGAATCTCATGCTGGACCATATCGACCATGGTGGCCGCTTCGATGTGGATGACCTTGCGGTATTTCTCCATGTGGATCTCGTGGCGGGAGAGCATTTCCTCCTTCGTGTAAACGCCGTGCTTCATCATCAGTTCAACGTTCTTGGGCAGAACATAGGTCGGCAGGGCGTCGGCGGTGCTGCGCAGGTTCGCAAGACCGCGGCGCGCAGCCTCCTCGACCCACGCCTCCTCATAGCCGTTGCCGTTAAAGATGATGCGGCCATGCTCGATGAACGCCTTGCGCACAAGGTCGTGCAGCGCCTTGTTGAAGTCCGGCGCTTCCTTGAGCAACGCGTAGAACTGGCTGAGCTCCTCCGCCATGATGGTGTTGAGCACCGTGACGGGGCCGGCAATGGACTGGCTGGAGCCGGGCATACGGAACTCGAACTTGTTGCCGGTGAAAGCCACGGGCGAGGTACGGTTGCGGTCGGTGGTGTCCTGCGGGATGGAGGGCAGCACGTCCACGCCGATGCGCAGCGTCTTGCGCTCGGTCTCGGTATAGTCGCTCTCACCGACGATGGCGTCGATGATGCTCTGCAGCTCGGAGCCGAGGAAGACGGAGATGATGGCCGGCGGCGCTTCCTGCGCGCCAAGACGGTGATCGTTGCCCGCGAAGGCGACGGAGCAGCGCAGCAGCTCCTGATACTCGTCCACGCCCTTGACGAAGGCGGCGAGGAAAAGCAGGAACACGGCGTTCTGGCTGGGCGTTTTGCCGGGGGAGAACAGATTCTCGCCCGTGTCGGTCGAGAGCGACCAGTTGACGTGCTTACCGGAGCCGTTGACGCCGGCAAAGGGCTTTTCATGCAGCAGGCAGACGAGACCGTGGCGCTCGGCGACCTTCTTCATCGTCTCCATGACGAGCTGGTTCTGATCGTTGGCGGTGTTGGCGTCGCAGTAGATGGGAGCCATCTCGTGCTGACCGGGGGCGACCTCGTTGTGCTTGGTCTTGGAGAGCACGCCGAGCTTCCACAGCTCCTCGTCCAGCTCCTTCATAAAGGCCGCCACGCGCGGGCGGATGACGCCGAAGTAGTGGTCGTCCAGCTCCTGGCCCTTGGGCGGCTTGCTGCCGAAGAGGGCGCGGCCGCACAGCCGCAGGTCCTCACGCTTGAGGTACAGCTCGCGGTCAATGAGGAAATACTCCTGCTCGGGGCCGACCTGCGGCGTGACCTTACTGACGTCCTTCTGGCTGCCGAAAAGATGCAGCAGCTTCACCGCTTCGCGGCTGACCGCCTCGTTCGAGCGCAGCAGCGGGGTCTTCTTGTCCAGCGCCGCGCCGCCGTAGGAGCAGAACACCGTCGGGATGCAGAGGCTGCCGTCCTTGATGAAGGCAAAGGCGGTGGGGTCCCATGCGCTGTAGCCGCGCGCCTCAAAGGTCGCGCGCAGGCCGCCGGAGGGGAAGCTCGAGGCGTC
>CEBV01043194.1_pt1 | contig 16333 bp, 14 predicted proteins | sample 554741 | NCBI WGS metagenome assembly CEBV01 (sample SAMEA3182070, study PRJEB8094) | gut metagenome | biome: human; feature: gut; material: Stool; isolation source: human stools | place: Canada | collected 2011-11-22 | reverse complement strand
CGGCAGCTACTATGAGAAGGCCGTGGCGTGGGCCATCGAAAACGGCATCACCACCGGCACGACGACCAGCACGTTCTCTCCCGACGCGACCTGCACCCGTGCGCAGGCGGTGACCTTCCTCGCCCGCGCCCTGAAGGCCAAGGCGGCGAGTGCGGCGGAGTTCTCCGACGTCCCGACCGGCAGCTACTTTGCGGACGCGGTCGCCTGGGCGGCGGCCAACGGCGTGACCGAGGGCATCGGCGGCGGCCTGTTCGGCTCCGACAACGACTGCACCCGCGGTCAGATCGTGACGTTCCTTTATAGAGCGTACAACAAGTAACGGGAACACGCTCCCTCAGACAAAACAAAGAGAAGAGGCCCATCTGCCAAAGCAGATGGGCCTCTTTCGTATATCGTGCCGGCTCCGCTCCTGCTGAGCTGCGCGGCGAATGGTGGGCGCGCCTTCATGGGACTTCTTCCGACTTGATGAAAAGCACGGTCCTGTTTTTCATGGAGATCCTGCCGACCGCATAGCCGTATGCTGTCAGCTCCTTTTTGCAGCTCAGAAAGGAGTGGTCGAGCGGCACGCCGGCAAGTTCCTCCACCGCATCAAAAGACAGGGTCAGCCGCGGCTGACCCCTTTCGCGTATGGATTCCCATAGTGCATCGTATTTGCTCATCGTGTTTCCTCGGTCAAAACTCTTCCGGAAATGCTCCGCTGCGGGATGGGAGGCGACCCGGTACGATCGGTCAAAGACTCTTCACGAGCGTCAGGATGTTCGACCCATCCGCGTATTCATAGGTCACCTCGTCCATGAGCTTCTTCACCATGAAGATGCCGAGACCGCCGACCTCCCGCTCCTCCGCCGACTGCGTTGTATCCGGGTCGGGCTTTTCAGTGGGGTCATAGGGCCGTCCGTTGTCGGAAAAGCGAAGCGTCGCCTTGCCGTCCTTCAGCGAGCAGCCCAGCACGACGCCGGTCGCGCCGCTGTAGCGGGCGATGTTGGAGAAGATCTCGTCCACCGCCACATTGACCTGAGCGATCACCTTCATGGGGGCTCCTGCCTCGGCGAGAATGCCCTCAAAAAAGTCGGTGGCCTGCGGCAGCTGCTCCAGCGTCGGCACGAGACGGATCTTTTTCATGCCCGACGACTTCATCTCGACGCAGAGCATGGTGATATCGTCGAACTGGTCCGCGCCGCCCGCGAACTCGTCCACATCGCAGTGCAGAGCCTCCAGCAGCTGACGGCACGAGCCGCCCTCGGCGGCGTTCAGCGCACGGAGCATCCGGTCAGTCCCGTAAAGCGTGTTAGAGGCATTCGTCGCCTCCGGCACGCCGTCCGTGTAGACCACCAGACGGTCTCCCGCGTCCAGCTCCAGCTCGTATTCCCGGTATCGGGCGCCCTCCATGCCGGCCAGCACGAAGCCGTGCCTATCCTTGAACAGCTCAAAGGAGCCGCCTTTGCGCATGATGGCCGGATACTCGTGGCCTGCGTTGGCGCACTTCATTTTTCCCGTGGAGATCTCGAGAATGCCCAGCCAGACGGTGACGAACATCTCCGCTTCGTTGTTTTCGCAGAGCTGATCGTTTACCTTTTCCAGCACGGCCTTCGGGGACAGACCGCTCTGCGCGGCGGATTTCAGCAGCGTTTTGGAGATCATCATAAACAGCGCCGCGGGGACGCCCTTGCCGGACACGTCCGCCATGACCAGCGCCAGATGGTCGTCATCCACCAGGAAAAAGTCGTAGAAGTCGCCGCCGACCTCCTTCGCCGGCGTCATGGAGGCGTAAATGTCGAACTCGTGGCGCTCGGGGAAGGCGGGGAAGATGCAGGGCAGCATGGACGCCTGAATGTGGCGCGCCACATCCAGCTCCGCGCCGATGCGCTCCTTTTCCGCGGTGACGCGGCTGAGATTTTGAATATATTCATTCAGCTCCGACACCATGTACTGAAACGAATGGGCAAGCTCTTCCAGCTCGTCGCCGGTGTTGACCTCCACCCGAAAGTCGGACAAGGCCGCCATCTTGCTCTCCACCAGCCCGATGGCGGCGTGGTGCAGAGTCCTCAGCGGACGGATCAGAATGCGCCGCACATAGTAGTAGTACGCGAAAATGGAAAGCAGCAGAACGGCCAGCACCACGCACAGCGTCAGGCCGAGAAACTGCCGGATCTGTTGGTCGATCATGTCCATCGAGATGTCCACGCTGGCCAGCGCCACCGGTGTGCCGGCTTTGTTGAGAATGGCGACGTAGGCCGACGCCAGATAGCCATACTCCTCGTTGTTGGTGATGAGGATGGTCTGCTCCGCGTCGACGGCGAAGGCACCGTGCATCAGCTCGTTGCCGCCGCCGTAGTAGGCGTCGGTGTCGCCGAGGTCGCAGACGCCGTCCTCGCCGGGAACGCCCGCGTCCCAGATGTAGTACATGACCTCATCCTCCGGCACGACCACATAGAAGTATTTCAGTCCCAGCTTCTCCCTGACGTCCTGCAGGTAGCGGTGGATCTCCTCGTAATAGGCGTCCTTCTCGCCGGTCCGGTAGTATTGCTCCACGCGGTCTCCGTCGATGAGATCCGCCGCCACGGAGGCCTGACCGAACGCGAGAGAGGCGTATTGCTCCTCCATCCGCGCCCGGTACAGCTGAGCGATCGTGGGGGCCAGGATCGCCGCGAGGACGGCGGCCATCGCCACCAGTCCCAGCAGCAGCTTGGGCTGTAACCGTATGCTCCTTGCTCGTTTCATGTCCGCACCTCCATCGGATGGATATGAAGCCGCAAATGACCGTCTCTTACACGGTAGAGCGCCCGCGTGGGGGACAGACGCTGCACCTCGCAGGGCAGGGGGGCCGTGCCGGCCCCTATCGCGGTCACATAGAACCACGCACCGCCCAGCTCAACCTGAGTCATGGAATTGTATTTTCGGAAGATCGCCAGGGCCTCCGCCCGGCTCATTTCGGGATGCAGCGTCAGCAGCTCGGACGCGGGACGCTTCCAGTAGGGATGCTTTTCCGCCTGCGGCCGGCCGGCGGCCCAGCGGTCGTCAAGGTGATCGAGGAGCTCCTCGACCGTCGCGCGCGCCCATGCCGCGCTTTGCAGATAGACGTCGATGCTGTCCGTGTCCGCGGTTATGTCAATGGTATGCTGCGCCAGAACATCGCCGCCGTCCAATCGCTGCGCCACCTTGTGCATCGTCACGCCGGTGCGCGTCAGACCGCGCTCCATGGCTCCCTCGATGGGGTAATAGCTGCGCCCCTGCGGGAGCAGCGAGCTGTGGGTGTTGATGCCGCGGAACGCGGGAAGCTCCTCCGGCAGCGTCAGGATGCGGTCATACTCCGCGATGAAAAACAGCTCGCAGCCCTCCTCCGTGAAGTACCGCCGGATCTCCTCCGGCGAGATGGCCTCATAGTGAACAGGGATGCCAAGCTCTCCGGCCCGCCTTACGATGGCGTATTCCGTGAAATAGTCCTCGTCGTTGTGATAGGTATACAGCGCCAGCACCTGATGCTTTTCCACAAAATATTCAAAGCACGACAGGAACACATCGCTGCCGAAATAAACGACCTTCATCGCTTTTCCCTCTTTGTCCTCAAATCTTGATGATCAGTGTGTTGAAGCCCTGATAGCGGCGGTAAAAAAATTCCTTCGCCCGCTTTTTGATGACCAGCACGCCCATGCCGTCCATGTCGAAATCCTCGTCCCGGCTGGCGCGGGAAGTATCTAACGCAAAGGGATTGAAGGTCGTGGCGTCGTCCCGCAGATGCAGCTCCAGCACGCCGCCCTTGTCCATGATGGCCGTCAGCTGGAGGTAGCCGTCCGTCCGCCCCTGAAAGCCGTGCTTCAAGATGGCCATGCCGAGCTCCTCCACGGTCATGGTCGAAAACATCTGCTGCTTCATGTCCGCGCCCCAGACTTCGCAGAAGGCCTCCAGCTCGCGGCACACGTCCATCACATCCTCCGCGTTGCTGAGGATCGTCCGCTGGAAAATGCGCTCCTCCGGCAGCTCCGCTTTCTTATAACGGCCGCCGAGTCCCAGCAGCAGGAACACCGCCAGCGAGCCGACCTCCGTCAGCAGGAACAGCAGCCAGAAGCGCTGCAACCCCAAGGAATAGCACACGAACGTCAGCGGGATGAGCAGCACCGCGCCGCGCAGCGTCTCCAGCAGGAACGACGGCTTCTCATTCTCGCAGGCCTGATAGTAATTGCACAGCAGGATATTGATGCCGGCGAACAGCGCCCCCACGCCGTAGAGCCGCAGCGCGGTACACGCCAGCGCCTCCGACGCCGAACCGGCGATGCCGAACAGCAGGCACATTCCCGCGGGCCACAGCTCCACAAGGGCGATCAGCGCGCCGCCCACCGTCAGTCCCGCCGTGAAGCCGAGACGCACCGTGTTCCGCATTCCCTGCCGGTTGTGCTCGCCCTGATAGGTGGAGAGGATGGGCTGCATGGCGCGCCCCGTCCCCTCAAACAGGTACAGGATCAGGTAGGAGGTATTCTGAATGACGTCGAACACCGCCACCGCCGTTTCGCCGCCCAGACGGATCAGCAGATTGTTGCACACGAGGAAAAAGATCATCTGGTACAGATACTGCACCGAGGTGGCCATACCCGCCTTCAGCGCGGAAAGGGCAGGAACGAGCCAGCGCCCGCGCGGCAGCGCGAAGCGCAGCGTGTGCTTCTGACCGAAAAAGCCCGGCAGATAGATGGCGATGGTGATGATCTGTCCCAGCGCGGTGGACAGCGCCGCGCCCCGCGTGCCCATGTCCAGCGCCAGCACCAGCGTGATGTTCAGCGCAATGTCACAGAGGTTGCCTATGACCGAGCCGGCGCCGGCGCGGCGCTGACTCCCGTCGTTGCGCAGATAGTAGTTGAACACGTTGGACAGGTAGAACAGCGGCGTGGCCGCGACGAGGATCTGCAGATAGTCCCTTGTGGCGGCATACAGTGCGCCGTCCGTGCTCCGTGTGCCCAGCAGCGCCAGCAGCGGGTCTATGAACACGCTGCCCAGCACGGCGGTCGTGACGCTGAAAAGCAGCGCCAGCGCGAGCACGCCGTGAAAGCTGTCCGCGGCCTCCTGCGTTTTGCCCTGACTCAGCAGACGGGAATAGCGAACGGAGCCGCCCAGTCCGAGGCCGTGGGCAAACATGCAGTTGATCATGTAGACCGGCAGGATCAGACCGATGGCGGCAAGTCCCACGGCGCCCAGCCGCTGCCCCACCACCACGGCGTCCGCCATATCGCTCAGCGCCCAGCCGAGCGACGAGAGCATGGCAGGGACCCACAGTCCACGGAACATCCGAGCGGTAAAGCGGTCCGTCGTCCGATGTGCGGCGGGGCTCATCGTCCGCATGGTGTTATTCAATGGTCAGAATATCGGAGAAGCCGGTCACCTCAAAGATCTCCATCACCGACTCGCTCACATGGGTGAGCACCATTTTGCCCTGACGGTTCATCAGCTTCTGCGCGGACAGCAGCACGCGCAGTCCCGCCGAGGAGATGTACTCGACCTGCCCAAAGTCCAGACGCAGCTCGGTGACGCCGTCAAGGTCGGCCTTCAGCTCCGTTTCCAGCTGGGGGGCGGTGGTGGTGTCGATGCGGCCCTCGATGGCCATTGACAGCGCGGAATCCTTCTTTTCTTTTCTGATCTCCATGATTTTTCTCCTCCAAAAACGATTGAATTTTCAGTGTGCGGCGAAGGGCCGCGCGTTTCATTTTCTATGATAGCTGTATCCAGTGTAACACAAGCGCGGCATTTTCTCAACGAAAAAAGTAGATTCTGCCGAAAATCGGTGCGCGGCCGGCGGACGACGGGCCTGTCCCGTGACGCGCACGGGGCTCCGCCCGGTATGAAAAAGAAAAGCGCCGCATACCCTCTACCAAAACAAAATGGGGAGGATATGCGGATGTTTTTGCAGTTTGCCTTGAGGAAAAAGCGTGGGAAGAGGGAGACGGCGAAGCCGCGCTTTCTTGTTCTGCGGCGCAGGACGCTGACCGTCGGTGCGGCGCTGCTGGCGGCGGCAGCCATCTTCGGCGCGGTGAACGCGCCCGCCGCCGTGCGGGCGTCGGCCGCGACGCGGCAGCTGCCCATCTACTGCGTCGAGCGCGATCAGAAGGTGTGCAGCATCTCGTTCGACGCCGCCTGGGGTGCGGACAACACGCAGAAGATTCTCGATGTGCTCGCGGACTACGGTGTGAAGTGTACCTTCTTCGTCGTCGGCAACTGGGCGGACCAGTACCCTGAGCAGGCCAAGGCCATCGTCGAGAGCGGCAACGAGCTGATGAACCACTCCAACGCGCACGACCACTACAATTCCCTGACCGCCGACCAGATCATCGCGGACGTGAACACCTGCAGCGACAAGATCGAGGCGCTCACCGGCGTCCGCCCGACGCTCATCCGCTGCCCGTTCGGCGAGTACGACGACCATGTCATTTCCGCTATCCGCTCCATCGGCATGGAACCCATCCAATGGGATGTGGAGCGATACCATATAGCTTAAACCCTTGCGATACAAGGGCTTGAGGAGATAAAAGCGGATTGGTATTATTAAAAATTACAGTAGAATCCCCGTATATTTTTGCTATTGTACGCGGATTGACGACTGTAATTTTTCTATGCCGAAAACCAGTAGTTGGGGAATTGCTATGCAGTTGGGTAAAAGAAAACGATGGAATGCCGAAGCGTGCGGAGTAATTCGAAATCAAAAAAGCTGCTCAGTCATGGATTCGCGTCATTGCCCGCGGAGCGGGTGCGCTGGGGCGTGTCGATGACGATGAGCCTGGTCTGCGGATGCTCCCATGAGCCTCGTTCCCATCTCAGAGCTGGCGCATATCGCCGGCGTGCCGACGCCGAATATCGACGCTGTCATTCAGCTGACCAGCGCCATCTATCAGCACGATTTCCGCGTCGAGGGCCGCTGCGCCAAGAACCTCGGCATCGAGGGCATGAGCAAGGCTCAGGTCACCCATTTCTTTGAGATCGGCGAACGTTAAATTAACGCCGTAGATTTATTGAGCTTTAGAAAGGAAGTACAGTATGAACAAGGTTGATATTTTGTTTCTGAACAATAAGGCGATGGAAGAGCTGGGCTGCGGTGATATGCAGGCAGTCATGCACGATGTGGAGCGCGCCTACACGCTTGTCGAGCAGGGCGATGTGATCATCCCGGGCAAGCTTCCCATGCGCTGGGGACAGACCGCCGAGGATGAAAACGTCTATGGCCGTATCAACGCCATGCCCGGCTACATCGGCGGCGAGTACAATATGGCGGGCATCAAGTGGATCGGCAGCGGCCCGATGAACTACAAAAAGGGCTTGCTTCGCGCCAGTGTGACGGTTATTCTGAACGACCCTGACACAAAGCTGCCCGTCTGCATCGCTGACGGCACTGAGGTCAGCGCCAAGCGCACCGGTGCCTCTGGCGGCGTCGCCATGAAGCTGCTGTCCATGGAGAGTGCCTCCGTCCTGACGATCTGCGGCGCCGGCGCACAGGGCCGCACGCAGCTTGAGGCCGCGATGATGGTCCGCCCGGGCATCAAGCGCGTCTACGTTTACGATATCCGTATGGAAAGCTCTGCCCGCTTTGTTGAAGAATCCAAGGCCAAGTATCCAAATGTGGAGTTCGTCGCGGTTGCCGAGCCGAAGGACGCCGTCAAGGACAGCGATATCATCATCTGCGTCACGATGGCAAACACACCCTTTATCAAGGCTGACCGGCTCAAGAAGGGCTCTCTGTTGATGAACATGGCGGACTTTGAGGTTACCTATGACTGTGTAAAGAAAGCGAACAAGATCGTGGTCGATAACTGGGAGACGATCAAGCACCGCATGATCAGTACCGTCGCCCTGATGTGGAAGGATGGCGTCATCAAGGATGAGGACATCTACGCACAGCTCGGTCAGATCCTGACCGGGGACAAGAAGGAACGCGAGAACGACGAGATCATCTACTTTAATGCTGTCGGAACAGGTATTCTCAATATAGCTGTTACTACACGCTGCTATCGTAAGGCGCTTGAACTCGGCAAGGGTGTCAGGCTCGCTTACTGGGAGTAATTCTTTCTACACATTCTCTTGATAGAAAAGAGCAGATAAAAAGCGAGAGGGCCCGTCATTATTGACGGATCCTCTTGCTTTCCCAATAGACATAACTGCTTTTCCCTGCATGGGAACATTGACCGGTTCCAGAGAACGACCGCGGATACAAAAGCCGGGGAAGACCTATGGCTAAAAAACCTCAAAAACAGGAACGTGGCATATAAATTGGAAGCATTTTCTGGAGACTAATAAGTCAAACCGTTATGAAACGGTTAAAGAGCTTAACGATAATCTGGCCGATCAGAATGGCAATGCCAATAAGAGCCGCATGGAATGCGAAGGTGTCCACAATGTTGCCGCTGATCGTTGTGTAAGTAGAGGGCTTACATTCGGCTTTCTCAAAGACCTCCTTGGTATCCTCGGACAAAGAACTGTTGCTGGTCAGCATAGTTGCCCATTTTTTCTTTACGGCAATGTTGATGAGAATAATTCCACCGAAGATGCCGATCAGAAGGCCAATCGTATCTCATTTTTCTGAGGCGTTTTTACACGGCACTTTTTTGCTTAGCTTTATAATGGCGTTGGGCGTGCGTTATCTCATCCTTCGAGTGACTGGCAAATGTGGTCTGTAGATTCCTCTTGTAAGATAGATATTGGTCAAACCAAGCTTACCGCTTAGCAGTGATTTATAGTTTTTCACTGAAAAACATGGGGGATACTTTGTGCTACGACTTTAGCGTAACCATCTTGGTTGGTAGCGTATCACTGGCCTTGTTGAAATAAAGTGTGTCCTCGCGGATGACGATTTTGTCAACAGCTCCAATTTACGACGCGAAATTTGTATAGAATTGATTATTGACTAATGAGTGCACTAAATAGTATCATATTAACAAGGAGGGCGAAATGAAAATCACACACATTGAATTGCTTTTGCTGCGAGGCGTGGCGCCATTTTCGCACGGTAGCTTTTCACCGCTGGTTGTGCGCTTGTGCACAGACGAGGGGCTGCTGGGTTATGGCGAGCTGTCAATGGCGATTGGCAGTAGCAGGAACGAGGCGATTGGCGCGGTGCGAGATATTGCTCCGATGGTCCTTGGTGAAGATTTTCGTGACAGTATGCGACTGCGGCAGAGAATGACAAAGGACAACCTTTGGGCGATGAGCGGTGGCTGTGCCTTGTATGCCGCTATAAGTGCGATTGACACAGCGCTGTGGGATTTGAAGGCGAGATGGCTCGGTGTGCCGCTGTATCAGCTCCTGGGTGGAAAAATGCGTGAGGAGTTTCCGTGTTATGCCAGCCAGCTGCAATTTGGATGGCATAATGGAGATAGCAAAGCAGTGACCGGCGAAGCGTTGGCGAGGCAGGCGGTGGAGGCTGCAGCGCAGGGCTACCGTTGGATCAAATTTGATCCTTTCGGCTATTCACCCGATGGGGTATGGAAGGGGTGGCCACTGCGTGGGGCACTGCCCAGTGAGACGGTACGTGAGATTTGCTCGCGGGTTGCGGCGGTACGTGATGCGGTGGGCGGGCAGATGCAGATTATCCTTGAGAATCATTGCCTTACTGACGCGCAGTCAGCCGTTACGCTAATACGGGCGCTGGAGGGATACCACATCGATTATTACGAGGAAGTCTGCACGCCTATCAACCATGCCGTATGGGCAGATGTGAGAAAACATACGGATGCAGGGTTGTGTACGGGCGAAAAGCTTGTGACGCAGAGCGGCTTTCTCCCCTACATTGTGGGACGGACGGTGGATATGCTTCAGCCAGATCTTGGCATTTGTGGTGGCGTGAGTGAGATTATGCCAATCTGTGCGATGGCAGAACTGTACGACATAGGTGTTTCACTGCACACTTGCCACAGCCCAATCTCCATTGCGGCATCATTGCAGGTGGAAGCAGTATTACCGAATTTTTGCGTCCATGAGGTACACAAAAGTGCGCTTCTCGAAGAAAACATTGCACTGGGTAGCGAGCCGTTGTGCGTTAAAAATGGAAAATATACCTTGCCGGAAGGCAATGGTATTGGAGTAGAACTCAGCGATTGGGCACTAAGAAACTGTGAACGGTTAGTATTTTAAAATGGGAGGATAGAAATGAGCCAAAAGCACGACTTTGACCGCGATGCGGAGCGTAGGGGTACAGATGCCAGAAAATACGACCCGACGCTGTGTCCGCCGGATGTAATCCCGATGTGGATCGCAGATACGGATTTTCATTGCCCACAGGAGTTGCTTGACGCACTGACGAATCGTGTGCAGCAGGGGCACTTCGGCTACCCCTACAATGACGCGGAGTATGGACGCGCAGTGGCGCACTGGCAGCGCACACGCTTCGGATGGAATGTACAGCCGGAGTGGGTAGATTTTGCGCCGGGAGCAATCGCGCCGTTGCTGTATGGCATCCGTGCATTCTCTGCGCCGGGCGATAAAGTGCTGATTCAGACACCCGCCTACCCGCCGTTTTATGCGCTGATCGAAAACAATGGCCGTAGGGTGGTGCGTAATCCGCTCGAACTGGTCGACGGGCACTATGAGATTAACTTTGATGATCTAGAAAAAGGACTATCCGATCCGCGTACACGTATTATGATGCTCTGCAATCCTCACAACCCGGCGGGACGCGAGTATACAGAGGAGGAACTGCGACGGATTGGTGAATTGTGTCTAAAGCATAATGTTTTCGTGCTTTCTGATGAGATCCATGGCGACATTGTATATGGTGGAAGGAAACATACACCATTTGCCTCACTCGACCCGCGCTTTGCCAAGTTTTCCTGCACGGCGGTTAACCCGAGCAAGACCTTTAATACAGCGGGCCTTCGAACGGCGGCGTTTATCGCGCCGGATCCAAATGTGAAGGCGTTGATTCTTGAACAGCGCATGAATAATAAAGCGTTTGGACGTCCAGTGTTCGGTGCGCTGTCTGTGAAAGTACTCTACACGCAATGCGCCTACTACGCGGATGAACTGATTGCGTATCTGGAGGAAAATGTGCATGTGCTGGAAGAAGGGCTTGCTGATGTAAAAGGCATTCGACTCATCAAACCCGAGGCGACATATCTGCTTTGGCTTGACTGCAGGGAGTTGCACCTGCCTCAGCCGGAATTGGTGCGTTTCTTCAAGGAGGAAGCCAAACTGCTGCTCAATGACGGGCAGACATTCGGCGTTGACGGTGTCGGCTTTATGCGCATGAATATCGCCTGCCCACGCGCTACGCTACGGCGAGCAATTACGCAGTTGCGGGATGCAGCCAAAAGAATGAATTTAGGGGGATGAACAATGCAAAATAAAGTGAAGAAGGCGACCTCGGGTCTTGTGTTTCTCCTTTCCCTGTTTTTTGTACTCTTTCATATTTACACTGCGATGTTCGGCGTGGTGTCCGGCGTGGGCCAGAAGGCGCTACATATCGGCATCATTATGACCATCTATTTTCTGCGGGAGATGATTAAGCCAGATCGCAAGACCGTGCTTCGTGTACTTGATGCCTTGCTGTGCATCGGCGTGGTGGCGAGCGTGACCTATCTGATCTCTATCGACAAAACATTGGCACTGCGCAGCGGTATTGTTTATAAGACGGACATTATATTTGGCCTGTTTTTTATCATTGCTCTTCTGGAGGCAACGCGGCGTGTGGTTGGCAATTCTCTGACTATCGTGGTACTCTGTTTTGTCGCTTATGCCTTCCTTGGTCAGTACCTGCCCTCATTTCTCCGATTTGCGGGCATGAGCATCAAGCGCTTCGTTGAGGTCATGTACCTCGGCTCAGACGGTATTTTTGGTGTGGCACTGTATTCATCGGCGGCATTCATTGTGCTGTTCATCATTCTTGGCGCAATCTTCCAAGAGACTGGCGTGGGCAACTTCTTTACCGATCTCGCGACACTTGGCTTTGGCAAATACTCTGGTGGCCCGGCGAAGGTTGCTGTGGTAGCGAGTGGCTTCTTCGGCTCCATCAGTGGTAGCGCTATCGCGAATGTCATCAGTACGGGAACCTTCACCATTCCGATGATGAAGGATTGCGGGTTTAAGGATGAGTATGCTGGCGCGGTGGAAGCGGCGGCATCCACTGGCGGACAGATCATGCCACCCGTTATGGGCGCGACAGCGTTCTTGATTGCGGAGATTCTGAATATCTCCTATTTTGATGTGGTGAAAGCTGCGTTTATTCCGGCTATTCTGTACTATGTTGCGATTTTGATGACCGTTCATCTTAATGCAAAGAAAAATGGGCTGCGCGGTGTGGCCCCCGAGAAGATGCCGAACGCAAAAGCTGTTTTGTGCAAGTGTTATCTGGCGACACCATTGATTGCGCTACTTGTCATGATGGGCGTTTACCGTATGACGGTTGCTCGAGCTGGACTGTACTGCATTATCATGACAGTTGTGCTTGTGGAACTCAGCCCTGAAACTCGTATTGACTGGGCGTGCTTCAAACGTATCATCGTCGGCTCGATCAACGGCACGATTCCCGTTGCTATTGCCTGTGCAGTCGTTGGCATCATTACTGGCGTTGTAATGGCAACCGGCCTCGGATTCCGTCTAAGTACGATTCTGCTGAATCTTGCGAACGGTAATATGCTTGCACTACTGGTACTCACAATGATCGCTTCGCTCATCATGGGTATGGGTATGCCGACCACTGCGGCTTACATGGTTTTGGAGATACTTGTCGCTCCTGCGCTGGTTAAGATGGGCGTTGTGCCTATCGCGGCGCATCTGTTTATCCTTTACTTTGGCATTATTTCTAATATTACGCCCCCTGTGGCACTTGCGGCATACGCCGCCAGTGGCCTTGCTAAGAGCAACCCTACCAAGACGGGGGTGCAGGCGTTTAAACTGGCGATCTCCGGCTTTATTCTGCCGTTTATGTTCGTGTACAATCCCATTCTACTCTGTCAGGGTAGCTTCCTACAGATACTCCAGTCTGTAGTAACATCCCTTATCGGTGTGTATTGCTTGTCTTGCGCAATGGAGAATTTCTTTGTGCGCTGGCGCACACCGATTATCGAGCGCATTGTTCTTCTGGCAACCGCTTTGCTGCTGATTCATCCTGCCACTATTACAGATGTGATTGGATTGTCTGTGATTGCTGTTCTCTATGTCGGTAACCGCGTGTTGAATAGACCGAAAGGCCCATCAGTACGCGGTGCCGCTTGAGATAATAAAAATAATAAGGAAGAAGGAAGAAAACAACATGAAAAGCTACAAGAAGCGAATTCTCAGCATTGTGCTCGTATTGATCATGGTACTTGGCTTGGCAACTGCCTGCGGTGAGAAGCAGGCTGAAACTGGCGAAGCTGGTGACGGCGACCCGCAGGCAGCAAGCAAGTCCATGACCGTCCGCATCAGTGCAGGTCCTTCCGGTGCAAATAACTTTATGATCTGTGCTGCACTTGGTGATAAGGTTTCATCTGTGTTTCCCAACTACACTATTTCTGCGGAAATCTCTACTGGCTCCGCACAGAATATCCGCGCGATGAGTCAGAATGAGGCGCAGATGGGTATTGCGATGAGTGATTCAGCGCTATATGCCTACAATGCTGAGCGAGAGTTCACCGATCTTGAGCCGAAGCAGTTTAACTATGTTATTGGGGGCTATCAGACGATTATTCACCTAATGGTCCCTGCCGACTCTAGCATTCAGAGTGTCGCAGATCTCAAGGGCAAGAAGATCGCTGCCAGTCAGGGTATTACGGCGCAGTATTATTTGCCGATCATTCTTGAGGCCTATGGCATGACGACAGCTGATGTTAGTGTTTCTGAACTGCAGCTCGCTGATGTGGTTAACGCACTCAATGACGGCACGGTTGATGCCGGCGTGCACATTACCAGCTACCCACTTGCCGCCATCTCAGACCTTGCCGCGACTAAGGGCCTGCGCCTGTTGAGTTTGCCTGAGGACAAGATTGCCGGCATTGCTGAGAAGTATCCGTACTTCAGCAAAATGATTATCAGTGGTGGCGCTTACCAAGGGATTGACGAGGATGTTGTTACCATTGGCACACTCAATACCCTCATCTGTCGTGCAGATTTGGACGAGGAGTTCGTTTACAACTTTGTCAAGACCGTTTGCGAGAGTACTGATGATTTGGGCGCCATCCATCCCAAGGCGGCCGAGTTCAATAAGGACAATACCCTTGTCGGCGCTGTTATTCCCATCCATCCTGGTGCAGAGAAGTACTATAAAGAAATTGGCATAATGTAAGAAAAATGTAAGAAAGAGGGTGGCGCCCCCCCGCTACCCTCTTTTTATCAACCAGTAGAAGTGGAGAAGGAGTGTTTGAGTTGAAAGAGTTTTTTGGAATCAATCCGGAAAGAGGAAAGAAATATTACAAGCAGATTGCAGTTGGTTCGCAGGCAAATGGCGCACAGGTGAAGATCCCATTTCTACTGTTGCGTGGCGAGCAGGATGGACCAGTTTTATGGATTAACGGCGCGGTTCACGGCGCGGAACTCAATGGTTCGGTTGCAGCGTGGGAGTTGTTTCGCGAGACCGATCCCAAAGCGTTGAAGGGTACATTGGCGATCACACCAATCGCGAATGCGCTCGGATTCCAACGCAGAGATAAAATATCCGACCTTGACTACCAAGATATGGACACAAGCTTCCCTGGCAAGCCGGACGGCACATTTACTGAGCGCATTGCTGACACAATCTATCGCGAGGTTAAGGTAAATGCAGACTGCCTGTTGAGTTTCCATACGATGGGGCCATTCTGGACAGCGATCCCGTACACGGTTTCCAAGGATGTTCCAGGGGCGGACGCAGAGGTCACTGCCAAGTCACACAAGTTGGCACTAGCCTATGGAACGGAAGTAAACTGCTTTCTCGACCTTGCTAACGCCTCTGGCGAATTGCCTGGAGTAACGCGCGGTGCTTTGGACATCACCTGCATTCTTGACGGTATTCCCGCTTTCATGGCGGAAATGGGCGGCGGTGGCCGCGTGCAGCGCGTCAATGTTGACCGTGCGAAACAGGGCGTGAGAAATGTGATGGCATACCTTGGTATGTTGGAAAAGGTGGAGGCGCCCAAGCCCTTCCACCGCAGGATCATCACGCGCAGAGGCTTTACCCGTTGCGACGGCGCGGGGATGTATGTGCCGGCATATGGACCAGGTGACGAGATGTTCGGCGGCGGCGTACAGGGCAGACTGCATTATTTCGGTGAGACATTGGAAGAGTGCCGACTGGAGAAGGACAAGGTGTTCTTTATCGGAGTACGATTCAATCCAGTAGTCAGCACAGGTGACCCAATATCTTTCATTGGAACGGAATGGTACTTTGAGGAAGGCTGAAGAAACAGACCTGCTAAGAAAAGTCAAGTAGAAATTTCAAGGCAATGCAGCTTGTAAAAGTGCCGCACCGCACCAAGCCGCTTTGCATCTCAAAATGAGACGGCGGCCAGCCAATGCTTTATGGCGAGATCAGGCGGTGTGTTCCAAGGACTCCAAATAGGCTTTTACAGTGGCGTAGTAGATCCGCAGAAACTTGTTGGCGGAAGCCATCATGTAGACGCGGTAGGGCTTGCCCTCGGCGCGTTTCCTGTCCATGAACTGGTAGACCGGTTCATCCAGCGGTGCGTAGACGCTCATAACAAGAAAGAGTGTCCGCCGTAAAGATGATGCACCAATTTTGCTCATGGATTTGTGCCTGCCGGTCACATCACCGGAATCGTTTGGCGGAGCATCCAGCCCAGCATAGGCCACGAGCGCTTTCTTGGAATAAAAGCGGCGCACATCCCCGATTTCAGCTATGAGCTGCGGTCCCAGAGTCGGGCCTACGCCGAACATGCCCATGACAACGGGACATTCCGGCAGCATGGAAGCCAATGATTGCATTTCGTGTTTGAGAGCCGCAAGCGCGGTAGAAGTCGCCCTGAGCTGCGCAACCGCCTGTTCCACAAGCAGCTTGGTCGTTTCGGACTTTGGCATAACACCGATATGTCCGCTGGCTTCGGCGTAAATTGTGTGCGCCTTTGCTTCCCTGAAGTTGTAGCCGTGCTTCCTGCACCAACGCAGGTATTTGCTTGTGAAAGCCCTTTCGGATTTCTCGCTGACGTAGCGGCAATGCCAGAATTCAGCCACAAAATCCACCCACTTTTCACTCCCATCCTCACGGATTGGGCTTGAAAACAGACGGTTGGCGTTTGGACACACTGTATCCAGCAGCGAGATCAAATTGTTCTTCAGAACCGTCTGCACCTTGGAATACTGCCGGTACTGGCGGTAGCAGTTCTTCAGCAGCAGCCGGGTATCTTCCTCTGGGATATACCTCGGCAAAGTAAGCCAGCGGTCAAGGCCATAGTTAGCC
>CEBV01039119.1_pt1 | contig 16816 bp, 9 predicted proteins | sample 554741 | NCBI WGS metagenome assembly CEBV01 (sample SAMEA3182070, study PRJEB8094) | gut metagenome | biome: human; feature: gut; material: Stool; isolation source: human stools | place: Canada | collected 2011-11-22 | reverse complement strand
GGGGTTCTACTCCGCCCAATGAAAATAACGTCCGATAAATCATCATCCATATAAATACCATGTACCATGAAACAATTATTTATTCTCCTATTCCTTTTCTCCTCCGTCTCGTTGTTTGCCCAGCAACGGGATAGCCGTGTTCGTGAATATCTTCCTCCTACGCGTATCGTATGGCAACAGGAAAGCCAATTAATACAAGGCGCAGACCATTTGCTTCTTCCCGGAAACGGACAATCCGATCTTGCCAACCGCTCGATCTGCCGCCTGACAAGTACCGACCGGCAACATCCGGCCATCCTCTTCGATTTCGGAAAAGAACTACAAGGCGGTCTCCAGATAGTAACCGGAATGCCATCTTCGCACGAGCCGATTACCGTCCGCATCCGTTTTGGCGAGTCTGTCAGTGAAGCGATGTGCGATATCGACGGAGCAAACGGAGCTACCAACGATCATGCCATGCGTGATTTTACCATTCGCCTGCCCTGGTTGGGAGTCATGGAAGTCGGTAATTCCGGTTTCCGTTTTGTGCGTATCGACCTCTTGGATGATTCCGTCGAATTGCAGTTGAAAGAGGTCCGTGCCATCTCTACTTTCCGTGATATTCCCTATAAAGGATCTTTCCGCTGCAACGACGAACGTTTGAATGATATCTGGCAGACCGGAGCCTACACCGTGCATCTGAATATGCAGGAATACCTTTGGGACGGGATCAAACGCGACCGCCTGGTCTGGGTGGGCGACCTGCATCCGGAAGTGATGGCCGTAAATACTGTTTTCGGTTATAATGAAGTCGTTCCGAAAAGCCTTGACCTGATTCGTGATATCACACCGTTACCTGGGTGGATGAATGGGATGTGCAGTTACTCCATCTGGTGGGTGCTGATCCAGCGTGACTGGTATTACTATCAGGGTGATTTGGCTTACTTGAAGGAGCAAAGGGATTATTTGACCGGTTTGCTTCGCCTTCTGATCTCTAAAGTCGGTGAAGACGGCGTGGAGAAGCTCGACGGAGGAGGTCGTTTCCTCGATTGGCCGTCCAGTGAAAATCCGGTAGCCATCGATGCCGGCTTGCAGGCCTTGATGTTACAGGCTATGAAAGCGGGCGGCGAACTTTGTAAGGTGTTGGGCGAAGATGCACTGGCAGCTGAATGCGACGTTGTAAGAAACAGGATGACCAAAGCCGCTTCGAAGGTGATAAAACCTTTCCTGAAATCCGGTGTCGCACCGGACGCGCCGGGATCGAAACAGGCGGCTTCCTTGTTGGCATTAGCCGGACTGATGAAGCCGGAAGAGGCTGATCGGAAATATCTCGCAGTTAATGGAGGGCATGGATTTTCTACTTTTTATGGCTATTATATGCTTCGTGCGATGGCAGCTGCCGGCAATTATCAAGGGGCGATCGACGTGATACGTCAATTTTGGGGAGCGATGCTTGATTTGGGTGCAACCACTTTCTGGGAAGATTTCAATTTAGACTGGTTGCCCGGCGCTTCCCGTATCGACGAGCTGGTGCCGGCAGGTAAGAAAGATATTCATGGTGGTTACGGGGCTTATTGCTATAAAGGTTTCCGCCATAGTCTCTGTCATGGCTGGGCTTCCGGTCCTACCTCTTGGTTGAGCGAATATGTATTGGGTGTCCAGGTGGTGGAACCGGGCTGCCGCGTTGTCCGGATCACACCGCATTTGGGAGATCTGGATTGGGTGGAAGGAACATTCCCGACTCCTTATGGCGTGATCACCATCCGTCACGAAAAAGGTGCCGACGGGAAAGTTCGGAGCCAGATCGATGCGCCGTCCGAAGTAGAAATAGTACGATAATTAAATGATATAAAGATATGGGAAAGAAAAACACGCTGTTGATCTGCTCGCTTGCTTTCCTCTCCTTGATGGGATGTAAAGGTAAAAACGAGCTTACAGTTCCGGTGAACCTTAGAACCGAATACCTGCGCGAACCGATCGGGTTGGATACTAAAAGTCCCCGTTTCACCTGGGAATACAAAGGAGGTGAGAAGAACTTCTTAGCCTCCCGTTCGGAAATCCGTATCGGGACCTCGCCGGATAACCTGCAACCGTACACCGGCAATATGATATTGAAACCGCATACTCGTTACTATTGGAACGTGACGGTATGGGATCAGGACGGAGAAATTTGCGAGACTTCGGAGACGGCTACTTTCGAGACGGCCAAGCTCGATCCGTCCGACTGGTCGGGAAAATGGATAACCGACAGCCATGATAAGGAATTCGAGCCGGCACCCATGTTCCGAAAAAACTTCACCTTGGGAAAAGAGATCGAAGAAGCTCGCGTGTATGTGGCTGCTGCCGGTTATTACGATCTGTTTATCAACGGTAAGCGGGTAGGAGAGAACTACCTCGATCCGGGCTATACGCATTTCGACAAACGCATCCTATATGTGACACACGATGTGACTCCTTTGTTGAAGAAAGGTGAAAATGCAGTCGCTTCGGTGTTGGGCAACGGCTGGCACAACATACAGTCCAAGGCTGTCTGGGATTTCGAGACTGCCCGTTGGCGTAACCGTCCCCGGATGCTCTGCGAACTGCGCCTCCGCTATACCGACGGTACGACCGAGGTTATCGCTACCGATGAGAGTTGGCGTACGGCGACTGGCCCTTATACTTATAATAATATTTATAGCGGTGACAAATACGATGCCACATTGGAAGAGAACGGTTGGAACACGAACGAGTTTGACGACAGCAAGTGGGCTCCGGTACAAGTAACGGAAGCTCCGGCCCCCTTGTTGGTTGCCCAGCAGATGCCGGGTATCCGGATTACGGAAGAATTGTCGCCTGTCTCGATGAAGAAGTTCAGCGACAAACTCTATGTATTCTCCTTCGAAAAGAACTTTGCCGGCCTGTCCCGCTTAAAGGTGAAAGGCGCTCCCGGTACGAGGGTTACCCTGAAGCATGGAGAGCTGCTGAAAACGGATGGCCGTCTGGAACCGGGAAATATCGATGTCTATTATCACCCTGTGAAACCGGGGGAGGTTTTCCAGATGGACGTGTTCACGCTGAAAGGAACGGGCGAAGAGGAAGTCTTTATGCCTTCATTCGCCTATCACGGTTTTCAGCATGTGGAGGTCGAAAGTTCGGCTCCCGTAACCTTGACAAAGGAGAGTTTGACCGGATTGTTTATGCATACGGCGGTAGAGCCCGTCGGTTCTTTCTCCTGCTCCAATCCGTTGTTGAACAAGATATGGAAGGCGACAATGGAAGCCTACCGCAGCAACCTGCACAGTATTCCGACCGACTGTCCGCAGCGTGAAAAGAACGGCTGGACGGCCGATGCACATGTCGCGATCGATCTCGCCCTGTTAGGGTTCGACGGTATCACATTGTATGAGAAATGGATGAATGACTTCATCGACAACCAACGTGAAGCCGGTGAAATCTCCGGCATTATCCCCTCCAGCGGTTGGGGATATGGCGAATGGCCCGGCCCGGTATGGGATGCCGCCATGTTTATCATTCCGAACGCCTTGTATGATTATTACGGTGAAACGCGCAGTATCGAGAATCTTTATCCTACGATGTTGCGTTATCTGGATTATCTGAAAACGAAAGAGAAAGACGGTGGCTACCTGACCTTCGGTTTAGGGGATTGGGTGTACTGGAAGTCTACGACCAACAATACCTATACCTCTACCGCCTATTATTATCTGGATTATACCTTGATGGCCCGTTTCGCCGAATTGTTGGGCAAAGATGCCGCTCCTTACCGGCAGAAAGCCGATGAACTGAAAGACTTGGTCAATCGTAAATTCTTCAATCCCGAAACGGGAGTCTATGCGGAAGGAACCCAGACAGCACAGGCGATCGCCCTCTATTTGGGAATTGTACCGGAAGGGAAAGAGCAGTTGGTGGCCGATAAACTTTGCGAGGTCGTGCGTGCCAACAATCATTTCCTCGATTTCGGCCTGTTGGGAAGCAAGTCTGTTCCGGCTATGCTGACCCGCTACGGCTATGTCGAGGACGCGATGAAGATGATTACGAAGACGGAAGCTCCCTCCTGGGGGTATTGGGTGGAAACAATGGGATATACGACGCTGCCTGAAACCTGGACCTTGAGTCCGCAGTTCCGGGATGCCTCTCTGAATCATGTCTTTATGGGAGATGTCTCTGCTTGGATGATGAACCAGCTTGCCGGTATCAATTATGATGCTGCCGGACCTGGTTTCCGTCACATTCTGATTACTCCTCATTTTGTGGAAGGAATGGATTGGGCGAAAGGTGAGTACCATTCCGTACGCGGATTGATCTCGAGCCAGTGGAAACGGGAGGGAGGCAAAGTCACCCTTACCGTGACGATCCCGTCCGGCTGTACGGCAGATATCCGTGTCGGCGATAAGACGGAGACGGTCGGATCAGGTACATATGTGAATACTTATTAAACGAGAATACCATGAAACGCTATTTCCTGTTGCTGCTGTTGATCGGATGTATCGCTTCCGGCCGGGCCGAATCCGGCTGGAAAGCGCATTGGATCAATACGGAACGTTGCCAGAGCGCGACGAATACCTGGCTGGCTTTCCGTAAAACCGTTCATATAGACAAGGTCCCGCAAACACTTACCGCCCGTATCGCTGCCGATAGCAAATATTGGTTGTGGATAAACGGCCGCTTGGTCGTCTTTGAAGGGGGATTGAAACGGGGACCTTCTCCTGATGATACTTATTACGACCCGGTCGAGATCGCGCCTTATCTGCAAAACGGTGAGAATACGATTGCTGTGCTGGTCTGGCATTTCGGCAAAAGCGGGTTCAGCCATGTGAACAGCGGGCTGGCTGCCTTGCTGTTTGAAGCGGTCGCTCCCGGAATCGAGATCGTTTCCGACAAGAGCTGGCAATGTACTGTATATGATGCTTATCAGAATACGGGTGCTCCCTATCCCAATTATCGCTTGCCGGAGAGCAATATCCGTTTCGATGCCCGGATGGAAATGTCCGGATGGAACCAGCCCGGCTATACGGGCAAGATGCCGAATGCCGAAGTTATTTCTCCTGTCGGGGGCGCACCTTTAGGCAAGTTGGTCGAGCGTCCGATACCCTTGTGGAAAGACTATGGCTTGAAGCCGTATGTCAGTGTCCGCCGGTCGGCTGCCGGCGATACGCTTTATTGCCGCCTGCCTTATAATAGCCAGGTGACTCCTTACCTGAAAGTGGAAGCTCCTGCTGGTAAAGTGATCCATATCCGGACGGACAATTATGAGGGTGGTTCACAATATAACGTCCGCGCCGAATATGTCACGCGCGACGGTGTGCAGGAATACGAGAGTTTAGGCTGGATGAATGGTCACGAGATGCTATATATCCTGCCGGAAGGTGTGAAGGTGTTGGACGTGAAATTCCGGGAGACCGGTTACAATACCGAATTTACGGGTTCTTTCAGTTGCAACGATCCGTTTATGAACGAACTTTGGAAACGTTCGGCCCGTACCTTATATATAACGATGCGCGACAGCTATATGGATTGTCCGGATCGTGAACGGGCGCAATGGTGGGGTGACGAAGTGAACGAATTGGGTGAGGCTTTCTATGCCCTTTCTCCTTCCAGCCATAAATTGGCGCTGAAAGGGATTCACGAGCTGATGAACTGGCAACGCGAAGACGGTGTGATTTTCGCTCCGGCCCCGGCTGGCAACTGGCGGAAGGAACTGCCGTTGCAAATGCTGGCTTCGGTGGGCTGGTACGGTTTCTACACCCAGTATTATTATAGTGGCGACAGTAGCTTTGTCGCCGGTATTTACGACCGTATGCACCGTTACTTGCACGAAGTATGGCAAGTGGACAAGAGTGGCCTGGTCATTGAGCGCGACGGTGATTGGAGTTGGGGCGACTGGGGGGAAAACATCGACATGGGCGTATTGGCCAACTGCTGGTATTACTTGGCCTTGAAAGCTGAGAAGGCTTTTGCCCTCCAACTCGGAAAAACGGCTGATGCCGACGAGATCAGCCGTATGATGTACAGCATCGGGAAATGTTTCGATACGAAGTTCTGGACAGGATCATCCTATCGTTCTCCCGGCTATAAGGGAGAAACGGACGACCGCGCACAAGCGATGGCTGTCGTTTCCGGCTTAGCTTCCGCCGATAAATATCCCGCCTTGGTTAAAGTGTTGAAAAAGGAATATCATGCCAGCCCTTATATGGAAAAGTATGTGCTTGAAGCCTTGTTCCAAATGAATGAACCGTCCTTTGCCTTGGAGAGGATGAAGCAGCGCTATACGAAAATGATGAATTATCCCGAATATACGACTTTGTTCGAAGGATGGGGGATCGGCCCGGACGGGTTCGGCGGCGGTACGATCAACCATGCATGGAGTGGTGGACCGCTGACGCTGTTGAGCCAGAAAGTGTGTGGCATCGAACCAACCTCTCCTGGTTTCCGTTCCTTCAAAGTTTGCCCTCAAATGGGTACTTTGACCGAAGCTTCTGCCGCGATCGACACGCATTTCGGCAAGATCGAGGTGTCGCTGAAACGGAAGGGAAAAAAGATACAAGTCGCCCTTTCCGTCCCCGAAGGAACGACCGCCGAAGTCATCTGGCCCGACGGTTCCCGAAAGGATTTCGCTCCGGGGCGTCACTTGGCGAAATAGAGCTTGCCATATCCGGATAAATAATGAAAAGGCCGAGGTCTCCGAATAGGAACCCCCGGCCTTTTTTGCTATATGCCTGTTTATACCTTCACGCCTCTTTCCTGCGTACATACACTTTATGTCTTCCCCAACCGGAAAAGGTGATCCCACTGGAAGGTTCGTGGCGGATTTTGTAAGGTATTGGTTATACGGATTTGGACCAACTGGTGTGCATTGGGGCACTTTTTTCTAACAATCTAAACCAATACATTCCCTTCGCATGTGTTGTATAGCATCTTTATATTGTCTACTTTTGCGCCTGAGTAGGAATAGGTTTTATCAAGAGAGATGGCAAAGAGAAAAAGCGTAAGGAAACCGCGGAAAAAAGTTCAAAAGACTTCGTCCTTCCTTTCCACAGTGAAGCGAATGTTTATTGGCGCCTTTATCGTAGTGGCTTGTTTTATAGGATTTCTGTTTATATATGATTTCTTTGCTCCGATGGCCGGACATGAACCGGTGGCTTTGGAGAAAAAGGGGCAGGAGACTGTTTCTTCTAAAAAGGCTGTAACCGCTCCGAAACAAAAGGTACAGGACAAAATATCCGCCAATAAAGCTCCTGCCAAACCTTCCACAAAGACATTTAAAATCCCCGCAAATACAGAGATACCCCACTTAAAAGAGAAACGCCAAGAGCAGGTTATCAAACATGAAGGATATACGGTTTCTTATAATTCCGAGTACCGTATAGCCAACTGGGTTGCGTATGAATTGACAGCGACGGAAGCCAAAAGCAAAAAGACAGAACGCTCTAATAAGTTTGTATCCGACCCGCAGGTGAAAGGCGCAACGGCAATGAACGAGGATTATACGCGTTCTGGCTACGACCGTGGCCATTTAGCTCCGGCAGGCGATATGAAATGGTCTGCAAAAGCCATGCGCGAGTCTTTTTACCTGAGTAATATCTGCCCGCAAAAACCGAAATTAAACCGGGGTATCTGGAAAGACCTGGAGGAACAGTGCCGTTTGTGGGCGTTGGATAACGGTTCGCTTTTGATCGTTACGGGTCCTGTCATTACAGGCGATATGAAACGGTTAGGAAAAAACAAGGTGGCGATACCCAAATCTTTTTATAAGGTATTATGTTACCATACAGAGAAGGGTTATAAAGGTATCGGATTTCTTTTCGAAAATAGGGACTATAAGAATAATTCGCTGAAATCGATGGTGATACCTATCGATAGCGTGGAAAAGGTAACAGGCATTGACTTCTTCCCGTCTATCCCCGACGATCAGGAAAAAGAAATGGAGGCGACGGTCGATTGGAGCAGCTGGTCGTTTTAATGCATATATCCGAAAAATTTTGGAGGCTACACTTTGAAATCCGGTCGGAACCGGAACAATAGATTTTAAAAGAATGTTGTATTCTTATGGTATAAAAGCCTGGGTATGCAATTAATAATCAGAATATAATAATAACAAATAACTAAATGCAAGTTATCATGAATGGTAAATTAATCCCCGTTTTTGTATTGGCAGCATTGATGTCGTGTAGTCAGCCACCGGTGAAGGAGCAAGGTCCCCGCCCGGTGAAATTGACGGAAGTGACCTCATTGAACCTTGTGGAAAAGTCGTTTAGCGGTGTCGTATCGCCGGACCAGTTCAGCGATCTGGCCTTTAAAATGTCTGGACCGCTGATTTCGCTGAATGTGGATGAAGGGCAAAAAGTCCGTACGGGACAGGTTGTAGCAGAGATCGACCCGCAGGATTTCAAATGGGAATATGAAGCGAAGAAGGCTTCTTTTCAAACAGCCGAAGCACAGTTGCAACGTGCGAAGAAGCTGTTATCCAAACAGGCTATCTCGAAGCAGGAGTATGAGACGACCGAAGCCTCTTATTCCAACGCAAAGGCTGCATTCGAATATGCACAGAACCAGCTGGAACAAACGAAACTGCGTGCTCCGTTCGATGGATTTATCCAGAAGAAGTATGTAGAGAACTATCAGAAGGTACAGGCCGGGCAGGGGATCGTTTGCCTGATCAACCCGAACAAGTTGCAGATTCAGTACACGATGCCTGAAACGAACATTACCTATTTCTCCACTCCTTATCAGATCTATGTGGAGTTTGACAACTATAAGGGAATCCGTTTCAAAGCGAAGGTGAAGGAATATGTGGAAGCGTCTCCCGATGGTTCCGGTGTTCCTGTCTTCCTGTATATCGACGATCCCGAATTTAATCTGAACAAATACAAAGTGGCTGTCGGATTCTCCTGCCGTGTGGTGTTGCATATCGAGAGTGCAAGCTTTAACGAGGGAGCGGTGCTGGCGCCTCTTTCCGCCATTGTAGCCAGTGAAGAAAATAACGACAAATTTGTCTTTGTCTATAATGCCCAGTCACAAAAGGTGGAACGTCGCCAGATCGAAGAATCAGGACTGGTTGGAAAAGACAATGTTGTGATAACCAAAGGGCTGAATGCCGGTGACCAGGTCGTTTCGGCCGGAGCTACCCGTCTGGTTGAAGGACAACAGGTAAAAGTATTAACAGATTAAGCTGATAAATAATGAATCTTCCAGTATATTCCTTAGAGAATAAGAAGATTATATATTTCTTTTTGGCAGTGATGCTGATCGGGGGTATATATTCTTTCTTTAAATTGCCGAAAAAGGAGGACTCGCCTTTCGTAATCAAACAGGCTGTTCTGGTTACGCAATATCCGGGTGCTACTCCTCAGGAGGTAGAAAAATTGATAACGGAACCTATCGAACGGGAAATTCAGTCCATGTCGGATGTTTTTCAGATCAAGTCTGAATCTTATTTCGGCATGTCGAAGATCTCGATCGAATTGCAACCGACTTTGGCTCCGGATTATATGCCGGTCAAGTGGGATGAATTGCGCCGTAAGGTGGCTAACATACAACCCCGCCTTCCGAGCGGTGCTTCCGCCATTAACGTGAGCGATGACTTCGGGGATGTGTTCGGTATCTATTATGCCTTGACTGCCGACGAAGGCTTTACTTATGACGATATGCGCGATTGGGCGCAGAAGATCAAGACCGAGCTGACTCCTATCCAAGGAGTGCAGAAGGTCTATCTGTTTGCGGAACAAACGCAGGTCGTGAATGTGCGTATCTCCGTTCCCAAGCTGGCAAACCTGGGGATCGACCCGAACTCGATCCAGCAAGTCCTGCAGACCCAGAACCTGCTGGTCAATACAGGCGAGATCATGACCGGGACCTACCAGCTTCGTGTACGTGCCGAAGGTACTTATAAAAGCATAGAGGATATACGCGAACAACTGATCGTGACAAAGGGAGGAGGCGAAGTGCGCCTGGGCGATATCGCTATCATCGAACGTGGCTATATGGACCCACCTTCCAATCTGATGCGTGTGGATGGCAAACGGGCCATCGGTATCGGTGTGGCTACGGGTGCGAAAGACGACGTGGTGGCTGTCGGCGATGCTGTTGCCGAACATTTGAAAGAGATGGAGCAGCTTTTCCCGATCGGTATGGAACTGAAAACCATTTATCCGGAAAACCAGATTGCCAACGAAGCGAATAACGGGTTTATCCTGAACCTGATCGAATCGTTGCTGATCGTAATTGTGATTATCTTCCTTGTGATGGGATCGCGTGCCGGTATGCTGGTGGGCAGTTCGCTGCTTTTCTCGGTAGGTGGTACGTTGCTGATTATGCTGATCTGGGGTGTCGGGCTGAACCGTACGTCCCTTGCCGCTTTCATCATTGCGATGGGTATGCTGGTGGATAACGCGATTGTGGTGACTGATAATGCGCAGGTCGGTATCAAGCGAGGCTTATCGCGTTACCAAGCGTTGGTCGATGGAGCCACCAAACCGCAGTGGGCGTTGTTGGGTGCGACCTTTATCGCTGTTTGTTCTTTCTTACCGATGTATTTGGCGCCGGCTTCTGTGGCCGAGATTGTCAAGCCGTTGTTTATCGTGCTTGCCGTGTCTCTCGGACTGAGTTGGATATTGGCTTTGACACAGACAACGACTTTCGGTAGCTTTATCCTGAAAGAAGCCAAGCCGGGTGAGTCAAAAGATCCGTATGACACGAAGTTGTATCATCAGTTTGAGAAAGTCCTGGCCCGTCTGATTAAGCGTCGTTATCTGACACTTACTTCGGTAGTGGCGACTTTGTTCTTATCCTTGTTTATCATGGCGATCATGCCGCAGAGTTTCTTCCCGATCATGAATAAGCCCTATTTCCGTGCCGACCTGATCTTTCCGGAAGGGTATGGTATCGACGATGTGGAAAGGAATGTGATCAAGATCGAGGACTATCTGAAGAATAACGAGAAGATCAAATCCTATTCGTTCACGTTGGGAGGCTCGCCGGTGCGTTATTACCTGGCAAGTTCTTCTATCGGCCCGAAACCGAACTTTGCTAATGTCTTGATCGAAACCAAGGATGCGAAAGATGCGCAGAGCGAGGAAAATAAGTTCTATGAATATATGGTCGCTAACTATCCGGATATTTTGACCCGTTCAGCTTTGTTTGCTTTGTCTCCTGTGCCCGATGCTGCAATTGAAATCGGGTTTGTTGGTGATAATATTGATACGCTGGTGGCTCTGACGCAGCGTGCACAAGAGATCGCCCGCAAGAACGACATGGTGATGGAAGTGCGCAACAGTTGGGGAAACAAGGTTCCGGTATGGAAGCCGTTGTACTCGCAGGAAAAAGGTCTTCGCCTGGGTATTACCCGCCAGCAGATGGCCTATTCGCTTCGTTCGGCAACCAATGGCGTGCCTTTAGGAGAATATCGCGAGGGGGATGTGTTCATGCCGATCCTGCTGAAAGATGCTGACCGGGATTCCATGAACTTGAACGATATCAAGACCTTGCCGGTCTACAGCGCCAAAGGCCGTTCGGTCAAAGTGGAGCAGGTGATCGACGATTTCTCGCTCGATTACGAGTACAGCGTCGTGAAGCGTTATAATCGCCAGCGTTATATGATGATGCAGTGCGAACCGAAACGTGGCGCCAATACAATGGCAGCTTTCAGCCAGTTGTGGCAGGAGATCCAGCAGGAGGTGCAGGTTCCCGAAGGATATAAACTGCAATACTTTGGCGAACAGTCCGAACAGGATAAAGGTAACAAGGCGATTGCCGCCAATATCCCGTTGATGTTCGGTTTGATTTATCTCACCTTGTTGTTCCTTTTCCCGAAATACTACCGGAAGCCGGTCTTGATCATGTGTATGTTGCCTCTGATCTTCATCGGTGTGGTATTGGGATTGCTGGTGTTCGGCAAGTCGCTCGATTTCTTTGCCATGTTAGGTCTGTTAGGCCTGATCGGTATGAATATCAAGAATGCGATCGTGCTGGTGGACGAAATAGGATTGCAGCTTGACAGTGGCCTGTCGCCGGTCAATGCGGTGATCGAGGCAACCAAGACGCGTATCGTTCCGGTAACGATGGCATCGGGCACAACGATCCTGGGCATGTTGCCATTGTTGGGTGATGCCATGTTTGCCGGTATGGCGGCGACGATTATGGGAGGTCTGTTCGTTTCGACCATCCTGACGATCTTCGTGCTTCCGGTGACCTATTGTATATTCTTTAAGATTAAATCGGTATAATAATATGAGAAATAAAATAATTATCGGTTGTATGCTGTTGGGGGCTTTATCTGTGGGAGCACAGGAAAAGCCCGTCACGGCTGCAGACTACAAGCAGAAAGTGCTTGAATATAGCCGTCAGATCAAACAGAGTGCGGAAGAGCGTATCGCGATGCAGCATGCTATCAAGGCGGCCAAGACCGCTTTCTTCCCGGCTCTCGACTTCTCCGGCAGTTACCAGTACCGTATCAATAAGTACGATTTGGATTTCGGTCCGGGTATGTCTGTCGAAATGGATCACAATACTTATAGTTTGGGAGCTACCGTAAGTCAACCTGTTTATGCCGGCGGACAAATCTACAACAATTACAAGGCCGCCCAGATACAGGGACAGATCGCTTCCGAAGCAGAAGACCTGACGACGGATAATATCGTGTATGCCGCCGACCTGAACTATTGGTCTGCGGCTGCCCGCAAAGGTATGTACGATGTCATGTGCCAGTATGTCGATATCGTGCAGGAATTGGCAAACGTGCTGACTACCCGTTTCAATGACGGGCAGATCAGTAAGACAGACCTCTTGCAGGTACAGTCGCGTTTGAAAGAAGCGGAATTGAACAAAAGCGCTGCGTACAAAGACTATCAGATTGCCTTGCAAAACCTGAACGTGCTGATGGGAGTTCCTCCTATGACACCGGTAGAGATTGCCGATGCCATCACGATGGTTCAGCCGTTGCCCATGCACATAGGGGAAGAGGCTGCTTTGCAGAACCGGCCGGATTTCACGATCTCTAAATTGAATATCGAATACCAGAAACGGCAGATCAACCTGTCAAAAGCAAAGTATAATCCGACACTGGCTATCGGTTTCCAGGGAACCTGGGGCACTCCGATGTTGAACGTGAAAGGGTCCGACCAGCTTTGGACACCTGCTGTGTTCGCCTCCCTGAAGATACCTTTGTTTCGTTGGGGAGCCCGTTTCAAAGAAGTGAATTCTCAGAAAGCTATCTTACGCAGTAAGGAATATGCGATGGATTATACACGCGATCAGATTTCTCAGGAAGTCGCCAACTCTTGGACCAGCCTGACGGAAAACACGAAGCAAATCAATGTCGCTGAAGAGGCCTGCAAGATTGCTGAAGAAAATCTCGACCTGAATACGTTCAGCTATAATGAGGGAAAACTTCCGATCCTCGACGTCCTTTCCGCCCAGCTTTCCTGGATTCAGTCCTATAGCAGCCTGATCCAGACCTGGTATCAGCAGAAAGCGTCCCTTGCCCAATATAATAAAGCGGTGGGTATTCGTCGCCTGCAGTAATCGGAAAACACCTTTATCACAATCTTTTTAGGCACGGATTTCACTGATTTACACGGATGAATTTATTTTTTCCGTGTTTTCCGTGAAATCCGTGCCTAAATTATATCTATTAGTAAGCTAAATTTTGCTTCGACACAGCTCCCTGCCAAGAGCAGAAACAAATGCAAATATTATTGAAACTCCTTTTTCAGTTCCTCCACCCATTTCAGTATCCGTTCCTCCGTCTGTTCGGACTGGTTCTCGATATCGAGGGGAAGTCCCAGGAAATGTCCTTCCTTAACGGCCCGTGATTGGGTGAAATGATAGTCGTTGACAGGCATGAAACCGACCAGTTCCGCATTGCTTTGGGTAAAGGCTTCCGCCAGAATGCCGATCCCATCGACGAAATTGTCGGGATAGCGTTCTTGGTCTCCGAGCCCGAATAGGGCGACTTTCTTGCCCGTCATGTCGATGGATTCTATTTCCGGCATGAACTCGTCCCAGTAAGTCGGCAGTTCTCCGTCGAACCAGGTGGAAGTTCCGGCAATAATATTGTCGAACGATTCGAACTCCTCGCGTGTCGCCCCTTCTATCGGGATCAGGACGACTTCGTTTTCTGCGAATGCTTCTTGTATTTTCAAAGCGACTACGGCTGTTTTAGCGGTTGTGCCACCATAGAATAAACCTATTTTCTTCATTTTGTATGTTGTTTATAGAAAGTGTGTTGAAACTATCCTGTTCCCGCGCCCCTCGTGGGATCGCATTAAAACCGGCCCTATAAAAATCTGATTGATAAGGTCTGTCCTTTTGCGTCCCCGCATCAAGTGCGGGGACAAGGAGATTTTGACATACCCTCTTCATTAATATTCCAATAATGCTTTTGCTGCGTTGTAGATCCGTTCTTCTCCGGGCAGGATCGCCTTTTCGAGGACCGGATGGAAACCGACAGGGGTAAAGGTGGAGCCGACGCGCTGGATCGGAGCATCCAGGTACCGGAACATTTCCGTGCCGACGATTCCGGCTATTTCCGCACCGAAACCGGAGAACACTTTATCTTCATGTACGATCAGCACTTTGCTGGTCTTTTTCACGGAGGCGAAGATTGTTTCTGTATCGAGCGGGATCAGCGAGCGGATGTCGATGACTTCCACGTCCCAGTTATGCTCTTTCTTCAACTTCTCGGCGACACTGAGGCAAAAATGTGTGGTATTGCCATACGTGATCACGCTCAGGTCACTACCCGGCCGGCGGATACGGGCTTTCCCGAAAGGAACCTCGAAGTCTTCCGGAACAAAACTGGCTGCTTCGACCGAGTTATACTGTGCTTTCGGTTCGAGAAAGACAGTAAAGCCTTTCGAACGTAGGCTGGTGCGCAACAGTCCTGCCGCATCGTCGGCAAAAGAAGGATAGACGATGCGGGCTCCCGGAATGGAAGTCAGCGCACCTTCGATCGTTTGCGAATGGTAGAGCCCGCCACCGATATAACCGCCCGATGCCAGGCGGAGCGTCAGGTTAGGGGTGAACTGTCCGTTGCTTCGCCAGTATTCGTGCGTACATTCGACATACTGCTCGATGGCCGGCCAGAAATAATCGGCAAATTCGGCTCCTTCCACCACGACGTGTATTTTCGGATCGAAGCGGCACATGCCGTTGGCCGTACCCACGATGTAGTCTTCGGCGATGGGAGCGTTGAAGATACGTTTTGGCCCGAACTCCTGTTGCATGCCTTTGGTGACGTTGAACACGCCGCCTTTGTCTTTGTTAGCCACATCCTGTCCCCACAGGAATGTATTCGGGTTATGGCGGAATTCTGCTTTTAGTGTTTCGTTGATTGCGGTTACCAGTGTTCTTTTTTCGCCATTTTCTTCTTTATGCGTGCCGTCTGTATATTTCTGCGGCTGGTAAGGTTCGGGCAGGACATAGTCAAAGATCGTCGCAGGATCGGGTTCGGGAGCCGCCAACGCTTTGCGGTTGGCCGCACTCAGGTCTTTTTTTGCCTGTGCTTCTATCTGCTTCAGCTCATCTTCGGTCAAGCGGTTGTAACGGAGCAGCATACGGCGGAATTTTTGCAGCGGATCGGCTGCTTTCACGTAGGCAAGTTCGTTTTCATCGCGATATAAAGTCTGCTTGTCAGAGTTCGAATGGGAGCCGATGCGTACGCAGTTTGCATGGACGATCACCGGATTATGCGTATTGATCGCATGTTCGCGGGCTTCGGTCATGGCGTTCATCGAGTCAAAAACGTCTTTCCCGTTACAGTGGATGATACGCAGGTTCTTGAAGCCGGAGAAGTTGTCGGCTACCTTGCGGTTGGCCGTCTGGTCCTTTTTGGGGACGGAGATGCCGTAGCCGTTATCCTGCAAGACGAAGATAACGGGGAGCTGTTCGTTGCTCGCCCCGTTGATGGCTTCATAGACGTAACCTTCGGAAGTGGCGGACTCGCCATGCGAAGTGATCGCGACACCTTTATGGTCGTAATAAACCATTGCACGGGCGACACCTACGGCATGCAGGTCGTGTGTCCCGGTTGCCGAGGATATGTTCTCGATGTGCCACTCCGGCTTGGCGAAGTGGTTGGACATATGCCGTCCGCCGCTGGACGGGTCGGTCGCTTTCGAGATACCGTTCAGGATAACTTCTTCCGCCGTCATTCCGGCAGAGAGGACCGTCAGCATATCGCGGTAATAAGGAAAGAGATAATCCTCTCCCCGGTGGAATACCTGTCCGATGGCAAGCTGGATACCGTCATGCCCGGCATAAGGGGCATGATAGGACCATCCTAAGGACTGGAGCAGGTAAGAAGGCGCCTTTTCATCGAGCGCCCTGCCGAGACTCATCAGGTAATACCATTTGCGAAGAGTCTCGGTATCGGTTGTTTTTATATCGTATCGTTTCATATTTGATTATTTTATGTGTTGTATTAGTTACTTTTGGCTTGATCCAAAAGTAACCAAAAGATCAAGGCTTAAGCTGCCTCGCTACTCCGTTCCCTTCGTTCGCTGTCGCGTCTGAAACTCGCTTCGCTCAAACAGCAGACGCTCCGGACGCTCACTGCGGTCACTGCGCTTAACGCTCACCAGCTTAGGCCGGAAATAGAGCCTGACGGCTCTTTGAGGATGGCCGATACCGTCTCTTGTATAGGTGTCGGTGTCGGCCATCCCAAGAGAAAGCGCAGCTTTCTAAGAAAGGCCTAAGCGGGTGGGCGTTAAGCGGAGGGCAAAGACGAAGCGTCCGGAGCCTGCGCTGTCTGAGCGAAGCGAGTTTCGCAGGCGACAGCGTAGTCTTTGCCCGGAGTAGCCCAGCCGCTTAAGCCTTGATCTTTTGGTTACTTTTGGATCAA
>CEBV01039109.1_pt1 | contig 16874 bp, 18 predicted proteins | sample 554741 | NCBI WGS metagenome assembly CEBV01 (sample SAMEA3182070, study PRJEB8094) | gut metagenome | biome: human; feature: gut; material: Stool; isolation source: human stools | place: Canada | collected 2011-11-22 | reverse complement strand
AACTTCCACTAGCATTTATAGCGTTGGATTGTATTTCTCTTATTAAAAAATAATACTTCTTATTATCAATATAACACCCAGCATTTACTGCAACATCTGACCTATCTGGCGTTAATCCAATATATCTAGTATTTCCATCTGATAATGGGATTTTCATATATTTTTTATTGTAAAAGCCATCATAACTATCGTAAAGAGGGAGTTCATATTTAACGCCCCCTATAACCATTTTTAATTTATTCTTGCTATCTACATTAGACATATTAACTACCTACAAATATTCTATTTTTATTTGGAAATACTAATTCTCCTGCATCATTAAAAGTTGCTAAATTGTTAGGCAATGTAGATGTAGGCAATTTACCTTCTGCTTGAAGCATAGGTATTTTCCCTGCTGTTGTTCCTGTATCTATTAATCCCATTTCAATTTTATTGTTTTTATTAACTATGGGAATTTGACCTGATGCAGTACCAGTGTTGATTAAAGAAGTTGCAATTTTATTTCTATCTCCAACTACAACTACTTGCCCATTATCTAATCCTGAATTGATTAAGCTATCTTTAATTTTATTTGTGACAGAATCAATTAAATCTGTGACTCTGCTTAAAGGTATTTTAATATTGTCAACGTACTCTTTAGTAACATATGTTTTGGTTAAATCCATTGTTAAAACCCAAATTTCACGCTCTACATTTACTAAATTATACATTTTTAGCTGGTCAGTTCTAAAACAAGACATTCCCAGCTCTAATTTAGCAGAAGGGAATGCTATTCCAGCATTATTTGTTAGCAAACTTCTAAAATTGTCATTTATATAACCTAAAGAGTTTGCTAGTGTCCAAGCTTCCTCTATTGTTACTAACTTTTGCACACCATTTCCCCCTTAGTATCCTTTAGCTGAGAATGAAACTGCACCATTAACATAAACACTTCCAATTTTAAGCTGTGCTTTGATATATTTAGTAGTTACTTCAAGCGGCAATATTACCGCCTGTCCTAACTCTTCCATATTTTCTACCCGCAAAATTGTGAAAGTAACTTCTGGTACTACATGGAACTCTCTTGTAAAATAATAAGTTGCTGGGTTTTCACCTGTTTTAAATTCAATTATACCAGTTTCAATAGTATCAGGAACGTCTACTTTATGCAAATACTCTCTAGCATTTGGTCTTTCGCTATTTACCGTTGCCGCATTTAAAACAAATCTAAATAATGCTCTTTGATAAATATAGTCGCCAGTCAACATTGTTTTAAATCTATCATAACCAGCAGGCGTAATTGCTACATCAAAATCTGTCTCATTTAAAGCTTTAGCATATATAGTTAAATCACTCATTACTGTGCCGGCGTGTCTCAAATATATTTCTATAATATTTAAAACTTCATTAAAAGTCTTACTTAATTCTTTAGATTTTGTTTCTTTTAATTCAACAACTTCTTTTAAGTTTAACTCATATGCTTTACTTAAAGACTCCTGTAACTCCACTTTATTAGTAAAGAATTTTTCTACAAATTTTTCTTTCAACTCTTTTAACTCTAAATTATACTTTACAGTCATTTCTACATCTTTAGCAAGAGACTCCTTTAATTCTAATGCGTCTGATACAAATTTATTTGCTTCTTTTACTAAACTTTCATCAAATTCCGCATTTTCTTCTACATACTTTGTGAAGAGCTTAGTTAAAAGCTCTTCAACTTTAAAGTCTATGTATACTATTTTACTTAATTCTTTAGATTTTGTTTCTTTTAATTCAACAACTTCTTTTAAGTTTAACTCATATGCTTTACTTAAAGACTCCTGTAACTCCACTTTATTAGTAAAGAATTTTTCTACAAATTTTTCTTTCAACTCTTTTAACTCTAAATTATACTTTACAGTCATTTCTACATCTTTAGCAAGAGACTCCTTTAATTCTAATGCGTCTGATACAAATTTATTTGCTTCTTTTACTAAACTTTCATCAAATTCCGCATTTTCTTCTACATACTTTGTGAAGAGCTTAGTTAAAAGCTCTTCAACTTTAAAGTCTATGTATACTATTTTACTTAATTCTTTAGATTTTGTTTCTTTTAATTCAATGCCCTCAGTGAAACTACGTCCATAATCAGCATGTCGAGACATATCTTCATCAAGCTCTAAACCATATCCTATATTTGCGCCTTTGTCTATTAACCTAAAATCCTTCAATTTTATATGGACATCTTTAAGCCTTAACTTTACTTCTTTAATTTTGGCTTGTCTAGGCTCTCCTGTATAAATCTCTACTGTTGGCATTTATTTATGCCTTTTCAGATAATTGGAATTGGAAAGTTACTTTAAAAGTATCAGTAGCTTCTTTATTTACAACAGGAAATACTACCCTATCCATTGTAACGCCTCCAGAAGCGGCATTACACAAGCCAGTTTCAGTTAAAGCCCCAGTCCCCACACCTACTGCAAAAGTAGCTACCATAGTAAAAAACTTAGTGCCCTTAGTATGTGTATAAGTTGCTACGCTTCTTGCAAGCTCTTGTTTTAACCCTAAATCTGTAGCTAGTGTACTAGTGCTATCTTTCCCTACAGCAATATGTGTTAAATTTGTAGGTCTACCAGAAGATTTTCCAATACAATCACAAATAAAATCAAATCCAGCATTCAAAATCATATTGTGTTTTTCAACTTTTTGTTTTAAATTACCATCTTTATCAAATAACTCTCCAACCATAAAACAGTTTAAAGCTAAATCTTCATTAAACATTAAATTTCCTCCTTAAATATCGCTATACAAAGCAATACTATCATATGTTTTGTAATCTTTATATGCAATCTTGTTGTTCTTGAATAAAGAGAACACAGAACTGTATACAATTAAATTCAAATACCCGTCTCCTTGTGACACTACGAATGTCATATGGTCGTTTGGGTGCGAAAAATCTCCCGCTGAAACTTCTACCCCAGTGTCTGTTGTAAGAACAAACCTATCTCCCTCACTGTTATAACTTAAAAGCATCCAATCTCCTGTTTTTGAATTCTTTAATGTTAAAATAGCATAAGAATAATCGGAATCTATTGGAAGCATTACATTTACTGAAAGAGAAAACACTTTAGGGATTTCTAAATTTTGCCATTTTAATAGACTATGACCATCTATTTTTAACCCCTTATGAAACCGCCCCTGACCATATGAGACTATTCCATAAGGTACATCTGGTGTTTTTCCTGTATTGCTTATTAAGGTTTCGTCTAATGTCCAATAATCTAATGAACTTGTAGCCTCATTCCCTAAATAAATTGCAATATCTGTAAAAGTATTAAAAGTATAATCTGTGCCTACTGGCATCCAAGTAGTATTTTTTGCTGTTTCTGAATCCCAAGTAAATTTAAGCTCTTTCCATATCTTCTCTTTAGAAGGAGAAAAAGGCTGAACATTTTTTTCTGCCCAGTTTCTACAACAATACTCTTGGTCTAATTCTATTTCATATAAATACTCTGCACTGATGCTGTTATCTTCAAGTTGAAATCCTCGGGCATTTACATGACCACGGTGCATTAGTCCGCTCCATTCATCTTCTACAGCATCATAAGTATAAATCATGTTTCTGTTAGGAATAGAAGCGATTCTTACAGTACAATAAGAAGCAAACTCACATGGGACTCCAAATTCAGTATATGCTTTCATCCAAAAGTCTACTTGTGTTGCTTGTGCAAAAGGCAATGTAAATGTTTGCCCTGCACTACTGCCTATGAAATTACCATAATCCCAGCTTGAACCTTCTCTTATTACATAGTATGTAGCACCTTGTACTTTATTCCATCTAAACTCTATATTCCGCTCATTTTGCACACAATCAAAACCAGTAACATTTGCTGGTCTTGCAATAGCTAAATCAAGTCTTGCTGGGGCGGACATATTCCCCACTGTATCTACTGCAACTAAAAGAAATCTATAATCTCCCATTCCAGTAGAATAAAAATAGCTTGTTCCAGATATATCTGCTACTTTTGTGCTTTCTGAAACAGTACCAATATATAATTCATAATGGTCTATATCTCTTTCCTTATTAGCTGTCCAACTTAAACTAAATCCTCCTACCGCTTCTTCTCCTGTAAAATCTGCTGGCATTTCAGGTGCAATATTATTTCCTGTTATTAAAATTGGGGGCGTATATGTTGGATTTGAAAACTTACCATATCTATTTTCATGTACCAACTTAAACTCATATGTTTTAAGAATTTCCATGTTCTCAATTACAGCAGTATTTGAACCATCATCAAATATACCACCAAATGACCAAGTTTCATCACCCTGTAATCTATACCAAACTCTTACGCCTCTTGAATAAAAATAATCTGGATAAGTATATTTAATAAAAATTCTTGAAACGACTACTTTGTTAGGAAGTACATAATATTCTTGCTCATTGTCTAAATAAACAACTGCTGGTGGCGGCTCTGTTGGGTCTGCCAATGTTGTATTATTAATTACTGGCTCTGTTGCACCTTTTTCTTCGCTATAAATACTTGGATTATATTCTCTACAAGTAAGTTCTATTCCGCCATCTTGTTTATCTGCAATCTTTATAATTCTAAACTGTTTATCTTGAAACTCAGTGATATAATCAGTTAAACTAATTACATCCCCAACTGTTCTATTTAAAGCACGTCTATCTGTGCTGAACCTTACATACATTTTACAAGTTATGGCTTGGTTTAAATAAAACCAAGCCAACCTACTTGCTTGGTCAAAATTTGTTACGCCATATAACTCATATGTTTCAATTCTAGGCTGTTTTCTTAATGGATTAGGTGCTTCTGCCTGTGCATTTACCTTTACCCACTCATTATCTGGGTCTATGAACTGAACATATATTCTATCTGGTATTTCTTCCATTGGAGACCACCAAAGCTCTAAGTTATTTATAGAGTCTGGGTCAAAACTCTGTACTACTTCATCCTCTTTTTCTACAAATAAAGAATATTTACCGTTCTTATAAACTAAACTCGAACGACAACAGTTTAGCATATTAGATACCCAGTCTAATCTTGATTGAGTTTCATCTAAACAAATGTTTAAAGTGTAGTCTTTATCTTCGTAAAACTTTGCCGCTTCCAAGAAGCTGGGGATATCAATTTCATCTATGTCAAGCCCTACACCATTGTAGCAAGTTAAAAAATCTAGTACACACCAAGCAGGATTATTAGACCACTCTTCTGTATACTCTGTTTCAGATGTATAGCATTTTACTATTTTACCATCTATCATAGCTGTAACATTAAAGTTACCAGATAAATTATCATTTGCTTTTGCTTCTAATGCTACATAAGCATCATATTTCAACCCGCCTACTTTTTGTGCCCTTAAAGAATTTGTGCCACCATCTACTCTACTATCTATTAACTGTTTGCCATCTCCAACATAAGTATTATAACTTACACCTTCAAAATCTGAGCTATTAATATCTGTATCATCTAATTTTATATCTCTTATGCCTTTTATCTTACCATCACAAAATACTATAAGTTTTGCTACTCTCTGGTTATTGTCCCATAATTTAGAATAGATTAAATTGCCCGCATTTTTTACTGTGCCATATATAATAGGAATTGGCATGGTATTAGATGTTTCAGTAGCCATTGTATCAGAATAAGTTCTTTTAGCTGTCTTTTTCATCTTTTTCATTTCACGTCTGCTAACTACATAAGATGCTACTGAAAAGACAAATCCAATTACAGCACTAGCTATACCCATCTAAATACCCCCTTTATCCTATTTTTATATGCAGGTGATAGCTTTTCTACTACTGTTCCAGTAGCTTTTGTGCAATGCACATATTTTCCATCACCTAAATAAATCATTATATGCCATAAACCTAATGGCATTAATAAAGCTATGAAATCTCCGTATTGAATTTCTTCTAATGAGATTTCTTTGAACCGCTCTTTTGCTAGCTTTAAAAACTCTTGTGTATCTTCTAGTGTGAAAAAGTCTTTAAATTCTGGATGTATTAAATAATAAGGCGCAAGACATCCCCACGCCTTATTATCTTCTGTAAACTGAACAAAAGGCTTTCCTACTAAACTGTATGCTTCCTTTTGTGTTATCATTGTTTAGCTCCTTATAACGGTCTCTCTAGGCACAGAAGGATGCCCACCAAAACGTTCTTCATTATGCCTATTGATACAATCCGCTAAAGTTTTTCCGCACTCAAAATATTCCCCTACATATCCACATCTTTCATCTTTAAATTGAAATTGACAGTTAGGGTCAAAAGTCATATTAGGACTTTCTTGTTGATAATCCCCTAAACTTCTTACTACTTTAACTTCAAAAGTGCTTGCTGTCATATTAATATTATCCAAAACACCATCGTAAATTAATATGGGTGCTTCTTCTGGAAACTCTGGCATCCACTCATAAATCTTACAAGGCTTATTTATAAAATTATTTCCTTGATTAGCAAGTATTGCCGCCCAACCTTGCCAATGATTAGACATTGTGAGTGTTAATGTTTCAATGGACATATCAGAATTTTCTTCTCTATCACTTCTTGTGATAGCCGCACTTAAATATGTTTCTCCACCAATTTCTATCTCTTCTATACTTTCATCTACTATAAATCTATAAATGTTGTCTTCACTATACTCTATAACAACTAACAATCTTGTTGATATTTCAGGGTCTGCAAGATAACGCTCAATTTGCTCAGTTATTCCAATACTCATTGATTATTTCTCACCTCAATTATTTCTAGTGTTGTATGCCTGTATCCATAATAATCTATATCCGTGCTATATGTATCTGTATTAAATCTTACATAATACCATTCATCATCCCCGCCCATATCTTCTCCTTCGGAGTTTATTTTAACCCACTTGAACCTAAAAGCGTTTCTTCGCCCTAAGTGTTCCTTGAAGAAATTTTCAAGCTTACGCCCTAATTCTGGGGATTTTTGAAATTCTAATGTCCAAGTTCTTCTTGGCTGTGACCACACATCTCTGCGCTGTTCGTTACCTGTGAACTTTTCATCAATTAAGGTATTATAAGATAATGAATAACTATAAACTTTCAAAGCGGCTATACCTGTTACTTGCTCGTTAATATAATAATCATAATAATCTTCATTTGTACTTATATCTAAATTATACATTAAGTTGCCGCTCCTTTCACTGCTTGTCTCATAACTTGTTTCGTTCTCATTGCATCTATTATTCGTTTCTCCAATATAGGATATTGCTGGTCAAAAGCTTTCATATTTGCCTCTGGGTCTAATGATTGGAATACAGGTGAAAAAGTAATCTGTATCCCCCCGCCTGTTTCTTCTGTTTTAGCTACTTGATTTTGATTTGAGCTTTCCTGTGATTTAGGTGTTTCTACTAATCCACCATCTGCAAATCTGAATTTAGGCAGTTTAGCCATTGAAGGTACTATTGATGCACCTTCATTTAAACGATTTAAATAATCAACTCCAAGACGTTTTACTGTCTTTGCTGTTAAAACATATTCACCATTTGATAACATTGCAGGAATACTATCACTAGTTCCTGTTCCCGCACCTGATACATAACCACCAGTAGCAAAACCGCTAACTTTATTCATAGCTTCTATCATTTGAATAACTGACATTACTACCTGTAATGCCATAGCAAACTTCATTAAACCTTCATTGCCAGACACTGCCGCCAATCCCATTAAGAAATTAGGCAATGACTGTAATGCCGCTTGTGAAGTTAATTTGTTATCGGTTTGCTGTAATCCAGCATTAGTTGATAATAAATCATTTAAAGTTTTCATTGACTGCCCAAAATCTTTTGCAGTAAGTGTTACCCCATTAAACTGGTCTTTTAAACTATCAACTAAACTTTCATTTTCTAAAGACATCCCATCATAATTTGCACCAGTAGTTGATGTTCCTATAGAAAAACTTCCTGCCCCAGCTCCGATACTTCCTATACCTGCTATTCCTGTTTCTTGTCCTGAACTAGAAGCTATCTGTTGCATTGCCAAAGTAACAGTTTCCCCAAATTGCTGTAACGTAGGGATTAAAGCATCAAACTGTCCTTTGATGTTTAAAGAACCTTCTGTTACTGCCTGTACGCCCTGTTCCATTTGAGCTTTTATTTCTTCTTTATATTCATTGACTTGCACATCAAATTCTGTATCTATCGTTAATGCTTTTTCTCCTTTTGGAAGAACTGCATCAAATAATTTATTTGTTATATCTTGTGCTAATCTTTTATGCCACATAGAAGCCCATTCTTTTAAAAGATTGCTTGCAAAGTTTTGGAAAGCATCTTTCCAACTTTCCCCTTCTGCTAAATCATCAAACATTCCTGCCAAGCCATCTGAAAAACCTTCTCTTAATTTCTTTTGAAATGGTGGAACTTCTTCAACAATAGATTTCATTGCCGCTCTTGCATCTTCTGCTTTTTTTATCCATTCATTTTGTTTTTCTAAGCTTCCTGCTTTAGCAGCATAATCTGCTTCCGTTTCATATAAAGCAACTAATTTAGCATAAGTTTTAACATAATCATCAACATATTGCTGACGTTCATAAAAAATTCTTCCTTCTGCTGTCAAACTATCCATTCTACTCTGCTCTACAAGATGATTAATTTCGTTCTCTCTTCTTATAGATTGCAGTTGAACAGCTTCCACTTGTGCCTGTGCTTGTGTGATTTCATATTCTTGTCTTTTAGCTCTTGCTATTGCTAATATCTGCTTCTCTGCTTCTTTTCCTTTTTCTACCCAGTTATTCCATAACTCTATCTGTTTTGAATCACTCTCTTGTGTTGCTTGTGCTAATCTCTCTTGTGCTGTTTTAAGCTCTACAACAGTTCTTGTATAGGAGTCTCCTAATTCATTGATAATATCTAATGTAATTGAAGCTTCTGTTGCTCCATATAAACCATGATAAGATTTAGAAATCGAATCATATGTATCTTGTAACTTCTTATAAGAATCTACAAGTTTTCTATTAGCTTCTGCTAATGCTTCCGCTCTATCTATTTCAAGTTTCTCCAACTCTGTAGAGAATTTCTCAACATCATTTTCTTGACCAAGACTTTTCGCAATATCTATCTTAGCTTTTAATATTTCAATTTGTTTATCTATCTGCCCTTGTTTATTCTTTAAATATGCCTCTACATAATCCTGTGTAGATAATTGATTATTTTTAAAGGCATCTTCTATTTCTTTTAATTGGGCTTTAAAAGAAGCATTCGCTTTCTTCAAATCAGCATCTAATAACTTGTAAGCATTACTTGCTTCTTTTCCAGCCCCCTTACCTTTTTTGCCAGCTTTTTCGTCTCCATAACTTTTTTTGCTTAATCCTTTAAATAATTCTTCTGCATCCTTACGCATTTTTTCAGCATCTTCTTTGATTTTTGTAATTCTACCAGCTATTGCATCTCCCGCCGATTTCCAAGCCTTATCAGCGGCATTACCATAATCAGCGGCTTCTTGAAGATACTGCTTATCGCTATTTCCAGAAAAATTTAAAGTGAATAAATCCTTCATTGCCATACCAACTGCTTTTGCTTGTGCTGCAAATTGTAACATTTTTAATCTAAAGTATTCGCCAAAAGAATTAGTAGTATCTGTTAAAGTATCCCAAGCTAACCCTATTGCCCCTATAGCTCCTACAACACCTAATATTGGATTTATTAAAAATAATAAAGCAACAGCTAAAGCTCCAAGCCCCAATGTCATTCCAGCAAGCATATCAGTATTACTTAATAATACATCAAGAAGTTCTGTAAAATAACCTTGAACCTCAGAAAGTAAATCCATAACTATGCCTAATCCTGTCCATAAAGGAGTTAAAGCGGCACTAATAACTGCTAATCCAGTTGCAAGTAAATCTAAACTATTGACTACCCCAGTTAATATAATATTAGAAATTTTTCCTAAAAGGTCTATTATTGGAGAAAGTGCTTTTATTAATTTTGCCATAGCAGAATATATCTTTTCTACAATATTTAAAGTGGATTCATTTAAAGTAGTAGTAAATACTTCTTTCATTTCTCCATTATCTTGCTGTTCCATAGTTTTATTAATGGTAAAAAATACTTGTTGTAATTTTAATGCTTGCTCTTTAAATGTTTCAAATAACCCGCTACTTTTCATTGCGGTTCCAAATACTCTGGAAATACCATCATCTAAGTTGGAAATTAAACCTGCCCAAGTATTTTGAAACTCATTGCTTGCCGCTTGGAAACCAGCCATGCGTTTCATTACATCTTCATAAAGTGTTCCTTCTTCACGAAGTTTATTTACTGTTGCTGTTGTATATCCCAAAACAGTAGCAAGCATATCAACGCCAGGTCTGATTGCTTCACCAGAAATCAATCCTCTTAATTCCTGTACTACCTGTTGATTGCTTAATCCAAATGTTTTAACAGCCTGTGCTCCAACAACAGTTAAATCAAGAACTTGCTGTAAACTCATTCCAGCATCTATACCTAATGCCATTGTGGACTGCAAAGCTCCACCTAATTCTTCCATTGTTAAAGAAGTTTTTAAAGCTTCATCCTGCATTTTCATTAATAAAGCATCTGAAATTTCTAATGCTCTATTAAAAGGTATATCTTTTTCATCTTGCTGTAATGTGGAAGAAATAATGCCAGAATAACCTAATCTCAGTGTTTCCATAGAGGAGGCAAAATTCATTCCAGGAGAGATAAGAGAATTAAAAATAGAGGCGATTTGCCTAACACCTTGCTCAATCAAAAAGGCTTTAAAAGATATATTAGTAAAAACATCAAAAGCTTTTGATGCTGAACTAGCTAAACCATTCATTGCGTTTTTAGCAGTATTTAATCCACTAGTTATATTTGCCGCTGATGAGTCCATTCTGCCTAAATTGCCAAAAACTTGATTAGGTGCTGTTCCTAATGTTCCATATACCCTATTTACACCATTTCCTTGATATCCCACTTTTGACATATCAAGATTAGGTACTTTTATACTATTCAAACTTGTTTGTGTAGCAGTAGCTTGTAATTGTACATTCTTTAATGCACTGACAATAACCTGTGTTTGCTGTTGCATAGCACTTGCTACAGAAGCAAATCCTTTTGTCATTCCCGCTGTCATTGAAGCACCTAAAGCGGTATATGAATTTTTTAAAGCTAATAGTGTTTGCTCATTCGCTCTTAATGCTTCTGTTGTTAATTTACTCTGCGCTTGAATTGTTGCAAAACCTTTTGTCATTGTGGCAGTAGCGGAACTTACAGAACTGCTCATTCTTGCCATTGCAGTAGAATTTGCATTACTCATCGCTTTTATTGCATTTGCATTTGAAGCACTGCTAGTTTTTATTGTATTAGCCAAAGATTTAAAACTTATATCAACTGTTCTAGACATTGTAGACATTGCTGTTCTAATACCAGATGATAAAGTTGTTATTGTTTTACTTGTATCTCGATAAGAATTAGAAATAGAAGTAAAGCCACTACGCATTGAGTTACTATTCTTAGTCACTGCTTGGGTGACTTTACCAATCGCATTATCTATATCTTTGCTTGAACTATTAAAGGAAGTATTTAAAGTTTTTAATTGTGAAGTGATTGTTTTTATGTCTTTCGCCATTTGCGAAGAATCTAGCTCAATGGAAGCGACAAGTTTACCTACATCATAATCACTCACTTGTATCTTCCTTTCTAAATAAAAAGAAGGAGCTATTTTTTAATAACTCCTCCACCCATTTTTACAAAGTCTTCTATTCCCATTTTTTTTACTGTGTTATTGTTTATTTTAGGAATTTTGGAACCTTTTCCAATACCCTGTTGCATATTTTCTGGAATTTCTGTTCTGCTTTTTTCGTATTTTATATGATATTCCAATAATCCGAATATCTTGCGAGGAGTGCTACTCCAAAATTCATAATCACTAAAATGTAATATTCTTTTGGAAAAATAATAGTATGCTACCCAATCCCATCCCTCTTCTTCCCCGCTATCTTTGGAGAGAGATGTTTTTAGTTTTTTGCTTCTGGTGTAGCTTCTACTTCATCTTGTGAAGGTAAAGAAGATTGTACTGCGCCAGAAATATACTCCATTAATACAGGAACATTAGAGGCATTTAAACAAGCCCCAATTTCTTCATTTGTAATATCAGGGCAACTTGAAATTAATCCTGCTCTTAAAAAATTAAGAGTATCTTTTATTTTTACGCCCTTACCTTCTGCTCCTTGCATTCTTGCAAAAGCTTCTTCAATAGAACCATATTCTTCTTCTAAAAGAGCAAAAGCATTCAAATCATAAGATAATGCTACTTGTTTATCTCCTAAAAGAAATTCATATGCTTTAGGTTTTAATATTTGTAATTGTTTAGACATTATTTTACCTCACTATTCATTTTTACTACTATATTATAACACATTTCTTCTAAATTGTCAATAGATTTTTTAAAAAATATTAAAAAAGAGGGGATATTTCCCCTCTTAATTAAGCGCTAATTGTGACTTTAAAAGTTGTTGTTAATTTTCCAACAGTAATAGTTACTGTTTGATTTGTGGCGGCAGAAGAACTATCAAACCCACTAATGTTTGCCATTGTGATTGTTAAATTTCTTTTTGTCCCATCTTCATAAGCTCCTTCAACTACTAATCCATCTAATTCCAGAGTTTCTCCAGTGGAATAAGTTACTTTTGTTGGAGGAGTTTTTACAGAAATGCTTGTTAATTCACTTGGAATTTCAATTTCTTTTTCCTCTTTATTAAGAATTAACTGCCACCAATGTCCGCTTTTACGAGTAGGCATTGCTGTTCCTGTAAAAGAACAATCACCAAAGTCTCCGCTAGAATCATTTACTGTGAAATCTGGCGGCTCACTTACACGACACTTATAAAGTACAATGTGAGCATCTCCAATAGTTTCACCCGCATAATCCCACTTACCTTCAATTTTAAAGTAAGGTGGTGTAGCATTTTTAGCAGTCAACTCATAAATAACAGTTTCAGCTTCCTTAGCACCTGCTCTTGTGATTTGACCACCCATAATAACTTCTAATCCTGCTAAACTTACAACAGAATTCGTAACTGTAAAGTTAATGCTAGTAGTACGAGAATATGAATCCATAATAGTTGAATCACCATACAGAATCTTATTCTCTAATTCAGGGGATACTTGGAATGATAACGCACCCGCTAAATCTACAGGATTATCATAAGTTGGCTCTGCATCAGCGGAATCAGAAATCATTCTTGAAACCTTTACATCTTTTAACTCCATAAGACGTAAGGCGGTAATATCCATAGCCATTAATCATTCGTCCTTTCTAATAAGTTCCACTCAAAGCAGTTATATTTAACACCCAATTTACCCTATTACTTTCATCATAAGTTAAAAATTGTGGTGGATTAACCTGCTTTACATGAAATTTTTTACCTTCTGGGTCAACCATTATCCCAGTATTCAGTAATTTATATATGCTGTTAATACAGCTTAACACTTGTTCAGCTTTTGAAGCTCTCACTCTAATCTGACAAGTAAAATCAACACTATTTCTTGCTCTACCAACAATAGCATAAGAAGGAGTATCATAAACAGCAATATTTAAAGCTTTATTAGAATTAGTTAAAGGAATGTTATTTATGAAAATATCTTTTCCGACTTTTCCATAATTTAAGCTTTCTAAATACTTTGCAACACTTGTAGCAAATGTCATCGTGCTCCCATTCCTTTCTTTGTAGCTTCTTTAATAATGCTCATTAATAACTGTTTATTAGACCTATAAGGGTATTCTAAATACTTAGCTTGTCCTCCATTCGGATGTCGCAAAGTTAAATCTTCATGCTGTATCCAAGCATAATTAAAAGTCCCAGCACTACTATTCCCCCACGGAGCTAATGCTTCATATTGTACTTGATAAACCATTCTTGCACTACTTGTACTATCTGTTATTTTAACAACTTTTCCAGACCGCTTTAATTTACCTGTATCTACTGGAACTAATTCTTGCGACCACTTTAAAAGCATATCTGCCGCTTTTTTTACACCAGAAGCTCCATATAAAGACATTTTTATACTGTATTGTTCTAACACTTTTGTAAACCCATCAAGATTTTTACTGCTTTTGCCTCTGGCATTAAAACGTAGCTTCAATCCCATTGTTAAGCACCTCATAATCTTGAAGAGCACCAGATACTGCTGTAGCCCTTACACTGTAATAAATACCACTTAAAACAATTCCATTATCATTTCCAAGTATGATATATCTTTCAGTGTTCTCTCCAATAGTCACATCTATAGCATCTCTGGCTTTTACTATATGTGGAAAAATACTACCACGAGTGAATTGAATTGTCACATTCTCACGAGTATTTTTTAAATCCTTACGCTCATAATCAAAATCAGGGTCTCCCTCTTTATCAGTATTCATTGCGGCGATTATTGGAATACGATTTTCATAATCATAATCCAATATTGCTAACCCTTCATCGTTATATCTCTCTTCAAGAAGAGGTATATACTCAAAAGACATATTTAATACTCCCATCATTTGATATACTTCTTGCAAAGAACTTTCAACCCATTCTTTATCACCCATTTGTCATTACCTCTTGCGAAATTAATGACTTTGCACCATTTCTTCCCTCAAAAACCAAAACTATATAATAAGTTGTATTTGCAGATAAATTATTTAATCTGTACTTAGTTCTATTTATGTCATAAAACATCTGTGTTGTTAAAGCTTTAGAAATATCTAAGACAGTATCTGCGTACTCATCATACATAGGCTCTAAACCATAGTATAATGAATACCTTTTGAAATCGCCATAAGATAAATCAAACTTATTCCACGATAATTCAATATTGTTGTCACTAACTAAATCTATTGATAATTTGACAGGCTGTTCCCTAGAAAGATTATAATTTCTTATAGTCCCATCTTTTGTTGCAACAGTTACAGGCTTTACTATTACAGTATAAATACTAGCATTAGTTTCAAGCTCTGTCTGCACTTCTTGTGCTAAAGCGGTATAATGAAAAAATCTATTACCTTTTTTAAAAGAAGCTTGTTCTACTGTTACATCAAATTCAGGTGCTACTGCTAAAGCTAATCTTTGAAAAATTTCAAGTTTAGCATATAAAATAACAATATATTCTTCATCAGGTATTATTTCTTCTACTGTCTTGCCAAGCCTTTTTGCGCTTTGTTCAACTATTTTGGGGATATCTTCCTGTAATTGAGCAAAAGCAGGGTCTTGACTAATAAGAGGTGCAGATAACATTAAGCTATCTATTAAATAAGATACTAACAAATTTTTTGTTGTATCCATATTACCCCTCCCTTATAAAACGTCTAAAGCGTTTCTCTCAGCTAAATAATTCTTTAACTCCTGTGATACTTTGTAAGTTTGACCTTTTTTCATATAAACCCAAGCATCACCAAAATAAAATTCTATATCAATTTTAGCCCGAACTTCTACTGTTTTAGGAACGGACTTTACTTCTTTGACCTCTAAAACATCTAAATCTACAACTGCTTCTTTCGTTTCTGGTGTTTGATTTCTAGCCAATTTTAAATCCTCCATATATTATAAAAATAGGGAAGGGAATTACCCCTTCCCTTAAAAGGTTCTTATCCAGCCTGTACTGTAACAGTGAATGTAGTGGTTTTACCCCCTACAGTTACAGTGCAAACTTTTTCGCCAGCTTCCGCACTATTAAAACCTGTAACATTATCTTTTGTCACAGTTTCAACTTTTGTACTGAAATTACTATAAGTTCCTGTTACAACCATGCCAGTGATATCTAATTCATCACCTATTGCATATGTTATTTTTGTAGGCGGTGTTGTTACCGTAATACTTACAAGTGTAACTGGTGCGGGAGGTTCCTCGCCGACATATTCATTAGCAAGCAAATTTGGAGCTTGCTTATAATGAAATACAGAATCCTCTGAGACTTCAAGAGTTTTTGCTAACTTACTAGGAGCTTGTTCTGCAAAAAAAACATCATTAACATTAGCTCCTGTTTTATTAGCAATAACTTCTGGGGCTTGCTCCATATAGAATACATCAGTATCCGTTAATTTTTCAGCCATTTAAATCCCCTCCCTGCTCATTTATTAAGCAGTTTCAATGATAACACCATGAGTAGGATTTAAGGATTTAGTGCCCCAAATTCCATACCAACCAAGTTTCAACTCACGTTGGAAATCTTGTGGAGTATCTGTTCTAATTTCAGGTGGTAAAGCTACTGCCATAGCGTAGTAATCTTCACCAAATAAAACAGCTTGATATACGTCAATGCTATTTTTGCCTGCACCCTTTAAATCAGCTTTATAACCAGCGATATTATCACCAGCAGGTGCGGCACCATTAGGCATCATGGTAGTTTCGATAACACTTTTGTTACTCATTCTATTGAATGGGCGGGTCGATTACTTTTTCTCTCCCGCTCTCTTACTTTCGTAAGAGTTCAGCCTATATCTTCACCCTCAATTTGAGGGGGTTGCCACATAGTCGTTACAAGGGCAAGGAAGCTTAACTTTATCAAACTTGTAAAACATACTTTGCGGAATAGAACCTTTAACACTTTCTAAAAACTTAATAGCACTCTTGCTACTAAATCTCAAACTGTGTCCTTTACTACTCCTAAGTCTGATTTTAATGTTATAATCGAATTTTCTTTTCAAAACATCTACAACACACTCGCACTCTTCTATTGAATAACCATCAACAGTTATCTCAAAAGAAGTTCCTGATTTAGTTCCATCATCTAAAATCCAATACAGTAGAGCTTTGTTTGTAATCTCTTCTTCAAACTCTTTTGGTATTGTTTTCTTACCTGTTCCATAGAACATCTCATAATACCTATCGAGTTCTTTATGTCCCTTAGATTGAAAGTAATAACTACGATTATTGTACTTTTTAGGAACAGACT
>CEBV01020509.1_pt1 | contig 17312 bp, 20 predicted proteins | sample 554741 | NCBI WGS metagenome assembly CEBV01 (sample SAMEA3182070, study PRJEB8094) | gut metagenome | biome: human; feature: gut; material: Stool; isolation source: human stools | place: Canada | collected 2011-11-22 | reverse complement strand
CCGCCGAAGGCGGGCACACGGGCGCCGCCCGTGTCGGCGGCTTTGCCGCCGGGCCTGCGGCCCCCGCCCCTTGCGCAATTTTATTCCTCTGCACCCGCGGCAGCGTGTCTCTGTCTCGCTGCCAGGTGGCGCAATTTGACAGGCTGATGCAAGGGAAAGGCCCTTTGTACTGGAACCTGCACAAAATTTAGCGGCTGGGCCAGCTACCCTTTGCATTTTGGCGGATGATATGATAAGATATTTGTGGTAAAGCTGTTATGCAGCTTATTTTGTTCTGCACGCCATGGGAAAACCAAAAGGAGGCCGGCCGTTGTGCGTAGTATTGTTATGACAGCCGGCTGCAGCGGCTGCGGTACGGCCGCCGTCACCGCAGCGGTGGCCCGGCAACTGGCCCTGCAGGGCAAAAAAGTGTTGCTGGTGGAAGCCACCGCGGGCCTGCGGCGGATGAACCGCCTGCTGGAGATCCGGGAGGAAGGCCTGTTCGATTTTTCTGACCTGCTGGAGGGGCGGTGCGCGCTGGAGAACGCGCTGCTGCCCACCCATATTGCCGGGCTGACCCTTTTACAGGGGCCGTCCGCCATCGATTGGGTGCCGGAGGCCGCCGATGTGCAGTTGCTGCGGGAGGAGCTGAGTGGCACCGAGCAGTACGATGCGCTGCTGTGGTACTGCCCGCCCGGCGCCGGCGCGCTGCAAAAGGGACTGCTGCCCGCAGCCGAAACGCTGGTGCTCCTTACCAAGGTGACCCCGCAGAGCATAGAAGCCGCCGCTAAGACCGCCGATTGGTGGGCCGGGCAGGGTGCCCGGAATCTGCGCACGGTCTTTAACCGGGTGGGCCGCCGCCTGCCGAGGGACCTGGGCTATCCCCACCTGGATGCTGTACTGGATGCCATCGGTGCCCGGCTGCTGGGGATGATCCCCGAAGGGGCCGACCTGCCGTACAGCGCCGCCACCGGTAATATTGCCGCCCGCCTGTGCGGAGAAAGCCGCCCGCTGTTGGCCGTTTACCGGCCGTAAAATACATCTTGATCTCAACATTGCCAAAGGAGGCACTTGAAGTATGAATATCGCTCTCATCGCCCATGACGCCAAAAAGGAACTGATGGTCCAGTTCTGCATCGCCTATTGCGGCATCCTCAGCCGCCACAATCTGTGTGCAACCGGCACCACCGGCAAGCTGGTCTCGGAAGCCACCGGCCTCAAGATTACCTGCTTTATGGCCGGCAGCCAGGGCGGCGATCAGCAGATCTCCTCCCGCATCTCCTGCAATGAGATCGACCTGCTGCTGTATTTCCGCAATCCTATCGGAGCCAAAGCCACCGAGCCGGATGAGGCCAGCCTGCTGCGCCTATGCGATGTCTACAATATCCCCTACGCCACCAATATCGCCTCTGCCGAGGCCATGATCCACGCGCTGGAAAACGGCGACCTGGATTGGCGCGATATCGTCAACCCCAAAAAGTAAAAACCGGCATTTCGCTCCCCCGTTCCGCTATGGAATGGGGGATTTTGCTTTTCGCGGGGTCATGGGGCGCAGCCCCCGGCGGCGGAGCCGCCGCTGCGGACGAAGTCCGCAGAAACCGCCCGGAGGGCGGTTTGGGCTGCGCCCCGGGCCCGCGCCTTTCGCGGGCTATCCGCCGTAATCTGCCGGGCCGGGATTTTCGGTGCAGTAGACCGCTTCGCTGATAGCCCGGAATACCGAGGCAGGGGTCTGGCCGCCGGCGCGGCCGCCCTCCTGGAACACCACCAGGACATATTTGGGCTCCCCGGCGGGGAAAAAGCCCCCGAACCAGGCGTGGACGATCTCCTCGCCCTCCTGGTACCGGCCGGTTTGGGCGGAGGCGGTTTTGCCGCCGGCACCGCAGTAGCGGTTAGCCGCCCGGTAGCCGGTGCCCTCCTCCACCACGCTTACCAGCAGGGCGCGCAGAGTCTCGGCGGTTTCGGTGTTCATCACCCGGATGGGCTCACCGGCGGGATCACTTTGCAGGATTTTGCCGTCAAAGCTCCTGCCCGCGAAAAGGGTGGGCTGCACCGCATAGCCGCCATTGGCCACGGCAGCCAGCATCCCAGCGACCTGTACCGGGGTGGCGGTGAGCCTGCCCTGGCCAAAAGAGAGGTTGGCGAGTTCCCCGGGAGTGGCCTGCGCCAATGTGGGGAGCGACCCGGCGGAAGAATTGACGCCCTCCGCCAATTGGCTCCCGGCCCCAAAGCCCAGCCGCTGGGCCATCCGCAGCAGGGCCTGGGCACCGGTACGCTGGCCCAGCTCCACGAAGTAGGGATTGCAGGAAAGCTGCATGGCCTGCTGTAAATCCAGCGTTCCGTGGCCCGCCCGCTCGTGGCAGAAGTAGGAGTGATCTCCCAGGCGGTAGAATCCCTCGCAGCAGTAGTTCTCCGGCAGCTCCACCTCATTTTCCAGGGCAGCGGCCGCCACGCACACCTTAAAAATGGAGCCAACATTCCAGGCGGCGGTGGCCCGGTTCAGAAGAGGGCTGTCTGCTGACTCCAGTGCCGCGGCCACATCGGTCACATCGTAACCCGGGAAGCTGGCCATGGCGCGGATGGCACCGGTTTCAGCTTCCAGCAGCACCACAGCACCCCGACCCAGCACTGCGCCTTCCCGCTCCACAATCGTTTGCAGGTCCTTATCCAGCGTTAGGACAATGCCGGCCGTGTGATCGGTGGGATCGGTCACCTCCGGGGCCTGCCCGGTGGCCTGCCGCCAGGCATTTACCGTGTAGCGCACAGTGATCTCTCCACCCCAGCGGGTCAACTGCTCCTCGTAGCCGGATTCAATGCCGCAGATGCCGCGGCCTTCACCATTGATATAGCCGATGATGTGCGGGGCCAACTGATCGGCGCTGTAACGCTGCGGGACCCGGAGGGCGGTGATGCCCTCCCCGGAGATGGGGGAATCACTGGGGAGGAGCACCGGGCGGCCGCTTTGCAGCAGGGGGTAGATCTCCTCGAACCGCTCCGCCGAAAGGCCTTGCCGCAGGGCTGTCATAGCCGCCGGGGTGGGGTCCACCGCCAAGACCGTTTTTTCGCTTTCATTCACCAGTGGGCGCAGCCGGCAATCGTAGATATTGCCGCGCGCCGTACCGGCCGAAAGGGTATAGCGGCTCTGCGCCGCGGCGGTTTGGCGGTACTGTTCCCCCTGGCCAATGACAAAAATGCGCAGCAGCACCCCGCACAGCGCCAGCAGCAAAATGACATGTACCCACAGCACCCGGCGGGCCAACGAATTTCTCATACCCATAGGCGCAAAAGGGCGCCGCGGTAATCCCGGGCGACCTGCTCCGGAGCGTGGGTGGTACGCAGCGCCTCCCCAGCCCGCCGCCCTAGGGCCGCCCGTTTTTCCCCGTTCATCATGGTAAAGCTGAGCAGCGCTTCCTCCACCCCGCGCTGCGTCACCTGCCCGGCGGGGACGGCGCATCCCGCCCGCTGAGCGTCATTAAAGGGGCTGTGGGTGACGGTAAGGATGGGCTTCTCATTCTGCATCATGCGCAGCAAAAGCGGCGTGTAGGGGCCATAGGGGGCATCACAGCGGCGGTCATCCCCATAGTAAAGGATATCCGCCAGGCCGTACAGGGTACGCTGGCGGCGCTCGCTTTGGGCATCTAACAATAGGATATTCTCCCAGTTGTTTTCCCGGATCACACGGCGCAGCAGCTGCTTATCGCCGCCGTTGCCGGCAATGACCGCCGCGATGCCCTGTTCCCGCAGGCTGCCGGCCGCGCCCACCAGCAGCTCCGGCAGATGCCGGTCATTGAGGTGCCCGGCGTAGGCGGCGATAACGGGATAACGCTCCCGCAGGGCCCGGATCGCTTCAGCGTCGGCTTCCCGCAGGGGCTGGGGAGATGCCTGCGGCGGAGCGGGCGCCGGCAGGGTGGCCAGGTGGGCCGGGGTGATCTCCTTTTGGCGGCAGTAGTCCTCCCCCTTTTGCAGGAAGGAGACCACGGTATCGGCCCCGCGCAGCGCATAGCCCATGGCATACTCCGCGATGCACTGATCGAGGCGGCTGTCCTCCGCGGGGTAAAGCTCCCGCTGCAGCTCCGGCCAGGTCTCCCTCAGCTCAAAGACGGTTTTCGCATGGGCCAGCTTGGCGATGCGCTGAGCGCAGAAATAATCGTAGGGGTAGCCGCTGGCCGCAATGACGATTTCCGGATGATAGCGCTCCACCAATTTGGGGGCGTTCAGATACAATTTTTTGAGGAAGGACTGCACGCTTTTGCGGTACTCCCCCACCCCGTGGACATAATCCGGAGAGAGGAGCGGGCAAAAGGTGACACCCTCCAGCTGCTGCTCCTCCATCTCCTTTTCCACGGTCAGATTTTTGCCGCGGCGGTGGCTGTAACCGGCGGTCACGATGGTGACCTCATCGCCGCACTGCTGCCAGCCCTGCGCCAACTGCACCGCCCGGCAATCCCCGCCTGATGAGGGCAGCGCCGCGTGGTGGTCAATATACAGGATCTTCATACTGATTTCCTCCGTTTGATGCGATTGAGGAAAGTATGGGATGCCCCCGGCAGGATAATCATTGCCGCGGGGGAAAATCCATCCGCTGCCGTATTGCAACCGGCGGCCGCAGCCTGTATAATCATAATGAAAAATGACGAACCAACCCCGAAGGAGGCCCCATGGAGCTGCTGATTGTGACCGGTCTTTCCGGCGCGGGCAAGACCCGCGTCATCAATGCGTTGGAGGACATCGGATTCTACTGCGTGGATAATATTCCCCCGGCATTGCTGGGCGGCTTTGCCGATCTGTGCTACTCCCCGGCGGCCCATCACGGCCGCTCCGCCATTGTGATGGATTCCCGCAGCGGGAAGATGTTCCGTGAGCTGCCCCACGCCCTGGAGGAGCTGCGCTGCCGCCATATCCCTTACCGTATCCTTTTCCTGGAGGCGAGCGCCGAGGTGCTGCTGCGCCGCTACAAGGAGACCCGCCGGAGACATCCGCTGCTGGATGAATGTGACGGCTGCCTGGAGGACGCCATCCGGGAGGAGCGCCGCCTGCTGAAGCCCATACGGGATGCCGCCGACTATATCATTGATACGACCTCCCTTTCGCCCAGCCAGCTGCGCGGGCGCATCGTGACCATCTTTGAGGGAGAGACGACCCCCATGCTCATCAGCTGCCAGTCCTTTGGCTTCCGCAATGGTCTGCCGCAGGACGCGGATCTGGTCTTTGATGTGCGGTGCCTGCCCAACCCCTACTATGTGCCGGAGCTAAAGGAGCACGACGGCACTGAGGGGCCAGTGCGCGACTATGTGATGAACGCCCCGGAAAGCCATGAGATGCTGCAAAAGCTGGAGGAGCTGCTGGCCTTTTCCATCCCCCTGTACCAAAGGGAAGGCAAAAGCCAGCTGGTAGTGGCCGTGGGCTGCACCGGCGGCCGCCACCGCAGCGTGGCCATCGCCTGCCAGCTGGCCGCCTACCTACGGAGCCTAGGCTACCGGGTGGAGCTTTCTCACCGGGATAAGGACAACCGGCGGTAAAGGACTGTTTTGCCGAAAGAAGGATGCCGATGCGGAGGACAGCCGGCGGAGGAGCCGGGAGATCCGGAACGCGCCGGGCACCTATGCCGAAAAACACGGACGGAGGATACCATGGTAAGACCGATTTGCAGGGATGAGATGTTTCTCTCGCAAAAAGCGAAGCCCGCGGAGGAAAGCGACCTGCCGGTGGCCGGGGACCTGCTGGAGACGCTGATGGCGCACCATGAGGAATGTGTGGGCATGGCCGCCAATATGATCGGCGTGAATCGGTGCATCATCGCCTTCCAGGATGGGGCGGGCTATACCGTGATGCTGAACCCTAAAATTCTGCAGAAAAGCGGGGCTTATGAAACCGAGGAAGGATGCCTTTCCCTGACGGGTGTACGCCCCGTAAAGCGCTGGAAAAAGATAAAGGTTCGCTGGCAAAATGAAAAACTGGAGATCCGCATTAAGACCTATACCGGCTGGACAGCGGAGATCATTCAGCATGAGATAGACCACTGCGAGGGGATCCTCATCTGATAAAATGAAGTGTGGCGACAGAAAACCTGCAAAAATATTTTTACGCTACCCCCTTGACAAATGACCGGCGGGAGTGTATTATCGTGCTAACATACCAAAGCAAATGGAACCGGAAGGGAGGATAACACAATGACAAGCTACCGCGTAATGGGCCATAGCGCTTCCTCTTGTTGTTGCATACTGAACTCCCGGACATCCAAGATGGCCAGGCGCTTTTAGTATGCCGTAAAGCGCCTGCACACAGCGCAAAATGTGTGGATAAGAGCCATTCCTGCCGGGAGCTTGCAAAAGCCCCCGGCTTTTTGTTTTACCAAAATTGCGAGAAAGACGGTGGAGAAGCTGAACTGGGAATTTATGATGAAGGTGCTGCCGCTGTACCGGGAGGCCCTGTGGCTGACACTGCGGCTGGGGCTGTGCGGTACGGCATTGGCCACAGCGGTGGGGTTGCTGTGCGCGGCTATTCAGTACGAAAGAGTGCCGGTGCTGCGGCAGATCGTGGCGGGATACATAGAACTGAGCCGCAATACACCGCTGCTCATCCAGCTGTTTTTTATCTACTACGGTCTGCCCAAAATTGGGATAAAGACCGACCCGGCGGTATGCGGTGTGGTGGGGCTGGCGTTCCTAGGCGGCAGCTATATGGCGGAGGCCTTCCGCAGCGGGCTGGAAGCCATTGAGCCCATCCAGCAGGAAAGCGCCCTGAGCCTGGGCCTGACCCGTGGGCAGACCATGCGGTATGTGATATTGCCGCAGGCCATGAGTATCAGCATGCCGGCCTTTATGGCGAATGTGATCTTCCTGCTGAAAGAGACCAGCGTATTCAGCGCGGTGAGCCTGATGGACCTGATGTTTACTGCCAAGGATCTCATTGCCATGTATGCCAAGACCACCGAGGCGCTGGCGCTGCTGGTGGTGTGCTATCTGCTCATTCTGCTGCCGGTTTCTCTGCTGGGCAGCTGGCTGGAAAGGAGGCTGCGCTATGCCTGATTTGGGACTGGAGGTACTGCTGAAGGGCAAAAACGCTGTCAGGCTCCTGGGGGGACTGTGGGTAGCGCTGCGGGTCAGCCTCATCTCGGTGGCCATCAGCATTCCGCTGGGCATCCTGCTGGGGGTGCTGATGACCAGAAAGAACCGGCTGATCCGGGCGATCCTGCGCATCTACCTGGAGATCATCCGCATTATGCCGCAGATGGTACTGCTGTTCTTAGCCTACTTTGGCACGGCGAGAGCCTTTGGGTGGAACCTGGATGGCGAAACGGCGGCGATCATTGTCTTTGCGCTGTGGGGCACCGCCGAAATGAGCGACCTGGTGCGTGGCGCATTGGTATCCATCCCGAGGCACCAGTACGAAAGCGCCGAGGCACTGGGACTGACGCGGGGGCAGGTATTCCGCTATGTGGTGCTGCCGCAGACGGTACGCCGGCTGCTGCCGCAGTCCATCAATCTCATCACCCGCATGATAAAAACCACCAGCCTGATTTTGATGATCGGCGTGGTGGAGGTGCTGAAGGTATCGCAGCAGATCATTGAGGCGAACCGGACGGCCAGTCCCAATGCGGCCTTCGGCATCTATCTTACGGTATTTCTGCTGTATTTCCTGGTGTGCTGGCCCATCAGCCTGCTGGCCAGAAAACTGGAACGAAAATGGAGGTAACAGGCGATGTCAGACTCATTGCTGGAAATAAGGAACCTGACCAAGCGCTACGGTGAAAACACCGTGCTGCGGGATCTGAGCTTTACGGTGCGGCGGGGCGAGGTCATCGTGGTGCTGGGACCCAGCGGCTGCGGTAAAAGCACTCTGCTGCGCTGTATCAACGCGCTGGAGCCGATCCAGGGGGGAGAGATTCTCTTGGGCGGCGAGGTGATAGACCGCAGCCCGGCGAGGTTGCCCGCCCTGCGGCGGCGCATCGGGATGGTGTTCCAAAGCTACGAGCTGTTCCCCCATATGACGGTGATGGAAAATATTCTGCTGGCGCCATGTAAGGCACTGGGCACCAAAAAGGAGGACGCCAAGGCGGAGGCCGAAGCGCTGCTGCGCCGGGTAGGCCTGTGGGAAAAGCGGGACAGCTACCCACGGGAACTGAGCGGCGGACAAAAACAGCGGGTGGCCATTGTGCGGGCGCTGTGTATGCATCCGGAGGTCCTGCTCTTTGATGAGGTGACAGCGGCGCTGGACCCCGAAATGGTGCGGGAGGTACTGGATGTGGTGCTGGACCTGGCCCGGGAGGGCAAGACCATGGTCATAGTGACGCATGAGATGCAGTTTGCCCGTGCCATCGCCGACCGGGTGCTGTTCCTGGAGGACGGCAAAATAGCGGAAGAAGCGGCACCGGAGGATTTTTTCGCCGCGCCCAAGACCGAACGAGCCAAAAAGTTCTTAAAGACATTTGAATTTGATGAAGTCAAGCCCCATAGGGATTGATATAAAGACGATAAAAAGGAGAAATTACAATGAAAAGCACAAGAAAATGGATCGCAGCCATCATGGCAGTACTGATGCTGGTACTGATGGCAGCCTGCGGCAATGGCGGCAACGCAGCCAATGAAAATAAAGCAGGGTATCACACACTGGAGGAGATCAAGGCGGCGGGGACCATCAATATCGGGGTATTCTCCGATAAGAACCCCTTTGGCTATGTGGATGAGAACGGCGAGTATCAGGGCTACGATGTGTACTTTGCCCGGCGGCTGGCGGAGGATCTGGGTGTTAAGGTGAATTTCATCTCCACCGAGGCGGCCAACCGTATTGAATACCTCAAGACCGGCAAGGTAGATGTGATTCTTGCCAACTTTACCGTAACCCCTGCTCGGGCCGAGGAAGTGGACTTTGCGTTGCCCTACATGAATGTAGCGCTGGGTGTGGTTTCTCCGGAGGGACAGGTCATCACCACGCTGGAGGACTGGGATGAGAACGATGAGATGATCGTCATTTCCGGTACGACCGCCGAGACCTACCTAACCGAGAATTATCCCAACATCAAGCTGCAGAAGTACGATACCTACGCCAACGCCAAGAACGCGCTGGAAAACGGCAACGCGGCAGCCTGGGCCAACGATAACACCGAGGTGCTGGCCTATGCCATGCAGAACCCCGGCTATGTGGTGGGCATTCCCACACTGGGCGGCAATGATACCATAGCCCCCGCTGTGACCAAGGGCAACACCACCCTGCTGGATTGGCTGAATGAGGAGATCAAGGCGCTGGGTGAGGAGAAGTTCTTCCACGCAGACTACGAGGCCACCCTGGCCAATACCTATGGCCTGGACTATGAGGATGAATTGGTGGTAGAAGGCGGCGTCACCGCCGGCTAAGCGCACAAAGCCAAACCTGCATAAAAACACACCCGTCTTTCTCCGGTAAGAAGAGGGGCGGGTGTCGTTATATTTACAGGTGTTTTTCCAGGCCGCTTTTTTGCAGGCCACGGAGGGTGAGATAGATAAGATAGCCATAGACCGGCACCAGCAGAAGCTTGAGCGGAGCTTTGGCCACTGTCCAGGCCCAAAAGTTTTTGCCCATATAGAAGGAGAGCCAGACTGCATTGAGCAGCAAGCCCCACAGGATGCTGACCGCCGCACTGGCCGCCAGGCACCGGGGAAAGGTCACGGGCTTGCGGTACAGCAGCAGGCCGTAGGTAAGCCCCCGCAGCGCCGCCGTAAGGGTAAAGCCCGGGAAGAACGATAGCCCGGAGGTCCCCACCGCGGAGCCCAAAAGGTCGGCGGCAGCGGCTACCCCGGCGCCCCACCAGGGGCCCAGCGCCCAACCGCACACGGCACTGGCCAGGGTTTGCAGACTTACGCGTTCTGCGCCACCCATAAGGTAGACGCAAAACACACGGGTGAACAGAAGATCCAGCGCCACAAACAGCGCTGCCAGCACCAGCTTTTTCAAAGCATTGTTACGGTTCATTCAGGGGGATCCCTCCTTCGGGGTCATGGGGTTGCCTGGGGTTCAGGTTCGGGTTCGGGGGCGGCGGCAGGCTCTTCATCCACGGGCTCTTCGGCGGGCCACAGGCCGGCATCATCCCACAGGTGGCGGAAGAAATCCTTCCGCAGGATAAGCTTGGAGTAATTGAATTTCTGATCCACCAGGCGGTTCATGCTGCTGACATAATAGTCATCGCTGCCGGTGTCAATTAGGGAGGTATAGTGATCGGTGGAGGCATTATAGCAGCCAAAGGCGGTCAGCCAGCTGTGATCCTGGAAGATGACCGGCGAGGAGGTATCGCTCAGCATATCGGTGCCCATCATCAGCCGGGAATCATAGGGCAGATCGAATAGATTGCTGACCGTCGGCAGGATATCCAGGCTGGAAACCGGCTTATCAATGACGACGGGGCCTTCCATATCGGCGCTCCAGATGAGGAAGCAGCTTTGGTAAAGGGAAAACTGATCCAGCTCCCTGCCCGCCAGCGCGTTCAAGGATTCGGTATCCAGACCGTAGGGGTAGTGGTCGGGCGCCAGCATGATGACGGTATCCTTATCATGGCCGGTTTCTTCGAGCTTTTGCAGCAGCACGCCGATGGCCTTATCCAGCTCGATATTGCAGGCAAGATAGGCGCGGGCGGCCTCCGGCAGGTCAAGTTCGGCGACCGCCTCCTCATTGCGCATGGCCATGGCGTTGCCGAAGAAATTATACTCCAGATGCCCGCTGACCGTCAGATAATAGGTCATAAAGTGCTCATCGGCCAGCACGGTATCCAGCGTGGCATTCATCATATCCACATCGGATTCCGGCCACATGACCTTAATGTTCAGTCCGTTGCCCACGCCCTTATAGTCGTAGCCAAGGTTCGGGTGGGATTTATCGCGGGAATAATAGGTATAGGTGTGGTCGTGGTAGGCGCGGGTGGTGTAACCCATGGCCCTAAACTGATTGCCGAAGGAGAAGGGCAGCCAGTTGGTGGCGGATTCGGTCATACTCCAGGTACCGGTAACGGGGATCATCCCCAAAAGGTTCACATATTCGCCGTCCAGCGTGGAAACGCCCCAAATGGGATTATAGAAATTGGTGAACTGAAAGCCCTCGCTCCACAGCTTGTAGAGATTTGGAGTCAGGTTGGGATCGATGGCGTATTTCCACAGGCTTTCGCAGGTAAGGAAGATGAGATTCTTCCCCGCAAAGTAGCCGGTATACTCATTTTTGGTGCTGGGGGTCACTTTGGCAAAGTAGCGGTACATCTCCGCCAATGTTTGGTCCTCGGTCGCTTCGGCTAGCGCCGCAAAGTCGATCTCCATCACCTGCTTTTCAGCTTCCGGCTCCGGCTCGGGTTCGGGTTCCGGTTCCAGTTCCTCCACCGTTACCGCCGGCATGGGGCCAAAGATGGCATTGCGTGCCTCGATGCGGAAGGTGGTAAGCAGCCCAAAGCGGCTGACCGAAAGATTGCTGATAAAATCGGTGGTATACAGGCGGCTGACGCTCATAGCACCGCCGGTATCCAGCAGGGCCCCGCCGGTGGTGATGATTTGCAGCGCCAGCGCTGCGATAAGCGGCCACAGCAGCTCTTTCCTCTGTTCATGGCCCCAAGCAATGCGCTTTTTGCCCTGCCAGAGGAGCAGCGCAATGGGCACCAGCATAAGCAGCAGCGCCCACCAGCATTGTAATATGGTGGAAAAGATGACGCTGGCAAACTGCGCCACCTGCCCTGCCCCGCCGACTGAAAACAGGGTAAAATAGACCTTGAAGATGGCGTAGTACACCACCTGGCCCATGTAGAAGATGCTGAAGATCCCCCACAGGACAGTTACAATAATACGGCCCGCCCGAGGAGAAAAGGCCTTGCCCAGCAGGGCCAGCAGCACCCCGGCCGCCAGCGAATAGCCGAAGGTATATAAAAGGCCCTTGGGATAATCAAAGCCGATGGTGGCGATCCGCAGCACCAGCTCCATCCACAGCACCGCCACCGGGAAGAACCACATGCCCCGCCAAGCGGCCCACCGGGATGTTTTCTGCGGCTGGGCTTCTTCTACCGGGGAGGTAATATTCGGTTCGGTGACTGTCATTTGTTATCACTTCCGTTCTGATCCAAAGTCGCCAAATACTTCCTAATTTCGTATTTTTTCGTTTTATTATAGCACAGCCTTTTCCCGCTGCCAACAAGTAATATCTGTATTCCTGCGCATACTATCCCTGCTCCATTCCATCTTTAATAGGAGGTACCCCTATGAACAGCTATTTTGACCAGCAGTGGGATCAGCAACTGGCCGGACGGCCGCAGGCGCTGGCCGCCTTTACTTCCCTTTCCCCCGCCGCACAGGAGCGCATTGTGGGCTATGTGCAAAGCTGCGATAACACCCACGAGGCATCCCGCCGCATCAGCCGGATGCTGGCGCAGCTGGAGGCAGGCGAATACACGCCGTCCGAGGAATAATCCCCACAAAAAAGCCGCCGCGGAGAGCCTTTTCGCTTTCCTCGGCAGCTTTTTACTTATTTACTGGCGCCCCGCCAGCTTGTAGTCATCGCTGAAGCTGAAATAAGGACAGGCCGTATACTGGTGCTGCAAAAACAACACCATCTCGTCCTCATCCAGGTTCATCTCGCACACATAGCAGTCCATTTCGTCATCGTACTCGTAGTGGGCACAGAACTCGCAGCTGCCGCCCGGCTTTTCGGTCTTTCCCGCCATGGCTGCGCCTCCTTACAGCTCGCACGCGGTAAAGCTGCCGTCCGCATTCACCGTAATGGGATGGTAGCTGTTGCCGGAATACTTGAGGATGGTTTTAAGCCGCGGGCGCTCGTTTTCACTGTAAAAGACGAAGGAAACGCCCTCCCGGCCGGCACGGCCGGTGCGCCCGATGCGGTGCAGATAGTACTCGTTTTCATTGGGGATCTCGTAGTTAAAGGCGGCATCCACCTGCTCCACATCAATGCCGCGGGCGGCTACATCAGTGGCTACCAGCACATCAAATTCATTATTGCGGTACGCCCCCATGATGCGGTTGCGCGCGGCCTGCTCCATATCGCCATTGAGGCACTTGGCACGGATACCCGCCTTCTCCAGGTGGGTCACCAGACTGACGGTGCCGTACTTGGTGTTGCAGAACACCATGCTGCGGCGGTATTCCTCCCGCTTTAACAGGTTGATAAGCGTTTCAATGCGCTCCCGGCCGCTGCACTTGATGCAGTATTGGGTGATGCGGGGTTTACTTTCCGCCACCGGCTCCACTACCAGCTCCACGGGGTCCAGCTGGTATAGCCAGCCGATATCCATGACCTCACGGGAAATGGTAGCCGAGAACATGGACATCTGCTTGGTGCGCGGCACCCGGTCCAAAATCCACCGTACATCCTGGTAGAAGCCCATATCCAGCATTTCGTCCGCCTCATCCAGCACGATCATCTCGGTGCGGTCGATGGCGACATTGCGCCGGCGCATATGGTCCATCAGACGGCCGGGGGTAGCCACCACGATCTGCGGGTTCTTCCGGAGGGCGTTGATCTGCGGCTGCATGGACTGCCCGCCATACACGGCCACGATGGAAAAGCCGGGGATATATTTGCCCAGCTTCTGCAGCTCCTCGGTGATCTGCAGGCAGAGCTCCCGGGTGGGGCACAGGATGACCCCCTGCACATAGCCTTTTTCCGGCTGGATGCGCTGCACCATCGGCACGCCGAAGGCGCAGGTCTTACCGGTACCGGTGGGGGCCTTGGCAATGACCTCCTTGTCGGCCAGCAGCTCCGGGATCGCTTTCTGCTGGATCTCGGTCATCTCGGTAAAGCCCATCTCCGCTATGGCCTTCTTCATCTCCTCGCGGATGGGCAGTTCCTGGTAATTTGTTATCATGCTCTACTTCCTTTTCCTTTTTGACCCTCTGCAGACTCCCGGTGGGGGCGCAGCCCGTTTCGGCTCCGCCGAAACACACGAGCTCCGCTCGTGTCGCCCGCCCTCTGGGCGGGCGGGGCTGCGCCCCATGCCGGCCTTCTGCTGGGTCTTTTCGTTTTTTATCTCGTCCGGGAGCTATTATAGCATCTTTTGCGCCTCTTTTCAATGTAAATCCCACCGAATCACCGCGCAGCCACCCCGGCCGTAGTATGCCAATGAACCTTTCCGAAAGGAGTGACATGATGAGATACTGCAATAACGGCGGCTGCATGGGCGCCCAGCCCGGCTATGCCCCTGCGGGGATGAACCGCACCCGCCGCATCATCGATAGCGAATATCCCATTGCCATGGCCTATGTACCGTGGCAGCGCTGGGGCGAAACCTACGATGCCGAGAAAGCACTCTGCCGGGGGACCTTATTCCCGGCGCTGGATCTGCCGTTTACCGGCTGCGACTGTGAAAGGGGGGCTAACCGTGGCTGAAAATAACCTCTGCCAGCTGACAAGGGAAGTCCAGCGGCAGACCTTTACCGCACTGGAATGCCACCTGTACCTGAATACCCATCCGGATTGCCAGGAGGCGGCCGCTGCCTTTGCCAAAGCCTGCGAAAAGCTGGATGCCGCCCGTACCGCCTATAATGAGGCCGCCCCGCTGACCCCCTGTGCCGCGGCGGGCAGCCGTAACTGGAGCTGGGGCTGCACTCCCTGGCCTTGGGAGGGTTGAATATGTGGAACTATGATAAGATTTTGGAATTCCCGGTCAATATCAAGCGCCCCAACGCCAAGGCCGCACAGATCATCATAAGCCAATACGGCGGACCCGATGGCGAATTGGGCGCCAGCCTGCGCTACCTTTCGCAAAAATTTGCCATGCCCAACCGCCGGGTCGCCGGTCTCCTCAATGATATTGGCACCGAGGAGCTGGCTCATCTGGAGATGATCGGCACCATCGTCCACCAGCTCACCAGGAATCTCTCCATCGAAGAGATCAAAAATTCCGGCTTCGCACCCTACTTCGTCGATCACACCGTTGGCATCTGGCCGCAGGCCGCCAGCGGCATGCCCTTCTCCTCAGCCTCCATGCAGTCCACCGGTGATCCCATTACCGACCTGAGCGAGGATATGGCCGCCGAGCAAAAAGCCCGCACTACCTACGATAACATCCTTCGTCTCATCGATGACCCCGATGTCATTGCGCCCATCCGCTTCCTGCGGGAGCGGGAGATCGTCCATTACCAGCGGTTTGGCGAAGCCCTCCGCATGGTGCAGGATGACCTTAATTCCCGCAATTTCTATGCCTTCAATCCCGCCTTCCGCGGCTAACCTCCTCCATGCAATAAAAAGAGCCTCCGTCCGGTTTCCCCGGACGGAGGTCTTTTCCTTCTCTTTTATTCTTCAGCCTTGTTATCTGGCAATATGCTCAGCCCAGTCGTCACCCATCCGCTCCTTGATGTAGCAGTCGATGACTTCCGCAGCCCTGTCAAAGCCGATCTTAGAAGTATTGATGGTCAGCTCATAGTAGCGGCTGTCGCCCCACTTCTCCTTGCAGTAGAAGTTATGGTACAGCTTGCGGCTCTTGTTATTTTTCTGGATCATCATTTCCGCGTCCTCATTGGAAACATGGAATTCCGTCGCCACGCGCTGGATCTTTTCCGGCATATCGCCGGTCACAAAGATGCTGATGACCCCCCGGTAGCCCTTTAGGATGGAGCTGCCGCAGCGTCCCACCACAATAAAGCTCTCGCCGGATTTTGCCTTCTCCCGCAGGAAGTCAAATTCCATATAGGCAATGACATCCTCCGGGGAGTTGCTGTATCCATCTATGGAGCGGGTGAACAGCCGGTTGCGGGGCTTTTCGTCATACTCCTTCAGCTTCTCCAGGTTCAGGTTCTTTTCCTTGGCAATAACCTCGATGATGGTACTGTCGTACACCGGCAGCCCATATTTTTCACCCAGCATATCGGCTATCAGGTGTCCGCCGGAGCCGTATTCCCGGCCAATAGTAATGATGACCTGCTGCTTTTCGTGTTCCATACTGTCCTCCCTCTCTGCTTAGAAATATCTCAGCTTGATGACGATCATGGCAATGCCCAGCACAATAATGGTCGCCGGGATGGCGGTCTTGCAGTAGCGGCCCCAGCTTACCGGGTGACCGGCCTTAGAAACCACCGAGGTACCCACTACATTGGCCGAAGCACCAATGGGGGTGGCACTGCCGCCGATATCGGTACCAATGGAAAGTCCCCACGCCAGGGTGGAAAGATCGGCGCCGGTGGTGGCCGCCAGTGTCTTTATTACAGGTACCATTGTAGCAGCAAACGGAATATTGTCAACTACCGAACTGGCCACCGCGGAGATCCACAGCACGATGTAGACCATCGCCAGGATGTTGCCGCCGCACAGCTTGCCGATAAATTCCGCGATCATCACCAGTACACCGGTCTGCTCCAGGCCGCCTACCACCACAAACAGTCCGATGAAGAACAGCAGGGTCTGGTAGTCCACGCCGCGGATGATCTCCTTGGCATCCTTGGCAAAGCAGATCAGCGTCAGTATCGTGATCGCCACACCGATAAGCGCCACGGTCAAATGGGTCTGGGCATGGGTCACCAGCAGCACCACCGCGCACAGGAAGATGACGCAGCTCAGCACAAATTCCTTCTTATCAGTAATGGCTTCACTCGGGTCGGGATAATGTACCGTCAGCCCGGCATTGGCCGCCGCGCTGGCCGTCAGCTCCTTGCGGTAAGCCAGCGCATAAAACACCACGCTCACCACCAGGGCGATGCCGGCAATAACGCCGGTATTGGTGATAAAATCGGCAAAGCTGTAACCCAACGCAGTCCCAACGATAATATTGGGCGGGTCGCCGCACATGGTGGCGGAGCCACCCAGGTTCGCGCAGAAAATTTCCGCCAGCACCATAGGCACCGGGTCAAATTTCAACAGCTGAGAAAGCTCGACCGTTACCGCCGCTAGGAACAGAATGACGGTGATACTATCGATAAACATGGCCAGTACGGCGCTCATCACCATAAAGGTAATAAGAATAGGCATTACCTTATATTTTACCGCCTTGGCTATGGTCAGGCACAGCCAGCGGAAAAAGCCCGCCTTGGCCATGCCCTCCACCATCACCATCATACCGGCCACAAAGATGATGGTCTCCCAGTTGATACCGCTGGAGCTGCTCTCTCCGGAGCTGATCCAGAAGTTCCCGGTGATGATGGTTTTTAGGTTCAGTGTTTCCATTATCGCCTGCGGGCTCTTCATGCATACACCAAAGACGATGATGAGTGTTGCCGCGGCGCACCCCAGTGTGATGTAATGCCGCGGAATCTTATCCAGTATGATCAGTGCGAACATCAGCACAAAGATCACAATGGCAGCAATCGCTTCCATAATCTCTATACCCCTTTTCTCATAAACTGTATTCGCCGCATCTGGCGTCTTTCAGCTCCGTTAATATAACATAC
>CEBV01015350.1_pt1 | contig 17504 bp, 9 predicted proteins | sample 554741 | NCBI WGS metagenome assembly CEBV01 (sample SAMEA3182070, study PRJEB8094) | gut metagenome | biome: human; feature: gut; material: Stool; isolation source: human stools | place: Canada | collected 2011-11-22 | reverse complement strand
CAACTATTTTGCGGAAAAAATGCGTTGCGGTCATCGTCCGTCCGGAACCGTTCCGCGACCGGAGACACGGGACGCATCCGCTTTAATACGCCGGCGTTCGGCGGTCTCGGCGTGGTTGGGCGTTGCGTCCGGCGTCTCGTTTCGGCAGGGACTTCGGCACGCATCTCTTTGGGGTGTGACGGCTCGGAGGAAGGGCTTCCGCGTCCGCTTGGGTATGGACAGAGAGATCGCAGTGCGGACAGGCGGCGGCGTGTGGAAGAGAACGGAACTGCGGAGAGCATCTGACGGCGGGGCGGATTCCGCCGCGATTTCTCCCGTCCCGCCATGTGCTTCGGTACGGGCCGACCGGATGTGGATTTGCAGAATCGGAACCGATTCGAAATTTAGTAGTGTATGTTTACGATTTATTTCGATTTTCGAAAGGGGCGCGCGGGTATTATCGTTTCCGATAAATCCGCCGAAAGATGAACGCAGCCGGCCTTTCCGGAGGATGGACAGGGCTTTCCGGAAATAAATGTCGGAAAAATAACGCTAAAAGCTTGCTATTCCACGCGGTTTTTGTAACTTTGTGTCTTGGAATAGTAACTTACTAACTCTTAAATCGAATGAACAATACGCAATGTATTCTCGATGCTTTAAAAATCGCAACCGATACGAAAGCATTCGAACTCGGCGAGGGTGTTCTTCACCGTGCTCCGGCTCTTTTTAAGGAGTATTTTCCGAATCGGAAGGCCGTCATCGTCGCCGATAACAATACATGGAAAGCCGCCGGCGAAGCCGTCGACGCATCCATGCGCGAGGCGGGAATTCCCTGCGAGCGTTTCCTTATTGAAGAGGAGGAGTTTCATGCCGACTGGCCCTATGTGGAGCGGATCGACGAGATGCTCGACCGCACGGGGGCCGTCGCCGTCGCCGTCGGGTCGGGCGTCATCAACGACTTGTGCAAACTCGCGTCGTTCCACCACGGTCAGTCCTATCTTTGCGTGGCTACGGCCGCTTCGGTCGACGGTTATTCGTCGTCGGGCGCAGTGGTGTCGCGCGACGGCGCCAAACTCAATATCGAAACCCATGCGCCGCTGGTGATTCTGGCCGACGTGGGCGTGCTGGCCGCCGCGCCGAAAGAGATGACAGCGGCGGGTTATGCCGATCTGGCGGCCAAGATCCCCGCCGGCGCCGAGTGGATGATCGCCGACCTGTTCGGTACGGAGCCGATCATTCCCGCTGCGTGGAACGTCTTCATGAACGATCTGGATGCGATGCTCGCCGATCCCGAAGGGGTGGCGGCCGGCAAACCCGAAGCGATCGCTTCGCTCTTCGCCGGTCTGACGCTGAGCGGCATCGCGATGCAGGTGGCCAAATCGAGCCGTCCGGCGTCGTGCACCGAACACCTGTTCAGCCACGTGCTCGACATGACGCACCATCGCTACAACGGCAAGTTCCAGTCGCACGGTTTCCAGGTGGCGATCGGTACGCTCACGATGTGCGCCTTCTTCGACGAGTTCTTCAAGATGGATCTCTCGACGCTCGACGTCGACGCCTGCGTGGCCGCATGGCCCTCGCTCGAAGCGGAGCAGCGGCGTGCGCTCGATCTGTTCCGCGATTTCCCCGTGCCGGAGCTGGGTTATACCGAGATCACGAAGAAGTGGAACGATGCCGAGACGGTTCGCGTACAACTCACGCGAGTCAAGGAGAACTGGCCCGCCTTCAAGGCGCGGTTGCAGGCGCAGTGCTATCCGTTCGAGAAGATGCGTGCGCTGTTCGCCGCCGCGGGTGCGCCGACCGATCCTTCGCAGATCGGTGTTTCGCGCGAGCAGTTGCGCAGCATGGTCGATTTTACGCAGTTGTTGCGCTGGCGCATCAATCTGCTCGATCTGGCCAAACGCGCACGGATTTACGATGAATTGGTCGCCCGCGTCTTCGGCAAGGGCGGAGCTTGGGAAATCGCATAATCGACGAGCCTTATGACTGCGGAACAGACCAAACGATTCAAATACTGGCAGTGGCGGACGATCATCGGAACGATGATCGGTTACGCCATTTTTTATTTCGTTCGCAAGAACTTCTCTTTCGCCATTCCCGGTCTTACGGCCGAGTACGGCATCTCGAAAACGACCTTCGGCGTCATCATGACCCTCGTCGGGCTGATCTACGGCGTGTCGAAATTCGTCAACGGCGTACTGGCGGACCGCACCAACGGCCGCTGGCACATGGTGACGGGCTTGTCGGTGTGTTCGGTCATCAACTTCATTTTCGGCTGCGGTGCGATCATCTGCGCATGGATTACGGGGCAGACCTACGGGACGACGTTCATCCATACGCTGGTCGTCCTGTTCGGCGTGCTGCTGATTCTGAACAACATGTTCCAGGGGTGCGGCTTCCCGCCGTGCAACCGCCTGATCACGCATTGGGTTCCGCCCAAGGAGCTGGCGACCAAGATGTCGATCTGGAACGCTTCGCACTCGATCGGCGCCTTCATCATCGCGATCTTGTGCGGGTATCTGATGGGCCACACGGGTACGGATATGACGGGCGATCCAGAGATGCGGCAGCGCGTCGTGGAGAATACGGCGAGCATCACCGAAAAGATGGACGCCGCTTCGGCCGAAGCCTATGTCACCAATGCGTTGCAGCATGTCGGCGCCTGGCAGTGGACGTTCTGGGTTCCGGCTGCCATCGCGGTGCTGGGCGTGATCTTCATCATCGTTACGTTGCGCGATACGCCCAAGTCGGTCGGCCTGCCCGAATTGGAGGGCACCAAGACGCAGCTCGACGAACACGATTCGTCGGAGGAGTTCAAGGCGTTCCTGCGCAAGAAGGTCTTCCTCAATCCCATGATCTGGGGGTTGGCCGTGGCCGACTTCTTCGTCTATATCGTGCGTTTCGCCGTGCTCGACTGGGGCCCGACCTTCTTGCAGGAGTCGCGCGGCCTCTCGTCGAGCATGGCCGGCTGGACGGTCGCCATCTTCGAAGTGTGCGGTATCACGGGCATGCTGCTCGCGGGTTGGATCTCCGACAAATTCTTCGGGGGCCGCGCGCAGCGCACCTGCGTCTTCTGCATGGCGGGCGTGATCCTCTTCATCTCGCTCTTCTTCGCCCTGCCGGAGTCGACCGATCCTGTCGTGCTGCTGATGATGCTCGCCGTGGCGGGATTCTTCATCTACGGCCCGCAGGCGCTCATCGGCGTCATCGCGTCGAACCACGCCACGAAGAAGGCCGCTTCGACGGCCAACGGCGTGGTGGGTATGGTGAGCTACGTCAGTGTCGTCGTTTCGGGCTGGGGCTTCGGCTTCATCTCCGACCACTTCGGCTGGCGCTGGGTCTTCATCACGATGATCGCCATGGCCGTGCTCGGATTCCTGGTGCTGCTGTCGATGTGGAACACCAAGAGCGACGGATATGAACACGACGCCGCCGAAACCAACTAAAACCTTATAAGCCTATGAAAAACTTCTTTTTGAAACTGGGTATCTGCGCATTGGCGCTCACCGGTGCCGCCGAGGCGTTGGCGCAGGAGCAGGTCATCCAGCTCTTCGCCCATCGGGGCAGCCGTTTCGAGTACGACGAAAACACGCTGCCGGCCTTCAAGGCCTCCTACGACGCAGGTCTGCGCGGTTTCGAGACCGACATCCGCATGACCCGCGACGGCGAGCTGGTGATCTCGCACGACGAGACGCTGGCACGTCTGACGCCCTGCAAGCGCGTGGTGGAGACGATGACGGCCGACGAGATCCGCAAGGTCAAGACCAACCAGGGCAACGACCTGATCTTCCTGCCCGAGCTGGTGGACTTCTTCGCCGACAAGGACAACGTATACATCGAGTTCGAAATGAAGACGAAGCCGGTCGAGAGTTATCCCGAAGAGCGGCTGCGCGAGTACTGCGAGAAGGTGTACAACACGGTGATGGCCAAGAAACCCGCCAACTCGCTCTATCTGTTCACGTCGAGTGACAAACGTGCGCTGAAAATGATGCGTTCGCTCCACCCCGACGTCGATCTGCTGCTGATTATTTCGAAGCCGGTCTGCGAGGAGACGATCCTCGAAGCGATCGACATGGGCATCAAACGGTTGGGCTGCCGCATCGAGGGCACGTCGAAGGCGATGGTCGATCTGGCGCACAAGGCCGGACTCTATGTCTCGCTGTGGCCCGGTCAGTCGCCCGAAGAGTTCATGCGGGGTGCCTATCTGGGTGCCGATGCGCTCAACAGCGACCGTGCGGTCGAGGTCAAGAACTGGCTCGACAAGAACGCGCCGTGGATCAAGTATAAATAGCGTCCGTTCCGTCGCAGGCCCGTTCGGCGTGCGACGTGTATAACGGGGACGTTCGGACGAGTCCGATCCTTGCATTACCCCCGCCGGAAATGTTTCCGGCGGGGGTATTCCGTTTGCGGGTCTCCCGACCCGTTTGCAGGTGCCTGTGCGGCGGCGTTTCCGGCTTCGGGGGAATGAGTTTCCGTGCCGCAGCACGGGAGGCACGGCGGCCGGAACGGCCCGCACCGGCGCCGGCCGGTGTGGCGGGGCTGCGGGCCGGTTATTTGCTTCTGATACGTTTGCGCCGTTTCTTCTCCACCTCCCGGTCGTGCTGCTCCTCCATCTGTTTGCGATAGATTTCGATCTTCTCATTGAGATGTGAAACGTCTTCTTTCAGCATTTTGCGGAACGTGTTCAGACTGACGGGAGCCTCTTCGATCACGAATTTGGTATGGATTTTCCATAGCGGGAGCTTCCCTTTGCGGATGTAGGGTTCGGCGAGGCGTTGGACGTATTGCGCCTGTTTGAGATAGCTGAGTCGTTCTTTGGTCACTTTCATACGATGATTCGTTAGCGGGTTAATCAATATAAAGTTCCGAAAACCGGCCGGCCGAAACAAGCAAAGCAACGTTTGTTGGTGGATGAAATATAATATTGTATAAGTAAATAATAAATTGTACGATCTTGTTTGCAGGAAGTTGCCGTTTCGGATCGCCGCACGGATCGTCCGAAAAGGCGCTCCGTGGCAGGATCGGCGCTGCGGACAATGCGCGGGCATAACCGCAGCCGACGGGAGCGGCCCGCCGACAGTGACGCCGCCGACGCTCCCGTGAAGGACGGAATCCGGAAGGATACTACTTATTATTTATATAGTCCGGCGGATCGGAGGCTTTTCCGGCCCTCGAAGTACAAGATAAGTTTGGGATTCGTCCCTTCCGGACGAAGCGGGAGGGACGGAACGACGCAATGGAGACGGGGCGGCGGGCGGCGTTTATTCGATCAGTGCCCGAAGCGGTACGTCGAGTGCGTTGCAGATGATGCAAAGTGTTTTGACCGTGGGATTTGAACGGCCCGTTTCGATACGGCTCAGGTTCGAACGTTCGATGTCGCAGCGGTAGGCCAATTCCTGTACCGTGAGCTTTCGAGCCTTTCTTAGTGTTCTGATTTTTAGAGCGATAAGTTTTATCTGTTCTGTATAGTCGATTGGCATCCCGAAAAATTTTACGAAAAGTTTTGTATTGCAAAGATTTTCATATATCTTTGCATTATGAGTATCATATATGATACCAACAGTCCGGCGGCGGGTGGCATGAAATCCTGCCGATAAGGGATGACAACTATGTAGGAATCAGTAAGTAAATACCGAAAAGACACGAAGTTCAAACCATTTCAAAACATCTTTAATTTCTTCATTATGAAAAGACAATTCTTAGGTAGACTCCTATCGCTGTTCCTTGTCGGAACGGTGGTAGCCGGAGTCGGTTGCAAGGACTACGATGACGACATCACGAGTCTGAACAACCGGATCGACGAGCTGACGACGGGGCAGATCGCTTCCGTGGAGAAGCAGATGCAGTCTCTGCAAAATGCGGTCGACCGGTTGGACGGGGTTGATTCGGGCTTGAAGGACGAAATCGAGGCGTTGCAGGGCAAAGCCGAGACGCAGGCCGGAGAGATCGGAAAGTTGCAGGAGGAGTTGGGAAAGGCGGCCTCCGCATCGGAAGTCGAAGCGCTGAAAAAACAGATCGAGACGCTCGAAAGCGATAAGAGCAAGCTGGAGAAGCGGATCGAGGCGCTCGAAAGCGCCCGCACGAGTTTGCAGGATGAAATCGACGCCGTGAAGGGTTCGCTGGCGAACTACCTGACCAAGAGCGACGCCGAGGCGACCTACGCCACCAAGACGACGGTCGAGAGTCTGTCGCAGCTGCTCAACCAGATCAAGGCCAACTACGTTTCGGCCGAAGGGCTGGCTTCGACGCTCGAAGGTTACGTGACCGACGCCGAACTGGCCGATTATCCGACGCTGACCGTCTTACAGGAGGCGATCCGCCAGAGCGAGACGGCGATGAAGAACTCGCTGGGCGAAGCGATGGAGCCGATCCTGGCGAAATATAACTTCGTCCAAAAGGATGTGCTCGATCTCGAAATCCAGGATTTGCAGGAGCAGATCGATGCCCTCAACGGCAAGCCCGACGCCGACGGTTCGCTGGCCAACATCAAGAGCCGGCTCGAAGCGCTCGAAAATGCCGAGATCAAATACGACGAGTCGAACGCCGCCTTCACGAAGGGCGTGGAGGACTGCATCGGCAAGGCGCTCGCCAACGACGGCGCGATCGATCAGGCCATTGCCAATGCGATTAAGGATGTCGCCGGTGAGTATGAGGGGACGATGCAGGATCTGAAAAACCTCATCGACGGCCTGCGCATGGACGTGGATCAGCTCCTGAGCCGTATCCAGAGCCTCGTCTATGTTCCGGCTTACGACGATCACAAGGCGTCGGTCAACGCGCTCTACTATGCCCCCGAAGGCGAGGAGCCCGTCCTGCTGGCGAACGGTACGGTGGAGATGACCTTCCGCGTTACGCCCGTCGAGGCTGCCGGACAGCTCGTGGCCGCCTATGCCGCCGAGCCCGAGATGTTCTCGCTGGAAATGGAACAGGTGAAGACGCGCGCTACGGTGCCTGCGCTGAATATTCAGAAGGTCGAGGCCGACGAGACGGGCAACGGCCGCTTCATCGTGACGGCGCTTCCCGCCGATTTCACCCCCGACTTCTTCACGGGTAAGGTTTCGTACAGCATTGCGCTGCGCGTACAGAAAGCCTACGACGCGGAGGCCGGGAACGACTATTCGGCCAATGTGGTTTCGGATTACGTGAACCTCGTGCCGGCGCGCGCCGACGTGAAGGCCGTCGTGCTGGCTCCCGCCAAGGAGGACGGTTCGATCGACGCCGACCGGATCGTCGCTGCGGACGGCGAAGTGGCCTACGAGATTCCCTACGACGATACCGACATGGTCGTCGAACTGATGAAGGGCTACAAACTCTGGGCTACCGACGGCGAAGCCTACTACGATCTGGCTCAGCTCGCCGACATGGGTTATTCGCTCGAAGCGCCCGTCGTGGCCTGCACGAGCAAGGCATTCAAGGCCGACGGCACGGAGTTGGAGTCGGCTGACAAGGGCAACTTCGAGGTTGCGAACGGCGGGGAGGAAGTCTGCGACGAGACGGTCAAGCTGATCGCCGCCGACAAGTCGACGCGCAACAACTACCTGCTCACCGAGCACGCCTATACGGTCGCTGCCGCCTACGATGCGCTGAACCCGACCTTCAACAGCCGTGTGACGATCGTCAAGACCAAGCGCGGCGTAACGCTCGACCTGTTGAAGTACGTCTGGAACTACTCCGATTTCCGGACGGTCTACGAAGCCGGCGGCGAGTACGAAGGTTCCGAGCGCGAATTCACGCTCAAAGTAACCGAGTCGACGCTTCCTCAGGACATCACGCCCGAGAACATCGTAACCTACTGGAACCAGGGCGGCAGCGCCGTGGTGAAGGCCGTCGAGCTCGACGCGGAGGGCAAGCCGACCGAGACCGTCGACGACAATGTGAAGGTGGTTCCCGTGGCTTACGATGCCGACGAGGGCTATACGCTGCGCGTTTCGGGATACACCTTCGGCAAGCGTTATGCCGTCGAAGCGTCGAGCGAGTTCGAGAACGTACAGGTGACGATCGCCTTCGAGGCCGAGTTCGTCGCACTGCCCGAGAAGATCGAGGTTACGCTTCCCGCCGCTACGCTCGCATACGATGCCACCGAGGAGCTGTTCGTAGCCGAGGATACCTCCGTTGTCGGCGAACTCTTCGAGCAGGTGAAGGATCACTTCACGGATGCCGCCGAACTGGCTACGTCGCTTACCCGTCCTTACTATGGAGGCTCGCCCAACAGTGCGAACGCATTCTATACGGCTGTCTGCGGCGACCGGACGCTGGAGAAGAACTACTGGTTCCTCGACGGTTCGAATCCTGCGACGATCACCCGCATCGCCGTGGCCAACGACGGCAAGATGACCTCCCACATGCAGGTCAATCGTGCCGATGTGGAGACCGACGCCGACGTATTCGCCTTCGAGACGAAGCTCGTTCCCAACTACGGCCTGCCGATCTATGTCAAGGGCGAGGCCAGGGTCGAGATTCCCGCCTATGCCGCGCAGCACGTCGACGCATGGGTCTACAACGCGGACGGCAAGTGGCAGTCGGATGTGAAGGGTCTCTGGTCGCCGAGTTTCGGATCGAGTGCGCTCACGGGCTTCTCGGTAGCCGACATCGATCTGGAATCCGCCTTCACGATCGTCAAGAAGGATGCGCAGGGCGTATGGGTACCGGTATCGGACGATGAGATCGCTGCACAGAAACTCGTCTTCGCTTACGAGATTCCCGCGACGGCTCCCGCTCACGACGGCATCGAGATCGCCGGTAACAAACTCTCGTATTACGGCCGCAACGAATCCGTGCCCGTCGTCGGTACGCTTTCGATCGACGGCATCGTCATCGGCAACGCCTTCACGGCCGTGAACGACTATACGTCGTATGAGGTCAACAAGTTCGACCCGATCCGCTCGTTCACGCAGTCGGAGACCGTCGAAATCCCGACCCGCACGGCCGAGGCGACCTATACGAAGAATATCTGCGAGGTACTTTCGCTGCGCGATATGCGCGACGCCGACGATATGAAGGGCTTCGAGCTGATCGATCACGATGCGACGCTGGCCGATCCGTGGATCACGGGCGACGACACCAACGGTTTCGCTGAGGGTGTCCGTCCCAACAGCGACGAAGTCTTCGGGCTGGAAGCGATCCGCATCGTCAGCTTCTCGGTGACCTATGCCGACAACGGATTCGACGCTTCGGCGGCACTCGGCGACCGTGTAACTGTCGACGAGACGACCGGTCAGATCACCTTCTCGAATCTCAATAACCTCTCGTTGCAGAAGGATGTCGACGTGACGGTCAACGTCGAGGTGGCTTATCCCTGGGCCGTGAAGAGCGGTAAGGTGACCTACAAGATTCTCAAATAGCGGGGATCGTCTCTCCTCCGTCGCGACGGAGGACGATTCGGGGCAGAGTTTTCACAACTCTGCCCCTTTTCGTTCCCTTGCGGCGGTGTATTCGGAGCAGGGGACGCCTTGCCGTCGCAATCCCGATTCGGCGCATGCATCGGCATACATGCGCTTTTATCCCGTCGTCGTGCGCTATGTCAGCATGTGTCTCAGTGCGGAGGCATAATATCCGATAGGGTGGAGACGGCGTTCTGCCCTCGCCGTCCTTCGTCGGGCCGTCTTTCGCGGACGTTCGCGCCGTGCGACGGCAGGAATGCACGCAGGCAAAGCGTATTTCGTGGTATTTCGCGCACCTTTTCCGGAAAAACCGTTGCAGGGATACGCTCCTTCGGGGAGAAAGCGCGCGTTTTGCGTCGGAAAACAGACATTCCTCCTGTGTCCGAATGCCGTCAGTGCCGTTCATGCAGATCGGTGCCCGCAGGCCGCTGGAACGCCTGCAAGCCGAACTCCGGCAGAAGGGTGAGCACGCGGTCGGTAAGTGCGCTCTGGAACGCTTCGTAGGGAATCCATTCGAAGTGGCGCGTGAAGCAGTAGAACTCCAAAGGCACGCCTTCGGACGTGGGTTGGAGCGTGCGTACCATCAACATCAGGTCGCTGCGCACGTCGGGGCAGTTGCGCAGGTAATTCGCGAGATACTCCCGCAGCGCTTGCAGGTTGACGATTTCCTGCGATGTATCGGCCGCAAGATACCCCTTTTCGCGGAGCCGCGCCGTCTCTTCCGGCGTGCACCGGCGAATCGTGCGGGCGTCGATGAAGACCGAGCGCTTGATGCGCCGTCCGCCGCATTCGCGCATACCCCGCCAGTTCTGGAACGAGTCGCTGACCAGCGCATAGGGAGGAATCGTCGTAATCGTCTTGTCGAAATTCTGCACCTTGACCGTCGTCAGCGTCACCTCGATTACATACCCGTCGGCACCGTATTTACTCATCGTTATCCAGTCTCCCGGTCTCAGCATGTCGTTGGCCGAGAGTTGAACGCCGGCGACGAGCCCCAGTATGCTGTCCTTGAAAATCAGCATCAGCACGGCGGCCGATGCACCCAGTCCGGCCAGAATGCTCGTGGCGTTCCGGTCGATGAGAATCCCGATGATCAATACGATGCCGACGCTGACGGTCACGAGTTTGAGCATCTGGTAGATGCCTTTCAACGGCCGGTCGCGCAGCGTTTCGTGTTTGTTCGAAATGTCGTAGAGCGCGCTGAGAAAAGTGTTTAGCAGGGCGATCGTCACGACGATGAGGTAAATCGAGCAGCCTTTGTGCAGCAGTTTCAGCAACGAGGGGTCGTCGCCGAAGGCCAGCGGCAGCAGCAGATATAGGAGGACGGGCGGAATCAGGCGGCAGGCGGCGTGCAGGACTTTGTCGTCGAACAGATGGTCGTCCCACATCGTCCGGGTCTGGGCGCTGATACGTTGCAGGGCCGGTATCACCAGATGCCGGAACAATTTCACCGCGAGGTAGCAGACGAGTACGATGCCTGCGACGAGCAGGATGCGCGAGCCCCACTCTCCGCCGGAGTTGTCCAGCCCCGCGCGGCGGAGCAGCGATGTCAGGTCTTGGTTCAGATTGTCCATGCCGGATCACAGTTTTGAGGGCGGCCGCATGGTGCGGAACCGGTCGTTCCTGTCCGGCCGCCGAAAGCGAGGTCGTTTTCACCGCCAAAGATAGGAAATAAAAACGAGAACGGGAGCGGTTCGTGCGGAGAGTTCGCGCCGGAGGGTTCGGCAGGCGGTTTTCGCAAGAAGGTGCGGATTCAGGTCTTCCCGTGTCGCAATTTGTCCCGCTTGTGAAGCGGGACTGTCTCTGACGGCTCGCGGTGCCTCCTCCCGGTCCGCCGGAACGAAACAGGGATTGCGATACGTGACTGCGCGATTCCGAGACCTTATTTTTCCTGCCGCAGCGTTTCGGGCGATGCGATGACCGTGCGCTCCGTGATCGCAAACGTCCCCCTGCCTTCCGCGGCCGAAAGCGGGCGAGGCACGATACCGATGTCGGCGCGCGCGACGGCGAGATACGGCAATGCTGTCAGAAATAGCTTGATTTTCAGCTTCATTGTTTCGGATGTATTCGAAAAGAGGGCCGACAAGCCCGGACGTTCCGTTGCTTGCCGGCCCTCGGCCGGTTATCGGATACAGCGGTTATTTGTTGTAACGAATCGCGAAATACTCGAGGCTGCTTGCATGCTGGGAGGCCAAAGCCGCTCCGGCAGCGCTTCCGTTCAGGCGGGCGTTGGCATAATCGCTGCCGTCGCTGCAAAGGTCGCTCGTCGGACGCAGACGGATGTAGACGTCCGGGTGGCCGAGGATTTCCTGCGGCAGTTCGAAGTCGATGTACTTGTAGGCCACGATCGACGAGTAGAGCGTATTCGACCAGACGGAGACGTCGGGCACCGTGTATTCGCCGATGAGATTCCATTGCGAGTCGTCTTCGGGCGCCTGCGAGTCGGTGAGCGCCCACTCGGCACACCAGTAGCGGGGCGAATAGAAGGTCTGCTGCGTGTTCATCACGGAGATTTGCATCGAGATGTGCGAGGTCGAAATGCCCTCGGTCGAGAAGTTGATCAGCCATGCGTAGAAACGTCCCGTGTCGTCGTCCCACCAGTAGTGGTTGGAGAAGGCGGTGTAACAGTTGCCGCTTACGTTGGCCTTGCCGCGCATCGACGTACTGCCGTTGTAGTTGATTTGCTGGGAGCTCGTCGGGATTGCGTCGTTTCCGGGCCAGCCTCCCGAACCGCTGGCTGCGTATTGGTCGGAGGCGTACGGGCCGCACCACTCGATCGTTCCGTCGGGATTGCGGCTGATGAAGGCGTCCATCTTCGGATTCCAGCTCTCCTTCGAGGGGTCGATTACGATGCCGATACCGTTCTTGTTGCCGTAGTTGGCGCCGAAGAGGTTGTTCGCGCTGTTGCCGACGGGTCCTAAGTATTCGTACGTGCCGCCGCCCACCATGTGCTGCTTGTAGGTGGCTTGCAGGTACTCCTTGGAGGCCGAACCCGAATACTTTTCCTGATAGGTGTGCGTCAGCCAGCCGTTCGTGCCGTAGGTGGGTTTCTGCACCTCGTTCTCCGTGTCGGGGTTCCAATAACGATATTCGGTCAGCAGTGCCGAGAAGCTGTCTTCCACGCTGTTCTGCATCTTGCCCCAGATGTCCTCCTTGTTCTGGTGGCGGATTTGATAGCGGCCGATGTAGCCGAGCGTCGGGTCATCCGTCATTTCGGCAGGGTCGGCTCCGTTGCGCCATTCGAAACGCGAGAAACGTTCGTGGACGATTACGCCCGAAATGTCGCCCGAACCGTAGGGCAGCCGTGTGCCGTCGCTGCGGTATGCGCAGTTGGTATTGGTCATCATGTACATGGCGTCGCCGTTGATGTCGCGCACGAGCAGCGGGTATTTGCTGATACGGTGTGCGTTCGTGCCGATTGCGTACCCTTCGTTGACCGGCGTGATCGAACCTTTGCGTACGGGGAACTCGACCTCTTTGAGTGTCACGTAGGTGTAGATGTCGTCGTCGGTCAGCTCGTTCATGTGTTTCTCCTTGACGGGAACGTCGGAGGCCGAACCGGCGGTGCGCGAAATGACCATCGACTTGGTGACGCCCTCCAATTCGTAGCGGTCGGGATTCTCGACCAGGTTGCCGGTGGCGCCTTGAATGAGGAGCTGCACGTGGTCGTACTGGTCGAAGATGTTGTCCTCGACCTCGTTGGTGAGAATCGCGATGCCGTAGCGGCCGTCCTTCGATTCGAGGTAGAGGGTCCGTTCCGAAACGGTGTAGTCGATTGTCGAGGTGGTAAGTTGGGTGTTCTCGCCCGCATTGCGGTTGTCGGGGTTGCTCACGACGATGCCTTCGATGATGACGTAGTCTTCGATCTTCTTGTTGAGGGCGTAGTTTTGGCGGAACTCCTCGAAAGTGATGTTGCGGCCGAGCGTCTCTTTGGCCGTGCGTTGCAGCAGATTGAACTCGACGGAGACGGTCTCGTCCCATCCGTCGGTGAATGAGAGCGACACGGCGGCCGAGCGCGGAACCTCTTCGGCGGGGTTGGCGTCGAGCGTGATGACCAGCTCGCGCTCCTCGCTCTCGGCGTCGACGATCTCAATCTCCTGGATCCAGTCCGTATTCTCGGGATCGGAGTATTCGGTCTCCACCGTAATGTCGGAGAAGGGAACGTTGGTCTCGATGACCGACTTGTTCTCGCCGCCGGCCCCGGGGACGATGATCGACGAATTTGCGAATGCGATGCGCGCGTCGATGAGCGCCTTCTGCTTGATGTAGAGCGTGTCGCGCCGCGAATCCACGTCGGAGCAGAGGACGATGCCCGCCTTGCGTTTGAAATCCTCGTTGAATTCGCATTCGGCCGTGATTGTGGCCTTGCCGTCCGTCGTCTCGCCGCACGCGAGGCTCAGCCAGTCGGATTCGTTTATCCGTTCGATATGATATGCGCCGTTGGTGTAGATGTCGATGTCGAACGAGTTCGCATCGGCCTCGACGATGAACTCTTTTTCCAATGCGCCCAGTTTGACGAGGTCGATGTCCTCGGCGTCGACATTGGTGCAGGCAGCTGCGATTCCGACCGCAGCGGCGATGCTCCAAAACTTGAATATCGATTTGCGAAAGTTCATGTTGTTTCGGTTTTGTCGTTGTTGTTTTTCCGGTCAGGCGGCCGGCTGTCGTCCGCCGCCCGACCGAAATGCGTTTAGTTGTAACGTATCGTGAGCGTACCGATTCGAACCTGACAGTTGGCGGCCGTGATCTCCGGCGTGAGCGTGCCTTTTTCGATGCCCAGATTCGTCGGATAGGTCGAAGCGCTGCTGCTCGGGGCGATGTCGGTCACCTTGTCGGCTACTTGCAGGCGCAACACCACCTTCTCCTTGCCGAAGCAATCGGCCGGCAGCCGGCGCAGATGCTCGGTGTAGCCCGGCGTCGAGTCCTGCGATGTCCCGCTCCACCATACGATCGAACGCTTCTTGACGATCGGGCAGTCGGGAACGGGCCGGAACGTCGTGCCTCCGTCGACGGAGTAGAGCAGATTCCAGTGCGCAGGGCCGGTCAACGAGGTGTTGTTCATGTTTCCGTGTCCCCAAACGATGCCGAAAATCAGGTTCGATCCGGTGATGCTCTGCGTCGAGAACGAGATGTCGAAATATTTGCCTTCGTCCTTGTCGAAATCCCACCACTGGCGCGAGAGCACGACGCTGCCATTGGGCACCAGTCCCTTCTGTTCGGAAGTTCCGCCGCCGTTGCCCGAGCAGACGACATTGTTGAAGTCCGGTGACCCGGCCTGCGTGGCGTCGTACTTGTCGATCTCGCCCTCTCCGATTTCCGGTGTGAGGTCGTTCTGGCGGTCGTTCCAGTTCCACTCGACGATGGTCTTCGAGAACGGCTCTTCGGTCAGGGCGATTTCTCCCTGCGTCATGGCGCGCAGCTGGTAGCGGCCGAGGTCGCCGAAACGGACGGGCGCCACGTCGTCGGCCACGACGATACCCCGGAACGTGCCCGAACCTTGGGCTACGACCGAATAGAATTCCAGATCGCGTCCCGAGCTGAAACGGCGCCAGGGTACGGCTGCATTGGTCAGCATGTGGATTACTTCGCCCGTCTTGTCGTAGCACATCAGCGGTGCGACGTCCCAGCGCGGCGCGGTGGCGCCGATTGGGTTCACGTCGTCTTTGAGCGAGTAACCGTCGGTGCAGTTGGTGTAGGCGCCGTCCTTGCACATGATTTCCAGGTCGGGTACCGAGACCAGCGTGAAGATGTCGTCGTCGGTGAGTTCGGCGATGCGTTTGGTCTTGACGGGAATCTTGAATTCGTCGGGTGTCGATGTATCCAGAATGTTGGCCGCCGTCAGTCCCGTGATGGTGTAGCATTCGGGGACGGCCTTCTTTTCGAGGATGGCGCCGTCGAGCGAGAGCCGCACCTTCGAGAAACGTTCCAGCGTGTTGTCGTCTTCGGTTGCGAATTTCAGGCAGAAACCGTAGCGGCCGTCCGTCGATTCGAGGTAGACCGTGCGGTCGTTCTCGGTACGGTCGAACGCATACTGTCCGGTCTGGGGGCTCGAAACGATGTTCTTGCTGGCCGGGTCGCTGACCACGAATCCCTCGATATAGCCCGCCAGCGAGATTTCGCCCGGGGTCATTCCGCGTACGGTCGCGAAGTCGACGGCGGTGGGATAGGCTCTCTGGGTGATTTTGCAGACTGCCGAAACGGAGGCGCCCAATGCGTCGGCGTAACTGAGGTTGAGCGTGGCGGAACGGGCTTCCGAGCTGTCGTTCTGAGTCAGCGAGAAGGTCAGCCCCTCGTCCGTGAGCATGGGTTCCGACAGCCACTCGTTGCCCTCCTCGACGGGGGTATCGTAGGTGATATCGTAGACGATTTGGTCGGCGTAGGGTACGAGGTTATTTGTCGTGGCCGGAATCGTGCACTGTTGTGCATAGCCCTCGTAGGTCTCGACGGAGCTGTCCAGTTTGAGCGAAGGCTCGGCGATTCCCTGCGAGATGCTCAGCACCGAGGTGGTGGCTGTGCCCTCGGCGTCTTCGATGAAGAGGGTCAGGTCGGCCAGGCGCGTGGAGCCGGCCTCGTTGTCCTCGACGGCGAACGACACGCCCTCGTGCGTGATGGCGACCTCGGAAATCCAGGGCGTAACGGGTTGTGCCTGCGGTTTGTCGTCGCCCTCTTCGCTTTCGGCGCGCGTCACGACGGGTACGGGTTCACCGGGCACTCCGTCCGCATCGTAGTAGGTGACGGAAGCCTCCACGTCGTCGATGCAGTACCGCAGGTTGGTGTCGATGGGTGCGAAGATTCGCGATGGCGCCTTCAACAGCGCTACGGCGGGTTTGGCGAACGCGAGCGACGGTTCGGTGACGGTGCCCGCTTGGGTGAACGTTACGGTGTCGGCCAGTTCGCCTTTCTGGAAGACGACCCCGACTTTGCGCGAAATACCGTAGTTGGCCGCGTAGGTGAAGACGATTTCGTGGTTGCCGTAACCTTCGAGCTTGTTGAGCGACGCCCACTTCACGTTGCGCGTGAAGCGTGCCGTCCACTCTCCGTTCGAATAGACCAGTACGTGTGTCGAGCCGGCCTCTTTGCTCAGCGACAGTTCCCGTGCCGCCACCGCCAGCGGCAGGTCCATCTCGAAATCCTTCTGACAGCCGGTCAGGGCGGCCGCGAATGCCGCGACGGCGATCAGCAGGCCGGCGGCCGATCTTTTGTGTTTATTGAGTGATGTTTTCATAGTCTGAGAGTTTCTGGTCGTTACAACCCGTAGGCCTTGTATTCGTTGTTGTCGAGGTTATTCTTCGAGTAGGTTACCTCCGTGTCGGGAATGGGGTAGTAGCGGTGGCACGGTTTGATGAGGCTGGACGTCGTATTGAGTTGCAGAGGGCCATAGTCGCTGTTGCTCGTCACCGCATCGTACCAGATGCCCCAGCGCACCAGATCGTACTTGCGCTGGAATTCGCCGAAGAGCTCCCGCGCCCGTTCGTTGCGAATCTCTTCTTCCAGGCGTGCGGGCGTACGGTAGATGTAGTTGCCCAGTCCGGCGCGCGTGCGGGTCATGTCGAGGTACTCGATCGACTTCTCGTAGTTTTCCTTGTAGAAGTAGCACTCGGCCATCATCAGCAGCGCGTCGGCGTAGCGGAATACCTTGTAATTGTTGCCGTCGGCCGATGCCTGCATGTTCGGGCACCAGAATTTCGGACCGCACCAGGGACGGGTGTTGGTGCTGTTGAAGGTCTTGTCTTCATAGCCCCACGCCATGTTGTATTTGGCGCGGATATCCTTGCCCATCTTGGATTGGAGTCCCTGACAGAAGTAGACGTTCGGCCGCATGGCCGTCCATACGGTCGCCTGATCGCCGAGTTCGGGAATGTCGACGCCGTCGTAGATGGACGAGTTGGCCGAACGCGGATAGGGCTGGCAGATGCAGGCCACGTTGGAGGTATAGGTGAGACCGCCCTGCGTGTAGGTGTGCTGAATCTCCATGATGGATTCGGGAGTGTTCTTGTTGCGGAAGAGGATGTTCTGGGCGTAGTCGTACTGCGACAGGGGGCCGTAGATGGTCTCGATCTGTTGCAGCGCTTCGAGGGCCGTGTCCCACTCCTTGTTCCACATGGCCATTTTGGCGATGAGCATGTAGGCGCAGGAGGCTCCCAG